>Ga0070730_10000008_pt1 | contig 335406 bp, 309 predicted proteins | sample Coa_R1_3_FD_66447 | JGI IMG/M metagenome (GOLD analysis project Ga0070730, IMG submission 66447) | Surface soil microbial communities from Centralia Pennsylvania, which are recovering from an underground coalmine fire - Coalmine... | ecosystem: Environmental > Terrestrial > Soil >... | reverse complement strand
GCCTGGGTCAAACATCGAAATCTGCACCACGCCAAGGCCGACTGGCACTTCACCACCGACGAGGCCCGCGTCAAACTCAAGCACCTATATCCCGTGCTTTAGATGAATCGACCGACTAGAGCCTGCGGAACTGCGTCGGTTGACCAACGCCGGCCGTGGCGATCCGGGCGATTGCGGTCTCCAGGGGTTCAATCGCCACCATCATGTGGAATCCATTGGCGTGGATGACTCGTTCGGCGTCCAGGCCGATCGCGACATGGCCTTGCCAAAAGACCAGGTCCCCGCGACGAAAATCGCGGCGGTCAAGGCCTCGTCCTAATTCGGCTTGTTGATCGGTGTCCCGCGGGCAGGACAGACCGCATGCGAAGAGCGATTGCTGCACAAGTCCCGAACAATCAAGGCCAAGGCTCTCGCGACCGCCCCAGAGATAGGGCGCGCCCGCGAAGCGCTCGGCCACGCCAGCCCAATCGGTTTCGAAGCTGCCGATCGGTGAGAGATGAGCTCGCGCGATCCAGCCGGCGCCTGCGACCTTTGCAAGCGCGCCTTCCTCGCCTTCAACAGCGACAAGCGCGTTGATGGAATAGGGCCCTGACGCGCGCGCTTTGATGCTGGGTTCTGCAAAAGCGTAGGTGCGGATTGCGGCGACGCGGTGGGTGGGTTCAGCCGTCACCGGCGCCAGGTCGCTGGCGCGCACAAAACCGACATAGCCGTCGCGACGCGCCTGGCCCCAGAGCCATGCGCCCTCTTCCTCGACCGCCTCGAAAGCCTCGCCGAAAAGCAGCTGATCCATCTGTTCAGATGCAGCATCGGGCGAACGATGAACGCCTGCGGCCCGCGCCACGCAACGCTGGGACTTTGGATCCAGGTAGACCTCGGCGGTCTGAACGCCTTCCAGGCTGCGGCTGGCGACGCCATCACGGATCGGGGTCACCCTTGGATCGAATGTCACGCGAAGCGGTCCTGGATCATTCGATAAAGACCTCGGATCGCCTGGGCTTCTGCGCCGGCCGGATGTCCGGGGCGATTGCGGGGATTCCAGGCGAAGATGTCGAAATGCGCCCAAGGGCCCTTCGGCGCGAACCTTTGCAGGAACAATGCCGCCGTCACTGAGCCGGCTTGGGCCCAGGCGTCGGGATCGTTCTTGATCTCGGCGACATCTGAATCGAGCGCATCGACATAACCTTTCCAAAGCGGCATGCGCCAAACGGGGTCAGCTTCGGTTTTGGCTGCACGTTCGATGTCGGCGGCAAGGCCCTCGTCGTCAGTGTAATAAGGTGGCAGCTGGGGTCCCAACGCCACCCGCGCAGCGCCGGTAAGGGTGGCCAGGTCGATAGTCAGCGCCGGGTCGAGTTCGGCTGCGCGCGCCAAGGCGTCGGCCAAGATCAGGCGGCCTTCCGCATCGGTATTGCCGACCTCGATCGAGAGCCCCTTACGCGAAGCGAGCACGTCGCCGGGTCGCATGGCGTCACCTGAGATAGCGTTCTCGACAACCGGCGTAAGGATCGAGAGCCGCACCGCCGTCCCGCGGGCCATCAGCATCCGACCGAGCGCCAAGGCGTGGGCCGCACCGCCCATGTCTTTCTTCATCTGCCGCATGCCAGCTGAGGGCTTGATGTCGAGACCGCCGGTGTCGAAGACCACGCCCTTTCCGACCAGGCAGACCCGCGGATTCTTTACATCACCCCAGGTGATCTCGATCATGCGCGGCGCGCGGGCCGGGTCAGCTGCACGGCCGACGGCATGGACAGCTGGATAGTTTTTCTCAAGAAGATCATCGCCTGTGACGACGCTGATCTGGGCCCCATGCTGCTCGGCGATTTCGCGTGCGATGGTCTCGATCTGCAGAGGACCCATGTCGTTTGCCGGCGTATTGATCATGTCGCGCGCCAAGGCGCACGCATGGCTCACCTGGCGGATCTCAGAGACATCAAGGCCTTCGACCAGGAGCTTGGCGCGTTCGCCGCCGTGGGACTTATAGCGGTCGAAGTTGTAGCTTCCCAAGGCGAACGCCAGAGCAATCTGTTCGGCGGCGAGGCCATCGGGCGAACGAGCGATGCGATAGGTTGCGGCTGGCGCCTTGGCGGCGAGGCTGCGAAAGACCATGGCGTCGCCGCCTGATCCGAGGCCAAAGACGACGCTATTCAATGTGCCATCGGGGTTTGGCAAGGTCAGCACTTGCCCCGACTTACCCTTGAAGTCGGATGTGGTCGCTGCGGCCTTCGCGCTGGGCGAGATGACCTCCAAAGCCGCCAGGGCCTCGCTTTCCAAAACGGCGTGGACCGGGATCACAGGTCCATCGGCGGCTTCGAGGATCGCATCGAACATGGGCGCGCTCATTTTTGAACGGAGAGACTATTCTTCTCCTAGGCGCATCTGAGCCGCCGCCGCAACAGCTGGCGGTGCGCCTTTAAATGTGCGCGAAAAGCGCCGAGCCTGGGAACGCAGCCAGCGCGCCCACCGCGATCGCCACGCCATAAGGGACGTTCTCACCAGGTTTGATCAAGCGAACGAACCATGCCGGCCCTCTGGGCATGAACGGCTGAACATAGGCCGAGCGTAGGGCCAGCAAGCCCACAGCCAAGGCTCCGCCTGCTATGCCCACGACCGCCAGATAGGTCGGCGCCGCAGATAAGCCCAGCCAGAGCGCAGCGGCCGCGAACAGTTTGGCGTCCCCGCCGCCAATCCATCCAAGCGCGAACATCACCATGCCCAAGGCCAACGCAATCACCCCGATGCCAAGATCCGCGCCGATCATGGACAATGGAGTTCCCACCGCAAGCGCCGCAATTGGAAAGGCCGCAACCAGCGCCACTGAGATCCAGTTGGGAATGGTGTAGCTCGTGGCGTCGCGCAAGGCGGCCACGACCACCAGAACCGGGAACACCAACATGAGAAGTGTCTGAATGGCGTGGATCATCGCAAGCTCCGTAGATCCCCGACCATGCCTGACGCGGATGAACGGAGGGTTTCGTCATGGTGACCGAAATAAAAAACCCCCGACGGTCGCCCGTCGGGGGTTCTTCTATCTTAGGCGGGCCCCAGGAGGCCGTGCGGGTAGCCGATTAGGGAAGGCTGCTGGCGACGTTATTGAACACGCCGGACAACTTGCCGCCTAGGGCGGAAAGTGCACCCACGATAACCACCGCAATCAGGGCGGCGATCAGACCATACTCGATAGCGGTCGCCCCGGATTCGTCCCTGACGAAACGCGATACGAACTTGGACATGAATGCCTCCTTGAGCTCTTAAGCGGGTCTTACGGAAGGTTGCTCGTGACTTTGCCGAACGTGCCTGAGAGCTTTTGGCCCACGGCGGTAAGTGCGCCAACGAGGACCACCGCGACCAGGGCGGCGATCAGGCCGTATTCAATGGCGGTCGCGCCGGATTCGTCTTTCAGGAAGCGCGAAACGAACTTGGACATATCTCATCTCCTTCTAAGCGAGCAGTCTGGGTCGGGCTTCAAGCGGGTTTGCCTGCTCGCCCCAATACAGCCTCAAATTCGCAGAGTTCGCTTAATCGGTAGTAAAAATGTCGGAGATCAGGATAATTTTCTTTGGTAAATTGATGTTAATCCTCAATTCTTATTAACTTTGCATCAACATATAGTAATTTGTATTTAACCTCTACTAATTCTTATTCATTAAATCTAATACATATCTGACGTTATGTGTTCTCATAAGAAATCGCGAAAATTTCGCACCTAAACACTCATCCTGGATGCCCAGTCATTTCGCGGCCGGCCTGGCGGTTCGCACGCCGAGCGCGCGCGGCCCCCCGTTGGAACCGACCCGCGTCGCCTCAATCCTGGGTGGGCGCTGACACAGGCTGGGTTTCAGTCAATCGACCCGCGCCATTGACGAAAAATAGTCCCGTCAGGCCTATGATGAGCAACAGGATGATGCTCGCAAAGCCGCCTTGCTGGCTGTGGGTGATGCGTGTTGCGATGTTCACCAGACCAGGCGCCAGCCACGCGGTCGCAACGCCAGCTAACGCATAGACCCCAAAGAAAGCGCCTGTCTGTTCGGGAGGCGTCAGCCGGGTGAGCGCGGTGCGACTGGAGGCATAATGGCCGGTGACGAAGATCGCGTTTGAAAACCCGATCAACAGGAAGACCAGGCTCGGCAGGGTCCGATAGACCGGCCCATCCCAAATCGGCGCATGGGCTGCGGCGTCATAGCGCCAGAGATAAAGGATCCGATCCGGCGCCATTCCCAAAAGCGCCGTCAGTCCCAGGATCGTCATGAAAATCTCGATGCGCAGGGCTAATTTCGGGCCAAGATTGTGATCAAGCCACCGGCATACAAAGCCGCCGACCATGGCCACGACGCTTGCGATGACGCCGGTGCAGAGGAGATCCAAGGCCCCCCATTTCATCACGCCCGCCGCCAGCACGCCGTAGAAAAACAAGACCCCGTTCATGCCATCATAGAAGAACATCCGGGCGATCAGATAGACCACGGCGTCCCTGTAGCGGCGAACGGTCCTTAGCATGGTCCAAAGGTCCGCCGCCCCCTGACTGAACGCCTTCAGCACCGGCACGTTGGTTCGCGGCGCGTCAGGCGTGAAGAGGAATATCGGGATCGCACCCAGAGCCAGCATGGCGGCTGACAAGAGGGCTACGATGCGTTCGGGCTCGTGTGTCGCCGGGTTTAGCCCAAACAAGGGTGAACTCGGCACCCAGCTCCAGTGAACCTTGCCCGGTAATGCAAAGGCCCATGCGGTGAAGGCCAGCGCCAGAACCGAAGCGCCATTGGCGAGCGCCAAAGCCAGGCCTGAGGCGCTGTGTACGCCTCTTAACCCCGCCGCCCGGATCAGCATCGCGTTGTGGAGCACCTCGGACCAGGCGAAGGCGACATTGACGCCGAGCGTAATGCACATCGTGGCCATGATCGAAAGGCCGCTGAGGTCGGGCTTGGCGAACCAGAGCGATGCGATCAGCGGGACCATGATCACGACGATCAACGCGAGCCACGCCTTGCGCGGGCCAAGCTTGTCGATCGAAGCGCCCAAAAAGGGTCCCGTAGCCATCACGATCCAGCCGGCATATTGCTGGAAGCGCGAAATCAGCTCCTGTCCCTTGATCGGATCACCCACCATCGTGGCCGAGACGTAGGGCATGAAGATGTAGATCGTCATCAAGATGACGTAGGGGTCGCGGCCTCCCTCAAAGATAGACCAGGCGACGCCGCCGCGGTTGAGCGTCGCCTGCCCGCTCAGCTCCGAAACAATCGGCAGGTCGGCCACAGCCGAGACGCCGCGGACCTCAAGCGGTGCGGACTCAGTCAAAGCCGACCCTCCCCATCCGCCGTCTCAAACGGCCTTTCAGGGAGGTTGCCGGATTACGCCGCTCAGCGCTAGGCGAGCTTGCGATCGATCGCCGTGAGCGCGGCCTGGCGCTCGAGGTTCAATCCTTGAGCGGCAAGGGCCTCGCAAAGGGCGGTAATGCAAAGTCGAACGTGCCATGGGCTGGCCGAGGCGCCCATCAAGCCGATCCGCCAGACCTTGCCTTTGAGCGGCCCCAGACCTGCGCCGATTTCCAGATCCCAGTTTTGCAAGACGTGGGCGCGAACGGCGGCTTCGTCGATGGCGTCGGGGACGAGGACCGTATTCAGCTGAGGCAGGCGATAGGGTTCGGCGACAAGCATCGAAAGGCCGGCCGCCTGCAGGCCCGCCACCAGCGCCTCATGCATCCTTGCATGGCGAACGATGGCCGCCTGCTGGCCTTCCTCGAAGATCGCCACGAGGCTTTCGTGCAAACCGTAAAGTGCGTTGATCGGCGCTGTATGATGATAGGTCCTGGCGCCCTCACCGCCCCAGTAGCTCATCAGAAGATTGAAATCCAAGAGCCAGTTGCGGACTTTTTCCTTCCGAGCACCGATCGCAGTCTGCGCACGTTTGGAAAGTGCAATGGGGGAAAGGCCTGGAGGCGCGGAGAGGCATTTCTGCGTGCCGGAATAGGCGACGTCGGCGTCCCAGCCGGAAACATCAACTGCGATGCCGCCAAGTGAAGTTACGCAATCCACGACCGAGAGCGCTCCATAACGGCGCGCAAGGGCGCAGAGCAGACCAGCGTCGCTTCGCGCGCCCGTCGAGGTTTCTGCGTGGACAAACGCCAGAACTTTCGTCGGAGCCTGCGCCAAGACTTCTTCGACCCTTGCCGGATCAACAGGCTTTCCCCAATCGTGGTCGACCGTCACGACCGCAGCCCCCGCACGCCCCGCCATATCGGCCATGCGACCGCCGAACGCGCCGTTGACGGCGATCACCGCGCGATCACCCGGTTCCAGAAGGTTCATCATGGCCGCTTCCATCCCCGCCGTTCCCGGGGCAGGTAGCGGGACGCAGGCATGGTCCGGGGCGTTAAACAGCCGTTGCAGAGCCGCCTTTATCTCCTCCATCAGCCCCTGGAATTGTGGATCAAGGTGGCCAATCGTCGGCCGGGCCAGGGCGGCCAGGACGCGGGGGCTCACGTCGGAGGGGCCCGGGCCCATTAGCACCCGTCGCGGCGGCTGAAAGCTCTGCATGGTGGGTCCTTGAATTCTAGGCGAGGAGGCGAGCTTCTAGCCGTTCGTGAAGCGCTGCGTCGACGCCCAAAGCATCGCTCAAATAGCGATCCAGCGAGCCATGCGCCTGGCGGATAACGTCGAACGCCGTCTCCAAATAGGCTGCGTTGACCGAAACAGCGACCCGCAACCCCGCCTCATCCACGCTCTGGCCTGCCGTGTCGCGCAGCCAAGGACCCAGGAACGCCATTTTGCGCGCAATCCGGCTTTCGTCATTGGTCAAGAGGTAGTCGGCCATGATGTCGTCTGGATGGACGCCCAGCAGATGGTGGGTAAGCGCACAGATCAGCCCCGTGCGATCCTTGCCCGCCGCACAGTGGACAACGATCGGGCCGCTGGCGCTCGCGAGGATCTGAAAGTAACGCGTGTAGAGATCGATGTGACGCGCTTCAAAAGGCGCGCGACGATAGTAGCCAAGGCCATCGGCCAAGAACCATTGCGCGTCCACCTGGGCGCCCCGCATGGCCTCGATCCAGTCGGCGTGGTCGGAAAGGATGTCGTTTTCGATGACCGCGGCGCCGAAGCCTGGCCAACGCTTTGAGGGTTCGCGTTTGCGTTCCTCCGTGCGGCGAAGGTCGATGATCGCGGCCAGACCCAAATCGCGCATGCGCTCCAGGTCAGCATCACTGGCGTAGGCATGGTTGGCGGATCGATAGAGCAGGCCACGCTGCAACTTGTGGCCGCTTTTCGTATCGTAGCCCCCAAAATCGCGGAAGTTTTCGATACCATCGAAGTCGATATGCCGGATCATGGCCTCCCCTAGCCGGAGTCGCGGGCTTGCGAAACGCCTTCACGATCTGGCCGCTCTAAGCGCCGAGGGGGCGGGGCTGCGTGTTTCGCCCGTAGCCCCGAAACTTCAGCGGAACGGCGGCTCGTCGAAACTTCTGAGCTTGCGCGAATGCAAGCGCGGTCCTTCTTGGCGGAGCAGATCCATGGTGGCGATGCCGATCTGCAGATGCTGGCTGATGGCCCGGTCATAAAAGGCGTTTGCCTGGCCAGGCAGCTTGATCTCGCCGTGCAGGGGTTTGTCCGACACGCAAAGCAGCGTCCCATAGGGAACTCGAAAGCGGTAACCCTGGGTGGCGATCGTGGCGCTCTCCATATCGATCGCCACCGCGCGGCTCTGATTGAACCGCAGCGCGCTCGACGAATACCGCAGTTCCCAGTTGCGATCGTCCGTCGTCACCACCGTGCCAGTCCTTAGGCGGCGCTTGAGGATTTCGCCGGTCTCGCCCGTCACCAGTTCAGCAGCGCGATTGAGCGCCACCTGCACCTCGGCGATCGGCGGTATAGGGATCGCTGTCGGAAGCGCATCGTCGAGCACATGGTCGTCGCGCAGGTAGGCGTGGGCCAGGACGTAATCGCCAATGGTCTGGCTCCCGCGCAGCCCGCCGCAATGACCGATCATCAGCCACGCCTGGGGTCGTAGAACGGCCAGATGATCGCAGATGGTCTTGGCGTTGGAGGGACCAACGCCGATGTTGACCAGGGTTATACCCGCACGGCCCTTGGCCATCAGGTGGTAGGCCGGCATTTGGTGCTTGCGCCACGCGGCGGCGTTCACGACCGTCTGGGGGTCTTGGGTATCAGCGTCAACCAGCACATTTCCGGCAGCTGACAGGGCCGTATAGGGCCCGCCTGATTTGATTTGATCACAGCCCCAGCGGACAAACTCGTCGACATAGCGAATGTAGTTGGTGAAGAGGATGTACTGCTGAACGTGGGTCGCTGGCGTTCCGGTGTAGTGCGCAAGCCGCGCGAGCGAGAAATCGGTTCTGAGCCCGTCAAAGAGCGCCATAGGCCGCGGCTCGTCGCCGATGTGGGTCCAGGAGCCGTCTGCGATCTCATCGCCGATGAAGGCCAGCTCCGTCGTTGGGAAGTATCTGGCGATCTCAGCTGAGCCTATATCGGCAAGAGCCGCGTCGGCCTGTCCGTCCAACACATAGGGAAACGGCATTTCCTGGGTGGAGCGGCCAACTTCGATCTCAACGTTGAAGTCCTGCATGAGCAGACAGAGCTGCTCGATCAGATAGTCGCGATATAGCGCCGGCCTGGTGACGGTGATCGCATAGCGCCCCGGCGCGCCGATCCGGGCATAGGCGCGTCCAATTCGCGGAAACGGCTGTCCTGAAGGCCAGTGCAGCCTCAGTTCAGGGTAGACGAAGGCTCCAGATGCGCGCACCGAGGCCCCCGGTGGCGGACCGCCCGCCAGAAAATCCTGGAGCGCCCCCCTCAAGGCCTCGACCGTCGCGCGATATTCGTCTTCCAGCCGGTCCACGATGCCGGCTGCTGCTGTCATTAGTGTCATCGCCCCCTTATAGCCGCCGCAGGGTTGGCTTGGCGACCCGGACGGGATGGACGGGGCTTCGCTTCCCGGCCACAAAGCCGAACTGGTGCTAGGGAGCGTTTATGAATCGGATTTTCACGATCCTCATCGTCTCGGCCATGGTGCTGGGGGTCGCAGTGGGCTGGGGCGTAAATCAATACGCAACGCCCGCATCGGCCAAGGCCGTCGCGGAAAACCTGTCGATCATCACCGACGTCTTCCTGCGGCTGATCAAAATGATCATTGCGCCCCTGGTTTTCTCCACCCTGGTCGCCGGCATCGCTCACATGGAAGACAGCGCCAGCATCGGCCGTGTGGGGGTAAAGGCGCTGGGCTGGTTTGTGTGCGCCTCGGTCGTCTCCCTGACGATCGGACTGATCATGGTCCACCTTCTGCAGCCCGGTTCAGGCCTTTCCCTGCCAATGCCCGATCCGACCAAGGCCGCAGCGTCCGTGGACACGACAAATTTCACCTTGAAGGCCTTCATCACCCACATCGTCCCGGCCTCGATCGTTCAGGCGATGGCCGACAATGAAATCCTCCAGATCGTGGTCTTCTCCGTATTTGTCGGCTCAGCCGTCGCAGCCACCGAAAATCGCGCTCCAGCTGTCCTGGCGCTGGTTGAGCAGATAGCCGCGGTGATGTTGAAGGTCACCGGCTACGTCATGCGCACGGCGCCGATCGCAATTTTTGCAGCCCTCACCGCCACGATCGCAACCCAGGGCATAGGCGTGCTGGCCACATACGCCAAATTTGTCGGAGGATTCTATGTATCCCTGGCGGTGCTTTGGGCTCTGCTCATCGCCGTCGTGGTTCTCATTGTCGGTCCACGCGCCCTAAAGCTGATGGCTTCCGTTCGACAACCCGCGCTACTCGCCTTTTCGACCGCATCGTCAGAAGCGGCATATCCCGGCACCTTGGAGGCGCTGCAAAAATGGGGCGTTTCTCGCCGCATCGCGAGCTTCGTCTTGCCGCTCGGCTACTCGTTCAATCTGGACGGGTCGATGATGTATTGCACCTTCGCGGCGCTCTTTATCGCCCAGGTCTATGGCGTTCACCTGACACTTGCTCAACAGGTGACCATGCTTCTGCTCCTCATGGTGACCTCCAAGGGGATGGCCGGAGTGCCGCGCGCTTCCCTTGTGGTGATTGCAGCCACGCTTTCGTATTTTCGACTGCCGGAGGCCGGGCTCTTGCTGATCCTTGCGGTGGATCACCTGCTCGACATGGGACGCTCGGCCACCAACGTCATCGGAAATTCTGTGGCCGCAGCTGTTGTGGCTTGTTGGGAAAACCAAATCCAAGCCCCCGCGCCCGAGACAGAAGCGGCTGCGGCATAGGTTCTGTTAGGCATGTCGCTTAACGGGACGTTCGGCTAGCTGGCGCTAACTCACCGGCAATATCGTTCTCCGGTTTGAGGCCTCTTACAACCGTGCCTGATCGCGCCCAGAAGCTTAACGACCTCATGGCGCGTGTGACGCAGCTTGAGTCGGAGCGTGAGCTGACCTTGCGGCTCGCGCAGACGGATTCACTGACAGGCCTGGTCAATCGCGGGGCGTTTACTGCAGCACTTTGCGAACAGCTGGAAGCCGCCAAGGCGGCGGGCGACAAGGTCAGCCTCATTGTCGTCGACCTCGACCGTTTCAAGCATCTGAACGATACCCTGGGCCACCACGCGGGCGACCTCCTGCTGGCCGAAGTGGGCGAACGGCTGCGCGCGGACGCAGGGCCAGGCGAGCTTGCGGCCCGTCTGGGCGGCGACGAATTTGCTTTGATCTCAAAAGGCCGGGTCGCCCACGAGCGCGCGCGCCGGCTCGTCGACGTCCTGAGCCGACCCCACGCCATCTATGGCCGGCAAGTCTCGCCTGGGGCCTCTGTCGGCGTGGCGGTTTACCCCGACGATGCGGCTGAAGCCGGCGACCTGCAGCGCTTCGCCGATATGGCCCTTTATCGCGCAAAATTGCAGGGCGGCGGGCGCTGGTCAGCATTTGACGCCGACTTGCGTGATGAAAACCTGCGTCGCCTGACGCTCGAGGCTGAGCTTCGGCGCGGCATTCCGGCAGGCGAGATCGAACCGTGGTTTCAGCCGGTCGTCGACGCCAAGGACGGCCGGATCGTCGGCGTCGAGGTTCTGGCGCGTTGGCGTCACCCCGAACATGGACTGCTGCTTCCAGCCGCCTTCGTGCCGATGGCCGAGGAGCTCGGCCTCATCGGTCGGATCGATGAGGCGGTCTTTGAGGCGGGCTGCGGACGCGCTGCGGCCTGGGTGGAGATGGGCCTGATCGAGGCGGTCTCCTTCAACGTTTCACCGCGCGATCTCATTGATCCGGGCTTTTCGCGTAAATTGATCGGGCGGCTGGCCAAGACGGCCCTACCCGCGACAGCCCTGACCGTCGAGATCACTGAGACGTTCCTGCTGCAGGATCTGGCCCTTTCACGCCGCCACATCGAGCGCCTCAACGCCAAGGGCGTGCGCATCGCGCTCGACGATTTCGGAACCGGCTACTCAAATCTTCGCGCGCTGATGCATCTTCCGATCCAGACGGTGAAGCTCGACCGCTCATTGATTTCAGACATCGCCAAGGATGGCCGCGTCGCCAAGCTGGTCGTCTCGATGCTGCACGCGGCTCACGCGCTCGGCGTTCAGATTGTAGCTGAGGGCGTCGAGGAAGAGGCTCAGGCCATCATTCTGCGTGCTGCCGGATGTGACCGCATGCAGGGTTACTGGTTCGCCCGCCCGATGCCAGGCGACCAGTTGGAAGAAGCCCTTCATAATTCCCAAGCAGCTGCGCAAGTCAGCCTCACCTCAGAACCCGATCGCCGCCACGCCGTCGGCTGACCCCGCGCGCCGCGGCTGGCCCCCCGGCTGGCCGCGCTTGCGCCGGCGCCGATCGGATGGGGGTAGCGAGGCCCCGCCTGCGCCCCTAAGGTCGGCGGCTCTTCAAAGGGGGATTGGGTGATGTCGAAGGCTTTGGTCACGACGCTGGCGTTGATGGCGAGTGCGGCGGTTCCGGTGATGGCCCAGGCCCAGGCCCTGCGGCCTGACCAACAGGCGTTCCGGGCGCTCTACAAGGAGCTCGTCGAGACCAATACGACGCTTTCCGCCGGCAGCTGCACTGTCGCCGCCGCCAAGATGGGCGCCCGGCTCAAGGCGGCCGGTTTCCCCGATGCAGACCTGCACTACTTCGCCGCCCCCGATCACCCCAAGGAAGGCGGGCTGGTGGCGGTCCTTCCGGGCGCGGACCCCAAGGCCAAGGCGGTGCTGATGCTGGCGCACCTGGACGTGGTCGAAGCCAAGCGGGAAGACTGGACGCGCGACCCGTTCACCCTGGTGGAGGAAGGCGGCTACTTCTACGCCCGCGGCGCGTCCGACGATAAGGAGATGGCCTCGATCTGGGTGGACAGCATGGTCCGCTTTAAGACCGAACATTACCAGCCGCGCCGGACGCTGAAGATGGCGCTGACCTGCGGCGAAGAGACCAACGGGGCATTTAACGGCGCGGAGTACCTGGCTAAGAACGAGCGGCAGCTGATCGACGCGGCCTTCGCCGTCAACGAGGGCGGCGGCGGCAATATGGACGCCAAGGGCAGGCCGATCTTCCAAGGCGTCCAGGTGGGCGAGAAGCTATCGCAGAACTATACCCTGGAGGTCACCAATCCCGGCGGCCACTCGTCGCGTCCCCTGCCGGACAACGCCATCTATCACCTGGCTCACGCCCTGGTGCGGGTGCAGGCCTACCACTTCCCGGTGATGTTCAGCGACACTACGCGAGACTACTTCACCAAGCTCGAGGCGACCGAGACGCCGGCGCAGAAGGCGGCCCTCGTAGCGCTGCTGAAGAACCCCAAGGACACCAAGGCGCGAGCCACCTTAGAGACGGACCTGGATAAGAACTCGATCCTGCACACCAACTGCGTGGCGACCCTGCTGGAAGCCGGCCACGCCACCAACGCCCTGCCCCAGCGCGCCAGGGCCAATGTCAACTGCCGCATCTTCCCCGGGACCAGCGTCGAGGCGGTGCGCCAGACGCTGCTGCAGACCATCGCTGATCCCAAGGTGAGCGTGACTGTGCGCGAGACCCGCAACGCACCCGCGCCGCCCCCGCCGCTGGATCCCAAGGTGCTGGGGCCGGCGGAGAAGCTGGCGGCCGAGATGTGGCCGGGTATCCCGCAGCTGCGGCTGATGTCGGCGGGGGCCACCGACGGCGCATTCCTGACGCCGGTGGGCATTCCGACCTACGGCATCTCCGGCGACTTCGGCGATCCGGACGGCAACGGCGTGCACGGCCTGAACGAACGCGTGCGGACGAAAGTGGTCTACGACAGCCGCGACTACCTCTACCGCCTGATGAAGATCTACGCCGAGGCGGCCGACTAGGTCTCAATGACCGTCTTGCCGACGGGCGTTAGCGACAGGAGCGCAAGCTTCAGATGTTGCCAGGCGAAGGGAATGCCGATGATCGTTACGCCCAGCGCAGCAGCAAGGACAAGGTGGTGCAAGGCCAGCCACCAACCCGCGAAAATCAGCCACACAAGGTTCAAAACCCCGCTTTCCGGGCCTGACGATGTATCGACGATCGTCTTGCCAAACGGAAAATAGCTGAAGCCTGCGAGCCGAAAAGCAGCCGGGGTCCACGGAAGACCAATGATCGTAATCGCCAGAACGGCTGCGGCCACCAGCCACAAGGTGCCCGAAATCCAACCGCCAAGAATGAACCAAAGCACGTTGAGAAGCAGCCGCATGAAGGCCTCCGCGCAACATCAAGCCGTCAATCCGCCCGAACCTGAGCTAAAGGTCGCATTGTGGACAAGCTTCCAGGCTTGGTCCCTTAGGAAATGATTTCCCGACCCTCCAGGTTCACCGCGGCGACAGCAAGCGCCGTCCTCGCCAGTGTGCTTGCCGTCGCGCAAAGCGCATGGGCTATCGCGCCCTATCTTCCGACCAGTGCGGCAAAGCCGCAGGCTCGCCCTGCAAGCCATGAGCCCAAGGCCAAAGCCGTCCTGCAGGGCTATTCGCCGGCCGCACAGCGGGTCTTGGCCCAAGCGCGCGCAGCCTCGGGCGGCGCGGGATGGAGCCTCTTGCGGGGCTGGCATGAGACGGGTCATCAGGGCGCGGCCAGGTACGAAAGCTGGTTTGACACGCTGCGCTACGGCATGCGCATCGAGACCCGAGACGCTGCGGGACTTAGGGTCAGCGGCTTCAATGGCCAGGGCGCCTGGCAGATCTCACCGAGCGGTGCGTCGAGCGGTGTGGATGACAGGGCCCTTGTCGCTCAGGCCCGGACCGAAGCCTTCATTGGAGCCAATGGGTTTCTCTACCCAGGGCGCTTTGACGCTCACGGAGAATTCCTCGGCGTCCGACGAATTCGAGGCAAAAGCTTCGACGTGGTGAGCGTCCACCCCTGGGAGGGTGATCCCTGCGAGCTCTGGTTTGATCGCGCAAGTCACCTGCTGGGGCGGATTATCGACCAAAGCGGAACCCAAACTGTGACGATCGAGCTCTCCGACTATCGCAGCGTCGGACCGATCAAGGTGGCGTTCCATGTGACGATCGAGGGCCTCTCATCGGCGGGCGTACTGGACCGCAGGGTCGATTCCGTGGTGTTCACCCCCGCAGAGCGTGAGATGTTCAGCCTGCCAAGGCCTGCCGATCTATAAGGGCGATGCAGGTCCCATCGGCGCAACTCCGCGAAGTCCCCAACCAAACAGCCGCTCGACCCAAAAATATCGTTCAGACATAGGCGGCCAGAGACGGACCAGACGCGGGCCAGACACGGCCTTGACTTGAAGCAGCAGGCGAGCTCGCATCGCCTCAGATAAAATGTCGGCTACGCCCGACGCGCCGAAACCATCCGGATTCAGCGCTGACAAACCTTGGGGAGGCGATCATGTCACGCAAGAGCCTGGCTGCAGCTGCGGCCGTACTGATGCTAGCCGTCGGTCTGCCCGCTGCAACTTTCGCCCAGGCCCCCGCTGACGCCTTGAGCGACCCGGCGATGAAGGGCCCTGAGGTCATCAGCTTCATCGGCGTCAAGCCCGGCGATCGTGTGGCCGACATCATAGCTGGTCGTTTCGTGCGCGCGCTCAGCCAGGCTGTTGGCCCCAAGGGCAAGGTCTATGCGGTGATGCCCGGCGAGGTCATCAAGCTCCATCCCCAGGTCCTTACGCCCCTGAAGGCTCTGGCCTCCGATCCGGCCTACGCCAATCTGGTCGTTTTGACGCCGCCGATCGATGCGCCCGACCTGCCAACTGGCCTGAACGCGGTCTTCATTCGCCAGAATTATCACGACCTGCACGACAAATTCATGGGGCCCGCCGACGTGGCGGCCTTCAACAAACGCGTTTTCGCCGCCTTGAAGCCAGGCGGCGTCTATGTCGTGCTTGATCACGCTGATGCGCCCGGGACAGGCTTGACCGGAACCGAGGGACGCCACCGCATCGACGAGGCGACGGTCAAGGCTGAAGTCCTGGCCGCAGGCTTCAAGCTTGACGGAGAAAGCAACATCCTGGCCAACCCGAACGATGACCACGCCAAGATGGTGTTCGACCCGGCGATCCGCGGGAAGACCGATCAGTTCCTCTTGCGGTTCAGGAAGCCCCGATAGGGATGTGAAGACCGCGTGACGACGGTGAACCGTTACTGGACATTGTCAGCACGTCCCTTGGGGGCCTGGCCAACTCCAGAAACCTTTGAACTTCGCCAGGCCCCGGTCCCAACTTCAGGACCGGGTCAGGCCCTCACACGCACCATCTATGTGTCTCTTGATCCCTACCAATGGGGCTACAAGAAGCGCGGCGTCGAACCGCCGGGTGCGCCTTGTCACGCCCGAACGGTCGCCCAGGTGGTTGAAAGCAAGATGGCGGGCTTCGCCCCAGGTGACCTTGTCTTCAACACCAACGGCTGGGCTGAATATGGCCTGATGGGGGATGGCGTCGCGCGTCCCGGCTACATGGTCCCGCGTAAGCTTGACCCCAAGCTTGGCAGAATTTCTCAGGCCGTTGGTGTTCTGGGCATGCTTGGTCTCACCGCCTATGCCGGAATGATCCTGCAGTGTGAGCCTGCGCCCGGTGAAACTGTCGTGGTGTCGGCCGCCTCCGGCGGCGTGGGACAAATCGCCGGGCAACTAGGCCGTCTGCGTGGGTGCCGCGTGGTCGGCATTGCTGGACGCCAGGAAAAGTGCAGCTTTGTAGTGGAGGAGCTGGGCTTTGAGGCCTGCGTCTCGCACCTGAGCCCGACCTTCGCCGCTGACCTTCGTGCGGCCTGCCCACATGGCGTCGACATCTATTTCGAAAATGTTGGGGGGCGATTGTTCGACGCTGTCTTGCCGCTCTTCAATTCAGGCGCTCGCATGACCTTATGCGGCTTGATCGCGCACTATGGCGATGCGGCCGGGAGCGACGCCCGCGCGGCTTTGATGGCGTCTGCAGATGCGACGTTGCGAGACCGAAACGTCAAGGTCCGCGACCTTTTCGTGGGCGACTATGTCGCCGAACATGAGGCCAGTTTCCTGCATCAGATGTCGGCTTGGGTTGCGAGCGACGACGTTCGTTATCGCGAAGACATTCGTCAGGGCCTAGATGCCCTGCCCAGTGGGTTCATCGAAATGCTGCACGGCGGCAATTTCGGCAAGATGCTGGTGCAGGTGAGTAAGGACCCCACACTATAGTCTTGGGCTCGTCAGGGCCGCCGAATCTCGATGAGTTTCGGCTTGTGGGAGACGCAAGAGCCATGCTCCGAACCAAGTTGAAGGCCTGCCTTCCAGCCGCAGGCTTGCTAACCCTTGCAGCTTGCGGGGTCGCTGGGCCACTGCATTCGGTGACCACCAAGGACGAGGCGATAGCGGCTGCGAAAACTGCGTTGGCGGGCCTGCCGGAGGCTGCGGGCCCCTTCGAGGTGGTCCGCGAAGGCGACATCTGGATAGTCAGCGCCAAGGCCGGGAAAAACAACTCCGCCTCTGTGAGCATCAACGCCAAGACGGGTAAATCGGTTCGCTTCTACGCCGACGACGGAACCGACCTTTCCGTCGCTGCCCCCAAAAAATAGGCCCCAGGTCAACATCCCCCCTTGCGCGCGCTGCTCACACGGGGGGTTTCGCGCGAGCTTGAACTCACCGGCTTTTCGCCCCTAAGCTCAAAGACCTGTGGGGGAGTTGCATCATGGATGATCTGAGGTTTGGCGCACCGCATCGCCGCGGGCTGATGCTTATGGCGGGCGCTGCAGGCGTGGCTCTGACAAGACCACATCGATTGCTCGCCGCAACCCCGAACGCCGGCGACCTCACCGAAGTTCGAGCCGCAATCGACAGGCAACGCCCTGAAGCGATCAAGAGGCTGCAGGACTGGATCGCTCTGCCTTCCATCGCAGCGGAGGGTCGAAACGCGCAGGAGGGCGCGGTCTATATGGCGAACCTCCTGAAAGATGCCGGTTTTCAGAGCGCCAGCATCATCCAGACCGATGGCCGTCCTGGCGTATTCGCCACCATGGACAACGGCGCGCCACGCACCGTCGGCATGTACTTCATGTATGACGTCAAGCAGTTCGACCCCGCGGAATGGTCGTCACCGCCGCTCGAGGCCCGCATTGTGCCGCGACCTGGACTGGGCCAGGTGTTGATCGGCCGCGGCGCGGTGAACCAGAAGGGTCCTGAAGCGACCTTCCTTGCGGCGCTGCACGCCCTTCGCGCCGCAGGCCGCAAACCGCCGGTGAACATCGCGCTTGTGGCCGAAGGGGAAGAAGAGATCGGCTCTCCCCATTTCGGCCAGGTCGTGCGCAGGCCAGAAGTGCTGGCGGCGCTCAAAAAGTGCCACGAAGTCTGGATGCCATTTGCAGCCCAGTCCCCGGTGGGTGCAGTGGAGATCGACCTTGGCGCCAAGGGCCTGATCGAAGTCGAGCTCGTCTGCACCACGAAGGCCTGGGGGCGCGGGGCCATCGACGACATCCACTCTTCTTTCAAGGCTGAGCTTGATAGTCCGGTCTGGCGACTGGTGAAGGCGCTTTCAACGCTGGTTTCGGAAGATGGCAACGATCCCGCCATCGACGGCTGGTTCGAACATGTAAAGCCCCTAACCCCGCGCCAACGCGAGATCATCGCCGAGGACGCCGCACACACCAGCGAAGCCGACCGCAAGAAATTCCTCGGGGTCCAAAGGTGGGTTCGCGATCTTCCCTATCGCGACGCCCTTGAGCGGTTGGCCTCGCAGCCGACCGTAAATATCGAAGGCATGTATGCGGGCTATACCGGCCCTGGCGGCAAGACGGTCCTTCCATCAAAGGCGACAGCCAAGCTGGACTTGAGGCTGGTGCCCGACCAGACGGCGGCTGAGGCTGAGCGCAAGCTCAAGGCTCACCTGGCCAAGCGGGGCTACGGCGACATCGTCGTAAATGTCACCGGCGGCTACGATCCGACCCAAACCGAAGAATCGTCGGCCTTGATCCAGACCTCGCTCGCCGTCTACCGACGCGCCGGCCTGGAGGTGAGCCTCACGCCCCGGCTCGCCGGGTCCTGGCCCGGTTATATATTCACCGACGCGCCGGTCAGTTTGCCAGCCGGCCACTTCGGCTTTGGGCATGGCGCGCGCCAGCACGCGCCGGACGAATATTATGTGATCGAGGCGGAGAACCCCAAGCTGCGCGGAATGGCCGGCGCTACGCAAGGTTATGTGGAATTCCTATACGCCTTGGCCATGAGCTAGGCGGCGCTTGCGGTCGCGGGCCGCCCCAGGAGGCCATGGCTCTCGCGTGCCAAGCCAAGCGCAAGAACCGACATCGGTCAGACTTGTCTATTCCGCGGGAATACCGTTCGCCGCTCGCTTGGCCTGGAGCTGATCGAACTCAGCCCATACGCCATCAGATCCATGCCACTGGCCGCGCGTGGCCGCCTTCGAGTATTCCGTCGAGCGCGCCTCGAAGAAATTGGCGTGCTCAACGCCTGACAGCATCGATTGAAGCCACGGCAACGGGTTTTCTTTCACGCCGTAGATTTCTGGCAGATGCAGCTGGCGAAGCCGCCAGTCGGCGATGAAACGGATATAGCTCTTGATATCTTCCGGAGTCATTCCCTGGACTTCGCCAGCTTCAAAAGCCAAGTCGATGAACTTGTCCTCCAGCCCCACGACCGTCCTGCAACAATCGACGATATCGTCCGCCACAGCCTTCGTGACGCACCCGGTCTCGGCCTTGAAGGCGTGAAACACCTTGATCATGCCTTCGCAGTGGAGGCTTTCATCGCGGACCGACCATGAGACGATCTGGCCCATGCCCTTCATTTTATTGTGGCGTGGGAAGTTCATCAGCATGGCGAAGCTGGCGAAGAGCTGAAGACCCTCGGTAAATCCGCCGAACATGGCCAGGGTTCTGGCGATGTCGGCGTTCGTTTCGACGCCGAATTGCTGCATGTAGTCGTGCTTGTCGCGCATGGCCTGATAGTCGAGGAAGGCCGTGAACTCCGAATCCGGCATGCCGATGGTTTCGAGCAACAAAGCGTAGGCGGCGATATGGATGGTCTCCATGTTGGAAAACGCCGCCAACATCATCTTCACTTCAGTCGGTTTAAAGACCCGCGCATAGCGCTCCATGTAGTTGTCATTCACTTCCACATCCGACTGGGTGAAGAAGCGAAAAATCTGGGTGAGCAGGTTTCGTTCACGATCGTTGAGCTTGGTCGCCCAGTCCTTGCAGTCCTCGCCCAGCGGCACCTCCTCGGGCATCCAATGGACCTGCTGCTGTTTTTTCCAAAACTCATAGGCCCAGGGGTAGCGAAAGGGCTTGTAGGCCGCTGACGGGGTGAGAAGCCCAGGCAGCGTTCGGACATTGGAGGCGACTGGTTTTGTCATCAAACCTATCCGCGACTGAGGAATCTGATCGCCCGGACATGTGACACCACATGTTGTGGTTCGTAAAGCACGACCATGCCGTATGTAGTTTTTATCCACGAGGTTGTGATCAGCCGCAGAATATGTTCGCCGGCGCCCACGGCAGCTCGCGTGGTTCAGAAGATCCGAGACAGGCCCGAGCGAAAGAAGAAAGGATCTAGAAGTGCGGGCGGATCGACAGTGAAAGGGCTACCAGAGAATCCTGCTTTGGGTCGACACCCCAAAGCAAGTTTTGCCCCTTTATCTCGCGGTGGATGTAGCCAAAGGAGGTCTGCAGATCGCCCTTGCGCCATCCGATTCCGACCTGGGCGTCGCCGGTCAAGGTGGAAGTCGTATCCGTTGACCAGCCCGCGCGGCTCCAACCTTGCTCGCCATGCAGCATATTGAGGCCCACAGCCCGGCCGCTTGCGGCGGCGAACAGATACCACCGCCCCTTGTCGCCAAAGCTTGCGCCATCGCGGATTCCAAGCGACTTCAGCTCTCTTTCCGCTGCGGAATCGCGCTGCATGAGCCGCAGCGTCGCCCCGGCTTCGGCTGACCCGCCAAAGTTCGTCAAGCCGAGCCCGGCGTGGGGTGTTACATCGACACCCAAGCCATGAGCATCAAAGGCCACGGCGGCTGGCCAGGCCCGCGTCAGAGAGACTTCGTAGGCTTGTGTGTCATATTGCGCCTGGGAAAGATTGAGCGGCAGGCTGCCTGGCGTTCGAAGCACCCCGCCCAAGCTAAGCCGCAAGGCTGTTAGCGCCGAGAGCTGAACCTCGTTGGTCGTCCAGCGCACGACGCCTGCGCCGGGTTCTATAGCTTCGCGATCGAGCACCTTGCCCAAGAGATCGCCGTCGGCTGCGCTCGGGGCCGGCGCAAACGCAGCGCCGTTCAGCAGTCTGAGGGCGGAAGCCTCATCGTTTTGGCCATTTTGTGAAGCTTGCCCGGAAAGCGATTGGGCGCTTGCGGTCGTCGCAGCGCATGTAACGACGACGGCCCAGACAGCCAGCAGCCGCATGACATTCCCTCCCAAGCCGCCTGCCACAACCGCAACAAACGTCCAACGACGAAAGTCGCAATTCCAGCTGCGGTTCCCCGCCAGCAACCTAGGCGGAGGTCTAGGCTTTCGCGGGCCAAACCTTCGGCCTGCAACCCTTGTGCCACAGGCCAAGATCGTCTGATTTGCTTGAGCTTCGTCGCACCTGGCGCCTTTTCGGCCCAGGCGACTTCAGGTGGATTTAGGTGGCTGGGCTATGGCGCCGCCTTGCCTGCCTATTGGCAGGCAAGACACTCCTCATAGTCAGTTTTTGCCGCGCCAGACAGGTCCACCGCCGCATGGGTTTCGCCCCCGGCGTGCGAGGCCCGCTGGACCGACTTTGACCGAAGATAATAGAGCGATTTGCAGCCGCGCTCCCAGGCCTGGAAGTGGAGCATGTGCAGATCCCACTTTTCGACATCGCCAGCCAGGAAGAGATTGACGGACTGCGACTGGCAAATGTCGGGGGTGCGATCGGCAGCCAGCTCGATGACCCAGCGCTGATCGATTTCGAATGCGGTCTTGTAGACGTCCTTATCGTCTGGGCTCAGGAAATCGAGGTGTTGGACAGACCCCTCGTTTTCAAGGATCGAGTCCCACACAGCCGCGGTGTTATGGCCGGTGCTTTCCAGCAAGCGTTCCAAATAGGGACTCTTCACCGCAAAGGTGCCCGAAAGCGTCTTATGGCTATAGATATTGGCGGGTATAGGCTCAATTCCCGCCGACGTGCCGCCGCAGATGATTGAGATTGAGGCGGTCGGTGCAATCGCAAGCTTGTGGGAGAAGCGCTCCATAACCCCGCGATCCTCGGCGTCGGGGCAGGGACCGCGCTCGGCGGCAAGCTTCTGCGAAGCCGCGTCGCACTGGCGACGGAGCGTCTTGAAAAGGCGCATATTCCAGCTTTTCGCCAAGGCGCTCTCAAACGGCACGTTCTGCGATTGCAGGAAGGTGTGAAAACCCATGAGACCAAGGCCCACTGAGCGTTCGCGTTTTGCGGCGTAGACCGCGTTGGCCATCTCCGGGGGGGCTCGGTCGATGAAGTCCTGAAGAACATTATCGAGGAAGCGCATGACGTCTTCGATGAAGGTCGGGTGATCACGCCATTCCAGAAACGTCTCGGCATTGACCGATGAGAGGCAGCACACCGCGGTGCGCTCTGCGCCCAGGTGATCCTTGCCGGTATGAAGCATGATTTCAGAGCACAGATTGGATTGCCGCACCGTCAGGCCAAGCTCGCGTTGATGCAATGGCATCGAGCGGTTCACAGTGTCGGCGAAGATAAGGTAGGGCTCGCCGGTCTGTAGGCGAATCTCCAGGATCTTCTGCCACAAGGCGCGCGCATCGACTTCGCGCACGATGTCATGGGTCTTGGGCGAGCGCAGGCCAAACATCGCCCCATCACGCACGGCCTCCATGAATTCGTCAGAGATCGAAATGCCGTGATGCAGGTTGAGCGATTTGCGATTGAAGTCGCCGGACGGCTTACGGATTTCGAGGAATTCTTCGATTTCTGGATGGTGGACGTCGAGGTAGACCGCCGCCGATCCGCGTCGCAGCGAACCCTGGCTGATCGCCAGCGTCAGGGAATCCATAACGCGGATGAAGGGGATAATCCCACTGGTCTGGCCAGCACCCTTCACCTTCTCGCCAATCGATCGAACACCGCCCCAGTAGGTGCCGATGCCGCCGCCATTTGAGGCCAGGTGGACGTTCTCGTTCCAGACGCCCTGGATGCCATGGAGGCTGTCGGGCACGGCGTTTAAGAAGCACGAGATCGGCAACCCGCGGCTGGCGCCGCCGTTCGACAGCACCGGCGTCGAAGGCATGAACCACAGCTTCGAGATGTAGTCGTAGATTCGTTGCGCATGGTCGGCGTCGTCAGCGTAGGCGGTTGCGACCCGGGCGAACATGTCCTGATAGCTCTCGCCAGCCAGCAGGTAGCGATCTTCGAGCGTCGTCTTGCCGAAGTCCGTCAGCAGGTTATCGCGCGACCGATCGACCTCGACCTTTCTAACCAGCTGCAGCTGCGGTCGCGTGGCCGCTTCGACAACGCGTTCAATCGATTCGGCAATCCCAACTTTCGCCGCTTCACTCATCGTCCTGACCCATGCCCTCAAGAAACCAAGATCAAACGTTGATCCGTTTCCGCCCCACATGTTGTGGGCGAACTGCCCAAACAACCTACATATGGGGCACCCGTCCTAATGACTCGTCAATGAGGCGGGGCTCTCAACGGCCAGATTTTTTCGTAAACGAATGGTTAATAAAGCGCCTGCCCCTCAACAGATCAAAGGCTTGGCGTCCATTGCGGCGGGCCTGCTCACGACACTGTGAGAATAAACCGCCCGGCCCCCTAGGGATTGAGATTGAGCAGCGCTGGGTCCCCGCCCTGGGCGGCGATGTTGACGCTTAGTGCGCGTTCCACGGCAAATCGCAGGAGCGCATGGGGGCCGCCGGCCTTGGGTCCGGTGCCGGAGAGACCTTCGCCACCGAACGGCTGAACCCCGACAACGGCGCCGATCATTGATCGGTTCACATAGGCGTTGCCGGCCGGCACGGCATCGCGGACCTGAGCGGCGAAGGCTTCAATGCGGCTGTGGACCCCAAGGGTCAGGCCATAGCCGGCTTTCGCAAGAGGATCGGCGGCTGTCGTCAAGTCGGAGGAATTATAGCGCACGACGTGAAGAACCGGGCCGAAGACTTCCTTTTCAAGAAACGCCGCAGAAGCGATCTGGGCCAGCACAGGCCCGAAGAAATGGCCGCCGGAAGGAGAGCTCGTTTCATGGAGAATCTGGGCTTCAGCCTCCAGTCGAACGCGATGCGCGACAAGCCCTGCCCGAGCTTCCTCGTCGATCACGGGACCTATGTCCGTACACGGATTGGCAGGATCGCCAAGCACCAAGGCGTCCATTGCGCCTGACAGGCCCTCGATAAGCGCATCAGCGGTCTCGTGAGGCGCGAACAGAATGCGAAGCGCAGAGCAGCGCTGTCCGGCCGATCCGAATGCGGAGGACATGACGTCGTCGATCACCTGCTCGCGCAGAGCCGTGGTGTCCACGAACATCGCATTGAGACCTCCGGTTTCGGCGATGAACGGAACGATCGGTCCTGACCGGGCCGCAAGGGTTCGATTGATCGCCCAAGCCGTTTCCGTCCCTCCGGTGAAAGCCACGCCATCGCATTGCGGATGGACAACCAAGGCCTGACCGATCGAGGCGCCGTCGCCGGGAAGCAAATGCAAGAGGCCAGGATCGAGCCCTGCGGCGTGAAAAAGCTTCACGGCCTCTGCGGCGATCAGGGGCGTCTGCTCGGCGGGTTTTGCGAGCACCGCGTTTCCGGCGGCTAAGGCCGCCGCGATCTGGCCCGTGAAAATCGCCAGCGGGAAGTTCCACGGGCTGATGCAGGCAAAGACGCCGCGACCATGCAAGGATAGCTGGTTTGTCTCCCCCACCGGTCCGCGAAGTGTTTCGGGCGCTCCGAACTGCCTTTCAGCGAGACTTGCATAGTAGCGACAAAAGTCGGCGGCCTCTCGGACTTCGGCGACGCCGTCAGCCAGGACTTTTCCCGCTTCGCGTGCGCAGATCGCGACAAGCCGTTCGCGATTGGCTTCTAGGGCGTCGGCCATAGCGCGCAACACGGGCGCGCGCCCGGCTCCGCCCAGCGCATTCCAACGCGGTTGGGCCTTGCGGGCTGCAGAATAGGCGAGCTCGATATCCTGGGCGCTCGCGTCAGACGCCTTGCCAATGACCTTTGCAAGGTCAGACGGCGAGACGCATGATCTGGCTGCACGCATCACCAGCTTGCCGCTGATGATTGGGCCGGCTTCGAGCAAGGGAAGGGCCTCGAGGGCGGCTGAGAGCGTCGCGCGCGTCGCTGCGATGGACAGATCCATGCCTTTCGAATTCTTTCGGCTGGGGCCGTAGAGATCGACTGGCAGGGGGATGCGCGCATGCGGCGCTCCGCCAGAGGCTTCGATCGTTGAAATCGGATCGGAAACGACCTTTTCCACCGGCGTGCGTTCATCAAGCAAGGCGTGGACGAATGACGTGTTGGCGCCGTTCTCCAACAGTCTTCGCACGAGGTAGGGCAGCAGATCCTCATGGCTTCCGACGGGGGCGTAGACCCGAAGGGGGATGGCGCCATATCGCTCACTTGCGCCGGCGTAGAGGGCTTCACCCATGCCATGCAGGCGCTGAAACTCCGGAGAGAGCCCGGCCTGAGTGGCCATCAGGCGAATGGCCGCGAGCGTATGGGCGTTATGCGTTGCAAACTGCCCATAGAGCGCTGGTGCGGCGCCCAAGAGGATGCGAGCGCAGACAAGGTAGGAAAGATCGGTCGCCGCCTTTGTCGTATAGACCGGATAGCCTGGCAGACCAGCGACCTGCGCGCGCTTGATCTCTGAATCCCAATAGGCGCCCTTCACCAGGCGCACCATGAGCCGACGGCCGCTGGCGCGCGCGATGCCCGCAACCGCTTCGATGACCTGCGGTCCGCGCTTCTGGTAGGCCTGAACCGCAAGGCCAAGTCCTGTCCACGCGCCCAGGTCCTGCTCGGCGGCCAATCGCTCAAGGATTTCCAGAGAGACGACCAGTCGGTCCGCCTCCTCGGCGTCCAGCGTCAGGTTGATGTCGGCTTTCGCCGCGACAAGCGCGAGGCGCTTGATCCGCGGATAGAGCTCGCCCCAGATCTGATCTGGCTCGCGCGCTTCATAGCGTGGCGAGAGCGCCGAGAGTTTCACTGAGACGCCATGTCCCGCCTCGGGCCCAGCCTGTCCGGCATGCTTGGCCACGACATGAAGGGCCGCCGCATAGGCGGCTTCATAACGATCGGCGTCGGCCTTGGTCCTTGCGCCTTCCCCCAGCATGTCAAACGAGCAGGTGAAGCCTTCCTGAGCCGCCCGTCGGATCGCCTTTTCGATCGTTGCGCCCAACACGAACTGCTCGCCCATGATCTTAACAGCCGCACCGACGGCTCGCCGGATCACGGGTTCTCCTAGGCGTCCGGCGAGGCGGCGGATGAACCCGGGGAGGTCAACGCCGGCCTGCTCGTCGGGGTCGATCAACTTTCCGGTGAGCATCAGGCTCCATGTGGAGGCGTTGACCAGGATTGAATCCGAGGCGCCTGCATGGCTCGCCCAATCGGCAGATGCGATCTTTTCAGCGATCAGCCGATCGCGTGTCTCCTCGTCGGGGGTGCGCAGCAACGCCTCCGCCAGACACATCAGCGCCAGGCCCTCGCGTGTCGAGAGGCTGAATTCCTGCAGGAAGCTTTCCACCACGCCTTGGCGTCGCGCACTGCGACGCGCCGCGCGAACCAGCGCGATCGCCTCCTGGGTCACCGCGGTCCGGTCTTCGGAGCTTAAGGGCTTTCGCGCCAAGGCCTCGGCCACGGCCTGCCGCTCGTCCGCAAATTTTCCTGAGTCGAGATGATCGAAGGCCATGCCTGTTCCGCGTGTTTGCCCGGACTAATGGGAAAATCTTGCGCGGGACGCAAGGCGAGCGATGGTGTTTTGCCCCTTGTTCCGGTGATCTCTGCAAAAAGCCCGACCTTTCGGCCGGGCTTTCGCAGTTCTCACCAATCGTTTGCGATCAAGATCAGAAGTTGATGTCGATCGTCGAACGCCGGTTCAGAGGTTCCTTCACCCCGTCGCCCGTTTGGACGGCGAGATCGGTCTTGCCCTTCCAGTCGACCGACATGGCCGACTGCGAAACGCCTAGGCCAACCATGGCGTCAGCCACGGCCTTGGCGCGACGCTCCGAGAGGCGAACGTTATAGGCCACCGAACCGGAGGTGTCGGTGTGACCGACGACCGTCACCTTGGTGGCGTGACCGGCTGACGCATACCGCGAAGCCTCTTGGACCACCGACTGGGCCTCCGGCGTCAGGATGTACTGATCAAACGGGAAGTAGACGATGAACTGCTTCGCTTCGTAAGCCGGCGGCGGCGGCGGCGGAGGCGGAGGCGGCGGAGGGGGCGGCGGAGGGGGCGGCGGAGGCGGAGGCGGAGGCGGCGGGGGCGGCGGGGGCGGCGGCGGAGCCGCAAATGAATACCGCAGGCCCAAGGTCACCGACGAGTCGCGGTACTTGCCCTGGAATGTTCCGGGTTGGATCGCATTTGGATTGAGCGACGGATACTGGCCATCCGAACTGCCCAAATAGCGGTAGGTCGCATCAACCTTCAGGCGATCCGTCGCTTTCCACGTCGCACCAGCCAGCAGTTGGTAGGCGAAGACTGTCGCGCTCGAATTGATCGAGAGATTCTGGATCGGGGGGTTCGCCCCGGCTTGGGACGTGATCACGCCCGTGACGTTGGACAACTGGCCAAGCGTCGTCAGGTCCAGGTGAGCGACACCGGCGCCCGCGCCGATGAAGGGATCGATGACCCAGTTAGGTGCAATGTCAAAAATGACATTACCCATCACCGTCCAAGCTTCGATCTTGCCGTTTGGAGCTCCGCAGGTCGGCGCAGCAGCGGTGCGGATCACATTAGGCGTGCAGAGCCCGAAGACCGACTGGTTTGTACCACCCTGGACTGACGTAATGTTTCCGGGGCGATAGCCGCCCTCGAGTTCAACGCGCCAATTGTCGGTGACCTGATAGCCAAGCCGCGCGAAGGCGGTGTAGTCGCGATCCTGTTGGAAAGTCCAGATGTAGGGCTGACCAACGGAATCAAGATTGCTGGATTTCGCCCTAAGACCGACTGGCCAATGATAGCCTAGATCGACGGCGCCATACCATCCAACTTGCGCAGACGCGCCAGACGCGGCGAACACCGCCGCCATGGCGGCTCCTGCCAGGAGTTTGAACTTCATAATCAGAGCCCTCTCGTTGCCCTAGAGCTGCGGCCTATTGACCCAGCTTTTCTTATAACAAGGCCCGAAGATTAGGTAAGTGTCACCGAAGCCACACTCGAACCTCATTCTGGCCGCCCAGCGTACCCAACGTGACGCTATACAACTATCGGACCGCGGATCAACGCTGCGTCCAGGATCGACGTGTCCTGCGACCCCAAAACTTGCACATGTACTGGTGGGCCCCAAGCTTCCCGCGAACTTTTGCGAAAGCTCAGCGACCACTAGCCACGCTGACGCCACGACCACCCGCTCTTCCGATATCTATCGGTAATTACTTGAAAATCCCGTCGTCCGAACGCAGGCAAGGTCGCGATTTTTGCTGACGCGTCGCCAGCCCATCCGCTTGCCTAACCCACAAGGCGACAGCCTCACCCCCAATGATAACCTGCGCCCCATGCACGCTTAGTTTCGAACGTGGACGGCCCCGCTTGGTTCCAGCCACAGGGCGCGCACGGACCAAATTTTGTTAAGATTTGGGCGGGGCCCGCGGAATGGCCCTGGCCGCGCGCGTTCAATGGAGGTCAGCGATTCGCCCTTCGCCCACGGGTGCGACCACCCATCGAGTCGGGACGATTGAGCACTTTGCGGAATTCATCACGTCGCGCGTGGATCGAGGCGATCACCAAACCCATCGGAACGCCGATCTCGACAAGGAGGGCTTCAGACAGCTGCAGGCTCGCCTCCACGGTTTCGGGCACTGCATCGGTCACGCCTAGGTCGTAGAGCCGCTGGGCGTGGCGAGCGTCGCGCGCACGCGCGACGATCGTAAGGTCGGGGCGCATATCGCGTGCGACAGAAACGATCGCCTCGGCGCCGTCGGGGTCATCCATGGTCACCACCAAGGCCGGGGCGTCGGCCAAGCCGCACCTTGCGAGAAATTCAGGCCGAGCCGCATCGCCGTAAAAGAGTTGCTCGCCGGTTTTGCGGGCCGCTTGAACGAGCCGCGCATCCTGCTCAACGGCCATCCAGGCGATCGCATGGCGACTGAGCATCTCGCCGACCAGGCGACCCACACGCCCGTAGCCTGCAATGAGCACCCGCGGGGTCGCCGCCTCGTCGCCCTGTCGTTCCGGCAGATCCGCCGGCGAAACGCGTCGTCCCGCAATCCGCGCTCCGAGCGCGGCCAGCGACGGGATCGAGATCATTGAAAGCGTCGCGGCTACGACGAGGGCTTGACCGGTTGCACGATCAACAAGCTTGAGGTCGATGGCCTGGCCCAAGATCACAAAAGCGAACTCGCCTGCGCCCGCCAAAAGCAAGGCGGTCTCAATGGCTGCGCGCGCGCGCAGCCTGAAGAACATCGCCAGGGCGAAAACCACCAGCCCATTGACCACAGTCAGACCCGCGGCCGCGCCCAGGACCTGCAAAGGCCGGGCGAATAGCAAGGGCAGGTTGAGCCCAATTCCGATCGAGAGGAAGAAGAGCCCAAGGAGCAACCCTTTGAAGGGTTCAATCTTCACTTCGACCTCGTGGCGAAACTCAGTTTCGGCCAACAGCAGTCCGGCTATAAAGGCGCCCAACGCCATCGAAAGGCCGGCGAGCGCGCTGACCAGACCCGCGCCGATCACCACCAAAAGGCAGGCTGCGACGAAGAGTTCTTCGCTCTTGGCGCGCGCCACAGAGCCAAGCATCGGCCTCAGCACCAGCCGTCCGACCACCAAGAGACCTGCAATTCCCAAAGCCGCGGGCGCGAACGCCAGCAGCAAATCGGGAGACAAGGTCGGCGCGCCGCCTCTGCGCCCGAGCAAGGTCAGCGTCACCAAGATCGGGGCGACCGCCAGATCCTGAAAAAGCAGCACTGAGAAGGTCGTGCGCCCCGCGACGGAATGTTGGCGTTTTTGCTCGGCGAGGATGGGCATCACGATAGCCGTCGAAGACAAGCCGAGCGCTGCGCCGATGGCGGCCGCAGCGCCCAAGGACTGACCCAGAACAAGCGCTGCGCCGGCCGTAAGGGCCGAACTCAGCGCGACCTGCGCGGCCCCGAGTCCGAAAACGAACCGGCGCATGGTCCGCAATCGCTCCCACGAAAGCTCGAGCCCGATCATAAAGAGGAGAAAGACAACACCGAACTCTGCGAGCTGGCTGACTTCGTCAGGATTATCGATCGTCAGCGCAGAGAGCCATGGCGCCGCGCGCGCCAAACTGCCGAGCCCAAAGGGGCCCAGCAGCACCCCCGCACCCAAGAACCCGATGATCGGGCTTAGTCTCCAGCGCCGGAAAAGCGGCACGACCACGCCGGCTGTCGCCAGGAAAAGGACCACGTCCTTGTAGGCGCCGGGCTGAACGTGGGCTTGCATTGAGGCTCCGAAGGAAGGTCGCCCGACTATGGCTCAGGCCCGCGCCTTGAGAAATCGCGTCTCTGCGCCCATTGAAGCCAACATGCAGATGTTTCGGTTCGCCGCCACAGTCCTGGGCGTGGTCGCCACGCCGCTTTGCGCCTTTGGCGCAGGCGCCTTGCAAGTCCAACAACCCTGGAGCCGGCCAGCCGTCGCCGGAACCAACGGGGTCGGCTACATGGTGCTCGCCAATCGAGGGCGGGCGCCCGACATTCTGGAAAAGGTCGAAACTCCTATCGCTGCGCGGGTGGAAATACACCTAAGCTCGATGGCTGGGGGCGTCATGTCCATGAAGCTGAAAGACAAGGTCTCCATTCCGGCCGGCGGCCAAGTGACGTTTGGGCCGGGCGGCTATCATCTGATGTTCCTGGGTTTGACGCGGACGCAGAAGGCCGGTGACCAAATTCCCGCGACGCTGGTCTTTGCAAGCGGGACCAAGGTCGCGGCGCGATTTACCGTGAGCAGCGGCGCTGGTCCCCCGCGAGCCGATGGCGTGCGCAACTGAACCGGCGTTTGGCGATCCGGTTTCTGACCAAAATGTAACACCCGAGCGCCCCTTTCGCGGGGCATGTTCAGAGCCAATGAAATTTATGAGAGGCCATTGATGAAATCCTCCTGGTTCGGCGCTGTTGCAGTCGCCGCCCTTCTTGCTGCGACGAGCCCGGTTTTGGCGCAGACCTCCGCGGCGCTCCACCCCTCCAGCGCGCCTATGCCTCCTGACCTCTCCCAAGCCACGCGCCTTGGAAAATGGGGGTTTGATCTTTCCGGACGCGACACCAGCGTTTCACCTGGTCGCGATTTCTTTCAGTACGCCAACGGCGGCTATGTGAAGGGCCTGTCCATCCCGGCGGACCGAACGAGCTATGGCTCATTCGACACCTTGAATGAACTTTCGCAGGCGAGGCTTCATTCCCTGCTGGAGAAGGCTTCCGCAAATCAAACGGCAAGTGGCGATCAGGCCAAGGTGGGCGCGCTCTTCCGCAGCTTCATGGCGCAAGCAAAGGTCGACGCGCTGGGTGCAAAGCCCATGTCCTCTGACCTCGCCGCGATCAAGGCCCAGACGACGCGGGCCGACGTCGCACGCGCGATGGGCAGATCGCAAAAGGTGTTTGGAGGATCGTTCTTCGCAGCGTCCGTGCAGGTCGATGGCAAGGATCCCGACCGCTATGCGGTCTATTTAAATCAAGGCGGCTTGGGACTGCCGGACCGCGACTACTACCTCGAAAAGAACTTCGCGGCGCAGAAGGCCAAATATGAGCTCTACGTCGCCCAGATGCTGAAACTGGTCGGTTGGCCTCAGCCTGAGCCGAACGCCAAGGCCATCGTCGCCCTTGAGACTGACATCGCCGCGGCGTCCTGGACCCGGGCTGAGCAGCGCGACGACAATAAAATGTACAACCCCTATGACACGGCCAAGCTTGGTGAACTGGCGCCGGGCTTCGATTGGACCGCGTTCATGGACGGCGCCGGTTTAGCCAAGGCCAGCCGGGTCATCGCCCAGGAGAATACAGCGATACCGAAGATCGCAGCGCTCTACGCCAAAACCCCCCTTTCGACGCTAAAAGCCTGGGAGGCCTTCAATCTTGCCGACCAGGCCGCGCCCTACCTCTCCAAACCCTTTGTCGACGCGCGGTTTCAATTTCGCGGTGCGGTGTTGACCGGTCAGCAAACCCAGCGGCCCCGCTGGAAGCGCGGCGTTCAACTGGTTGACAGCCAGATCGGCGAGGCGCTCGGGAAAGTCTATGTCGAGGCTTATTTCCCGCCCCAAAGCAAGGCCAAGATGCTGGCGCTTGTCAGCGATATCCGCACCGCCATGAAGGGAAGGATCGAGCGACTTGACTGGATGAGCGAGCCGACCAAGGCCAAGGCGCTGGAAAAGCTCGCCGCCTTTACGGTCAAGATCGGCTACCCGGACAAGTGGCGCGATTACACGGGTCTGGAGATTAATGAGAACGATCTTTACGGCAACGTCGCCCGGGCCACGACGTTCGATTGGAATTTCCGGGTCGCCAGACTAGGCGGACCGGTTGATCGGGCCGAGTGGGGAATGACCCCTCCAACGATCAACGCCTATTATAATCCCTCAGGCAACGAGATCGTGTTCCCGGCGGCGATTCTGCAACCGCCGTTCTTTGATCCAGATGGCGACACAGCCGTCAACTACGGCGCCATCGGCGGAGTGATCGGTCACGAAACCACGCATGGCTTTGATGACCAGGGACGTCACTATGACGGGGCCGGGCGGCTTACCGACTGGTGGACCCCCCAGGACGCCCAGAAATTCGAAGCCGAAACGGCTAAGCTCGGGAAGCAGTACGCCGCCTTCGAGGTGCTTCCAGGCGCCAAGATCAATGGCGATCTGACCATGGGCGAAAATATTGCGGATCTGGGTGGATTGCTGCTTGCGCTCGACGCCTATCACGCCTCGCTCCATGGCCAGCCCGCCCCCATCATCGATGGACTGACGGGTGATCAGCGGGTGTTCCTGGGTTGGGCTCAGGTTTGGCGCGGCAAAACCCGTGACGACGCCCTACGCCAACAACTGGTCTCCGATCCGCATTCGCCGGAGCGCGCACGCGTGGATGTTCCGATGCGCAATATCGATGCGTTCTACGCAGCCTTCGGACTGAAGCCGGGAGATGCAATGTTCGTAGCGCCCCAAGATCGCGTGCGTATCTGGTAGGGCGCTTGCGGGTTATTTTGACATTTATGTCAAAACGTAATTCAGCGCAAAAATTTGGCCCGCCGCGGGGGATAATCGCGGCGGGCCTTTTTTGAGCAGTCGCTCTAAACGAGCGGGCGTTTCCTCCCCGAAACGCCAGAGATCCAAAGGTCTTGCGCCTTCGTGTCTCTTGTAGCCGAAAAGAAGGCAATTTTTCACCCGAGTCAACGCCCCGAGGGTGACGTAACGGCATGATGCGATCAGTTTTTTGCGAACCCCGCGAAATATACCTGCCGTTTTGACAAAACCGTCAAAGAACCTGTTGTTTTAGCGCTGCAAAAGAGGGGCACGCGACCTCGAAAATAAAGTCCGGCTGCGAGACCGTCACGGGTCCGAGCCCCGCAGCCGTCAGCATCGCAGCAGCTTGAGCCGCACGGCCCGTGGCGATCATCAGACCATGGGGTCGCAGCGATGCGCCGGCCGATTTCAACGCCTCAACCACCTCGCGCTCCCGGGCCCCGCCAGCGGCAGGCCAGATCAAGGTCGAGTTCGCCAAGGCGCAGGCTCGAGCCTCTACCGCGCGCAACAACTGCTCTGCGACGGCCAACTGCTCGGAGTTCCAGCTTGCCCGGAGGCTGGCCCCCAGCTGGGCCTGACTGCGCAAGATCAGTCCGTCGGCCAAGATCTTCAGCCCGTTGGCCGCAAGCGTCGCCCCCGTCGTGGTGATGTCGACAATCAACTCCGCTGCGCCGGCCGCAGGGGCGCCTTCTGTCGCTCCGCCGGATTCGCTGATCCGATAGTCGACGACGCCGTGACGCGCGAAAAACGCCCGGGTCTGGCTAAGGTATTTGGTCGAAACGCGCATTCTGCGCCCCGTCCGAGCCAGGAAATCGTGCGCCACCTCTTCAAGATCAGCCATGGTCTCGACATCGAGCCAACTCTTTGGGACCGCGACCACCATATCGGCCCGGCCAAAACCCAGAGCGCGAAGCAGCAGAACCCGGCTTTCAATGTCGCTGCGCTCTTGTAGGAGATCCTCGCCGGTGACGCCCAAATGGGCGTCCCCCGAACCGAGGGCATCAGCAATGCCGGCGGCCGAAAGCAGCCTTACCTGGGCGCCTGACAAGCCTTTCAGCTCAGCCAGGTAGCCGCGCGCACCCCCATTGAGCGCCAACTCAAGCCCACAATCAGAAAGCCAGGCCTCGACCTGCTCCTTGAGCCGGCCCTTCGAGGGGATTGCGATGATCAGCGGCTCGCTCATCTCTCGCCCCCTGCAAATGCCCGCCAAGGCCGCACCACGCAGCCCACCGCGCACGCCCCCTGGGGCCCGCCCAGCCTCGCAAGGAGGCCATCAAATCGCCCGCCGGATGCAACGGGTCGCTCTGCGCCCAGACTGCGGCTGCGCACTTCAAACGTCAGGCCATCATAGTAGTCGAAGGCATGCCCCAACGCCGGCGCGAACCGCAACCGGTCGGCCGGAACCTCGGCAAGGCCCGCCAGCCTGGTCTCCCAATCCGCAAGGGCGGCGTTAAGGCCGGGACTTCCTTTCGTCAGTGTACGAATCTTCTGAAGACCCGACGACGGATCCTCGGAGATATCCATGAAGGCTTGGATCGCCTCGGCCTGAGCTGCGTTCAACGCCGGGGCCGTCACCGCCGCGGCGCGCCGCACGAGACGCGCTGCGATCTCAGCCGCGCCTCGCCCACCGACCGGTTCCACGCCGGCCAAGGCCCAAACCTCTTCGAGCATCGCTGCAGCGTCAGCCTGCGTCAGGCCCGACAGCATCGCGGCAAGCTGACCGCCAGGCGCGACGCCAGGTGCGGCGCCCACCCGAGCAAGCTCTGCATTTAGCATCCGGGGTCGCCCGGCGACGCGCTTCAAGCGCGCGGCGAGCGCCGTCGGCAGCTCGAGAGCCTCGATGAGCGCCGAGAAAAGGCCAACGTCTCCGAGCCAAAGGATTAGATCGTCGCGGCCGCCCGCGACCGCCGCGCGCCAGGCGAGCTTGGCGGCCTCGACGTCATTTTCGACCTTGGCTCGGCCGGTTGACGAAAAGAGCTCGACCCCCAGCTGGATGAATTCCTCGGCCCAGTCGTCCTGCGGCGCCGAGCGGAAGGCGGGCCCTTCATAAAAGTATCGTCCACTTGAGGCGCCGCTTTCGATATGCTGACGGGCCACCGCGACGGTGAAGTCGGGTCTAAGGCAGGCTTCTGCTCCACCTTCCGCCTGCACCACGAAGAGGCGAGCCCGCATGGCTTCCCCGGCCAGGTCGAGCAGCAAATTCAAGGGCTGCAAAAGAGGCGCGTCGACGCAAACCGCATCGCCCAAGACTAAGGGCTCACGGATTTTGGCCAGGACGTCGGCTGGAACCGGCGGCTCGGATCTCACAGCTGAGCGTCCACGATTTTTCTGACGGCGCTGACCAATTCGGCGCGGGTCACGGTGACCTGGCCGGGCCGTTCGGCGCGCCAAGCAGCGTTGTCCGTCACGCCCGACGCCAGTTCGCGCCCAAGATCAAGGTCCTTCAAGGTCACGGTTCCGGCCGCAAATTCATCCCCCCCGATGATCACCGCCGCCGGCGAGAGCCGACGGTCGGCGTATTTCATCTGAGGCCGCATTCCAGATGAACCCAAATAGACCTCTGCGGCGATCCCCGCAGCCCGCAGCTCGTTGGCCACAGCCATATAGTCAGGCATCCGGCTTTGCTCGAGGACGAGGACAACGACGGGCCCTCGCGCAGCGGCGGCAAGATCGCGCCCCGCAGCCTTCAGCGCTGCGGCCAACCGCGTCACTCCAAACGAGAAACCCGTCGCTGGTGTTTGCTCGCCCGTAAACCGAGCGACAAGATCGTCATAGCGTCCGCCGCCGCCGATCGAGCCAAACCGTGTCGGTTGACCCTTTTCATCCGTCGTCTGAAGAAGCAGCTCAGCCTCGAAGACCGCGCCAGTGTAATATTCAAGCCCACGCACGATCGAAGGATCAAACGTGGCGCGCTCGGGTCCGACACCCAAACTGCTCAAGGCCGCGTCGATCGCGGCCAATTCGGCAAGGCCCGCGTCCCCTTCCAGCGAGCCGCCAATCACATTCGACAACTGGTCCAGCGTGGTTGTGCGATCCCCCGCCCCAGCAGCGGTAAAGGCCAATACCCGCTCGGCGGCGGCGGCGTGCAGTCCTGCGCCCTTTGTGAAATCACCGGATTCGTCCCTACGCCCCTCGCCCAAGAGCTGGCGGACATTGTCGGGGCCAAGCCGGTCGAGTTTGTCCACAGCGCGCAGAACAACCAGCTTTTGCGCCTCACTGGTGACGCCGGCGGCGCTCATCAATCCATTGAGCAGCTTGCGATTGTTGATCTTGACGACCGCCGAGCCCGCCGGAAGCCCCGTGGCTTCCAACCCGGCCACCGCCATTGCGATAATCTCGGCGTCCGCCTCGGGGCGGGCTGAACCCACAGTGTCGGCGTCACATTGAACAAATTCGCGGTAGCGCCCCGGTCCAGGCTTTTCGTTGCGCCAGACCGGGCCGAACGCATACCGCCGGAAGGGCTTTGGAAGGGTTTCCCAGTTCTGGGCCGCAAACCGCGCTAACGGAGCGGTCAAATCATACCGAAGCGCCATCCATTGCTCGTCATCGTCCTGCAGTGCGAACACACCCTCATTGGGCCGATCAGCGTCTGGCAGAAACTTGCCGAGCGCATCGGCGAATTCAAAAGCTCCGGTGTCCAGAGCCTCAAATCCGTAGCGCTCGTAGACTTCGGCCACGGCGGCCAGGACCTTGCGTTCCGCCGCCAGGTCTCTGGCGCGGCGATCGATGAACCCCCGTGGGGATCGAGCTTCTGGGCGAGTGGCGTCGGTCATGGGCTCGCGCTTAGCGGTTGGCGGCCCAGGGCTCAAGGAAGGAAGGCTGTCCATCGTCGGATCCTGCTGCAAGGAAGGTGACGCACGGAGCTGAAATCATCGAGCCCCGTGCGCAGGTGCGGGGCTCGGAAGGGGGCGCTTTAGGCCAAGCAATCCCTAGCCGATGCCGCAGGGGTCGGATGGTGATCGCTGCAATGATGCGCCAAGCCGCTCATAAGGCGGGCCTATAACGGAGCAAGATCAACAAAGCTAGTCGCCGTCCCATGCGGTCAGGCCGCTGAAGTCAGGCGCGAAGCTTGCCGATCAGCGCTGTGGTGGACGGATCGTGCGGAGCGGCCGGCCCGCCTTGCAATTCTCCAAGCACACGACTTGCAAGAGATTTGCCGAGCTCAACGCCCCATTGATCGAAGCTGTTGACGCCCCACAAAACGCCTTCAACGAAGGTCTTGTGCTCATAAAGCGCCAGGAGCGCGCCGAGATGTTGGGGATCTAGCCGGTCAAGCAGGATGAAGGCGGAGGGCCGATCTCCAGGAAAGGTCCTTTGCGGCGCCAGAGCGTCAATCTCGGCTGCGGGCAGGCCCCTCGCCGATAGTTCGATCCGCACCTCGGCTTCAGTCCGGCCCACCATCAAGGCTTCGGCCTGAGCGATCACATTGGCTAGCAGAATGGTTTGGGCGGCCGGATCACCTTGGGAGGCGTGTTTTACGGCGATGAAGTCCACCGGGATTACATCCGTCCCTTGGTGCATGAGCTGGAAGAAGGCGTGCTGAACGTTGGTTCCGGCGTCGCCAAAGACCGCCGCGGCCGTGGATCGCGCGACGGGGGCTCCGTTCGCTGTCACCCGTTTGCCGTTCGATTCCATTTCCAGCTGCTGAAGGAAATTGGGCAGCAAATGCAGCTGTTGGGCGTAGGGCACGACAGCGCGCACGGGCCGCGCCAAGCCATTGCGATTGAAAACGTGGGCGAGGGCCAGCAGGACCGGGGCATTGACCCGAAGAGGCGCTGACTGGAAGTGCGCATCCATCGCAGCCGCACCGGCCAATAGATCCTCAAAGGCCTCGGGACCCAAGCCGATGACGCAGGACAGTCCCACCGCCGACCAGACCGAATAGCGTCCGCCAACCCAGTCGCGAAAACCGAAGACCTGGTTTGCCGGAACGCCAAAGGCCTGGGCTTCGCTCGGCGCGGCCGAGACGGCGACCAATTGAGCATCTGCTCCGCGTCCCAGCTTGGCCCGCAGCCAGTCACGCGCGGCATAGGCGTTGGTCATGGTCTCTTGGGTGGTGAATGTCTTGGAGACCACCACCACCAGGGTCTCAGCCGGATCGAGGCCCTGGATCGCGCCCATCAGGTCTGCAGGATCAACATTGGCGACGAAGCGAACCTCGATCGCCGGAGCCGCAGGCCGCAAAGCTTCCCAAACCAGGCGAGGCCCAAAATCCGAGCCGCCGATTCCGATATGCAACACGGTGCGGAACGGCTTGCCAGACGCGCCTTTCAAGGCTCCCGAGCGCAAGGCCCGGGCGAATGTCGCCATCCGCTCGCGCATGGCCTCGACTTCCTCTGAGACCGGCTCGCCCTGAGCTTTAAACCTTGCACCCTTCGCGGCGCGAAGCGCCATGTGCAAGGCGGCTCTGGCCTCTGAAGTATTGACCGCCTCTCCTGCGAAAAGCCGCGCGCGTTGGCTTTCCACGCCACGGACCTCGGCGAGCTCCAGGCAGGTCTCAAGATCACTCAAAGACCACGGTTCTTTGGATAAATCGAGATCCAGGCCTGCTGCGCTCAGGCTCAGGCGCGCCAGACGTTCAGGTTCAACATCAAACAGGCCGACAATTCGCCGATGGCGCGCGAGCCCGGCGGCTGCATCCAATCGACCCCAAGCCGCTTCGGTCTCTGACACGCCTCAACCCACCTATTGAAAGCTTCCCGCCGAAGCATATCTGACGCTGCAACCGTATGGCGGGCTGATCGGTTCCGCGACGGGACGTCCAGCTTTCAGATCGGCCAATGCATTGGCGACATAGTTTTTTGCGCCTTTCAAGCTGGCCGGGTCTGCGTAGGGACGATTGTCGATACCGCCCATATAAACGATGCGCCCAGACCCATCGATGATGAACATATGAGGCGTGGCTCTGGCCCCATATGCGCGCCCAATTTTACCATCACCGTCGAGCAGGATGGCGCTGGCGTGAGAGCCTACCTTTGTGCGCCACGCGCGCGCCGTGTTCGGCGTGAAATAACCCTCGCGATCCGGCGCAGACGATGAAATCGTCAGCCACACGACACCACTTTTCACGGCCTTCCTCTGCAGGGCCTGCATGTTTCCCGACCCATAGTGCTTTGCGCAATAGGGACAGTCGCTGCTCGTCCACTCAAGGACGACGGTCTTGCCGGCGAACTCCGACAGCGAGCGGGTGCGACCATCGGCGTCCAGAGCCTCAAACCCAGGCGCCGGCTCGCCCAGCATCGCAGACGCCTTCGCCAGGCCGGGCGCAAAGCCCACGACGCCCGTCATCGCCAGCATCGTTCGGCGGGACATGACGCTCATCTACGCAACTCCAATCCCAACCTTTGGCCTCAATGCTTATCGGCGGCCTCCACCGCCTTGACCACGATATCCGGCGTTAAAATCGACGGCAGGATAGTCGCTTCCGAGCCATTGGTTCCGTAGAGCAGATAGAGCGGAACACCGGCCCGGCCGTGGTTGGCGAGTTCAGCGGCGATGGTCGCATCGCGCTTGGTCCAATCGGCCTTCAAATAGGCGACCTTATGGCGTGCGAACGCTGAGGATACCGGATGGGTGGAAAGCGCCACCTTGTCATTGACCTGACATGAGACACACCAGGCGGCGGTGTAGTTGACGAACACCGGACGCCCTTGACCTCGCAGTTCGGCGACACGCGCTGGACTATAGGGCTCGACGTTGAGCTCCGCCCCCTTGTCCTGCGGCCAAACGACCGCGCCGAAAGCCAGGATGGCCAACAAGCCAGCGGCCGACGTCATGACAAGATGTTTTTCGCCCATTGCGACGCGCCGTTGGCCCAGCCCCGCCAACCACCCGGCCAGGGCCACGATCACGGCCGCTGCGAAAAGCTTGGCCAGATCATCGGCGCCGGCCTGCTGAGCCAGCACCCAGGCAAGCCAGGCCGCCGCGCCATACATTGGAAACGCCAGGGCCTTGCGAAAAACCTCCATCCACGGACCAGGCTTGGGAAGGCGAGACAGAAGTCCCGGCACATAGGCCACCAGCACGAACGGCGCAGCAAAGCCCACGCCCAAGGCCAAAAAGACCGTAAGCGCGGCCAGCGACGTCTGGGTCAGCGCCCAGCCAAGCGCGGGGCCCATAAACGGCGCCGTGCAGGGCGCAGCCACTACTACGGCGAGCGCGCCGGTGAAGAAAGCCCCTGCCAGTCCCTGGCGGCCAGCCAGCGATGCGCCCGTCCCTTGAAGCGAGGTCCCCACCTCGAAGAGGCCTGACAGGTTCAGCGCGACCGCCAGCATCAGCAAGGCCAGCACGCCGACCACCGAAGGCGACTGCAGCTGAAACCCCCAGCCAATAGCCGCGCCTGCGCCCTTCAGCACGATCAGACCCAAGGCGAGGAGCAGGAACGTGACCACGCAGCCAGCTGCGAAGGCCAAGCCTTGGCGCTTGGCCGCCGCGCTTTCCCCGCCATGGCCGGCCAAAGACGCCGCCTTCATGGCCAGGATCGGGAAGACGCAAGGCATCAGGTTGAGGATCAGTCCGCCCAAGAAGGCGAAGGTCGCCGCCGCAACCAACCCCAGGTCTGCACCATCAGCCCCCTTGGCCGAGACCGGCGGTCCCAGCCCTGAAGCCCCTGGCGGCGGCGCGCCCGGTGAGGCTGAGATCTCAAACGCCCGTGAGCCGATGGATAGAACACCCGCCATGGCCGGAGGAGACTTGCCGCCTTGAAAGCCATAGCCGGCCGCGAGCGTCAGGGTGAGCCCATCGGGTCCGCGTTCGATGGCCTGCGGCTTGGCGTGGTCGATGACCGTGGATTCGAACGGATAAAAATAGGCGTCTTTCAGATCTGCGCCCTTCAGCGCGCTTCCCGTGACCGCCAGGGCGACATTGGAAGCCCGTGACTGAAAGACGGCGACGAGACCCTGGGGCTTGGGCGCCTTGGTCAGCGCATCTGCAATCGCAGGTCCCCATTTTTGATCGGCGGGCCCAGCAGATGCTGTGACCGGCAACGAGAGGCTCAGCGTGTCATCTTCTGGCACGCAGACGTCGGCGCAGACCAGCAGCGAGACCTTGGCCCCGATCGTAATCTTGTCGCCCGGCTTGGCGCTTGCCGGCGCGCTCAACGCCACCGGAAGCAACACCGCGCCCTCATAGCCATAGTTCATGAGCGGCCCGACCGGGATCCGCTGGGGCGTCGGCCACACGATGGGGCCGGCCTGCCAGTCGCTCGGCAAGGTCCATTTGATCTGGGTCGGCTCGCCACTGTCGCCGGAATTGCGCCAATAGGTGTGCCAGCCCTTCTGGATCTCCTGGCGAAGCGCAAGGTGGATTGTCTCACCTGGCGCAATGCCTGAGCGATCGCTCACCAGCTCGGCGCGCACGTGTTTGGCTGGCGGCGGCGATGACTGGGCAGGCGATGACTGGGCAGGCGACGACTGGGCAAAAGCCAAACTGGGGACGTTAAGCGCCAACGCCAACGTCAAGATCACGCCCGTCAAGAACCGCATCATCGCCTCTTCCGTACAGTCAACTCACCGCTATATGGCGTGCCTTAGCCCGTCACGCAAAGCGAGGCTCGACTTCGCAGGCGCGGCGCGCTCATGATCCTCAGATAAGGTCATCGCAATTCTGAGGATTCGCCCTTGCCAGCCCCCTTTGATGACATCCAAATCGGGCAGGTTGTGTCGCTGGGTGCGGCCGCGGTTGAACCGGAAGCGTTACAGCTCTTCATCAGCGCATTCACGCCAGGATGGACCGCCGAGCGCGGCGCGCCTGACGCCATGGTCTACGCCATCTGGGCGAAGCTCGACGCGGTGGCCCACACCGACTGGCCTCAGACCAAGCGTCTTGGGCTGGATGCGCTGCGATGGATGCGAAATCCGCCGGCCGGCGAACTGCTCCGCGGCAGAATGACCGTCATGGCCAAGGACCCGGTGGGCGACGGCAAGGGCATTATCATCGCCCAGCACGACCTTCTTGATGAAGCTGGCCGGCTGGTTTTCTCCTGCCTGACGCGCAGCGTGTTCGCCCGATAGGTCTTAAGCGTTCGCGGCTTGGGGCGTCTCAAGTTGCTTGGCGAGCGCCTTGGCGATCAACCGATCCCATCCAGCAAGTGAGATCAGGTGAGCATAGATCTGGCCGAGCGCACCGTTGCCACGGATCTCAACAAGCTTCTCAGTCGAGAGCGCGTTCAATTTCTCCTCGGAAACACCAAAATATTCCGCAATCCGCTGCGATTCACCCGCCGTTCCGTCCGGATTCATCGGCGTATAGGCGGCAATCTTGGTTTCGAAGAGGTCGAGTTCGTTGAGAACTTGCACGAAGCCGGTCGTGCGCTGCCGCTCAATCTCGAAGTTGTTGCAGAATTCGATGCAGTTCTTGAGATACTGGCTGGGCTCGCCATTATCCTCGAAGAACGCCAGATCAGGATCTTTCTCTGCAAAGAACTCTGCACCGCGGTCGATGCACAAGACCATCTGCTGAGCGCTGTCGTCGTTGGCGAATACGAACGGATAGCGGCGGATATAGGCTGGTATGTAGACGGCAGGTTCAAACGTGCCGTCCTCGCGCAGGAACATATTGTCCCCCGCGTTCAATCCCATCACCGCGATCGGCATCTTCTCCTCGCCGACGAAGATGATCGGGCTTGACAAGGCCGCCAGTGGAAATTCGCCGACCGTCAGCGGCACGGCGTGGCCTATTTTCGCAAAGCCGAACGGACCGTTCATGCTCTTGACGCCCATTTTGCCGTGCACCTCCGAGGAGAGTGGCTCGGGCCGCGAATAGAAAAGGACGTTGCCGGTGATGCCAGACTGGGCGTTGGTCGTCATGAAGCGCCTTCAAGGTGAGCAGAATTGCACAGGCGCTCAGGCCCGTTCGCGAGAAGTCGCCGCTTCTAGCCGATCGGGACCTCAGCGGCAAATGCCCTTGCTGAGCGCTTGCGCCGCCCTGATCGAGGGGCTTTGATCTCGCCATAGCAATCGGCCGAAGAGCCCGCATATTTTGGAGGAACCAAGGTGGCGATCTTTTATCCGGATATCCTCGAGCAGAGGACCGCTGCGCGGACCTTCACCTACGGCGACAAGGACGTAATGCTCTATGCTCTGGGCGTCGGCATGGGACGAGACCCCATGGATGAGCGCGAGCTGGCGTTTGTCTACGAGAAGGACCTGAAAGTCATTCCGACCGCAGCCACCGTGCTGGCCTCGGCAGGCGGACGCCCGGCGCGCGGCGCCGATCAGGCCGAGCAGAAGCCTGGTCATCGGCCAAGCGTCATCAATTTCCTGATGGTGGTGCACGGAGAACAGAAGGTCGAACTGCACAAGCCCCTGCCCACCTCCGGGACTTTCACCGCGCAAGGTCGCACGGTTGGAGCCTTTGACAAGGGTAAGGACAAGGGCGCTGTGATCATCAATGAGACGATCTGGACCGATGAGGCGGGCGAGAAAGTCGCCACCTTGACCGGCTCGACGTTCGCGCGCGGAGACGGCGGGTTTGGCGGACCCTCCGAGGGACAGCCTGAGCCGCATGAAGTTCCCGCGCGCAAGGCTGATCTTTCGATCGATATCGCCACGCGAGAGGACCAGGCCCTGCTCTACCGGCTGAACGGCGACCGCAATCCCCTGCACTCCGACCCCCAGAGCGCACAGCGCTCAGGCTTCCCGCGACCAATCCTGCATGGCCTTTGCACCTACGGCATCACCTGCCGGGCCGTGTTGCAAGCGATCACCGGGTTTGATCCGGACCAGATTCTGAGCCACCAGGCGCGCTTCTCAGCTCCGGTATTTCCGGGAGACACCATCAGCGTCGACCTATGGAGGGACGGCGCGGTGATTTCCTTTGAGGCGCGGGTTGCGGCCCGCAACGCCACCGTCATAAAGAACGGCAAGACCGTCCTTCGGACCTGACCGCACGCGGAGTTTACGTGGTCCGATCGAGGTTTATCGCCAAGGCTCGGCCTGGTCACCTCCATTGCCCGACCTCCTAGGTTCGGCCTTCTACGCTCGGCGTTTGAGCGCAAAAGTCACATGCGCCCTCAGCGGATGATCGATGTCGAGATGGGGGTGATCGAAATCGCGCCAAGGTTCGGCCGTCATGCCGATGCGACGCATCACGGCCTGAGATTTTAGGTTGGCGCGCGCAGTCACCGCCAACAATTCAGGCGCGTCGGTATTGGCGAACCCCCACGCTGCGACGGCGCGTGCAGCTTCGGATGCATAGCCTTGGCCCCAGAAATCGGGCGATAGACGCCAGCCGATCTCCAAGGCTGGAGCCGGCGGAAACTCGGGAGGCATCTTGACCAGCCCAACCAAACCCACCAGCGCCTGGTCGACTTTTCGCGCCGCGGCCCAATAGCTAAATCCGTCGCGCGCGAATTGAGCCAAAATGCGGTCGACGATCGCATCGCTTTCCGCGCGAGCGAGCGCGCCTGAGAGCCACTCCCCGACGCGCGGATCGCTGTGGATCGCTGCGATCTGCTCACGGTCCTGCTCGATCGGCGGTCGCAGGATCAGCCGATCGGTCTCGATCATGGCTCCAGGTCCGAACGTCCCATCGTCAGGGCGCCGTAGAGGTCGGCTCGCCGGTCACGAAAAAATCCCCACGCGGCGCGGTGCGTCGCCAAAAAGTCCAGATCGAATTGTGCGACCAGGACGCCTTGATCTTCCCGCTCGAAGGCTTCGATCAGATCGCCGCGATGATCAGCGATAAAGCTCGAGCCATAAAAGAGCTGTCCGGCGTTGGGGTAGCCCTGCCAGGGTTCAAACCCGGTGCGATTGGCCCCGACAACGGGGATCACATTGGAGACCGCGTGACCTTGCATCGCGCGACGCCATGGCGCGGCGGTGTCCAATGTGGGGTCGTGCGGCTCCGACCCGATCGCAGTCGGATAGAGCAAGACTTCAGCCCCCATGAGGACCATTGCGCGGGCGGCTTCGGGAAACCACTGGTCCCAGCAGATACCGACGCCCAAGCGCCCAAATCGCGTGTCCCAGACCCGAAAACCCGTGTCGCCGGGGCGAAAATAATACTTCTCCATATAGCCCGGACCATCGGGGATATGGCTCTTTCGATAGACGCCCAAGAGCCCGCCGTCGGCGTCCGCCATCACCAGGCTATTGAAATAGTGCGGCCCTTCACGCTCAAAGATCGAGATCGGCAGAACTACGCCCAGCTCCGCAGCCAAGGGAGCCAAAGCCTTGACGCAAGGATGTTCACGCCAAGGATGAGCCTCCTTGAACCAGCGTTCCTCCTGGGAGACGCAGAAGTAGGGTCCCTGGAAGAGTTCAGGCGGCAAGATGACCTGAGCGCCTTTGCCTGCTGCTTCGCGGATTAGCTCGGCGGTGCGCGCGATATTGGACGCCATGTCCATCCCAAACCCGGCTTGGATCGCTGCGACCGTGATCTTGCGGGTCATCAGGCAGGCTCCTGTTGGGTTATGCAGTGGAAGGAGCCGCCGCCGGTGAGAATTGCGCGAGATGGCAAGCCGATGACCGTGCGACCAGGGAACATATGTTCCAGCGCCTGAATGGCGAGCGCGCCGGGTTGTTCGGCATAGATGGGCGCAATCACCGCACGATTGGCGATGAGGAAATTCATGTGGCTGGCGGGCGCAGCGCGCTTTGCCGGCCCCTCGATCCAACCTGGCGAGGGAATGCGCATTACCTCCAACCGGCGGCCTGCCGCATCGGTCATCGCCAGCAGCCGCTGGGCGGCGTCGTCATAGGCCTTGGCGTTGGGGTCGCCTCGGCCAAATGCAATGGGACAGGCCACGACCCCTGGAGCAACGAAGCGGGCCAGGTTGTCCACGTGCCCGTCGGTATGATCGTTGGCCAGACCTTCGCCCAACCAGAGCACCTTTTTTGCGCCCAGGGCCTCTGCGAAGGCCGCCGTCGCGTCAGCCTCAGTCCAGCCGGGGTTGCGATTTGGGTTCAGGACGCACTGGCCCGTCGTGAGCACCGTGCCTTCCCCATCGTGATCCACCGCACCGCCTTCCAAGATGAAATCGTGACCAACGAGGGGTGTTGCTGACGCGCGCGCGATCTGGGAGGCCACTTCATCGTCGTGCTCCAGCGCGTACTTTCCACCCCATCCATTGAACCTGAAAGCCTGCGCCTGGAGACCGTTCTCACGCTTGGCGAAGATCGGTCCGGTGTCGCGCAGCCATATGTCGCCAAACACGCCTGGGACGATCTGGACGCCTTCAACCCCGCCCAGCTGCGCGCGGGCCTGGGCTTCGCCCTGGGCCGACCCTGTCATCAGGCGCACATTTTCGCCCCCCGGGCCTGCCAGGGCCCTCGCCAAAGCTGCGACCTCGGCTTGCGCCTCGCCAAGATCGTCCTCCCACAGATCGGCGTGACTGGGAAAGCCCAGCCACATGGCGCGATGCGGCGCCCATTCGGCGGGAACCATCAGCTTCATCGAAATCTCTAGCCCCAGCGCAACGCCATTAAGCGCACCGAACCTCAAGGACGCGCGCAAATGGGCCGCGGCGCCGATATCGTCAAGAGGAGGCTGCAGACCTGGACGGCTCAGCGATCGGGCGGCCTGTCACCAGGCCGCCCCTCGACATCAGGCGCGAAAGCCTTGGAACCTAGAACTGAGCGCGCAGGGTCACCGTCAGGGTTCGCGGTGCATTGAAGGTATAGAAGAACTGTTTCGCAGCAGCCGTGGCGGTCGGCGAAAGCGCAACGCTCGTAGCGTTCGTAACCGAGGTGATGCGATCAGGCTGGCGCGTGTTCGTCAGGTTGAAGACGTTGAACTGCAAATAGGTGTTCTGGACGCCCCACCAGGTGATCGGGATCCGCGCGTCAAGGCTTGAGATCGTCGAATCCGGCACGGTTACAGTGTTCAGGTCATCGACAAACCGCTTGCCCTCATATTTCACCTGAAGGCCTACATCCATCCATCCGAAGTCGTAACGGAAGACCGACGAGACGGTGACATCCGGCGTCAGGACCAGTTCCTTGCCCTTGGTCGGCAAGGCGAACGCCACGCCGTTCACGGCCGCCACGACTTCATTGCTCCTGACGTTGGTCTTCATGACCTCCGCCGAGCCATAGACCGTGAAGTGCTCGAAGGGCGTCGCCCCTGCTTCGAGGTCCAGACCGTAGAGCTGCACTTCGCCGATGTTACGATCGATCGACAGCGTCGGGTCGGTCGGGTCGAAGGATTGAACGATGCGATTGTGGTAGTCCACGTCCCAGGCGCTGAACGACGTGGTGAGGGCGCCGTTCTGGTAGCGCCAACCGGTGGCGTAGCTGTCGCTGGATTCCGGCAGCACCGTCTGGGGAGTGCTGGTGTAGAGATCGTCCGTCTTCGGCGCCGAGAAGCCCTTGGCGTAGGTAGCATAGACCGACTGGTCGTCGGTGAGGCGGTAGGTCACCCCGGCGTTGGGCAACACCTTGTTGTAGCTTAGCGTCTGGTGGAACGGCAGGCGGAAATTGGGGAGCCCGGTCGTCGGGTCGTTTTTCACCGTCGTCGAGGTGCCAAACAGCAGCTGGCTCAGATTGACGGCGTTGGTCAGGCCCGGATTGGCCTTGAGCGCGGCGATATCGGCGTTGAGCGCAGCTTGTACAAGCGTGGGACTGACGCTGTCGCACTGCACCGTCGTACCGTTCAGGGTGTAGCAAAACTGGTTCAGATCGCGCTTGAAGTAGGGGTCGCGGACGCCAAGATTGATGTGCAGCCTGTCATCGATGAACTTGCCGATATAGTTCACCGCAACCTGGTTCAGCAGCGCCACCGAGGTGCGGTCGCGGGTCCGCAGAATGCTTCCGTCGGCGGTGAACACCTTGGTTGAGCCGAAGCCGTCCTTACCGCCCCAAATGCTTGCAGGCATGCCGGTGACAGGGTCGATGAAGGTCAGCTCACCTGTCTGGCGGTGATGGCCGTTGTCTAAGGTGTAGCCAAGCGAGAAGTGGTTGTGCTCATCCAGGTCGTAGAGGATCGAGCTCAACAGGCCATAGCGCTGGGTGTTGGTATTGCTGGGTCCGTAAAGATCGACGGTGTCCAGCGTGTCCCCATCGTGGTTCAGGTCGACGCCCGGCGACGTCAGATTGTTGCCCTTCAGCCGCGGATCGTTCTCGTGGACAGCAAAGACCCCGCCCCCGTTCGCCAAGGTGTAGAAGAACGACGGATCGAACGTGAACGTCAGCTGGTCAGTCAGCGAAAACTTCGATGACCCGCGCACAGTGCCGAAGATCACCGGATTTGGGTGCAGCGCCCAGAAGTTGCCTTCAAGGCCGCCGCCAAAGCCGTCATTGCCCTGGTTGAAGCCAGGGTTTGATCCGCCATTGATCAAGGGGCCTGTACCCAAAGGCGGCGTGTCGACGAGACCGGCGCGTGCGGTCGGCGGCGCCCATTGCGTATTGAAGTCGAGGTTATTCTTACCCACTCCGAAAGCTGGCTGATTGAACTGAGCCGGCGAGGAGGTGTCGTAGAAATAATCGTGCTCAAGAAGGAAGCTGGTGGACAGGCTGATGAAGTCACTGCCTTTCAGCGGTTGGTAGATGCGCGTGTCAAAGCCTTCCTTCAGCTCTGTGCCGGAGCCGACCCACTTGTCTGCATGGTCGTAGTTGGCCGACAGCAGAATACGCGTACCCCAAGGCCCGATCTCGCCGGTTTCGCCCTCGACGTAGTAGCGGGAGAAGTTGTTGCTGCCGAACGTCGGTTCAACAATCAGCTCACGATCCTTCGTGGGAACCTTCGTAACGATGTCGACCGTGCCGCCCACGGCTGAGGCCGTGGGGCTATCGACCGAGGTGGCTCCCAGGTTGACTGTGATGTGATCTGTGATTTCGGACGTCAGGTATTCACCCGGGAAAATCGCGTAGTTGCCGGTGTCGTTGACCGGGACCCCGTCGATGGTCACGCCGATGTGGTTACCGTCAAAACCATGGATGCGAAGATCCCCCGAGAGGTTCCCCGTCTGGTCCTCGGAGCTATAGTTCACACCCGGCAGCAGATTGATCAGCTGAGCGAAGTTTTGGCCCGCCTGTTGGTGCGCAAAGTACTCTTGGTTGACGATTGATTCGTCCTTGGCTTCCTGCACCTGCGTGATGATGCCCCTCAGCGAGGGCTGACCGTGAGAGCCGGTGACGACAAGTTCCTGAACTTGAGTCGCCGTCGACTGGGCCAAAGCGGCCGAGGCCAGCAACAGGCCCGTGGCCATGGCCGTGGTCGCACAGAGTGCGTGGTTTAGTTTCAGCTTCATATATCCCCCAATAGGCAGAACCGAATTGGCCACCCAAGCGGCTCGGTCGTCTTAATTCGGCCCTATAGCTCCAAAATCCCATCTGAAGGCGACGTTTTTGTTACGACCTGACGCCGCAGGGCAAGGAAGCTGAGATGTGTGGCGCCGGCGCCTTCCTGCGGGCGCCTGGTTGCGGCTAGGGTCGCGCGGCATGCCAAATCCTCAGACCTCGCCAACCCATGGATCAACCGATGTTGACGCTGACACGCGCGCCGTTCTCCTGCTCACCGCGGCCCTTACGCTCGCCAGGCTGATCGCGCTTTTCCGTACGCCGCTTGAACTCTACCCCTCCGAGGCTCGCTACTGGCTGTGGTCACAGTCTTTGGCGTTTGGCCGCGATCTGAAGTCGCCGCTGATCGCTTGGGCGATCTGGCTCTCAACCTCGCTTGGGAGCGACACTGAGCCTTGGGTGCGACTGCCTGCAGTGCTCTTTCAGGGCGGCGCAACCCTTCTGGTCTTCTGGATAGGTCGGCGCCTCTACGGCTCACGAACCGGGCTTGCCTCTGCGGCGCTCTACGCCTTGGCGCCCGGCATCCTAGTGTCAGCGACAGTTGTCGCGCCCGGCGCACCCCTGCTGTTCTTTTTCGGGTTGGCGCTTTGCGCCTACGTCGCTTTGCAAGGCGCCGAGGGACGGGTGCGTCTGATGCTCGCGGCCGGGTTAGGCGCTGCGTTGGGCTTGGCCTTCCTCAGCAAATACGCCGCAGTTTTCATCCTTATCGGCCTTGGGCTGCATCTGGTGTTGTCGCCAGGCGCACGACGCACCTGGTCGCCAGCTTCGGCCGCGGCCGCTATCGGCGTCTTTCTCCTTGTCTTCGCCTTCGGCCTTGCCTGGAGCGCTATGCACGGCTCGATCGCCCTGCATTCCGCGGTGCTCGGCGTCGAAGGCGGCCGACATTCACAGTTCGATCCCATCGAAGCGGGCCGCTTCCTCGCCAATCAGTTTGCGGTCTTCGGACCGATTCCGTTCGCGGTTCTGATCGTTGGCGCGGGTCTAATGACGCAACGCCGACGACTGGAAGCCGCAGACGGCATGCTGCTCTGCTTCTGCCTTCCACCGATCGCCATTGTCACAATCCAAGCTCTTCTGAGCCGCACGAACTCCAGCTGGTCTGCAGTGAGCGAACTTCCAGCGGCGATCTTGGTTGCAGCCTGGCTGGTGCGGTGGCGCGCGCGACGTTTGCTGATTGCGGCGTTGGCGATCCAAGCTGTGATCGCAGCCGGATTCTTCGCCCTCGTACTGCAACCCCGGTTCGCTGACAGTCTTGGCCAGCCGGGCGTCTTCAAGAAAGCGCGAGGCTGGGCGCAAACCGCCGACCTCGTCGTGCGCAAAGCTCGCATGGAGCAGCCCGCGGGGCTAAGCGCGATTGCGGTCAATAATCACGCGTTCTTCTACGCTCTGGCCTACTATGGGCGCGACTATTTCCGCGAGCCGCTGGCCGCCCCGCTGAAGGCCTGGCTGCGCGCAACGGCCCCGGTCGATCAATCTGAAGCCGTAGCCCCGCTGACGGCGCGCAACGGCGCCCGTGTGCTGGCGGTGGCCTACGAAAGCCGGTTAAACACGGAAATGGCCCACGACTTCACACGCGTCCTCGATCCGGAAATCGGCGATGTGTGGCTCGCGCCGAAAGACCAGCGGCAGTTGGACCTGTTCGTCGGCGAAGCCTTTCGGCCAGGCGCCAGAGATCCTGTCACCGGCCTGCCCACGCCCGAATGGAAACCCGGGAGCTCAGTCAGCGCCACGCCGGGCCTGCCAATCACCATCGTCGTTAACCCGCCGCCCCGCTCGACGCTGAGCCTTCGCTCAAGGCCGATGCCCTAGCCTCTCTCGTGGGCAGGTTTAAGCATCATGCTGGCGGCGGCCTTCGCCCTTCGGTGAGAGCCGGGCTCGCCACCAGCAACAACGATGCAAGCTTAGTCGTTCGCCAGCTTACCCGCCCGCCTTGGCGATCCGCTGCTCGAACACAGTCGTAGGTTTGGCGATGAACCGATCGGGGAACACCTGACGAAGCATGGCGACCTTGGGCATGTCGTAGGTGGCGATATAGGGCTGGTCGGGGTGACGCACGAGGTAATCCTGGTGGTAGTCCTCGGCCTTGAAGAAGCCCTTCAGCGGATCGACGCGCGTGGCGATGGGCTTCCTGAACACATGGGCTTCGTTCAGCTGCTGAATATAGGCCTCAGCGACGCGCTTCTGCTCAGGACTGCCGTAGAACACCTCGTTCCGATACTGCGGCCCCTCGTCGGGGAACTGCATATTGACCTGGGTCGGATCAGTGGCGACCGTGAAGAAGATGCGCAGAACCTCGCCGTAGGTGATCTGCTGCGGGTCGAAAACCACCTCAACCGATTCTGCGTGACCCGTCGTCCCGGTGCTGACCAGCTCATACTGCGCCATTGCTCCTGGGCCGCCGGAATAGCCGGCGTAGACCTTCTTGACGCCCTTCACATGTTCAAACACCGCCTGGACGCCCCAGAAGCAGCCGCCCGACAGGACCGCGGTCTCCGCCTGGCCAGCCGCAGGCAGCGAAGCGTCGAGCTTGGGCGCGGGCAGCGCTTGGGCCGGGGATGCGGCTTGGGCCTGCGAGAAATGCAAGACCGCTCCGGCGATCGGCAGGGCCAGAACGCTGCAGGCCGCAGCGACCAGTACGAGCTTAGTGGACGTCATCAAGATATCTCCGAGCGATGTCATGCCATTAGTACGTGGCGGCGAGGAGTCGAGTTACAAGTCCGCCGTGAGATCCTGCGATAGGTCGCATGGCTTCTAAGACCATGCTTACCGCCAATCGGGGTCGCCGACCACGCGCGTCGCCCCCGTGACGCCGCCGATCCCGCCGCGGCGCGCGCGCTGAAGTCGCCCACATCTGGTTTTGCAGCGGCTTCAGAGGCTGTCTTCAGCCGGTTTCAGCAAGGTTCATCTTGTCCGGAAAGCTACCGTTTTCACGGAACTATTGCGTTTCCGACCATTTCAGCCGCCGCCGCGAGGAAGGTGACCCGCAGCGCGGCGCGGCCGTTCATCCACAGGAGGCAGATCTCTCTGACACGGGCAGCGCCGCGAAGGGCGCTTGGCGCCGAGGCAATATATAATCGTATATCCATTTCTTCTTTGATATAATATTAGATATTGTCCCAATAGGAATCAAATCAAAATTGACATAGTTTCGTATATCAAACTAGAAAATCCATATACCAAAACATATAGCCCCAATGACCTATCAAATCCTACCCTTCGCCGAGAATCTCCGCCGCGCACGCGATGCGAAAGCGTGGTCGCAGCGCGAGCTCAGCGCCAAGGCCGGCATGACCCAGGCCCACATCTCGCGCATCGAACGCGGCGATGTCGACCTGCGGCTGTCGACCCTCCTGGAACTCGCCCGGCTGCTGGACCTGGAGCCGGTCCTGGTGCCCCGAAATGCGCTGACTGCGGTCGAGGCCCTGGTCCGCGAAGCCCAGGAAAATTCCGAATTCCGGACCGCGCGCGCCGCGGCGACGACCCTGAACGGCATCGTCCGCCAGTTGCGGACGGACTATCCCAAGGACGGCCTCGTCGACGACCTCGCAGTCCTGGCCCAAGAACTCCACGGCATGACCGCCTTGGTCCACAGGCGGCGCGCCATGGACGATCTGGCGAAGATCGTCGACGACCTGCAGGCTGGCGTCCGGGCCGGACGCTCTCCCACCAAACTGCTGCGCGACCTGAACCGGCTGCGGACACTGCGCAATGAGCTGGCCCACGACCGTCCCGAGGCCGAGCGCCCCGCCTACAGCCTCGACGACGAGGACTAGCCATGGTCGACAGCCTCGAAATCCGGCTCGGCGGCCTGCGCGTCGGCGAACTTACTGGGCTCGGAGGCGACCGGACAGTGTTCGTGTTCGACGACGCCTACGCCGACAACCCAGGACGCCCGACCCTTAGCCTTTCATTCCAGACCGCGTCCCGCGACATCCTGAGCGATCAGAAGCCCACCCGTGTCCGTCTCTCGCCCTTCTTCGCCAACCTCCTGCCGGAAGGCTCCCTTCGGACCTACCTGGCCGAACGCGCCGGTGTGGAGGCGGTCCGCGAATTCCCCCTATTGGCGGCGCTCGGTGACGACCTTCCGGGCGCGGTCACGGCCCATCTGCAGGACCGCGAAGCCTTCGCTGGAGGCGAAGAGCCAGGCGACGGCCCCATCGCCGCCCCTGGAGGCCGGCGGCTGCGCTTCTCGCTCGCCGGGGTTCAGCTGAAATTCTCGGCCCTCGCCAAGGCGGGCGGCGGACTGACGATCCCAGCGACCGGGGTCGGCGGCGACTGGATCGTGAAGCTCCCGTCGACCCGCTACGCCGGGGTGGCCGAGAACGAGTACGCCATGATGACGCTCGCGCGCACGCTCGGCATCGACGTTCCTGAAATCCAGCTGCTCAAACTGCAGGACATCGACGATCTGCCAGAAGGGGTCGGACGCCTGGAAGGCGACGCATTTGCGATCCGGCGCTTCGACCGCCCGGCGGACGGCGGCCGCGTGCACATCGAGGATTTTGCTCAGATCTTCGGCGTCTATCCGCAGGACAAATATAGCCGCGCCTCGTATCGCAGAATCGCCGAAGTGATTTGGCGCGAAACCGGCGAAGCGGGCCTTGTCGAATTCATCCGCCGCCTGGTCTTCAACGCCTTGATCGGCAACGCCGACATGCATCTGAAGAACTGGTCGTTGCTCTACGCAGACGGCGTGACGCCGACCCTGGCGCCGGCCTACGACTTCGTCGCAACCACAGCCCACATCCCTGACGACAATGCGGCGCTGAAGGTCGCACGGAGCAAGGCCTGGACGGACTTCAACCGAGACGAGCTGTCGGCGCTCGCCGGCAAGGCCGGCCTGCCTGAAACCCTCGTTCTTGCGGCAGCCGCCGACACCGCAGCTGCATTCCGCGAGGTCTGGGCCCGCGAACGCCGCCACCTGCTTCTGCCGGACTTTGTCGCAGAGGCCATCGACCGCCAGCTGGAGATCGTCCCGCTGGCGCACTGAACCGGGACCCCCTGCGCCTAGCCGATCAGATAGCTGAAATGTCGGCGCGCCTGCTCCAGCGTCCGCCCGCTCGGCGAACCGCACCTCGATGGTCGCGCTCTTCGGCCATCGCCGATCGGATCCCGCGACTAGATACTACGTTATTGATTTTATTGTAGTCCTGGATTAATTGCAGCCGGCTTACGCCATTGCGAATTTCACTTCGAACGCAGCCTCGGTCTTGGCCGTCACCTCGTCCAGGCTCACGCCGGGCGCAAGCTCGATCAGGCGCAACGGCGACTTGCCGCGGTTCACATCGAAAACACCGAGCTCAGTAATCACCAGATCCACCACGCGCTGACCCGTAAGCGGCAAGGTGCAGGCCCTGACCAGCTTGGCCGCGCCTGACTTTTCAGTGTGTTCCATCACCACGACGACCCGCTTGACGCCAGCCACGAGATCCATGGCGCCGCCCATGCCCTTGACCATCTTTCCCGGCACCATCCAGTTGGCGAGATCACCGTTCTGGGCCACCTGCATCGCCCCCAGGATCGATAGGTCAATATGGCCGCCGCGGATCATCGCAAAACTGTCGGCGCTGGAAAAATAGGAGGAGCTTGCAAGCTCAGTGATGGTTTGCTTGCCCGCATTGATCAGGTCCGGGTCGGCTTCGCCTTCATAGGGGAACGGCCCCATTCCAAGCATGCCGTTCTCGCTCTGCAGGGTGACGCTGACATCGGCCGGGATAAAATTGGCGACCAGGGTCGGGATGCCGATGCCGAGGTTCACATAGAAGCCATCGTGCAATTCAAGCGCGGCCCGTGCGGCGATCTGATCGCGGGTCCAGGACATAAGATCAGACCTCCGAGCCGGCGACGGCTTCGCGCCGCCGCGTGGTCAGCTGCTCAATACGTTTCTCGAAGACGGCGCCCTTAAATAGACGGTCCACATATATTCCGGGGGTGTGGATGTTGTCCTTGTCGAGACGCCCGGTCTCAACCAGCTCTTCGACCTCGGCCAAGGTCACCTTCCCGGCTGTCGCCATCATCGGATTGAAGTTTCGCGCCGTGCGGCGATAGATGAGGTTGCCGGCGCGATCGCCCTTCCACGCCTTGACGATGGCAAGGTCGGCGCTCAAGCCCCGCTCCATGACATAGAGCTCCCCGTCAAATTCCCGGACTTCCTTGCCCTGGGCCACCAACGTGCCCACTCCGGTCTTCGTAAAGAAGGCCGGGATGCCTGCGCCGCCGGCCCTAATTCGCTCGGCCAGGGTGCCTTGCGGATTGAACTCAAGCTCCAGCTTTCCTGACAGGTAAAGCTCGGCGAAGAGCTTGTTCTCGCCGACGTAACTCGAAATCATCCGACGGATCTGACCTCCGGCCAGCAGAACGCCCAGGCCAAAGTCGTCCACGCCGCAGTTGTTGGAGACCACGGTCAGGTCCTTCACACCTGCCTCCGCGATCGCAGCGATCAGATTTTCGGGGATGCCGCAGAGGCCAAACCCTCCCGCCATGATGGTCATGCCGTCAAAGAGCACGCCCGTCAGCGCCTCGCGGGCGCTATCTACTGTCTTGCTGGCCATGACCTTCTGTTACGCCGCAATGCAACAATTGAGAACGGGGCAAGATGAAAAAGAACATGCAAGCTTCATCGGCGATCGATCCCGTGCGCTAACAGGGCCGCCACCCGCGCGCGCCAAGGATAACGATCCCATGAACGGCTACTCTCTTCTTGGACAGGCCATGGTCTATCTGGCGGCGGGCGTCGTCTCCGTCCCGATAGCCAAAAGGCTCGGATTGGGCTCGGTGTTGGGATACCTAATCGCCGGCGTCCTGGTCGGTCCCTTCACCTTGAACTTGGTTGGCCAGGAGGGCGATGTCCTGCGCTTCGCCGAATTCGGGGTCATAATCCTGTTGTTCCTTATCGGGCTTGAGGTTCGCCCGGCGCTGCTCTGGCGGATGAGAACGGCGATACTTGGAGTGGGCATGGCCCAGCTCCTGGCCACGACCTTGTTCGTGGGCGTCGCGGCCTTGGCGTTTGGCCTCAGTTGGCGGATGGGCTTGGCGGTCGGCCTGATACTGGCGTTGTCTTCGACCGCGATCGTCCTGCAGAGCCTTGAGGAAAAAGGAATGCGCCAAGGCCCGGTGGGCGAGGCGTCCTTTGGCGTGCTGCTCTTCCAGGACCTCGCCGTGATCCCGCTCTTTGCGCTCTTGCCCTTGTTGGCGCCAGGCGGCGGGGCGGCGACTGCGCCTCACGAGGTGAGCCTCGTGGGCCGGTTGCCCATGTGGATGCAGTCGCTCTCTCAGCTTGCGGCCATCGCCGCCGTCGTGATCGCAGGTCGCTACCTGACCCGACCGATCTTCCGCTTCATCGCCGCTGCGCGCCTGCGCGAGATCTTCACGGCCTCTGCACTGCTTCTGGTGGTGGCCGTGGCGGCTTTGATGGAGCTGGTTGGTCTGTCGCCGGCGTTGGGGGCTTTTCTGGCCGGCGTCGTACTGGCCGAAAGCGAATTTCGACGCGAACTGGAAACCGACATCGAGCCCTTCCGCGGCCTCTTGCTTGGCCTCTTCTTTATTACGGTCGGCGCCGGGCTCGACGTGGGCCTGGTGATGGCTCACCCCCTCGCCATACTTGGCGCTGTCGTGGGGCTGATCACCCTTAAGACCTTGGCGATGTATATCTGCGGCCGCCTTTTTCGCACCCCCCATCGCATCGCCTTGGCCACAGCGATCGGTCTGGCTCAGGGCGGCGAGTTTGCGTTCGTGCTGCTAGGATTTGTGGTGAGCGCACATGTCATGGATGCTGCGCTCGCGCGCATGCTGACCGCCGTGGTCGCCGTTTCGATGGCTGCAACGCCGCTGGTGACCACAGCTTTTGAGCGGTTCGTGCTCAATCGCCAGGAGGACGGGGTCGAGCCTGAGCGCCTCGCCTTCGACGAGAGCGCGCCAGACGTTATCGTCGCCGGATTTGGCCGTTTCGGCCAGATCGCCACGCGCCTCCTGCTGGCCAATAACTTCAAGGTCGTGCTGCTTGAATCTTCAATTGAGCAGATCGAGATTTTGCGGCGCTTCGGTTGGCGCGTGCACTATGGCGATGCAAGCCGCATTGACCTCCTACGTACGGCCGGCGCGGAAAAGGCGAAGCTGCTTCTGGTGGCGATCGATGACCGCGACAAGGCCGTCGAGATGGTGCAAGGCGCACATGAGGCCTTTCCTAACCTGACGATATTCGCGCGCGCCTTCGACCGTCGGCACGCCTACGAGTTGATCAAGACGCCAGGCGTCTCGGTCGAGCGCGAGACGTTCGAGAGCGCTCTAAACTATGGCCGCCGCGCGCTCTTGAAGCTGGGCCTGAGCGAGCGACGCGCCAACCGCGCGGCCAGTCTCTTCCGTGAACAGGACGACCTCCTCTGGAAACAGCTCGCACCGATCGCCGGCGAAGAAGACCGCTACGCCCTGGCCTCGCGCGACTCGCGAGAAACCACTGAAAAGGTGCTTCGCGCCGAGATGGAACGGATTGCGGCGGAAGAAGCCGGTGAGGCTGCAGCGCGCGCTGCAACCAGCTCGGACCGGATGGAGCCGCGCAAAGAGCGGGTGTAGAAGCCTGGGCATGAGCCAAGCCCATACCCTGCCCCCGCGCATCGAGGCCGTTTCCTTCGCAGGCTTCGAACGCGATTTCACCAGCTTCTCCGATACTCTCGGCGGATCCTTCGAACGTTTCGGCTTCGCGGTGATCTCAGATCATGGCCTTGAGCAGGCCGCCATCGACGCCGCCCTTATGGCGGCCAAGAAGTTCTTTGCGCTGCCCGAGGCGGAGAAATTGAAATACAAACTGCCCGTCGGGGGCCAGCGCGGCTACACGCCATTTGGCGTCGAGACCGCCAAGGGTGAGACCAACTACGATCTTAAAGAGTTCTGGCACGTCGGGCGCGAGCTGCCAGCTGGTCATCCCTACCGCAACCACATGGCCGACAATGTCTGGCCCGACGCTGAGGTGGCCGAATTCCACGCCACGGTCGGCTGGCTCTATGACGCCCTGGACAGGATGGGCCTGAAGGTTCTCGAGGCGATTGCGAGCTATCTGAACCTTGATCGGCGTTTCTTCGAACCGACCGTGGACTTCGGCAACTCCATCCTAAGGCTGCTGCACTATCCGCCAGCGCGATTTGACGGGCCGCATATCCGCGCAGCGGCCCACGAAGACATCAATGTAATTACGCTCCTGCTCGGCGCCGAAGAGGCCGGACTCGAGGTTCTGGACCGCGACGGACAGTGGCTGGCGATCAATCCGCCACCCGGCTCATTAGTCTGCAATATCGGCGACATGCTGCAGCGATTGACCAATCATCGGCTTCCATCCACCACGCATCGGGTCGTGAACCCTGCTCCCGAACGCCGAGGCGTCGCGCGCTATTCGACGCCCTTTTTCCTGCACTTCAATTCCGACTATGCGATCAGGACCTTGCCCAATTGCGTGGATCAGGCCCACCCCGACCGCTATCCCGCCCCGATCACGGCCGATGCTTTTCTTCAGGAGCGCCTGCGGGAAATCAAACTGGCTTAGCGGCCAACCCTGGGACGGAGGGCCGCCTCGAACAATGCGGCATGGTTGTCACCATGAGCGATAAGACAATGATTTAATAAGATAAAATCATTTCGTGAGTAGTTGCTTAAATCAACTTCTCCAGATCCTCCAATCCACCAACCGTTACACCAAGATCGTTGATTAAGCCGGTTGATAGCGAATAGACCCAGCCATGCACGCAGACCTGCTGGCCTCGCGCCCAAGCGTCCTGAACGAAGACATCTGAGGCGACGTTCTTGACCTGCCGAACGACGTTGAGCTCGCAGAGCCGATCAAGGCGGGCCTTTTGCTCGCCGATCGCGTCCAGCTCGTGGCGATGTTGGTTACAGACCTCACGGATCGGATGCAGCCAATGGTCGACCAGGCCGCGCCTTTCGCCATCAACAGCGGCCGCAATGCCCCCGCAGCCGTAGTGGCCGACAACCATCACGTGCTTCACCTTGATGACGTCGATCGCAAACTGCAGAACCGAGAGATAGTTGGCGTCCTGAGGGGGGGCGAGATTGGCGACGTTGCGGTGGACGAAAAGCTCGCCGGGATCGAGGTCGACGATTTCATTGGCCGGCACGCGACTGTCGGAACAGCCGATCCAGAGATACTCAGGCGCCTGTTGGCCTTCCAGGCGTTTGAAAAAGCCTGGATCTGCGGCGACCTTGCGGGCCGCCCACGCGCGGTTGTTGGCCTTGAGGTCGTCAAGCATCTGCAAAAAAGCCTCCCTTAAGCCGGAACCGCGTCAGGTTGCCTGTCCGGGTGCGCCGCTTGGAAGGCGGGATGGGCTTGGGCCCGCTGGGCGACGGCGACAATCGCTGGGTAAGGCGAAAGATCCAGCTCGAAGCGATTGGCCGAATAGACCTGTGGGATCAAGCAACAGTCGGCGAGGGTTGGGGCGTCGCCAAAGGCGAAGCCGCGCCCATGCTTGGCGACCAAGGGTTCGATGGTGTCGAAGCCATCCCTGATCCAGCCTTGCGTCCACTCCAAGATACCGGCCTTGTCGATGCCCATCTTGCTCAGCTTGCGACCGACGCGGGTGTTGTTGAGTGGGTGAATGTCACAGGCGATGATCAGCGACATCGCACGCACGACCTGGCGGTCTAGCGCAGCGCCAGGCAGCAGCGGCGGCTCGGGATAGACCTCTTCGAGCCACTCCAGTATCGCCAAGCTTTGGGTCAGGACGCGGTCGCCGATATCAAGGGCGGGCGTCAGCTTTTGGGGATTGAGCGCAGCATATTCGGGTGCGCGTTGATCGCCTCTGATCAGATCCAAAGCCGCATAGTCGAACGCCACGCCCTTCAGGGCCAAACCAATGCGAACTCTGTAGGGTGCTGTGGCTCGCCAGGCGCTATAGAGGGTGAAACTCATCAGACCACCTTGAAGGAAAGCTTGCCCACGCCTTCAATTTCACCTTCGACGTGATCGCCGCGAACCAGGGGCCCGACGCCTTCGGGCGTGCCTGTAAAAATCAAGTCGCCGGCTGCGAGCGCCCATAACTTGGAAGCTTCCGAAATGATTTCCGCGGTGGCCCAAATCATGTCCGCGATCACCGCGTCCTGACGCCCCTGGCCGTTCACGGCCAGTCTTATGCGGCCTTGGGGCGCAGGGCCCGACCAGGGCTTGATCGTCGAGATCGGCGCAGAGGCGTCAAATCCTTTGGAGGCGTCCCAGGGCTGGCCCTTGTCCTTGGCGGCGTTCTGAAGGTCGCGCCGGGTCATGTCGACACCCACAGCGTAACCCAGCACCAGCTCCAAGGCCTGGTCGGCGGCGACGTCCCTTCCCCCCGCCTTGAGGGCGATCACCAGCTCAATTTCATGGTGCAAATTGGCGGTTCTCGAGGGATAGGCCACGTCCTTGCCAGGCGGCACGATCGCATCCGCAGGCTTTGCGAAGAAGAACGGCGGATCGCGGTCATCGCCGCCCATCTCACGACGATGGGCGGCGTAGTTGCGGCCCACACAAAGGATGCGCCTGACCGGAAAAACCTCGGATCGACCCTCTATAGGTACGATGGCCTGGGCGGGCGGATCGAAAATGAACTGGCTCATAACCAGCGCCTTACGCCGCGGGCCGTCAGGCGTCCACCCTCCCCGGCCTTCATCCAAACCGTCATTGACAAGCTCACGCCGCAACGCTTCTCCCTTGGAACTTCGTCGCGAGCGCCCCAGACACCATGACCTCCTCCCCCATCGAAAATCGAGGCCCGCTCACCGACTTGTTGGTCATCGAGATGGGGTCCCTGATCGCGGGGCCGTTTGCTGGCCAGATCCTGGGCGACTTCGGCGCTGAGGTGATCAAGCTTGAAGATCCCAAGGTCGGCGACCCCATGCGCCAATGGGGGCGCAGCCTGCCGAAAGGCCACTCGCCATGGTGGCCCGTCATTGGTCGTAACAAGAAGTCTGTCGGGCTTGATCTGCGCACATCCGAAGGCCAGGCCCTCGCCAGGACCCTGATCTCGCAGGCCGATGTCGTCATCGAGAATTTTCGCCCCGGCGCCATGGAAAAATGGGGCCTCTCGTACGAAGCCCTGGCCGCCGACAATCCGAAATTGATCATGGCCCGGGTCTCAGGTTTTGGACAAACCGGCCCCTACGCTGAGCGCCCAGGTTATGGCCTGATCGGCGAAGCCATGGGCGGGCTTCGATACGTCACCGGCGAACCTGATCGTGCGCCCGCCAGAGCGGGCATCTCAATTGGCGACAGCTTGGCCGCCATGCACGCCGTGATGGGCGTCACTATGGCCTTACACGCGCGTGAGAGATCAGGCCGCGGGCAGGTGATTGATGCGGCGCTCTACGAAAGCGTTCTGGCCGTCATGGAAAACCTAGTCACGGAGTTTGACATCACCGGTTATGTCCGCGAGCGGTCGGGTGCGATTCTGCCGGGCATCTCGCCCTCCAACGCCTACCCCTGCGCAGACGGCGAACTCGTCCTGATCGGGGGAAATGGCGACACTGTCTATGCTCGCCTCACCGAAGCGATGGGGCGCGCTGATCTGCGAACGGACCCGAAGTTCATCAGTCATGCAGCCCGCGGAGAAAACCAGGCCGAGCTTGATGAAATCATCAGCCAGTGGACCCGAGGGTTCACCTTGCCCGAAATCCTGGGCCTGCTCGAAACCAACGCCGTGCCCTCAAGCCGGGTGTTCCGCGCCCCTGACATGCTGGAAGACCCGCAGTTCAAGGCTCGTGAAGCCATTGTCGCCACGGATCATCCGGTCTTCGGATCAATTCGCATGCAGAATGTTTTTCCAAAACTTTCGCTGACGCCGGGGGCTGTGCGCTGGCCAGGGCCAGGGCTTGGCGCGCACACAGACGAGGTGCTGGCCGAGCGCGCCGGTTGTTCGGCTGAACGCTTAGCCCAGTTACGCGCCAAGGGCGTGATCTAGACGCTCGGTCCGCGACCTGTGCCGCGGACCTAGCGAGGAAGCTCGAGTCGCTTGACGCGGGCGAAGTCTCTTGGGCCACCGGTCCGGCCCCTGCGAAGATCCGCAGGCCCTCCTTCCACCGGTCTATAGCCTGGCTCTGCCTGGGCCGAGGCGGCGCCTTGTCTCAGGGGGCCATTTAGGGGTGCGGCGTCTTGACCTTGAGCAATTCGGCCAGGGCGACGGCCACTTGCGTCACATCGTAGGGCTTGCGGATCACGGGAGCTTCAAAACCGCCTGGCGCGCCGAGCGTCTCGCCATAACCCGTGGCGAAGACGAAGGGGATCTTGCGCTTCGTCAGGGCTTCGGCGAGCGGGGTGACCGAGTGACCATTGAGATTTGCATCCAGCACAGCCGCGTCAATCGGCTGGTCAAGCAGGGCCATGGCTTCGTCAAGTTCATAAGCTGGCCCAATTATCATCGCCCCGGCGTCCGATAGGCCGGTTTCCAGCTCCATGGCCAAAAGCACCGCGTCTTCGACGATCAGGACGCGGGCGTCGCGCAAGCTTGTCGTGTGGTTCGATGGCAAAGCTGTTTCTGCAATGCGTGACGGCGGCGCTTCGGGCACGGTCTCCGGCCGTGGCGCAATCGCAGCAGCGCCCGCCCTGAGTTTCGCCACGACGCCTGCGAGGGCGTATTCTATGCTTGTCTCACCATTGAGTTCGCGCCCTGTGACCTGCTCCAAGAGCGTCGAGCCAAAACCGCGCCTCGCTGCGGCTTGCACCGTCGGCCCGCCGCTTTCCGTCCAGGTAAGCTCGAACCCTCCGTTCGGCGTCCTGGTCCACCTAAGGTCCACCCGGCCGGTTTCCACGGAGAGTGCGCCGAACTTCACCGCGTTGGCCGCCAGTTCATGGAGGCCAAGCGCCAGCGCATTGGCGGCCCTGGGGGTCAGGAAGAGCTCAGGTCCTTCCCAGGCTGTCTGGCCGGGCGCCAGCGCACCCAACTCCGCCGCCGCCAGATGGTCTATGGCCGCGCCTCTCCATCGCGCCGCCGTCAGGAGTTCATTGGCTGACGCCATGGCCTTCAGTCGTCCGCCAAAATTCTGCAAGAAGGCGTCGAGCGAGGTTGTTCGTCTGGCCGTCTGAATCGCCAAGGATTGCACCGTGGCCAGTACGTTCTTCACCCTGTGGTCCAACTCAGCCATCAAGGTCCTGCGTTGTTCCTCCTCGATCTTGCGCTGCGTAACGTCGCGCACGACGCCAGTTAGGCTCTGCGGCCGTCCGTCGGGACCGCGGTCCATGACGCCGGTGACGCTCACCCAGACCGTGCGTCCATCGTCGGGACGAATCTGCCGGAATTCGAACTCGTAGACCCGGCCCACCTGGCGCTGCTCCTCGACGATCGCATTGAAGGCTGCGCGGTCATCGGGATGGATGAACGGCTCCAGGTCGCGTGTGGTGGCGGCGGGCATCTTGCCGGCCGGCAAACCGGTGATGGCCGACATGCGCGCGCTGACCACCAGAAGGCCGCCCACCAGGTCCCACTCGAATTCTCCGATACCGGCGACATCGAGGGTCCGCTCCAGGCGGCGATGCTCCTCGCTGCGATCACGGTCGCCTAGTTTCATCGAGGCAACATAGGATGCCGAGTAGAAGTTCGCGATAGAAACCGCACTTTTAGCAAGAGCAGCTTAAGAAGTCAGGCCTTGCAGCTTTGCGGCCTGGATGGGAACCGGCTAGGGTAGGTTACGTTGTGACCTAGACGTGCCCGTGGCCCGATGCCGGGGCCACATTTTCGGAGATTTCCCATGCCCGCGAACAGCGTTGACTACGCCGCCGATGAGACCAAGGCCGCGGTCAATTCGGCCGCTGACAGTGCAACCAAGTTGAGCGCTGAAGCACAGCGTTCTTTCGCAGAAGCCGCCAAGCGCATCGAGCGCGCCGTCACCGAAGGCATCGAGCAGCTGCGCGCCCAGACCAGAGCCTATACGGACACCGCCGGCGAACAGTTTGATCAAGCCCAACAATATATGACCGAGCGGGTCCGCGAGCGTCCCTTGGCCGCGACTGGCGCAGCGCTTGGCGTTGGCATCCTGATCGGGTTGCTGCTCTCTGCAGCCGCCTCACCGCGCCGCTGATCACCCATCCCATCGGGGGCGACGTCATCTTCAGGAAAATGGTTGGTCTAATCGCAGCCTTGGCCGCCATAGCAGCGGCGACTGCGATATGCATGGCTTCACTGGCGTTTGCGATTTACGCCGGGTTGCGCGACATCGTCGGTTCGGCCTGGGCCGCGGCGGGCGTGGCTGCGATCGCAGCCCTCGTCGCCCTAATCCTGGCGCTGATCCTGGCGCGCAAAATCCGTCCGAAGCCCGCAAAAAGCGCAGCCCAAACCCTGAGCGCCAGGCTCATAGAACTTGCGCGGGAACGTCCGCTGCTGGCTGCCGGAGCCGTGACCGCAGCCGCCGCAGCCGCTGTCACGGTCGCCATCAAAAATCCGCGTGTTCTGACGGCCATCCTCGCTGCAGCGCTCGCCCCCAAGCCCGGATCGAGACGCTGATAGCGCCCCCTCTGTCTGAGGGAAGCCCGGTCTGAGGGAAGCCCTGTCTGAGGGAAGCCCTGTCTGAGGGAAGCCCTGCCTGAGGGAAGCCTGAAAGGGATGCTGAAGGGGTGCGGAGACGGCAGACTGGCTGGGGAGCCAGTCTTCAAGTCGGGGGGGCGTCGCCGCCTCCGCAAATTTCAAAACACGCTTATCGCAGATGGGTTCCCAGTCCCGATCGGTTTTTCATCCACCGGGTTTGTGCTGACTTGCGGAACATGACCGCCGCTGCAGCGTTCGGCTAAAAGTGGACGTTTGGTTCCATGTGGTTCGATGTTGCCTGCGCCATGCGATCCCTGAAGGCGAGCGGTCACGGGGCGGTGTTGGTCAAGACGCTGAGCGCGCGCCAGCAATCTGCACGCCGGTGGTTGATCTGGGTTGTCGCATTGCTCGGATTGGCTTTGGCGAGCGGGGTTCTGAGCGCACTCCTGGGGCCAAGCCAGGCGCCTGTCATGCACGCCGCGGCGACCGGGCCGTTCAGCTATTTTCCGTCGTAATGAAGCGGCGCTGGGGCTTTTCGGACCCGGTCAGGCGGCCTGTTTGGCGGCTTTTCGGGGGTGAAAGAACAAGGCCTGGCCGATCGCGGCCTTCACCGTTTCGGGCTGAAAAGGTTTGGTGATCAAAAACGTCGGTTCAGGCCGCTCGCCGGTCAGCAGCCGTTCTGGAAAGGCCGTGATGAAAATGACCGGCACATCGAACCGACCCAAGATGTCCTTGACCGCGTCGATACCTGACGAGCCGTCGGCAAGCTGGATATCGGCCAGCACAAGACCTGGGGTTTTACGGGCGACCGCATCGACCGCTTCCGTCCGCGTTGCGGCGATATCGACCACGGTATGACCCAACTCCTTCACCAACGCCTCGATATCGGCGGCGATGACCGGCTCGTCTTCAATGATAAGCACATCGGTCGCCAGCTCCGCGTCGATCTCGCGCTGCGCCTCGGCGATCAGCCGCTCCACTTCTGTGAAATCGCAGCTGAGGATCTGTGCGGCCTCGGAGGGCGTGAAGCCTTCAAGTGCGGTAAGCAGGAACGCCTGTCTTGATGGGGGCGCTATGCGAAGGAGGCGTCGGGTGGTGTCATCGCTGCCGGGGTAATCATCGCCTTGCGGCGCTTCCAGTTGCGCGCCCGATGAGCACCAAATGGCGTGGAAAACGTGATAGAGCGCCACACGCGGCGTCAGATTGGCTTCCAAGGTCCGCTCGCCTGCCGCAAGCGCCTCAAGCGCGACGCGGACGTAGTGATCGCCGGTCCTTTGATCGCCGGTCAGGGCGCGGGCGTAGCGGCGGATGTAGGGTAGGTGCGGTGCGAGGCGAGCTAAAAGACTCACGTTTGTACCTCTCCTCTGGCGTTGATCGGTCGGGCGCAAACAGCAGGGCGAACCCCGCCGTCCCCTCCGAAGGGACCCATCGTTCGGAAGAAACGCTACAGCGTAGAGCTTGTTCCCAAAGGCGACAATTTTCCGCATCTTAATCCCGTGGGCGGGAACTCACAGGGGGAACCTTGCGTTGAACAACGACGAAACCGACACAAGGGGGCGGCCACCGCGCAAGCGACTCGCCGACAGTATGATCGAAAACCGTCACTCAGCGGAACCGCGCAAACCATCGGCCGCGATCGATGAAGCCCGTCTGCGTCAGCAGGCGATTGGCGTACGCCTGCGTCAGATGTTCGATGAGGTGGTCAACGAAGCAGTGCCCGATGAGTTCCTAGAGATACTTCGCCGTGGTGATAGCAAGGCGGAGAACAACTGATGGATGTCGAGACTCCAAAACGTCCCGAGCGCTCGAGCACCGACGATGAAGGCTTCAAAAAGGGCCTGGTCCAACTGATTCCGCACCTACGCGCTTTCGCCAGGACGCTTTGCGGCGACCCGACCCAAGCCGACGATCTGGCGCAGGACGCGGTGATGAAGGCCTGGGACGCACGCGCGAGCTTTCAGATGGGCACCAATATGAAGGCCTGGACCTTCATGATCCTGCGCAACCAGTTCTATTCGGAGAAGCGACGTTCCTGGCGTCAAAGCCAGCTCGACCAGGAGGCGGCCGAACGAACCCTGGTGGCTGTGGACGATCCAGAAGCGCCTGTAGCGCTTGATGAATTGCGTCAGGGTCTCGCCATGCTGCCCGCCGAACAACGTGAAGCGCTAATCCTCGTTGGGGCCGGCGGTTTCGCCTACGAAGAAGCCGCTGAGATCTGCAATTGCGCCGTCGGGACCGTGAAGAGCCGGGTGAGCCGCGCCCGACGCGCGCTTCACGCTATCCTCGACACCGGGGATTACGACCGTGACGGCGCCTCCGCGGGGGACGCCATGCGCACTATCCTGGCGGATGCGGAGCGGCTAAGCACTGTCCGTTGAGGACAGGATCAACCTCCCCATGATCGGTCTGCCCCCATGACTGGGCTGAACTGGGGTTCGCTGAGCACGATCAGGGTTCGGCTGACCGCGGCGCTGGCGGCGGCGCTGTTGCCTGTATTGATTGTCGGCGTCGTCCAATCGGTGATCGCTTTCAACCGAGAACGCGTAAGCCTGCGCCAAGACCTTGGCTTTGCGGCCGAGCGAAGCGCGGCTACGGCCAGAAGCCGGATGGAAGGCGCGGGCATTCTTTTGCAGACACTGGCGCCAGGATCTGTGGGCTATCAATGCGCAGATCGCCTGGCGGAAGTCGCCCGACGCATTCCAGGCTACGCAAACCTCGTGCGCTTCGATCGCCGCGGCCGCGTCGCCTGCGCCGCCAGCGATGTTCCCATAGACCCTCAACGGGCGCTCAAGCCCTGGTTCCAGAGACTGCAGAAAGGTGATCGCCTGGTGATCACCCGGGATCCAGATGCATCGCCCGCCAGCCAGCCATCGGTGCTGACCGCCGTTCGCGCCGATTCCCCGTATGGCGGCTTCGACGGAGCCTTCGCCGCCGTCATAACATTGAGCAGCCTGCAGCCGTCGGTCACCGACCCGACCTTGCCGCCCAACGCCGATGTGGCGTTGGCCGACGCTGCGGGACATTACATCAGCGAGACCGACGCACGCGCATTTCCGACCCTGCCGGCCGGATGGCGCGCCCAGGTCCGGTTGAACGGGGCGCATGTCTGGTACGGGTCCGACGCACGCGGCGAGCGGCGGGTCTATTCGGCCGCGCCCGTGGCCGCCAATGAGATCTATGTCGTGCTCTCGGCCCAATCACCCGGGATCCTCTCATGGGCATGGCTCAACCCGCTTTCGGGAATTCTCTTCCCGCTGATGACCTTCGGCCTGGCCCTGGCCGCCGTCTTGTTGGTCACTGACCGGGTTGTCGTACGCTGGATCACCTATCTTCAGCGGATCGCAGCCCTCTATGCCCGCGGACGTTTCTCGGTACGTCCGGTTCAGGCCGAGCAGATGCCGCCCGAAATCCGTGAACTCGCCGAGACGCTTGAGGACATGGCTGACGCCATCGTCGGGCGCGACGCCAGTCTGCGCGATTCCCTGGCGCAGAAAGACGCGCTGATGCGTGAAATCCACCACCGCGTGAAGAACAACCTGCAGGTCATTTCCAGCCTGCTCAACATGCAGCAGCGCGCCTTGGCTGATCCGGCTGCGCGCGCGGCGATGTCGGACACGCGCCAAAGGATCACGGCGCTCGCCTTGATCTACCGGGCCCTTTATCAGGGGCCCGATCTCAAGCGCGTGGACCTGCGACCGTTCCTAGAGGAATTGACGGCTCAGCTGTTGGCTGGCGAAATCCACCACGGGCCTGCGGTTCGTACCGAATTTACGGTCGACGCCCTGGTTATCGATCCAGACCGGCTTGCACCGCTCGCGCTGTTCGCCGTTGAGGCGATCACCAACGCTCAAAAGCATGCCTTTTCGGCCCGCGGCGGCGTGCTCACCGTTGATTTCCACGTCCATGGCGATGAGACGGCGTTAGAGATTTCTGACGATGGCCATGCTCAGGATGACGCGCTGGTTTCGTCAGGCGTCGGCAGAACCCTCATGACCGCATTCGCCCGACAGCTTCGCGGGCGCGCCGAACTGGTGCGAAACGACAAAGGCGGCGTCACTGCGCGCCTGCTCTTCCCCACGCCGATCGCTGAAGCCCCCCATCCCAATACGCGCTCGGCAGGGAACCAAGCCGCAGCCTAGGTGTTCTATCGGGGAGAGTTTCATCCCCGGAGAATTCCTATGCGCAAATTCGTCCTATTCGCCGTAATGGCCGCAAGTTTGGCCGTCGCGGCCTGTAATACGGTTGAAGGCGCCGGCAAGGACGTATCCGCAGCCGGACACGCCGTCACCAACACAGCCGACGACGCCAAGCACTGAGAGTTCGTATTGAGTTCGGGTTTGTAAGGCCCCGCTGCGGATCCGCAGCGGGGTTTGTTTTTTATCGCCGGTCAGGCGACCGCGCGCGACCCCATTGAGCAACTGAAAAAACCCAGGCCGACGGGTGAGGGCTCCAGGCCCGCGGCGGCTTCGCCGGCACCCAACACCAGCCAGCCTCCCGCAGACAGGACAGACTGCAGGTTCGCAGTGACGCGCGTGCGCGCCTCGTCAAGGTAGTGACCCATAAGATTTCGACAGAGCACCAGGTCGAACTGGCCCAGCCGGTTCAAGTTGTCGAGCAGATTGACGCGGCGCCAACGGACCACCTGGCGCACCCGAGGCGAAAGCTCAAATCCGTCTTCCAGGCCCTCGAAGTGGCGCACCAGTCGACGCGCCGCGAGGCCGCGTTGCACCTCGAACTGACTGTAGACCCCGGCTTGGGCCTTCTCCAAGCGGCGCTCGCAAAGGTCCGAGGCGAAGATCTCGATCCGCGCACCGGCTGGAGGGCTCTCTTCAAGCGCCATCGCCAGCGAATAGACCTCCTGCCCGGTTCCGCTCGCCGCGGCCCAGACCCTCACAGCGGCGCCTCGACGGCGGCTTGCGAGTTCTGGGAGAATTTCACCCACGATGTGACCGAAGACGCCGGGGTCGCGGAAGAACGCCGTCTCGCAGGGCGACATCGCTTCAACCGCAGCCCAAACGAGCCTGTCTTCGTCGCGGTCGCGGATTGCGCAAACAAAATCGTGGACCGAGGCGTAACCCTCTCGGCGCGCAACAGGTCCGAGCCTGTTCTCAAGCAGATAGGCTTTATCAGGATCAACCCTCAGCCCCGCCCGCTCTGCGCATAGGCGGGCCACCAGCACGCGGTCTTGCGGCGTCATAGGGCCCCCGCCAGCGCAAGCTTCGAGGCCACGATGTCCCCGTCAAACGGCTTCATGATGTATTCGTCGGCCCCGCCGTCCAAAGCCTCGCGGATGCGGTCAAGATCGTTTTCGGCCGAACAGAAGACCACGCGCGGCTTGTCGCCATCAGGCTCACTGCGAAGGTGCTGGACGAATTCCAGGCCGTCCATCACCGGCATGCGCCAGTCCAGAAGGATAACATCCGGCATGGCCGTGCGGACCCATGCGAGGCCCTCTGAACCGTCGCCTGCCTCTGCGACTTCAAATCCGAGATCTTCCAAGATGCGGCGCGCCACCTTGCGCACGACCCGGCTGTCGTCGACGACCAGGCACAGCTTCACATCCTCAGGGTCTTCGAGCATGGGTCCCTTTTCGCGCCAGGATGGTTAAGGAGCCGTGGAGGACAAAAGCGAGGCAGCCTGAATTATAAGCATCGGCGAGCCAGATCGGCGGCGGTGTTCGCTAGGCTGGAATCATCGCTCTCAGCGTCACTTTTTCCTCAACCGCCTCGGCGTCGAGTTCGCCGCCTGCGTCTGCGACGAAGAGACTTACGTAACGCGCCTGGACCCAGTGGCCATGCAAGCCATCGCCGGCGCCTTCACCGCGTAGGCCTGCCAGCACCTCGGGCCGCAGGCGCGCGCGCGCGCCGTTCGCCTCAACGCAAATCGCCACCTGGTCGCCCTTTTGAGCGGCGGCGACGATGGCCTGGCCCCCCATGGGAAGCGCTGCGCCGGCGATCTGCGCAAGATTTAGAAGCGTCCGGGCCACCGGCTTGCTCGCCACGACGAGGTCGACCCGCCAGTCAAGCTCGGCGCGCATGTGTCCAAAGACGCCTTGAGCAAGTTTTTCCAGTTCGCGTGGATCGAAGCTTTCCGCAGAAGCCGCCGCCCCAAAGGCCAGACGCGTGAAAAGCAGCAGGTCCGAGAGTTTTCGCGCTGACCCGGCGATCAGCGCCATCGCCTCATCACGCATATCGCTAGTGGTTGGGTCCTCCAGAAGATCGAGACCAGAAACGATGGCGCTCGCCGGACTAATGAAGTCGTGACACATCCGCGCCGCCAGGTAGGCGGCAAGTTCAGCGGGGCGGATTTCGGATGGGATTGAGAGGGTCTCGGTCATGTCCGCGACCTTGTCGTGATTTGAGCCTTTGGAAAACCACGCGTGGCTCATAAGACAGCCACGTTGAGCACTTCGAGGCGTACATGAATGATATCGGGGCCGAGCTGGCCGAAATATGCGAGGCGGCCGCGGCGCTGATATTGCCGCTGTGGCGCTCGGGGCTGGCGGTGTCCCACAAGGCCGACGAAAGCCCGGTCACCGAAGCCGACCGCGCCGGCGAGACCCTGATTTTGAAAGCCTTGAGCGAACGCTTTGCGGACATCCCCATCATTTCCGAGGAAGACGCCAGCGAGTTCGGCACGCCAGCGGCCATTGGACCAAGGTTTTTCCTGGTCGATCCGCTGGACGGCACCAAGGCCTTCGTGCGCGGCGACCCTCACTTCACAGTCAATATCGGACTCATCGAAAACGCTCGACCGGTAGCTGGCGCGGTCTGCGCGCCGCCTTCGCGTGAGACATGGTGGACCAGCCGCGGCGTCGCGATGAAACGGATGCCAGGCATGGAGCCGCGGCAAGTAAAGGCCAGGGCCTGGCCAGCGGGCCAAGCCCTGGCGCTCATCAGCCACACGATGAAGCCGGAGACGGCCGACAAGCTGGCGGCCGAATATGGTTTCGACCTGCGCGAACCCATGGATTCATCCATCAAACTTTGCCGCATCGCTGAAGGCGGAGCCGATATCTACCCTCGCCATGGCCCGACAATGGAGTGGGACACCGCCGCCGGTCATGCCGTTCTGGAGGCCGCCGGCGGACGCTTCACGACACCTGAGGGGCGACCCTTTTCCTATGGCAAGGCCCAGGAAGGTTTCCGCAATGGCTGGTTCGTGGCCCGCGGTTGCTAGGCTTTGGATGACAATCTGAGAAGGTCGGCGCAGGCTCCCCGCAAAAGCGACGGGGGCGGGGGCGGACTTGTTCAAGCTCGATCGCAAAACCAAGCCGTGCGGCGCCCGCCGATGGCCAGCGTAGTTCAAGGGATTCGACGGCGCGCCCGATCGGCGCGATGCTGGCCAAAACGCCAGCTGGAGGAACCGCGATGGCTTATGACGCGCGTGAATACGAAACCATCACGCTTGGGCGGCGCGGACATGTCGGCGTGCTGACCCTGAACCGACCCGACCGGCTGAATGCGATCAATAGGGTTATGATGGATGAAGTGGCTGACGCCGTGGCGGGGGTGAAGGCCGATGACGACCTGCGCGCCCTTGTCGTCACCGGCTCAGGCAAGGGCTTCTGCGCCGGTGCTGATCTTATGGGAGCCGGCCAGGCCGTCGCCGCAGACGCCCCGCCGCTGCAAAATCAATTCGATCGTCTCGACGAAATGGGCTGGGTCGGCCGCTGGGCCATGATGTGGACCAGTCTCGACAAGCCGGTGATCGGCGCGATCAACGGGGTCGCGGCCGGCGCTGGCATGTCTACGGCCCTGGCCTGCGATGTGCGGATCGGTTCGCAAGCAGCTCGCTTCAAGAGTGTCTTCATCGAGCGCTCGCTTTCCCCAGATTCCGGCCTTTCCTTCTTCCTGCCCCGGATCGTTGGATATGCGGCGGCGGCCGACATCATCTTTACAAGCCGCGCAGTTGGCGCCGAAGAAGCCCTCTCGTTGGGCCTTTTGAACCGGTTGGTCGCCGCCGACGCGCTCTTGGAGAGCGCGATCGCCTATGCCGATGAAATGACCCGATGGCCGCCCCTAGCCCTGAGGGTTTCGAAGCGGGTCTTGCAACACAACACCGACGCCGGCCTGGAAGAGGCCCTGCGCTACGAGAGCGCGGGACTGTACTATTCGCGCCGCGCACCGAATGACGTGAAGGAATCGCGCGCGTCATTTCTGGAAAAGCGAGCGGGTGTCTACACAGGCGCCTGATATCCGGTCATAAGCCGCCGCATTCTTTCTGGAGATTTCAGATGCCTCTCGACTCGGCCGCCGAACAGAAAACCTTTCGCTGGGAAGATCCGCTGGATCTGGCCTCGCGCCTTTCCGAAGACGAGCGGATGGTTTGGGAGGCCGCGCGCGCCTACGCCCGCGACAAGCTGCTTCCGCGTGTTGTCTCGGCTTACGCCGAAGAGCGGTTTGATCGCGAGATCATGACTGAGATGGGCGCCTTGGGTTTCCTGGGCCCGACGCTGCCGGAAAGGTATGGCTGCGCCGAGGTCAATCATGTCGCCTATGGCCTGATCGCCCGTGAAATCGAGGCGATCGATTCCGGCTATCGTTCGGCGATGAGCGTCCAATCCTCGCTGGTCATGTACCCGATCTACGCCTTCGGGTCCGAGGAGCAGCGAATGAAGTATCTGCCGGGCATGGCGAGCGGCGACATCATCGGATGCTTCGGCCTTACCGAATCCGACGGCGGCTCCGACCCCGCCTCCATGCGCACGCTCGCCAAGAAGGTCGATGGCGGGTTCATCCTGAACGGCTCCAAGATGTGGATCACGAATTCGCCGGTCAGCGATGTGGCGCTCGTCTGGGCCAAGCTCGAAGGCGTGATCCGCGGCTTTCTGGTTGATCGTGGTTCTGCGGGTTTTGAAACCCCTCAGATCAAGAACAAACTCAGCCTTCGCGCCTCGGTGACTGGCGAGATCGCCCTGGCCGATGTCTTTGTGCCCGACGATATGATGCTGCCGAACGTCTCGGGCCTGCGCGGCCCCTTCTCATGCCTGAACAAGGCCCGCTACGGCATCGCCTGGGGAGCGATGGGGGCCGCTGAGTTCTGTTTGCACGCCAGTCGCGAATACACCCAAACCCGCAGTGTTTTCGGAAAGCCTCTGGCGGCGCGCCAGCTGGTTCAAAAGAAGCTCGCAGACATGCAGACGGAAATTGCGCTGGGCTTCGAAGGCGCGCTCGCCCTGGGCCGGCTCATCGACGAGGGAGCCTGGGTTCCGGAAGCCATCAGCCTGATGAAACGCAACAACTGCGGTAAGGCCTTGGCCATCGCCCGAGAGGCCCGCGACATTCACGGCGGAAACGGAATCTCGGGTGAATACCACGTGATGCGCCACGCCGCGAACCTGGAGACCGTGAACACCTATGAAGGGGCTCACGACGTCCACGCCCTTATTCTTGGCCGCGCGATCACCGGCGAAAACGCCTTTTGATCACCTGCGTTAGAGCGCGCGCAACGCTCCACACTACGTTTACGACTGTCCCTTATGGTCGCGCCCGCACCTGAGGGCGAAGCGTTCATGGCCAGGAAAAGCGCATCAGGCGCGGCCAACAAGACCGAAATGATCCGGTGGCTGTTTGAAAATAGCCGCGATCTTATGCAGGTCATCGGCGCCGACGGCCGTTTCAAGCTCGTAAACGGGGCCTGGAAGCCTTTGTTGGGCTGGGAGGAGCATGAGCTCGTGGACGCACGCGCGCTCGATTTCTTCCATCCCGAAGACATCGCCGAGGTGCGCGACACGATCAGGGCGCTGCCCGCTGGCGGGGTCGCTGAAAATCAGATGCGGGTGAAGCGCCGGGACGGGGATTGGAGCTGGTTTGCTTCGCGCACCCAAAAAATGCCGGACGGCCAGCTCATCGTCACAATGCGTGACGCAAGCGAAGATCGCGCCCACGCCTCGGAGCTTGAGGAGACCCGCCGGACCCGTCGACTGCTTGGCGAGTCAGCCGGGATCGGCACCTGGCTCTATGAGCCGCACGGAAATCGCATCGAGTGGTCGCCAGATCTTCTGTCGCTGACCAATTACCGCCAATCCGACGTCGACAATCCCCAGAAGTTCAACGAGATCGTCCACCCGGCCGATCGCAAAAAGACCCAGGAGCTGCTGGCGGCGGGCGTCACCCGCGGCCAAGGGGCGAGCCTCGAGCACCGGCTGAAGGTCAATGGGCGTTGGACGTCGTGGCGCGCGACATTCCGCACCGAGCCGCGCCCGGGCGGGGTGTTCGCGCTTCGCGGAATTTCTGAAAACATCACCGAGCTCGCCAACGCCCGCGACGCGGCCCGGCGCGGTGAATTGAAAATGAAGAAGGCCCAGCGCGAGGCCAGCGCCAATGCGCAACGTCTTGCGGTCGCGCTGAAGGCTGCAGAGGCTGGCGTCTATGAGATCGACCATGTCTCCAAGACGTTTTGGGCCTCGCCGGAGTTCGTGAAGATCACCGGGCAGAATAACGCCACCTATCAGGATGCGACGCAGCTGCGCTTTCCCGGCTTCCATCCCGATGACCTGACCCATGTTCGCGAGTCGTTTCGCGCCCTGCATACCGGCGACGGACGTTCTGGGGCGTTTGACGCCAGGATCGTACGTCCCGACGGGGAAACCCGCTGGATTCGCATTTCCCACCACCTCAAGGTCGGCAAAGGCGGACGTTGGCTTAAGGCCGTGGGTCTGGTGCAGGACTTCGATGCGCGCAAACGCCAGGAAATCGCGCTCCTCGAGGCGCAGCGCGCTGCGGAGGCCGCCGGCGAGGCCAAGTCGGCTTTCCTGGCCAATATGAGCCACGAAATCCGCACCCCCATGAACGGGGTGTTGGGGGTGCTGCATCTCCTGAAGACCGAGGATCTGACTGAAGACGGGCGCAACATGCTGGACGACGCCTTGTCGTGCGGACAGACGCTGGCCGAGCTCCTCAATGACGTGATCGATTTCTCAAAGATTGAGGCTGGACGTCTTGAATTGTCCGAAGAGCCGCTCGATCCACGCGCGCTGCTGGAAGGCGTGATGCGCCTGCTGCGCCCCCAGGCTGACGCAAAGGGCTTGCATCTGAGGCTGGACGCGGACGCAGACCTTGGGTGGGTGCGCTCCGACCCGGTGCGACTTCGCCAAGCCTTGTTCAACCTCCTCGGCAATGCGGTTAAGTTTACGGAGCGCGGATCTGTGACGGTGCGTTGCATGGCGCCGCGGCCAGGCTTTCTGCGCTTTGAGGTGATCGATACGGGCGTGGGAATTCCAGCCGAGGTCCAGGGCCGCCTCTTCCAACGCTTTGATCAGGGAGACGCCTCGACCACGCGGAAATTTGGTGGTTCAGGACTGGGTCTGGCTATCACCAAGAAACTCGCCGAGATGTTATCGGGCGCAGTCGGCTTCACCTCTGAGGAAGGTCTGGGCTCGAATTTCTGGTTGGAGATCGAGGCTCAGGCCACCGACTGCGTCGCGCAATCCTCCGAGAGGCTTGAGCCCGTGCTCGAGGGCCTGCGTGTGCTGGTTGTCGAGGACAATCCCACCAACCGCATGATCGCCACCAAGCTCCTGGAAAGCCTTGGCGCGCAGGTGGCCACTGCGGCCGACGGCTACATGGGCGTCGAAGCCGCAGAAAAAGGCGATTTCCACCTGATCCTCATGGACGTGCAAATGCCCGGGATTGACGGATTGGAGGCTGCGCGCCGCATTCGCGCCTTGGGCGGCCCGCGCGCGACGACACCCATCGTTGCGCTGACCGCCAACGTCTTGGCCCATCAGAGGCGCGCCTATCTCGACGCCGGCATGGACGGCGTTGTTGGAAAGCCCATATCGCCGGGTGTTCTGCTGCGCGAAATCGCCCGCTTGAGCGCTCCGCTCGAAGAGATAGCGGAAACTGCAGCGGCCTGACTTCCAACAGCTCCCGAACGAGTGCTACTGCTCCGCCCGATCAATGGCCTCCAGGAGCTGAGATGCACGTCGCACTTCCATTGCAAAAGCGCCTTTCCGCAACCGCCCTCATGGTGGCCGCCACGGCTGCCGCAACGGCGGCCTTGGCCCAGCCGCCAGCCCCGGCGACGCCGCCGGCCGACTTCGCCGTTTGCGGCGCATGCCACGAGAACACCGCCAAAGCTCAGCCCTCGGTGGGCCCAAATCTTTTCAATATCGGCGGCCGCAAGGCCGGAACCGCGGCTGACTATGACTATTCGCCGGCGATGAAATCCTCGGGAACGACGTGGAACGCCGACACGCTGCAGGCCTTCATCCTGGATCCCGCCAAGGCCGTCCCCGGCAACAAGATGGATTTTCCGGGCGCGCCGGACGCTGCGAGCGCAAAAGCGATCGCCGACTACTTGATGACCTTGAAGGGTTGAGGGCGAGCAAGGAGCCCAGTAAAGCTCCTCGCCTCGCCTCAGCTGGTCCATACCGGAGTTTTGAATGAAGCCTGTCCGCACTAAAGTCTGGGCCGCAGTCGCCGGCGCTGGCCTGGCGATTTCGCTGGCGTCTGTCGCCGTATCGGCCGGCAATCCGGTTGAAGACCGGCAGGCGGCCATGAAGCAGGTGAGCCAAACCATGAAGGAGGCCAACGCCTTCACCTCGGCTCAGACACCCTATGATCCCGTCAAGGTGAAGGCCCTGATGGACGCATTGAGCACCAGCGCCAAGAAGTTGAAGGATCTTTATCCGGCTGACAGCGCCTCAGATCCGAAGAGCGGCGCGGGTGCGAAAATCTGGACGGACAAGGCCGATTTCGAAAAGCGCCTTGCAGAAATGGGCTCGCTCGCCGCGGCCGCCTCAAAGGCCAAGGACACCGACAGCTTCAAAGCCGCCTTTAGGCCGATCGGCGACACGTGCAAGTCGTGCCATGACGTCTATAGAACCAAGAAGAGGGCCTAAGTAGGTCCCCGGGGCGACCTGGCGCTGCCAGGGGAATGATTTTGAGGTCTTGCGATGATTAGGCGCGGTCTGGTCGTGTTAGGACTGCTGGCCCTGGTGGTGCTTGCAGCGCTGTGGTTCCTGACCGCTCCGCGCAAGCTGCCAGCTTCCGAACTTGCGGCCAACTACAAGCCAAACCTCGCCAACGGCGAAGTTATTTTCATCGCCGCCAACTGTTCGGCCTGTCACGCGACACCTGGCCAGGATGACCGAAAGCAGCTCGGCGGCGGCCTGAAACTGAGTTCACCGTTTGGCGTATTCGTCACACCCAACATCTCGCCTGACCCCAAGCATGGCATCGGCGGCTGGAACGAGCTTCAGTTCGTCAACGCCATGAAACGCGGGGTCGACGATGATGGCGCCCATCTCTACCCGGCGTTCCCCTATTCCGCCTACAGCCTCATGAAGACCTCCGATGTTCGCGATCTCTTCGCCTATTTGAAGACGCTCGCGCCTGTCGCAACGCCATCAGCCCCGCACGCGTTGAAATTTCCGTTCGATATTCGTCGCGCGGTAGGGTTCTGGAAGCTGCTCTATTTCAAGCCCCATGAGTTTGAGCCGGATCCGAAGAAATCCGCGGCCTGGAACCGTGGCGCCTACCTGGCTGAAGGACCGGCGCACTGCGCTGAGTGCCACACGCCCCGAAACGCGCTTGGCGGCGTCGTGGCCGATAAGCTCTATGCCGGTGCGCCAAACCTAGAGGTCGGCGGACGTTTCGCCAGCAACATCACCCCGCACAAGGACGGCATCGGCGATTGGAGCGCACAGGACATCGCTGATTTCCTGAAGTCTGGCACCGACAAGTGCTTCAATGAGCCCACCGGGATGAAGGATGTCGTGGCGAGCACAAGCCAATTGAGCGACGCAGATCTGGCCGCGCTTGGGACCTATATCCATTCACTTCCCCCGATCGCCGGCAACCCCAAGCACAAGACCTGCTAGGGACGGCGCTTCCAAACTTTGCGGGGGCGATGCTAGGTCTGTCCGCGACACACCAGGGCGGAAAGACGAGCGATGGCGCAGATTGCGGCTGATGGATTTTCAGCGCCGACCAAGGCCGCCAGCCTGCGCACAGTCGTGGCCGCCTCGGCCACCGGCGCCACGTTTGAGTGGTATGACTTCTTCGTCTTCGGCAGCCTTACCCAGGTCATTTCCAAGACCTTTTTTTCCGGGCTGAACGATACCGCCGGCTACATCGCAGCCTTGGCCCTTTTCGGTGTGGGTTTCGCGTTCCGGCCAGTCGGCGCCTTGGCTTTCGGCCGTATCGGTGACCGTGTGGGCCGCAAGGGCGCCTTCCTGGTGACGGTGGCGTTGATGGGCGGCGCCACGGTCGCCATCGGCCTGCTCCCCTCCTACGCGACAGCTGGCGTTGCTGCGCCGATCCTACTTTTGCTGATGCGCATCCTTCAGGGCTTCGCCCTCGGCGGCGAATATGGCGGGGCGGCGACCTTCGTCTGCGAGCATGCGCCCGACAACGCCCGCGGCCGCGCTACGAGCTGGGTGCAGACCTCAGCCGCATTTGGTCTTTTCGCCGCCCTGTTGGTGATCTTGGGCGCGCGTCTGGCGTTGGGACGCTGGTTTGGCCCCAACGCGTTCGACGTCTGGGGCTGGCGGATCCCGTTTCTGATCTCCTCGGCCTTGTTGGCCGTCTCAATTTTCATGCGCATGAAGCTGACTGAAAGTCCTGCCTTCGAAGCCATGAAGGCGGAGGGAGCTCAGTCGCAGGCGCCCTATGCTGAAGCGTTTGGGCAATGGCGGAACTTGAAGATCGTGCTCCTGGCGCTGGTCGGCATCATGTTTGCTCAGGGTGCGGTTTGGTACACGGCGTTCTTCTATGTGCAGACCTTCATGGAGAAGTTTCTGAAGGTTGATCCGGCCACGATCAACGCCCTGATGATGGCGATCGTGGCGGCAAGCGCTCCACTCTATGTTTTCTTCGGCTGGATTTCCGACAAGGTCGGACGCAAACCCGTCCTGCTCTTCGGCATGACCTTGATGTTGGTCGCCTACTTCCCCGGCTTTAAGCTTCTGACAAAGACGCTCAACCCCGCCCTGGCGGAGGCCACAGCCAACGCACCGGCCACGGTGATCGCCGACCCGGCCGATTGCGCCCTGCAGTTTGATCCTGTCGGCAAGGCCAGTTTCACTTCGTCATGCGATATCGCCAAGAGCACGCTCGCCAACGCCGGGGTCTCCTATGTCAATGAAGTCGCAGCGCCTGGCCAGCCGGCGATGGTTCGCGTTGGACTGGCGACAATTCCCTCCCTGGACGCGCGTAATCTACCAAGGGAGGTGTCAAAGGCCATAAAGACCAGTGTCGAAACCAAGATCAAGGAAGGGCTGACGCGATCAGGTTACCCGGCCAAGGCGGACCCCAAGCGGATGAACCTCGCCGGCGCGTTCGCGGTGCTCATGGTCTTCGTGCTCGCAGCGACGGCGCTCTTTGGGCCGATCGCATCGTGCTTGGTGGAGCTGTTTCCAACGCGGATCCGCTACACCGCCCTTTCCTTGCCCTACCATATCGGCACCGGCTGGGTCGGAGGCTTCGTGCCGTTTACGGCCTTCGCCATAGTGGCCGCCGTGGGCGATATCTACGCCGGCCTTTGGTTCCCGTTCGCCTTCACATTGGTCTCCGTCGTGGTGACGCTATTCCTGCTTCCAGAGACCAAACACCGATCATTGCGCGGCTAGGGCCTTGCGCAGCTGGTTTAAAGGTCCTTTGCGACCCAAGGGAAGGCTTCTCGGCAGGCTGGATCCCTGAGGCCCTGCAGAGCCGCCGCGAGGCGCGCCTTGCCATATGTCACCCGGTTTTCCCACGCTATCATGTCGAAGTCGCCACCCCTGAGGCGGTCGTGCAAGGCTGCAAGGCCCGGCCCGTTCAAGGTTCGATCGTCGAGCCTCCTGTCTGGGCGTTCGGCGCAGATGACATTGAGAAAAATCACCCCGCAGAAGACGTGATTGACCAGGCGCATCAGATTGAACCGCGCAAGTTCCTGGGGTTGCGGCGCGCGGCCGAAATAGGTCTGGAGCAGGATGTCGATATTTGCGCCATCGGCCGCGAACCAGTTGGCGATCGTCGCCAGGTCGACGAAACGGTCGGCCAAGAACGCTACTTCCCAATCCACCAGCCACAGGCGTTGGCCGTCGTAGATCACGTTGCCGGGGTTGAGGTCGTTGTGGCTGGAGACGAGATCGCAATCGCGGGTTCGGTAGCTGGCGCGGAGCTCACCGTAGCGGGCGAAGAGCTCCTCGGTCGCGCACGGTTCAAGAATATCGAGCCGCCGATGCTGGACGATGAGCTCATCCAGCCCATCAAGGTAGTCGATCAATGTTGGGAAGGCCGGTGTTTCGTGCAGCAGGCGCACGGTTTGCGCCAAATCGACGATCAAGGCGCGCCCAGAACCCCGATAGGCTAGCGCCAGCGAACGCGGCTGGACGAACGCGCTGATCGCCACGCCATCGGATGGCTCGGCATAGCGCACACTTGGTGCAAGAAACGCATCGGCGGCGGTTCGCATGCACGCATATCCGCGCACGGGATCACGAAATTTGTCGCCGCAGTCTTGGATCTTCAGCAGGTAGTGAATTCCACCCACGGCGATCCGCCAGACCCCCGCGCCGCTCAGACCGCCGCCGACGGCCTGGGCGCTATCTAGTTCTGTTGTTCCGAAGGCCGCCGTTAGCGCACGCTCGACGGCGGCCTTCTTGGCCTCGGGAAATGGGTTCTGCATTGCGGCGCTTCCTGCGACGCGTGTGTTTTACCCGGGTATATAGATAAGTCAATATTACCCGGGTATAATACTATCCCGCGATGGGCAGGGCTTCGGTGTCGACGCCTAGGGCCTCCAGCGAGGCCTGCTCGGTGCGCCAAGCTGTGCCTGTGACAAGGCGGGCGACACGCAGTCCCTGGGCTGTCAATTCCGCAAGGCGTGGCGGCGGCTGCGGGCCAGTACGCTCGGCGTCTCGTCGCGCCAGCGCCAGAACATCGGCATGCGCGCCTTCGTCGCAAACCAGCACGTCAGCAGATGAAAGCGCTCTGGCCGCGCGCAGCGTCAAAAGATCGACCGGGCCGCGCGCATCAATGAACTGCACCCGGCCTTGGCCGGGTTCGTCTCTCGCAAGGGCTTCGCGTAAGAGACGCGCCGCGCCGGCCTGATCACCACTGACGGCGGCCTGCGCCACAGGCCCGGTCAGCGCGGCTCTGAGGAAGGCGCGTCGACGAGAAAGATCTGGTAGGGCGCGGCGCACCTCATCTTGCAGACTGGCGAAGAGAGCCGCGACCCTGCCGGCGCCTTCAGGCACGCGCGTTTCGATATCATGACGCAACAACCCCGCAAGCATGGGCGAGGCGCCGCCAGTCCCGATCGCTGCGACCACCGAGCCCCTATCGATCACCGCCGGGGTCGTGAAGTCGCAGAGCGCAGGGCGATCAGCAACGTTGACCGGAACGCCCGCCGCACGCGCAGCCTTGGCCGCCGCCGCGGCGAAGGCGTCATCAGAGGTCGCCACGAAGGCAAGGACTGCGCCAACGAACGCCGAGGGACCTAGCGCCTCGGCGCTTTCCAGGCGTCGAATCGTGGCTGGAGAGCCTTCGAACAGCCTGACCTTGGCCTCAGCCAATTCCCCAGTTCCGGCGATCACCACCGTGGCGCCCGACAGAGGGAAAAAGGCGGGGAATGCGTCCATGAGGCGAACTGAATAGCTGACAGCTGCTTGACGCGCCAATCTTGCGCCGCATCGGCGTTCTTGCTCAACGCAGCTAGCCCTGGCTGTCACAAACCGGCTAGGTAAGTTCTAGTCTGAACATGAGGGGTGCGAATGGACGACGCAGGCGCAAGCTTGCAGGCGCAGATGGGCGCAATGGGCCGCGCAGCGCGGGCAGCCGCCATGGCCTTGCGCATGTCCGAGGCCGCAACGCGGACGCAGGCGATCCAGAACATGGCCGTGGCGATACGTGCTGCAAGCTGCGACATCCTGGCGGCCAACGCACGCGACGTCGCAGCCGCAAGGGCCGCGGGAATGGCTCCAGCCATGATCGATCGCCTGCTGCTGGACGAACCCCGTGTCGAAGCCATCGCAAAGAGCGTCGAGGCGGTCGCGGCCATCGCCGACCCGCTGGGCGCGAAGATTGACTGTTGGGACCAGCCCAGCGGCCTGAATATCGCGCGCGTACGCACGCCGATCGGCGTCATCGGCATCATCTACGAAAGCCGTCCAAACGTGACCGCTGATGCGGCTGCGCTTTGCATCCGTTCCGGTAATGCGGCAATCCTGCGCGGCGGTTCAGAGTGTCTTTCCTCGAACCTGGCCATCCACAGCGCCGCGGCTCAAGGCCTGGCCGCAGCCGGCCTGCCGCAAGCCTGCGTTCAGGTCGTCGCCACCACAGACCGCGCCGCGGTGGGGATTATTTTGACAGGGCTGGAAGGCGCAATCGACCTGCTCATTCCGCGTGGCGGCAAAAGCCTGGTTGCGCGCGTGGCGGCCGAGGCGCGGGCGCCAGTGCTTGGTCATCTCGAAGGCGTCAATCACGTCTTCCTGCACGCCAGCGCCGATCTCGCCAAAGCCATCGCCATAACCCTCAACGCCAAGATGCGCCGCGTATCGGTTTGCGGAGCCGCTGAGACGTTGCTGGTCGATAGCGCCGAGGCCCAACGGCTGCTTGCGCCGGTTGCAGAGGCGTTGCAGCAGGCCGGCTGCGAGCTGCGCGCAGACGGCCGTGCGCGAGCTTTGGCGCCTGGCATGGTCGAAGCGCGTGAGGAGGATTGGAGCACCGAGCACCTCGCACCGATCATGTCTGTGGCCGTCGTCGATGGCGTTGACGGCGCAGCCGCGCACATCGCCAAATATGGGTCGGCCCATACCGACGCCATCGTCGCCGAGGACCAAGATGCGGCATCCCGCTTTGCAGCTCTTGTTGACAGCGCGATCGTCCTGATCAACGCCTCAACCCAGTTCGCCGACGGGGGCGAATTCGGCTTCGGGGCTGAGATCGGCATCGCAACCGGTCGTCTCCACGCGCGTGGACCGGTGGGCGCAGAACAACTCACAACATATAAGTATGTGGTCCGCGGGACAGGCCAGACGCGCCCCTGAGGGGGGGCGGCCAGGCGCGCTCAGGCCCGGATTCCATCTGCGAGCGGGGATGCGCGTGGGCCTTTACGGAGGTTCGTTCAACCCGGCGCACGAGGGCCATGCCCACGTGGCGGAGACCGCCAAGCGGCGACTGCAGCTGGATCGGGTGATTTGGCTCGTTTCGCCGCAAAACCCTCTCAAGCCCCACCATGAAACCGCCGATCTGGCGGAGCGCATGGCCACCACCCGCGCACTCGCCAAGGGCCCGGGCATGATCGTTTCGGATGTCGAAACCAGGCTCGGCAGCGCCTACACGATCGACACGGTGCGCGCGCTCAAACAACGATTCCCAAAAGTTCGGTTCGTTTGGATCATGGGAGCCGATAGCCTTGCGAACTTCCATCGCTGGCGCGGCTGGACCCAGATCATGCGCGAGGTCCCCGTGGCGGTCGTTTCCCGGCCTTGGATTTCACTGCGAAGCCGGTTCTCCCCGGCCGCCCTGCGCTTTGCACGCTATCGGCGCCGACCAAGCGAGGCGCCGCTGCTGGCCGGCATGGCGCCGCCGGCTTGGATCTTTCTCTTTGGTCGCTTCAACTTCCTAAGCTCCACGGCTCTTCGTGAGCGTCTCAAACGACTCAATTCTTGAGAGCGGCGTCTTGAGAGCGGCTGACCGGAGCCCTTGTCCGTGCTAGGGTCGATCTGCGAGGACATAAAAGGAGCATCCCGCTGACCCGTGAAGCTGCGCCCCGTGCGCGCGGAGGCGCCAAGCCTTCCAAAGATCCATCCCAGTGTATCCAGGAGCGCATCAGCGCGCTGGAGGAGATGATCCTAGCCCGTCTCGATGACGATAAGGCCCAGGACATTGTCTACATCGACCTGAGAGGTAAGTCCGCTGTCGCCGACGGCCTTGTGGTCGCCTCGGGGCGTTCACATCGTCATGTCGGCGCCATGGCCGACCATCTGTTGCGCGCCCTGAAGGACGAAGGCTACGGCCGCGCACGGGTCGAGGGATTGCCAAGTTGCGACTGGGTGCTCATCGACACGGGCGATGTCATCATCCATCTGTTTCGCCCCGAAGTCCGCAGCTTCTACAATATCGAGAAGATCTGGTCGGTGGACAGCCCCCACCGAACCCAGGCGGCCGGCCAAGTCGTCTGATTTCGCCAAGCGCAGTCGTGGACTTATGACGGCTTGAATGGTCCCTTGCTCCCAAAGGGAGATCCATCATGTCTGAGACCCTCAGCCGCGAGATTCTAGATGCTTCTGCGAGCGATCTCGTCGCAGCGCTCGCTGATCGGCGCGTCAGCGCTTTGGAACTGGCCGATGCGGCCATCTCGCGCATAGAGGCCCGAGACGGGGCCATCAACGCCGTCGTCGTACGTGATTTTGAGCGAGCTCGAGACGCTGCGCGCGCTGCAGATGCAGCCCTTGGCCGTGGCGAACGCCGCGCCCTGCTCGGACTACCGATGACGGTGAAGGAATCGCACAATATCGGCGGCCTTGCGACCACCTGGGGGGCGGAGGTTTTCAACAATTGGATTGCGCCGAGCGATTCTGTCGGCGTAGGGCGCCTGAAGGCCGCAGGCGCTGTCATCCTCGGCAAGACCAACATCCCGCCCTTCCTGGCGGACTTCCAAAGCAACAATCCAATCTACGGCCGGACACGAAATCCCTGGGACCTCTCGCGAACCCCCGGCGGTTCGTCAGGCGGTGGAGCTGCGGCGCTTGCGGCCGGCATGATCCCGCTGGAGTTCGGCTCCGACATCGGTGGTTCGATCCGAAATCCCGCGCACTTCTGCGGGGTCTTTGGTCATAAGCCGAGTTACAATCTGATCCCGACACGCGGCCATCAACCGCCGCGCGTTGCTGATGGCGCAGGCGTGGTGTTGGCCGTGGTGGGGCCGCTCGCCCGAACCGCAGCAGACTTAGGCTTGGCGCTGGATGTCCTGGCGGGACCTGACGAGGCGGAAGCTACGGCTTATCGCCTTGCCTTGCCGCCGGCCCGGCATGAAAGGCTCGCCGATTACCGCGTGCTGATTGTCGACGAACACCCCTTGGCCCCGCTCGATGACGAGATCCGAGCCAGCTTGATTGACCGCGCCGATCAACTGGAGAGCCTCGGCGCCAAGGTTGCGCGCACAAGCGACCTGCTGCCCGACCTCGTGCAACTTCACACGACCTATACCGCGATCCTCATGCCGGCCATGTCACGCGGACAACCCGGCGTTCAAACGATCTCCGCGCATGAATGGATGGCCCTTCTCGATGCGCAAGCGCAAATCCGTTCGCAGTGGGCGCAGCTCTTTGCAGCCTTCGATGTCGTACTGGCTCCGGTGCACGGCTCAGCCGCCTTTCCTCACGATGATGAGCCTGATCCCGGCGCCCGCACACTCATGATCAATGCAGTGGAGACCCCCTATTTCGCGCAGCTCGCCTGGTCTGGTTTAGCCACTTTGGGAAACCTGCCGGCCACCGTCATGCCCTTGGGTCAGACCCGCGCAGGTCTTCCCTTCGGCGTACAGGTGATCGGGCCCTTCTTGGAGGACCGCACGAGCCTGCGATTTGCATCGCTGGCTGAACAGGCGTTCGGAGGCTTTCAGCGACCGCCGGGTTTCTGAGCCTTCACCGACCGCGAGCAACCTCCGAGGTTTGAAACCGTTAGGGTTAAATGCCTAGGATCATCATTCGCTGCCCGACCACGGGTGAGGACGTGCCCACCGGCCACCGCAGCCAGGATCTTGACTTGGCCGCTCTGGTCGAACCGCGATCCTTCCGTTGTCCCGTCTGCCATCAGGTTCATGCTTGGCGCGGGGAAGAGGCCCGAATAGAAGGTCGAAACGTCTTACGCTCCGAGCCCGTTCAGGCGATCAGCCCAACTAGCGCTTGAGCTTTGGTGCGTGCGCGAAGACAGTCGTCCTTGGTGCGAACATGAAATTCACTGTGTTCATAGCAGCTCTTTTGGCGACGGGTTTTGCGAGCGGACTTGCTCGAGCCGAACCTGCGTCCTCCAGGATCGCTGCGACGTTCGGCAATACGATCCTTTCCACCTACCAAGACGGTCGATCTCAGAAAATCTGGATAAACCCGGACGGGACCTGGACCGGACTTAGCCGGCGCGGCGCGCCCTTGGCTGGAAAGTGGACGCTCAAAGGCGACAAGGCTTGCTTGCGGCAGAGCTCGCCTCCAACTTTGCCGATCAGTTTCTGCCAAGTCATTCCCAGCAACACCGACAACGGCATCGACGCCAAAGATGTCATCGGCCGGCCGATCCATCTGGAGCTGATCGCCGGGCGCGGCGCGCCTGGCGCCGGCTAGGGCTGCAGCTAAGCTCCGAGCTTGCTTACGCCTTCGGTTCTGGCCTGCTGCTGCTGGGCGTCGGCATGGCTGTCACGCCAGTAGGATTCCACCGCACGTGCGACGCCTTGCATGAGATGATGGCGGGCGGACGGTCCCTGACGGGTCTGGCGGATCATCACGGCCAGCGCAAATGTACGGCCATCGGGGGCGGTGAGCAGACCCACGTCGTTGATGCCCACGGAGGCTCCGCGCCAATCGGGCCCGGTGCCGGTCTTGTGAGCCAAGCTCCAGCCGGGAGCCACGGCGGCCTTCAGGCGTAACTGACCCGTACGGGCCTCAGTCATCAGGCCGATCATGAAATCGGTCGAGGTTGGACTAAGGAGTTCGCCGCGTTTCAGAGCCGCCAACGCCGTGACAATGCCGTCAGGCGTCGCCCCGTCCGGAGGGCTGGTGAGATAGGTGGCCAGGGCCTGGTCGCGAACCGTGTCGGGCAGGGCTGCTCGCGCCTGTTTGAAGATCCAGGTCACGCCATATTCCGGTCGCCACTCAAGGCCCGCCGTCTTGGTCTGGACCTCGCGTTCCGTGCCCCCGACCGCCACGCCCTGAAGGCCCTTACTGATGATTGTGCGGGTCACCACCTGCGGACCGCCGACTTCGCGGATCAGCCGGTCGTTCGCAGCGTTGTCGCTCTCGATCAGCGCGTGACGCAGGAGATCAGCGATAGAAATCTCCAGGGGCCGGGAGGCGCGTATGCGAGACGCCAGGGGTTGATAGAAGACGGATCGGTCCTCCGGACCCATGGCGACGGTCTGGTCCAAGACCAAGCGTCCTTCGTCAACAGCCTGCATGACGCTAAGCGCCACCCACAGCTTCGAGACGCTTTGCTGAGGGAACGTCTGATCGCCCGCGGTTGAAGCGGTCCAACCTTGCGAAACCTCGCGTACGGCGATGCCCACCGGTTCACCATAGCCGGATGCAATGCGGTCGAGCACGGATTGCAACTGCGCAGGCGCGAGCGGCGCCGGGTGGTGAAGCGCAGGTGTCGCAGCTCCCTTGGTGTAGGCGATTTTTTCCGGTGCGGCGTGACGGGCGCTCCACCCGCCGAGACCGGCTAGAGCTGTGATCAAAAAGAGTGCGACAGCGACGCTTCGCGGGCGCTCACGCAACACACTCAGAATTCGCAAGCCAATTCCCCTCATACGCAAATGCACACCATCAAAAGCGAACGCCTTCAGGGCTGCGAATTTCAACTGTCACATGACTGAGCCCTTCAAGGCCCTTCAAACGCGCGTGATAGGCCTGCGCCGGCTGCGGATTTTTGGCGAAAACCACGGCCACGGCGGCATGATGACCTGGACCTAGTCGCCATAGGTGCAAATCCAAGACCTCATCGTCGTCCTGCTCCAGCCCAGCGCGCACGGCCCTGGTAAGTTCAATCGACGGATTGGCGTCCAACAGCGTCGCACTTGCGCGAAGGATGAGGCTCGCGGCGAATTGGGCGACAAGCAAGGCGCCCGCCAGGCCCGCGACCGGGTCCGCCCACGTCCATCCCAACGTCTCGCCAGCCAGGAGTCCTAAAATCGCCAGCATCCCAAAAAGGGCGTCGGCGCTCAGGTGCAGGTGCGCCGCCGAAATATTCAGATCGTGGCGCCCCTCATCGGTCGGCTTCAGCAGCCAAACGCAGATCAGCGTCACTCCAAGTCCGGCCACGGCCAGTGGTAGGGCTGCGGCGTAATCCACCGTCTGCGGCGTCAAAAGGCGCTGGATGCTCTCGATCCCGATCAAGATCGCCGTCATGCCAAGCACGACCGCATTGGCGAACCCCGCCAGATAACCAAACTTTCCGGTCCCGAAGGCGAACCGTGGGCTGGCGGCGTAACGCCGGGCCAGAGCGTAAGCGGCCGCGGCGACCAGTAAGGCTGCGACGTGTGCGGCCATGTGCAGGCCGCTCGCGGTCAAGGCCATGGATCGAAAGACCAGCCCCCCCGCGACCTGCACCGCCAGGGTGACGACGCAGATCGCCGTGACGATCCAGGTCCGACGCTCGTTGCGAACGTGGTCAGCGCCCAGATATGCGCGATCACGCCGATATGCATCAGGCGTGGCGTCCAGCAGGCCCTCACCGGGGATGGACTGGGTCATTCGAACTCTTCGCGAAAACGGCAGATGTTACAGTATAACAGCAACCTCGAGCCGAGGCGAGGCGGCCGCTCCCGAGCCGCTGATCGCACGCCTCGAAAATCCCACCAGGAAGCGCGCTTCAAGCCTGCAGCATGCGCCAGCCTTCAAGGCGGAGGTTTCATCTGGCGTGGGTAGGCACTAGATGTCCATCTATGAACGATCAGACGATCCAAAAGACGCCCGTAACCGTCCTCACCGGATACCTTGGCGCCGGCAAGACCACGCTCCTCAACCGCATTCTCTCGGAGGACCATGGCAAGCGCTATGCCGTTATCGTCAACGAGTTCGGCGAAGTCGGCATCGACAATGATCTTATCGTCGGCGCGGACGAAGAAGTCTTCGAGATGAACAACGGCTGTGTCTGCTGCACCGTGCGTGGCGACCTCATAAGGGTCGTATCAGGCCTGATGAAGCGCAAAGGCGGCTTCGATGCGATCATCGTGGAGACCACGGGCCTTGCTGATCCTGGACCCGTCGCGCAAACCTTTTTCGTTGACGACGACGTGCGCGCCAAGACCGAACTCGACAGCGTCACCACGGTCGTCGACGCCAAGCATTTGCCGTTGCGTCTGGCCGACAGCAAGGAGGCCGCCGAGCAGGTCGCGTTTGCTGATCAGATCATCCTCAACAAGATCGACCTGGTGAGCGAGGCTGAACTTTTCGAGGTCGAGCGGATGCTCCGCCGCCTAAACCCGCTCGCGCCTATCCATCGCGCGCAACGCTCAAACGTAGCGCTGGACCAGGTGCTGGGCCGCGGCTCCTTCGATCTGGCGCGGATTGAGGAGATCGAACCTGATTTCCTGAACCCCGCCCATGGCCAAGCCGGCCACGTCCATGACGAGCACTGCGACCATCATCATGGGGATGATCATGATCACGATCATCACAGCCATGGCCACGATATCGAGGCTAGCGGTATCCGCGGGGTGTCTTTAACCGCGCACAAGCCCCTGAACGCCAACAAGGTCACCGCATGGCTGAACGATGTGCTGCAAGCCCAAGGTCCTGACATCCTGCGCGCCAAGGGCATCCTCGACGTTGCGGGCGAAGACCGACGCCTCGTGTTCCAAGCGGTTCATATGATCCTGGAAGGAGACTTTCAGGGACCCTGGCGCGATGGCGCCGATCGCTATTCGCGGCTGGTCCTCATCGGTCGCAACCTTGACGAAAAAAGTCTCCGCGAAGGTTTTGAAGCCACGATCGCTTAGGCCGCGATCGGCCGTTCGGAGACGAGCTGCCTTAGGCGTGCTGTGGCGACAAACTCGGGCTTTAGCAGTCCGCAGCGTTCGGCCACACGGCCGCCGCGCCACTCCAGGACTACCTGATCGCCCTCCACCCGGAAGCGGCCCTTGAAGAGCAACGTCCCAGCGGAAACCTCGATTATAGTCCACATCGTCCTGCGCCTCACGCTGATCAGCGTTTCTGACCTCTCTTGCCTCAATGGTTAACCGAATAGGGTTGCGGGGCGATTAATAATACAGCCGATTTGACGCCCGGGGCCTTGGGACCAACGCAGGTCGGATCGGCTGACCCGAACGCCGAGCATGAAAACCAGCCAGCAAAAAACCCGCCCAGTCTCCCAGGCGGGTTTTTCAAATTCGCAGCGCTAGGCTCAGATTTCTTCGTTGATCAGGGCGACCTGGTAGAAGCCATTGCCCTGCAGCGTGTTCATCACCGCCATAAAGTCGCCGTAGCGGACCAACTTGTCTGCGCGGATATAGACGCGTTGTTGAGTTGGCGGCAGCGTCGGGTCATCCGCCGCAAGCGTCCGCGACAAATCCGCCGGAAGCGCCGTCAGGCTGGTGGCCCGCTCGCCAATGAACACTGCGCCGCCTGGCGCGAGGTTGATCAGGATGGGTTCTTTCACCTTGGTGCCTGGCGGCGGCGGTATCGCCGGCGGCAGGTCGAGCTTGATCGACACCGTCGCAGCCGGAATTGACACCATGAAGATGATGAGGAGCACCAGCATCACGTCCACAAAGGGCGTGACGTTGATGTCGCTGTTCTGGCCAAGGTCGAAGCGTCCGCCGCCCCCGCCACCCAGCTTTGCACCCATGCTAAATTCCTTCCCTCGGAGCGGTATGCCGCCTGGTCATTAAGAGTCCGCCGACCATTGGCAAGCCGCCGCGACGTTGTAAAGCCCGAAGCAGCGATCTAGGGGGAGGCATGATCAATGCCTATGACGCCTACGTAACAGCGGTTTCCTTTGATAGCGCTGGCAAAACGGTCTTCGCGCTGGGGGACGGAACCGTTCGCTTCGAGGGTGACGGCGCAGTCGAAGCCCACGACGGGGCCATTTTAGCCGCCGCCATTCACCCCTCAGGCGATGGCTTCGTGACGGGTGGAGACGATGGGCGCCTCGTTTGGTCGCGGGCCTTTGGGGCTCAGGAAATCGCAAGCGCGCCTGGTAAATGGATCGACGTGGTGACGACCAGCCGCACGTCAGGTCTCATTGCATTCGCAACCGGACGCGAAGTGCACGTGCGTGATGCTGCCGATGACGCTTTTTCGCGCACATTCTCCCATGAAAGAACCGTGGCCGACCTCGCCTTCGAACCCAAGGGTCGACGATTGGCCGCCGCCACATATGGCGGCGTGTGGCTCTGGTATGCGCGCATAGAAGCGCAAAAGCCCGGAAAGCTCGCCTGGGCGGGCAGCCACGTCGCCCTGACCTGGAGCCCTGACGGAAAATTCCTGATCAGCGCTATGCAGGAGAACCAGCTTCACGGCTGGCGCGTCGCTGACGAGAAAAATATGCGAATGGGCGGCTACCCCTCCAAGCCGAAGAGCCTGGCGTTTTTGAACAAGGGGAGCCTGCTCGCCACTTCAGGCGCGAACGGCGCCGTGGTTTGGCCCTTCGCCGGCGCTGCAGGGCCCATCGGGAAGCAAGCCTCCGAGGTGGGCTATGATGAGAGCGCCTTGGTCGTCCGCGTGGCTGGCGCGCCGGGCCTGAATGTCGTCGCCGCCGGGCTGGATGACGGCCGCGTCTGGGCTTGCGACCTCTCGGGTCACAAGATCACGCCGCTGAAGGCCGAAAAGGGCAGCCCGATCACCGCGCTGGCGATCACTGCGGACGCCAAGCGCGTCGCCTGGGGTTGTGAGGATGGTGAAGCCGGCGTTGCAGACGTGCCCTAGCCGTGGCGGCATGAATTTGCGCACCAAGCTGCGCTGGAGATAGATTGGAAGCTCGACGAGAGGTTTTGAGGCGAACAGCCCATGCTCGATCTCGATCTGGCCATCTCACATCATTTTCTGGTGTTCAGCCTTTTCGGCATTTTGTTCACGCAGCTGATCAGCGTGCGGCGCGGCATCGACCAGCCCACAGTGTCCCGGATCGCGGCGATCGACCTTTGGTATGGCGTGTTGGCTGGACTGATCGTTGTCGTCGGCTTCAGTCGGGCGGTCTTCGCCGCCAAGGGGTGGGCCTTCTACTCGCACAACGCCTTCTTCTGGGCGAAGCTTGGGGTCTTTGCCGGGATCGGCGCGCTCTCTGTCGCCCCGACAATCACCTACATTCGCTGGAAGCGAGCCGGCTTCGATCCCACGGATAGCCAGGTGGTCGCTGTGCAGCGCTTTCTCTACCTTGAGGTCGTCCTCTTCGCCCTTTTGCCGGCCTTTGCAGCCGCCATGGCGCGCGGCTACGGCGAATTCTAAGCCGGGATTGACCCGTTTAGGGGCTGGCGAGCCTCATCGCATGGCCCGCTTGGGCGCCCTGCAGTTGGCGAAATGGCTGACGCCGATTGACGAGGCGGCGTTCGATCTTCCTCGAAGAGCGGGCTTCCGATTTCAGGGGCCGGCGATCCAACTAAGCAGCGACCGCGGTTTCCTTTTGAACCGCCGTCTGAGCGCGCGGCTCGGGGGCGAGCAAGGCTTCGTCATAACCGAAATCGCAACGCAGATGCTGAGACAAGCGACGCTCCAGAAGCGCTAGGTCACGGTCGCTGTATTGGATAGCCAAGCGGGCCTGGGGGTTGGGGGCGATATCCTCGCCATATTCCGGGTCGATATGCATCTGGATGACTTCGCGCGAAGAAACCTCCATGGCCGCGTCCAGATCCGCCTCAGTGAGCTCGACGCCCCAGTGAGCCCAGATCCGACGCACCCAGGTCTTCGGATCCCGCGCAAGATCCTCATAGCGAACCACCAAGACCGCCTGCGGGAACACCCGACGCATAGCATCCCATCGATTGAAAAACCGAATGAACCACCAAACGTTGACGCCCTGAGCCGATGGCGGACAGGCGATATAGCGGGTCAGCGCACCCAACTTCTTGGCCTCCCGCCATTTGAAAAAATAGGAAATCAGCGAATCAGGTAACCGCCGAACCAGGAGTACGACCGGCGGCAGACGCACGAGGCCAAGCGTCCCAAGCACCGCGATCAGGCGCGACGGCATGTGGTGGGAACTGCCAATTCGAGGCGCGTGGGGAAATCGTCGCGGATGGCGCGCGTGGCCGATATAGATGTCGCTGTGCGGCCCGCTTGAGAAGGCTGGCCGAGGCAAGCCGAGGCGATGGGCGATCGCGGAACTCAGCATAAAGCGTAGCCAGTGGGTGCCGGAATTGTGGCCGCTAATCAGAAATCCGTCCATTCGACGGCCGTAGTGGAGGAGGTGAAATCGAGATAGATCATCACGCAGGTCGGCGGCGAAAAGAGACAGGCCGAACCGAAAACGCATCGCGTCCCCCAAACCAAAAACGGGAGGCGATCACATACAGCTTTTATGCCACTTCTATAACACATTCATAACATCGCGTTTCATCTATGAAATGTTATACATCTCAACGAGCCCATGAATTGGCAAATTTCATCAATAATACAGTAAGATAGCAAAGATTCGACGCGCATCGATCCGCTGGCTCGACGAATACCAACTCGACACAACAGCACCGCTTGCTAGCCATAATGTCGCCTGCAGCGCAGCCAGCCGGGCGGCTCTCAGCGGCGATCCGGATCTCGGCGAACCCGTTTGAAAGGACCGATCAGTCGCAGGCATCAGCTTGCTCAAAAGCCGCGAAGTTCGGCCCAAAGCTCAAAATCGTCGCGGCTCGCCACCAGACTATTTATAGGGTGGTCGGGGTCGCGACGCCCCATCGCCATTCCTGCGAACAACATCTGATCGTCAGGCAACCCGAGAAACTGCGCCACGGTCTTGGGATAGCGCGCCCAGTATTCCTGGGGGCAGGTGTCCAGTCCGCGCTCCACGGCTAGCAACATCACGTTTTGCATGAACATTCCAAGGTCCGCCCACTGTGGGGGGCCAAGCTTGCGGTCGAGGCAGAAGAAAAGGCCGACCGGCGCTCCAAAGAAATCACCATTTTTGGCCAGCTGGCGAAGCCTGGCCTGCCGATCCTCTCGCGGGATGCCAAGCGTGGCGTAAAGATCCTCTCCGTTCTGGAATCGCCGCGAGCGGAAAGGCTCCCAAAGGTTGGGAGGATAGACATCGTATTCCGGCTCCTCGCCGAACGGATTGGCGGCGACCAGCGCCTTGAACGCGCTGAGCGGTGCGCCGCTGAGGCCGAAGACCCGCCAGGGCTGTAGGTTTCCGCCGGATGGAGCCCTGGAGGCGCGGACGAGAATATCCGATACGAGCGCCTTAGGCACCGGGTCCGGCCGGAACGCCCGAATTGAAACGCGCTGGGCGATGGCGTCAGTGACGTTCATTCATAGGGCTCCGGCTTGACCTTAGCGGGCGGCGTAAGCCAGCTATTCACCAAGCCCCCAGGTAAAAGCAAACTGGGGCGGGGCAAGGGACCGTTTGGCCAGACGCGCACAATCTTCTCGGGCGCCGAGACGCAGAACAGGCGTTGGACGGCTTCTTCGGTGGATGATGATCCTGATTCTGCTTTTCGGGCTGATCGGCCCGGTCAGCGTCGTGGCGATTTATCGGTTCGCGCCGCCGCCGATGACCTACCTGATGGTCGAACGGTTGTTCCAGGGCCATGGATTTGATCGCCATTGGGTCCCGCTAAGACGCATCTCGCCTCAGCTCGTGCGCAGCGTAATCGGCGCTGAAGATAGCCAGTTTTGCCAGCATCACGGGTTCGACTGGAAGGCGATCCAAAAGGCCATGGCGCACAATGAAGATCGACCGGGAAAAATTCGTGGTGGGTCGACCATCAGTCAGCAGACCGCCAAGAACGTCTTTCTTTGGCCTCATCGCGACTGGGTGCGCAAAGGCCTGGAGACGTGGTTCACGGTCCTGATTGAGGGGATCTGGGGCAAACCTCGAATCATGGAGGTCTATTTGAACTCCATTGAATGGGGCCCAGGCATCTACGGGGCCGAAGCTGCTGCGCGGGCGAACTTTCACCTGAGCGCAGCCCAACTGAGCCCTGCTCAGGCTGCGCGCCTGGCGGCCATCATCCCCAAGCCGCTTGCTTGGAGGGCGGCCAGGCCTGGCCCCTATATGCAAAAGCGAGGGGGCCATATTGCTGCAGCCGCAGGCGCCGTGCGTCGCGACGGCTTGGCCGACTGTGTGCTCAAGCCATAAGCGGCGCGATCTTCCAACTTGGTCAAGCGCTCAGAATTTGGGCCGTAGTCTAGGCGCCGCACGCCAGCGTGTTGGCGCCGCACATGCAGAGGCCGCGCTCGTGGGGCCTTTCCGTGTTGGATTGGCACGCCCAACCCACGCGTTTGTAGTGAGCCCAACGGCTCTTGATACCAGAGTAACAGCGTATCTTAGTAAGCGTACCAGCGCCGTCGGCTTGCCCGGCGGCGCTTCCAATTCGGCGATGATCCGCGGCGCTAACGCTTGGATGTCTCGCATAGCAGCGCCATTCAGCAGCCTCTGGGAGGCGGCGCGCCGCCTCGACCACACTTGGGCGGGCGCGTCAGACCTCCACGGCGACTGACTGGCGCCGCCGTATCCGCATTGAAACGCCAACCGCGCCAAAGCCGCTCAACATCACGACCCATGCGGCCGGCTCTGGGGTCGCTGATGAAGTCGTCTGGAGGCTCCAGCTCCCAGGAAGATTACGGTTGCTGCCTTCCGCGTTCGACAAGAGCCCGTCGTCGAAGACGCCTAGGTTGCCAGGCGCGTTAACCGTGGCGATGCTGTCCGATGAGACGGCGCCGATGAACGCCGTGACCTGCCATGCGGTGATATCGCCGTTTGCGTCGGTCTTGAACGCGAACGCGCTTCCCGTCGCATTTGCATTGGTGATGGTCTGCAGGCCATCGCTGAAACTGAACCCCACGATCGTCGCGCTGGGCTGCTGTATGAAGCTCGTGATGTTGTCCGCCAGCGCCGAGGTCAGGGTGATCGATCCGGTAACGCTGTCGCTGGCGCTATAGGGGGTCATGACGCTGTTGAAATCTTCGCCGGTGTAGACGTAGGTCGCCGCGGACGCCGAAGCGCCCAGGACCAGGGCCGCAAAGCCACCCAGCAGACCCACGCCAGCGGCCCGCCGCGAGCTCCGCTTCAGGGATGAAACTCCAACTGTCATGACCCTAGCTCCTCGCGGATACGCCGCATTGAAAGTTAATGTTTAAAGATGCTTTGTAGAAAAATAGCACTGGTACGTTATCTTCCTATTGGACCTGAAGACTCGGGCCTGGTCCTAAGACCTTCGCGAGAACTAGGGCCTCAACTCTGTTCAAGAGGTGGCATGAAACTGCTGGTTATTGATGACCAGGCGATGGTGCGGCAGGGTATTGTGGCGCTCTTGACCCAAGCAGACCCGTCGACTGTGGTGCTGGAAGCCGGCGACAGCGCGCAGGGTCTGGCGATCGCTGATGATCATGCGGATCTCGATGTCATCTTCCTCGATTTGGCGTTGCCGGGAATGGGGGGCATGGCGGCCATTGTCGAATTCGGGCGGCATCGGCCAGACGTACCGATCATAGTGCTGACCGGCTCAGACGACCCCCAAAAGGTTCGGCAGGCCTTCGAGTTGGGCGCGCTGGGCTATGTTCCAAAGTCCGCCGGAGCCCAGACCTTGCTGGTGGCGCTGCGGCTCGTGCTGAGCGGGGAGGCGTTCGTCCCTGCGCTCATGCTGCGTGACGGGCCGACGGTCGCGCGCGGGCGCGCGGGCCGGCTGACCGCGCGGCAGGTCGAGACCCTAGACTGCCTGCGCTTGGGACTCTCCAACAAGGAAATCGGACGGCGGCTGGGCCTCTCGGAAAAGACGGTCAAGGCGCACGTCACCGGCGTACTGCGCGGCCTGGGCGCGTCCACGCGTTCTGAGGCGGTCCGACTGGCGCGACAGGTCGGGGCCGTCTAACCCGTCGGAGCGGGTCAGGCTCAGTCAGCAGGCGTGGCCTGCACTCGCAGTAGATTGCCGATCGAGGCCCTCAGCTTGCCACCCGCCACCGGCTTGTGCAGCAGCAAAAGCCCGGTTTCGCTGGCCTGCCGCAGCAGCTCTGGCGCGGTATCGCCTGTTATCAATAGGGTTGGTATTTCACCTGAGTGGTGAGATCGTAGTCGTTCGACCACCGACATAGCGGTCTCCTGGTCGCGCAGCCGCCAGTCGCATATCAATAGGTCCGGCTTGCGCCCGCCTAGCCGCTCGACCAACATCTCACCGGCGCCAGCGGCGACCACGTCAAAGCCCCAGCTGGCGAGCAGACTCTGCATCGCCTGTTGGATAGCCACCTCGTCGTCGACAATGGCGATCAAGCCTCGCCCCGTGACGAACGGCGCTTCAGTCGTCACTGGCGACAGCGCTTTCGCGACAGACGCCCGACGCACCCAAATAGTGAACCGCGTGCCCTTGCCGACCGAGGACCAAAGGCGGATAGGGCAGTCGATCAGGTTAGCGACGCGCTGGGTGATGGCCAGGCCCAGGCCCAGGCCTTTGGCACGATCCCGCTCGGGATTTCCCAGCTGGAAAAATTCCTGGAACACATTGACCTGATGCTCCTCGGCGATGCCGGGCCCCGTGTCCCAGACCTCAATGCGCAAGGGATCGCCCCGCCGGCATCCGACGAGCACGCGACCGTGCTCTGTGTAACGCACGGCGTTGGAAAGAACGTTACGGACCACCTGCTCCAGGAGCGCGGCGTCAGTGTGGACGATTTCCGAGCAGGGCTGCAGCACCAGCCGGACGTTCTTCGCGGCGGCCTCCGGGACATAATCGCGGCAGATGCGATCCAGCAGGAGCTGGATGGCGAAATCATCCGGCCGCGGCTGAATAACTCCGGCGTCCAGCTGCGAGACGTCCAGTAGGGCGTCGAACAACTGATTCATCGCCCCCACCGAGCCTGCTATCTGCTCGGTTAGCCGCCTCGTCCCGGCGTCCAGCCTCCGACCCGACATGGCGCCCAGGAACATGCCGATCGCATGCAAGGGTTGTCGCAAGTCATGGCTTGCGGCGGCTAGGAAGCTGGTCTTGGCTGCGCTGGCGATCTCGGCCCGGTCCTTCTGGATCCGCAGATCCTCCGCCAGGTCCAGGTTTTCGAACCGCAGCCTCAGCGCCTCGGCGAGTGACCGGCTCTGTTCCGCGCCCAGGAGGCTCACCGCTGTTGCGAAGACCGCGTCGAGCACGGCGAGAGCCCAGTGCTGAGGATCGCCCTGTAACGCAAACCAGATCGCGATGGGAATGGTCGCCGGCGCAAGGAGCAGATAAAACGCGGGCGTGAAGCTGCCCAGGGACGAGACTGCACTGGCCGAGGCGCTGCAGGCGACGAGCAGCACCCAGAGCTGCTCGTTGATATTACCCGGCCCGGCCAGCCAGAGCTCGCCGATGCCCCAGCGGCAACCCTCCACAAAGCTGGCGGCGCAGAACCAGCCTGCCCACAGTCGCCACGCGGAGTCTGCTGGCCTGCTGCGCCAGTAGAGATACCAGAGCGCAAGCTGCCAGATCGCCACCACAAGGGTGAACCCGAACCACAGACCGACGCGGATGGTCGAACCGCGGTCGATGTAGATCAGCGCCCAGGACAGCACGGCCACGCCGAAGAGCGAGCCCAAGACGCCAACCGGCACGTTCCTATAGACCACGCGGACCCGGCTTGCGGACACGCGATCCGCTTTCGACGTGACCTGCGCGTCCACGACCTGCTTGACCAAGTCCGCCCCCAAGTCCGGCACCGCCAAGGTTGGTCGCGATGCTGGCACGAAAGCAGCGCAGTGGGTAGCTGGCGGTCGAACCAGTGTTTGCTGACGTCAGCCGCCTTGCCGACGAGTGGAATGAGATGTCCTGCCCATCGACTTCCACTAGCTCATGCCCTAAAAGCCGCGCCTACTGCAAAAACGTCCCTCATAGGAGCCACTCATGCGCGTTGGCGTGCCTCGCGAGATCAAGCCCGACGAATACCGCGTCGGCCTAACGCCAACGGCTGTCCGCGAGTACGTAAGCCGCGGACATCAGGTGCTGGTTCAAACCGGAGCTGGCGTTGGAGCGGGCTATCCGGACGCAGTTTACACGCGAGCCGGCGCTACGATCGTTTCCGACGCTGAGGCGGTCTTTGCGGGCGCGGAATTGATCGTGAAGGTCAAGGAGCCGCAGGCTGTTGAATGGGCTCGGCTGACTGACAAGCACATCCTTTTCACCTACCTCCACCTCGCACCAGACCCGCACCAGGCCGAGGGTCTGCTGGCGTCGGGCTGTGCAGCCATCGCCTATGAGACCGTGACCGATGCGCAAGGCGGCCTGCCGCTGCTCGCCCCCATGTCGGAAGTTGCAGGTCGTATCGCCGTCTTTTCTGCGGGTGAGACGCTGCTGAAGCATAACGGCGGCATGGGCCTGCTGCTTTCCGGCGTTCCTGGCGTGCCCCCGGCGCGTATCGTCGTCCTGGGCGGCGGCGTCGTCGGTATGAATGCGGCGAGAATGGCCGCTGGTCTCGGCGCCGAGGTGGTTATCGTCGAACGCTCGATCCCGCGGATGCGCGAACTGGACAACATGTTCCAGGGTCGCATTCTCACACGATATTCGACCCAGGACGCGGTCGAGGAAGAAATCCTCAAGGCTGACGTCGTGGTTGGTGCGGTGCTGACTGCTGGAGCCAGTGCGCCAAAGATGATCCGCAAGGATGATTTGAAGAAGATGAAGCCAGGCTCCGTCCTGGTCGACGTTTCGATCGATCAGGGCGGGTGCTTTGAGACCAGCCGCCCTACAACCCACGCCGATCCGACCTACACCGTCGATGGCGTCGTCCACTATTGCGTGGCCAACATGCCTGGGGCTGCGCCTCGCACCTCATCGGAAGCTCTGGTTCACGCGACGCTCTCCTTCGGCCTGCAACTGGCCGATCAGGGCCTGGACGCGTTGAAGAAGAACAAGCACCTCGCCAAGGGCTTGAACGTGCTCAAGGGCCAAGTGACCCATCCAGCCGTGGCCGAAGCCCTTGGAAAGCCCTTTGTCGACGCCTACGGGGCTTGGAAGTAGCAACTATTTCGGCGAAACGCCGCGGGGCTTGAAGCGGCGACGCTTCGAGCCCTGCTTTTCGCCCTTCGCCTTGGCTGCAATCTCCTTGAGCTTGACGTTTTGTAGCGCCGAGAGAGCTTGACCAGGCGCGCCTTTTTCAGGGTCCCCGAACGCGCGGCCAAATGTTTTTACGCGCTGAGAGACCGAGGCGATGAAATCGCCTTCCCAGTCAGAGAGTTCGACGCCGGCGCGGTCGGCCTGACGCTGAGCGCGCTTCAACGCGTTCAGCGCCACGCGCTGTGCTTGCGCCTTACGATCGAGCGGTCTTCGCTTCAAATCTCCCCGATCGCAGAAAGATAGAGGTCCAAAATTGCGTCCTCTTCCAGGCGCTTGGCGCGGTCTTGTTTGCGGATCCGCACCACCTTGCGAAGGATTTTCACATCGAAACCGTTGCCTTTGGCTTCAGCAAAAACCTCCTTGATCTGCTCGGCCACCTCGGCCTTTTCAACCTCGAGACGTTCGATGCGCTCGATGATGCTCTTGAGCTGGCCTTGGGCTGCCTGGTTCAGCACATCAGGATGGGCGGAGGCGTCGTCGGCCATGAGGGATCTCTTTAAAGGAGGCGAAGTTGAAGCCGACCCTAGAGGGGCGCCTGGCGGCTGTCATGGTGGCGGGCGGCCTTGCCTGTGGATAAGCCGCGCCAGGGGCTTAAATCCTAAAGCAACCCCAGGCTTTCAAGGGTCGGGCGCAGTTCCTGGGCGTTGGCGAACTCCAGGACGTGAAAACCCATGGCCCTCGCGGTGGCGATGTTTTGAGGGCTGTCGTCGACGAAAAGCGCCTCATGCGGCGCGATTTCAAACCGATCGCAGGCGAGCCGAAAGATTTCCGCCCCGGGTTTCATCATGCCCTCGAGGCCCGAAATGATCCGGCCGTCCAAGAGGTCGAACACAGGACTCATCGCAAAGGTTGTCTCGTAGGTCTCATGGCTCATGTTGGTCAAAGCAAACTGGCGCACGCCCCTGGCGTGCAGCTCTGCAATCACGGCCTCGGTTTCCCGGATCGGCCCAGAGAACATTTCCGGCCAGCGAAGCCGCCATGCATCTATCTCGCCGCCATAGTGCGGATATCGCGCTTTCAGGGCGGCGCAGTTGTCGGCGAACGACAGCCCGCAGTCGGTCGGCGCATGCCACGCCATGTTGCAGACGTCAGCTAAGAACCGGTCACACTCGGCCGGATCGGCGAAAACCTTGGAATAGAGCGTACGTGGATCCCAGCGTACGATGACATTGCCAACGTCCCAGATGACCGACGTCGGCCTTGGCACTAGACGCGCGTCAGCCTTGCTTGGCTTTGAAACGCGGGTTCGTCTTGTTGATGATATAGACGACGCCCTTGCGGCGCACGAGCTTGCAGTCGCGGTGACGCGTCTTGAGCGACTTGAGCGAGCTTCTGACCTTCATGACCTAAAATCTCGGGCGCGCGGACGTAGGCGTCCGGGGTTTCGTTGGGAGCGCGCGGATATACGGAAAGGGTCTGACGAAGTCAACGCTCGACACTGGGCTCGACACTGGGCGCGACACTAGGCGCTGTCGGGCGCTGGTAATGATTGAGCCGCGATCCGACGCTCGATAATGTCTCAAAGATGCGCGCGCGCCTTCAGGCATTTGCCTTGCTCCTGCTGGTCGGCGCTTGCGCGAGCCCGGCCACAAAGCCACCGGCTCCTGCGCCCGCCCCGCCCGCGCCAATCAATCCCGCCCCGTCCAGCCCCGCTCCAGCAGCTCAATCCGCCCAGCCGCCGGCCGCCTCACCGGTGATCCCGCCTGCCGTATCGGGGGACATGGTCTTCGACGCCTGGGCCGCAGACTTCTATGGCCGGGCGATCAAGGCCGGAATCTCTCGCGACGTCTTGCAGCGTGAGATGCAAGGTCTGACACCCGATCCACGCGTGACCTCTCGCGACAGCCGCCAACCGGAATTCTCCCAGCCGATCTCGACCTATATCAAGGGCGCGGTCACCGAAGGCGGCGCAGCGACGGGGCAGCGCAAGCGCCTAGAAGTCACCCAGCTCGACGCCATCGAGCAACGCTATGGCGTACCACGCGAAATCCTGATCGCAGTCTGGTCTCGAGAGACGGCTTTTGGAGCCATCCAGGGCGATTTCGACGTTATTCGCTCAATGGCCTCGCTGGCCGCACAGGGGCGTCGTCGAGACTGGGCGGAAGGCGAGCTTATCGCAGCCCTTCGGATCATTGAATCTGGGGAAGCAACCCGCTCCCAGCTCAAGGGTTCCTGGGCCGGGGCGATGGGTCAGACACAATTTACGCCGTCGTCCTATCTTTCCCTCGCCGTAGATGGCGATGGCGACGGCAGGCGCGACATCTGGGCCTCGCCGGCCGACGCACTGGCCTCGGCGGCCAATCTGCTCGCCAAGGGAGGATGGGTTCGAGGACAAAGCTGGGCGCGAGAAGTGACGGTCCCCGCCGACTTCGACTTCAGCATCAGCGAGGGACCAAAACTCACGCCGCAGGCGTGGACAGCCTTGGGCGTTTTACGCGCGGACGGCTTGCCTTGGGACGATGCCGACAAGGATGCCCCAGCCCAACTCATCGCCCCTGCAGGCGCGACGGGACCAATCTTCTTGCTGTTCCCGAACCACTTTGTGATCCGCAAATACAATAACTCCGTGGCCTATGCCTTGGCGGTGGGTCTGCTGGCTGACCGGATCGCCGGCGAAGGCGGGCTGGTGAAGCCGTGGCCCGCTGAAGCGCCGCTGTCGCTCACCGACAGAATGACCGCCCAGCGCGCGCTGGCCGCCTTAGGCTTCAACCCAGGAACCCCGGATGGCGTGGTGGGACTGGGCACGCGCACGGCGTTGCGTAGCTGGCAGAAAGCCCGAGGCCTCACCGCAGACGGCTATCTCTCCCCCTCCATGGTGGAGAAGCTGAAGGTTGAGGCTGGCGCCTCTTAACTAAGCGCCGCCCTCATCGTTTCGCTCGATCGTCGCCATCGCGGTCTCCTCGCGGGTCACCGCAGTCGGGTCGGCGTTGCGCAGCGGCTTGCTGACCAAGGCGTAGACCAGGAGACACAGCATGAGGCTCATATTCAAATAAAACGGAGCCGAGTGGTTGGCGCGATAGAGCGCCATAAAGGCTGGCGCGAAGACCGCGTTGATGCCGTTGACCGCAGCAATCGCGCCGGCCACACGCGCCTGGTCCTTCCATTCGACGGCCAGGGATGAGCCGGCCGTGAACCCTGGCCGGGCGAACCCGAACCCCAGGCTTGCAAGGGCGTATCCGGCCACGACGGTGCGGTAATCCGGCGCCATCGCCACAAGCAGATTCCCACCTGCCGCGCACATCACCCCCCAGCGCAGAAGCTGGCGAGGGGTCATCTGGAACATGCGGATCAGGCCCCATTGGGCGAGCAGTCCTGCGATCGCCCCAAAGGCCATCGCCATGGCGATGCTGTCCTTGGCTGCAAGCGGCGATACGCCCAACTTGTCGATCACCAGGAACCCGATGGTCTGCTGTTGAGCCGTCTGGCAGGTTGCGACCACAAATCCGTAGAGCGCAAAGGGAACGACACGCGGGTCCTTCCACATGGGCTGAACCTTTTCCGTGGGATCGCCGGCTGGCTCTGCGACCTGGTCGGCGCGTCGACGGCTTTCCGGCAGGAAACGCCAAACCACAAACAGCATCGCTGCGGCGAATGCAGCAAAGACATACAAGGGGCCGGCGATCCCGATCTTTGGATAGATAAAATAGGGCGCAAGCCACGGCCCAAACACTGTACCCAGGCCAAAGGCGCCAGCCAGGCTCGCCATGGCCTGGGTTCGGGCCTCGCGGGGCGTATGGTCGGCCACATAGGCCTGGTTGGCGGGGTTTGAGGCGGCGCCGAAAAGGCCAAAAAGCGCACGCCCCATCAGCAACATTCCAAAGATGATCATCGGCGCGGCGAAGTGCTGCAGGCCCGCGCTGACAATGGCTCCGCAAACGGCCATCGAGACCATGAAGCCGGTGAGGCCGACCATCATTAGAGGCTTTCGCCCATAACGGTCTGACGCTCTGGCCCAGAACGGCGAGGAGACCGCCCACAAAATCGCCGAGAGCGAAAAGATCGCCACGACCATCTCATCGGGGATCGCCAGCGAGCGCCCGATCAACGGCAGCACCGAGATCAGGCCGGTATTTCCGATCGCAGTCGCAACAGACGAGCAGAATATGATTGCGAACGCGCGCTTGGGGAGCGTGCTGGGTGCCACATCCACAGACATTCCCCGGGATTAGGCCCCATGGCTCAGCCGCGCAAATCCCAAGGCCTAATCATCGCATATTAAGCAATAACGGCGAAGGTCCGCGCAGTTGGCGGGAGACCCTATGTTCCAGATTATCGGCATCTTGGTGTTGTTCGGCTGCGTGTTCGGCAGCTTCGTCATGACGGGCGGCAACATAGCGGTCATACTGGGCGCGTTGCCCTCTGAGATGCTGACGATTGGCGGCGCTGGCGTTGCAGCGGTCTTGACCGCCAATTCAACCGTCGTGCTGAAGGCCCTGGGCGGCGGCTTTGGCAAGGTGTTCAAGGGCGCAAAATGGAAAGCCAGTGACTATCGCGACCTGCTCAGCCTGCTCTTCCTGCTTACCAAGACGATGAAATCGAAGGGCGTCATCGCCCTTGAAAGCCATATCGAGACCCCAAAGGAGAGCTCGATCTTCTCGCGCTACCCGAGGATCATGCATGACCACTTCGCGGTCGATTTCATCTGCGACACGCTGCGCATGATGACCATGAACCTGGAAGATCCTCATCAGGTCGAAGATGCGATGGATGCTCAACTCGAGAAACACCATCACGAAGCCCTTCAGGCTCCGCATGCGCTCACCAACCTGGCAGACGCCCTACCCGCCCTGGGCATCGTGGCCGCCGTGCTCGGCGTCATCAAGACCATGGGCGCGATCACTGAGCCGCCGGCGGTCTTGGGCGAGATGATCGGATCGGCTCTGGTCGGCACCTTCCTCGGCGTGTTCTTGGCCTATGGTCTGGTTGGCCCTATGGCGAGCCGAATGGCCGCGGTGATCGACGAGGACGGCGCTTTCTACAAGATCATTCAGTGCGTCCTCGTGGCGCATCTGCACGGCAACGCCGCCCAGATCTCAGTTGAGATCGGCCGCGGCAACGTGCCTTCCGGCGCACAACCAAGCTTCCTAGAGCTGGAAGAAGCGCTCAATACGATTCCCGCCGAAAGCGCCGCTTAAGCCCTCTTGAAGCCTGACGTGGGACGCAACGGCCCCAAGGTGATGATCACGGGCGCGTGATCGCAGGGTTGTTTGGACCGTAAAGCAGGGCATAGTTGCGACGCGCCAGAGGGCGCTGTCCACCCTCTTCAGGAACAGCCCATGTCCGCCCATCATCTTCGAATTCTCTCTATGGCCGGCGCGGCCGCCACCGCGCTCTGCGTGACGGCTTGCTCACCTAAGCCAGCTGAAAAGGCCCCCGATGCGGCAATGCCCGCCGCAGCCGCTGGCTCGGATGCGGCCGCAATGGCGGCCAAGAGCGCTGCAGCCGCGGCGGCCGACGCCGCAGCCGACGCCAGCAAAGCCGAACCAGCACCGGCGCCTGCACCGCCTTCAGCGCCACCCCCAAAGACCTAATCCAAGCCGTTACAAGCTGGAGAGGCCGCTGCACCCGCACAGGCTTTGCTTTCGTCCCAATTCCGAGCGGACCACCTTAACGGCGATGCAAGACGACGACGTTTCTCGCAGCCCGCTCGATTGGAGCGACGACGGCCTGCCCCGCTCGCGGCTTTACGACGACGTTTATTTCTCGAACGAAGACGGACTGGGCGAAGCCCGCGCCGTCTTCTTAGACGGCTGCGGCCTTCCGCGGGCCTGGCTTGACCGTTCCAACTTCGTGGTGGCTGAACTGGGGTTCGGAACCGGTTTGAACGTTGCGGCGCTCATTGAACTTTGGTCGCGCAACCGTCCTGAGCGCGCAACCTTGCACATATTCTCCGTGGAGGCTCACCCGATCTCAGCGCAAGACGCCCGAAAGGCCCTTGCTCGCTGGCCGGAGCTGGATGAGCTGGCCACCCAGCTCACCGCCCAATGGCCGGGCCGGGCTGCGGGTCCGCATCGCGCAGAGTTCACCGAGCTTGGGGTCATCGTCGATGTCTTTGTTGGTGAAGCCGAGGAAGCCCTAAGGGCCTGGTCCGGGTTGGCCGACGCCTGGTTCCTGGACGGCTTCGCCCCAGCGCGTAACCCCGCGATGTGGCGCGCCGAGGTGCTCAATCTCGTGGCGGCGCGATCAAGACCTGGCGCTGTTGCGGCGACCTTCACCGTTGCCGGACAAGTCCGCCGCGGACTTGCCGCGGCAGGCTTCGCAGTCGAAAAGGCCCCCGGCTTCGGCCGAAAGCGCGAGCGGCTCGTCGCAAGGCTCCCCGGCCAGATCCCGACGGAAAATCCAAGGCCCCGCGTCGCGATCATTGGCGCAGGGATCGCAGGAGCCGCCGCGGCTCGCGCCTTGCAAGCCTTGGGCGCCAGCGCAGAGATATTCGATGCTGAAGGACCAGGCGCCGGGGCCTCAGGCAATCCAGCCGCATTGGTGACGCCGCGCCTCGACGCGGGGCTAGCCCAGCCCGCGCAAATATTCGCGCAGGCCTTTCACCGCGCGGTCAAACTCTACACCGACCTGCCCGAATGCCTCATCGCCCGCGGCGCACTTCAGCTTGGCTTTGAACCGCGAAGCCTTGAGCGCTTCGAAAAAATCGCGGCGTCTGACCTCTTCGAGCCGGGCGCGCTGCAGATGCTGACATCGGATGAGACCAGCTCACGCTTGGGCGAGCCGGGTCCGAGGGCGCTAGATATTCGCGATGGTTTGGTCATTGAGCCGCATCGCGTACTGAACGCCTGGGCGCCGAACGTTCGCCGGGCCCAGGTCAGTCGTCTGCAACAGGAAGAAAAAGGCTGGAGCCTGCTCGACGCAAACGGCGCGGCCTTGGCCAGCGCAGAGGTGGTGATTGTTGCGGCAGGGCTTGCAACGTCTGATCTGGTTGCGGGGCTGCCCCTCAGCGCAGTCCGCGGACAGGCCAGCTTTATGGCGCATCCTGCGCAACCACCTGCTGCGGCGTTCGGCGGGTATGTGATCCCCTTGCGCGACGGCATGCTCTTCGGCGCGACGAACGATCGCGACGACGTCTCCAGTGACGTGCGCCTGGAAGACCACGGCCGTAATCTGGGGTTCTTGTCCGAAGGCCTTCCGCGCCTGGCGGAAAGCTTGGCCGGCGCGGTGTTCCAAGGTCGGGCTTCGATCCGCGTCTCAACGCCCGACTATCTGCCCTTGGCGGGGCCGGCGCCTGGTGGTCAGGCTGGACTTTTCGTCCTGACCGGCTTTAGCGCCCGCGGTTTCACCTTGGCTCCCCTCTTGGCGGAACATGTCGCAGCAATCGTGATGGATGCGCCTTCGCCTTTGCCGCGGGCCTTGACCCATTATGTCGAGCCATCTCGTTTCGCCCGCCGCGATGCGCGGCGCAGATCCTAGGCAACCCCGCGGCGCGGATATAATCTTGAGCCGTTGGGGGACGGACTTCGTAAGGACCTCAATGATGACAATTCATGTCGCCCTGGCAGCGGTGGCGCTCCTGACAATGTCCCCGACGTTGGCCATTGCGAAGGACAAGCCGGCGCCTCAAGAGTGTTTTTGGGCCTCGCAGGCCGATAGCTTTGCAGCCCCGGACGACCACACCGTCAACGTCAGGGTCAACGCTCGCGGTATCTATCAATTCAAGCTGTTGGGCAGTTGCCCCGACATCGATTGGAACCAGCACATCGCGCTCGTCTCGCGCGAGACGAACATCTGCACCGGCATGGATGCCGAAATCATCTCGCAATCTCAGACTGGGCCTTTGCGCTGCACGGTGACCGACATGCGCAAACTCACCCCAGCAGAGATCGCTGCGCTGCCGCGTAGAGCCCGCCCTTAATCCGGCATGGAAAACGAGGTTGCTGCGCGTATCCGGCCGCCCTCCCCCAATGGGGGCAAGCGCAATTCATTCAAATCCGCTTGCGGTATTTCAGGACGGCCAAGGGACGTGATGTGACCGGGGTCGCCGAATTGACGTCGCTGGATGGGCGCCGAGTCCTCATCCGATATGTGGCACCCCGCCCAGCGCACCACTGAGATATTTCCGGTAAAGGTTGTCGTCTCGACGAACCTTCACGTCCATGAGCGGGTAGATGGTGGAACCTCCGTTCCTATCCTTGTCGCAGATGACGACCTCTTCCTTGTTGAGGTCATCAAGCAGCGAAACAGCGTGACAACTAATCCATAGCTGCGCTCGGAACGGGTTGCGTTCGGGGCTGTAGAACCACCGGATAATTTCAGGAAGGACCGCAGGATGAATGGCGTTGTCGAGTTCGTCGACGACCGCGACACCGCCGTCAGCCAATGCGCTCGCAAGCATCGGGAACACCTTGATGAATTTCTGCGTCCCGTGGCTCTCCAACATCCAGGGCATCTCGACCTGAAGGCCTGAGTGCTTGAAGAGGAGTTGCGGTCCTTGCGGGGTCTCCGCGATCCGCGCTGCCTCGATGCCAACGTCGATCCTCGACAGCTCCTTGTTCAGCCGCGTCACCTCCAAAGGAGACTTGGTCAAGTAATTGAGGATGATGCTGTCGTTCGCGAACGGGGGGGTGCTGGCGCCTTGGAACAAACCGCGCGCGGCGTACGCGACAAATTGTTGAGCGGCGGGATGTTGGAAGTACGAGAAGGAAGCCAGGACTGAGACGGTCGGTCCAAGCGTATTGAGCAGGTGCCGATAACCCGACAGCGAGAAAGACGCGGAGTCCTTGATTTGCCCTGAGACATCTCGCTCATAGACCCGTTGCCATTTCCCATTGCCGTCGGGTTTTTGCCTCAAAGCTTCGTTGAGAATTCGGGTGACTATCCCGTTGGAGACTTCAAGCTCAAGCTCGTATCGATAGACGCCCCACGATACGGCCTCACCACGCTCAATCTCGGCGAGAACTTCCTTTGAGAGGTTCATCGCTCCGCCCAACTCGACGGCGAATTTCACCGGCCGCGAGCATGACGCCAGGTCGTTGAAGCGCTCGATTTGACTTGGCCAACCTTGTTGAGGCTGAGGCGCTCGCACCATGTTGAAGACAAACTCAAGCGCCCGAAGCAGGCCGGTCTTACCCGACGCGTTCTTGCCGTAGACCGCGACAACTTTGGGCGCTCTTAGAGGGGACCCCGGAAAGATAGGCTCATACCGGCGATCCGGGTCCGGAACGTTGGGCGCAATCGTGAGGTCCAGCACCTGATGGTCTCGGAGCGAGTAGAAATTTTCGACCTCAAGGCGATACAGCATGACCGGATCCCATTAGACATATAATGGTGTTTTTAACAGGAATTTGTCAAAATTGTTGTTACACACCAAATTCATCGTCCAGATCGACTCCACTCTGGTCCGCGTCCACCAGCAGGCGGCGGGCGGAAAAGGGGGGGGCCGGATCAGGCGTTGGGGCGTTCCCGAGATGGGTCTGACCACCAAGTTCCACATGGTCTGCGATACCCGGGGCCGGCCGCTGCGTTTCATCCTCACCGCCGGCCAGCGCCACGACTGTCTCACCGGCCACCCCGGCTCCGAAATGTTGATGACCTCGTTTGACGCCATCGGCGCAGCATGAGGTCAGTCATCGCGATCGGCTTTCCCGGTTTGATCGGACGTCGCAGTGCTTGATGCGACCTCGTGTCTTGGCGCCAGCAATCGAGGGGCCCACGGTCCGGTGATCGAGGCGCCTTTGGATGGCCGACGGAACAGCTCACGCAACCAAGGCGGCGCAGTACCTGCGTATGTCCACCGCACCAACGGTACTCGATGGCGAACCAGGCCACGGTGATAGCGAGCTTCGCCCTGGCTCGGGGCTTGGAGATTGTTCGCGCCTACACCGACCCCGGGAAGAGCGGGCTGACGCTCTCTGGGCGCGAAGGCCTCCAACAACTCAAGCCCCGGCCGCGATTTCTCGACGGTCTCGGTGCTCGAGGTGAGCCGCTGGGGTCGCTTCCAGGATACCGATCAAGCCGCCCACTGCGAGTATCTGTCGCGAAGCCGGCGTTCAGGTCCACTACTGCGGGGAGATGTTTGAGAACGACGGGCGGATGATCTCGACCGTTATCAAGCCCCTCAAGCGGGTGATGGCGGCGCAGTACAGTCGCGAGCTTTCAGCGAAGGCGAAACCTTCAGGTTCCTCGCGTCGAGTTGGAGTCCTTCAGGGTGATGACCTCCACGGGACAATTTACCCAACAAATACATATGCGGATGGTGGACGCGACAGGGATCGAACCTGTGACCCCCTCGATGTCAACGAGGTGCTCTCCCGCTGAGCTACGCGTCCAAGCCGTGGTCTCGGGAAGGCGGGGATATACCGATGAGGGCTCTGCGGCGCAAGCGTGAGCCTAGGCGGCGATCATTCTCTCTACTTCTGAGACGATCTCGCGAAGATGAATGGGCTTTGACAGGACCTTCGCCCCGGCGGGAGCCTGGCTGCCTGCGGCGAGCGCCACCGCCGCAAACCCGGTTATGAACATAATTCTTAGCTCAGGATGCAGGGCCGCGGCCTGACGGGCGACCTCAATGCCATCCATACCTGGCATCACAATATCAGTGAGCAGCAAATCCCACTCCTGATCCAGCACGGCCGCGGCTTCCTCACCGTCGGCGCACGCCATGACCTCATAGCCAGCCCGTTCCAGCGCACGCGCCAGGAAGCCACGGAGGCTGTCATCGTCTTCGGCCAGGAGGATGCGGGACATGAAATCTCTTCGGACGGACCAACAGGGGGCGCTCAGGAGTGACCCATCATAACGTTGGATCGGTAAAGGGGCGATGAACCAACTGGCCCATTACTCTTTGACCAGGATCGACGCTCGGCGTTCTATATACGGTGATGAACGCCTGGGAGCCGATCGCCGCCGAGGATACGACCGCTTGTGCGGCGTTTGGCCTGTGGCGCGCCGCCGCAGATGGCCAACCGCCGCCGACGCCGCTGGTGTTTGCATCGCCTCACTCCGGCCGGGACTATCCTGATGACCTCATGGCGGCTGCAGCCCTCGATGCGCAAACCATTCGCCGTTCGGAAGACGCCTTCGTCGACGACCTGATCGCCGCCTCGCCCACGCTTGGTGCAGCGACCATCACCGCCCGATATGCGCGCGCCTACATTGATCTGAACCGCGAAGCCTTCGAGCTCGACGCCACCATGTTCGAAGACGAGCTTCCGGAATTTGCACGCGCACGAACGGCGCGCGTAGCCGCAGGATTGGGCGCAATCGCACGCGTGGTCTCCGAGGGCCAGGAAATCTATTCGCGAAAGCTCATGTTCGCTGAGGCCAGAGGTCGAATTGAAGGCGCTCACCGGCCCTATCACGCAGCCTTGGAGCGGCTGATCGGCGAGGCCCATCGCCGGCATGGCTTTGCGATTCTCATTGATTGGCATTCGATGCCGGTCGCAGCCGCAAGATCTGATGCGCGCGACAAGTCCTGTGATTTTGTGCTGGGCGACCGTTATGGCGCAGCATGCGCCGGGCTTTTGACGCACCGTGTCGAGCGCGAGCTAGAGGCTATGGGATACCGCGTCGCACGCAACACGCCCTATGCAGGCGGATACACCACCGAACATTATGGCCGGCCAGCGCGACGCACCCACGCCCTTCAGATCGAGATCAATCGCGGGCTCTACCTGAATGAGGCCACGCTCACGCCGACTGCGGGCTTTGATCAACTGAAAGCCAACCTGGAACAGCTGACCCGGGTGCTCGCTGCGGGTGACTGGAGTGGATTGAAGCAGGGGTAGGCTTAAGCCTGCACTCCCCGTTAAATAAAAAAAGCCGCGCCCGAAGGCGCGGCAGTTCATAGGGAGGAAACGCCCAGGAAGGGCAGAGACGGCAAAACCGCCTCACAAATTCAATGTACTGTGCGGTGCACAATTGCGCAAGCTACTGCGACAAAAAGCCTGCATTTTCATGACGCTCCGGGGCAACAATCTAGATTTTTCAAGGTGTTGATCGAGGGGGCTCGACCTTGCCTTAGGTTGCAGCGCACAACAGCTTCACCTTGAAGGCGCTGGACTTGCATCGCCTCGCGCGAGTTCAAGCTGGCGGTAGGCGCATCTGTCCCCTACAAGCGCGCCTTCCTCGCCGCCCGAGTTTCCCCACAAGATCCCCATGTCGCTTCGCAACATCGCCATTATCGCTCACGTCGACCACGGCAAGACCACGCTCGTCGACCAGCTGCTCGCCCAATCCGGCGTGTTCCGCGCCAACGAGGCTCACGCCGAGCGCGCAATGGATTCCAACGATCAGGAGCGTGAGCGCGGGATCACCATCCTGGCGAAGTGCACGTCAGTGCTTTGGCATGGTCAGGCCGGCGACACGCGGATCAACATCATCGACACCCCCGGGCACGCTGACTTCGGCGGTGAGGTTGAACGGATTCTTGGCATGGTGGACGGATGCGTCCTCCTCGTAGACGCCGAAGAAGGCGTCATGCCGCAGACCAAGTTCGTCCTGGGCAAGGCTCTGAAAATGGGCCTGCGCCCGATCGTCTGTCTAAATAAGGTCGACCGGCCGCACGCCGATCCCGACCGGGTTCTGAACGACGCCTTCGATCTCTTCGCAGCTATGGGCGCGACTGACGACCAGCTCGACTTTCCGCATCTCTATGCATCGGGCAAGCAAGGCTGGGCGACGCTCGACATGGCCAAGCCAAACGACAATTTGGCGCCGCTTTTCGATCTGATCGTCAGCCACGTCCCGGAACCCAACGCGGCTGCGCGCAAGGACGAGCCTTTCCAGATCCTCTCCGTTCTCATCGAGAATGACCCCTTCTTGGGTCGCCTGCTCACCGGGCGAATCGAGAGCGGCAAGGCCACTCCAGGCCTTGCGATCCATGCCCTGGGAATTGATGGGACCGAAGTCGAGCGGGGACGGATCACCAAGGTCCTGGCGTTCCGAGGGCTGAAGCGGCAACCGATCGACGACGCCGAAGCAGGCGATATTGTCGCCATCGCAGGTCTTTCAAAGGCCACCGTGGCCGACACCTTGTGCGCGCTGGAGGTCAGCACCGCCCTGCCAGCTCAACCGATCGATCCGCCGACGATCTCCATGACCGTCAGCGTCAACGACAGCCCCTTGGCTGGCCGCGAGGGAGACAAGGTTCAAAGCCGCGTCATTCGTGACCGGCTTCTCAAGGAAGCCCAATCCAACGTCGCGATCCGGGTGACCGAAACCGCCGACAAGGACGCCTACGAGGTCGCCGGACGCGGCGAGCTGCAGCTGGGCGTCCTGATTGAGAGCATGCGACGCGAGGGATTTGAGGTTTCGATCAGCCGTCCGCGCGTGGTTTTCCAGGCAGATCCCGAAACCGGCGAGCGTCTGGAACCCATCGAAGACGTAATGATCGACGTGGATGAGGAGTTCACCGGCATCGTCATCGAGAAGCTCTCGGCGCGGAAAGCTGAATTGAAGGACATGGGCCCGTCCGGAGCTGGCAAGACGCGCATCAGCTTGATGTCGCCCTCCCGCTCGCTGATCGGCTACCAGGGCGAATTCCTCACCGACACCCGTGGTTCGGGCGTGCTGAACCGCGTCTTTAGCCACTACGAAGCCTACAAGGGCCCCATCGACGCCGGCCGCAAGGGGGTCTTAGTCTCAAACTCCGAAGGCGAGACCGCCGCCTATGCGCTTTGGAACCTGGAAGACCGCGGCACAATGTTCGTGGGTTCAGGTGAAAAGACCTATCAGGGCATGATCATCGGCGAAAACAGCCGAGGCGACGACCTCGACGTCAACCCGATGAAAGCCAAGCAACTCACCAATGTGCGGGCCTCGGGCAAGGACGAGGCCGTCCGCCTCACCCCGCCGCGCCGCCCGACCCTCGAACAGGCCATCGCCTACATCGAGGAAGACGAGCTGGTCGAAGTGACGCCCAAGTCCATTCGTCTGCGCAAGAAGGTGCTCAATCCATCGTTCCGGAAAAAGCGCGTCAAGGAAGACTGATCGCCGTCCGAAATCCGGCCGCCAAATCGCCATTTATCCGTCGCCTACCGTCCTTGGGTGGAGTGTTCGTGACTGGACGAGACCGTCATTGGCGTGACACCGGTGAGGAATAGGAGCGAGCGCGATGAGCCATCCGACAGTCCCTGCGACAAAACCGCCGCGCCACTATCCAACCTCCGCCGCCAAGTGTGCGGATCTGGTCGTCCATATCGTGGGTCTGACGTTGGCGCTGATCGGCGGGATCGTTCTCCTCGCTTTGGCGGTGCGCGCCGGATCAATCAGCCGGGTCGTCGGCGTTTCGATCTATGCGTGCGGCGTCTTGGTCATGCTGGCTTTTTCGACCGCCTATAACTTCGCCAAGGCGCGCTATCGGCCTTTGCTCAGAAGGCTCGATCACGCCGGCATATTCCTGATGATCGCCGGCTCCTACACGCCCTTCACCATTCACAATCTGACCGGCGCCTGGGCCTGGGGCATGACAATCGCCGTCTGGTCGATCGCCAGCATCGGCGCGCTCGGCAAGCTCTTCATGCCGAAGGTCGATCGCAAGCTTTGGGTCGCCGTATACCTGGCCCTGGGCTGGCTCGTGGTCATTGCGCTTAAGCCGATGATCGATCACGTCACCTGGGTCGCACTCCTGCTCCTGGTGGCCGGGGGCGTGCTCTATTCAACCGGCGTCATCTTCTACGTGAACAAGCGCCTGAAGTTCTCGCGCGCGATCTGGCATGGCCATGTCGTGGCCGCCGCGGCCGCACATTGGACGGCCGTACTCATCGGCGTCGTGCTGACCAGTCACAGCTAGTAGCGCCGCTCCATGAAGATATCGGCGCGCGCATAGTCGCTCTGGGCTGGCTCCAGAAGCTGAAATCCCATGGCGTGATAGAGCCCAAGCGCAGGCGCCAACTTTGAATTCGTCTCAAGATAAAGCCTGGAAACGCCATCGCAGGCGCCTGTATCTATGCAGACCCGCATGAGGTCGCGGCCAAGACCTGCGCCGCGCATCTCTTCGGACACCGTCATCTTTGCAACCTCATAGCCCCCGTCAGGCATTTTCAGGAGCGCGACGCAGCCGACCGCCCGGCCGTCCTTGATGGCCATGAAGATCTTCCCGCCCTTGTCGATGATCTGGCCTTGGGGATCGTCCAATACGACGCGATCCTTCGCTTCCAGAGCGAAGTATTTCGAGATCCAGGCCTCATTCAGCACGCGGAACGCTTGCGCATGCTCGGGGGCGAACGCGACGATCTTCATGGACGGGCAGGCTCCGGTCGGGTCATGAAGGCGAAAGCCGCACTCCCATCGCTGATGATCTAATGGCCAATCCGATCTACTCAAGCCTGCCCACCACGATCTTTGAGGAGATGTCCGGCCTTGCGCGCGCGCTGGGCGCGGTAAATCTTGGGCAGGGCTTTCCCGACGATCCTGGCCCACAGGCGATCCGCGAGAAGGCCGCCGACGCCGTACTGAACGGCTACAATCAATATCCGCCGATGGCGGGCCTCCCAGAACTGCGCCAGGCGGTGGCGGCCCACTATGGCCGCACTCAGGACCTCGATCTGGATTGGATGGACGAAGTCACAATCACCTCCGGAGCCACTGAAGCGCTGGCGGCGGCTTTCCTTGGGCTCATCGAGCCAGGTGACGAAGTTATCGCCTTCCAGCCGCTCTATGACGCCTACGCGCCCCTGATCCGTCGCTCTGGCGGGGTTCCCAAGCTGGTCAGCCTGCAACCGCCCGACTGGCGCTTCAATCGCGCGATGTTGGCGGCGCAATTCAGTGATCGCACCCGCTTCGTCGTTCTCAACAACCCGAACAATCCAACCGGCGTCGTTCTACCTGAAGAAGACCTTCTGCTTCTGGCCGAGTTCTGCGTGGCCCACGATGTCACCGCGATCTGCGACGAAGTCTGGGAGCAGGTCGTGTTCGATGGCGCGAAACACCGGCCCTTGATGGCGTTGCCGGGAATGCGGGAGCGCTGCGTGAAAATTGGTTCGGCCGGCAAGATGTTCGGCCTGACCGGTTGGAAGGTGGGCTTTCTCTGTGCGGCGCCTGAGCTCAGCCACACGCTTTCCCGCGCCCACCAGTTCCTGACGTTTACAACCCCGCCCAACCTCCAAAGCGCCGTGGCGTGGGGACTGGAGCACCTGGGCGATTGGTTTCACGAGATGCCGCGTGAACTTCGTCGCGCGCGCGATCTCCTGACCGACGGCCTTCGCAAGGAAGGCTTTGCGGTCCTTGCATCTGAAGGCACCTATTTCCTGAATATTGACCTGCAGGCCTCCGGCGTGACGCTGAGCGACCGCGATTTTTGCCTCCGCGCGGTGAACGAATGCGGCGTCGCGGCTATTCCGGTCTCAGCCTTCTATGAGCAGGATCGCGTATCTTCCGTGGTGCGCCTCTGCTTTTCCAAACGCGACGCGACCCTGGAGGCGGGGATCGAACGGTTGGCCAAGGCGCGGGACCTCGCCATCGGGCGTAAGGCGGTCGGCGAAGGATAGCGGGCGCGGCGTCTCGCCTTTAGCGGCTCGCGGAGTTATCGTTCATCGAACGATGTAATCGTCGCGAAGAGGTGGGCCATGAGCTACGTCGGCAGCTGTTTCTGCGGCGCGGTGGAATTGGAGGTCAGCGGCGAGCCGCAAGGCATGGGTTATTGCCACTGTAGGTCCTGCCGATCCTGGTCCGGCGGACCAGTGAACGCCTTCAGCCTCTGGAAGCCCGAACAGGTGAAGGTGACCCAAGGAGCGGAATACCTCCTCACCTATCACAAAACCGAGGTCAGCTTCCGCAAGTCCTGCACCAAGTGCGGCGGCCACCTCATGACCGAACACCCGCCGTTGGGCCTGGTCGACGTGTTTGCCGCCACGATCCCATCGCTCGCCTTCGCGCCCGGCGTCCACATCAACTACGCCGAGACGGTCCTGCCCATGCGTGACGGTCTGCCGAAGCTGAAGGACTTCCCAAAGGAGTTCGGCGGATCGGGCGAGCTAATGGCGGAGTAGGCGGCGCGACAGCAACCTCCCCGCGGGCGTCCTCGGGGGGTCCTCAGGGGATCCTCGGGGGATCCTCGGGGGAGAGGGCGCTTGACTCCGACGATCTAACTTCCGAACAGCCTCCAGGCCGCTTGCGTCCAGCCTGGCCGACGACCAGCCGCGACGCAGCGATAGGCAGGCGTCGCTGCGCCGTCACAAGCTGCGTCTAAGATGGCGTGAGCGCCGCGCGAGGCCTTGGAGAGCGATGCGTATGAATTTGAAGACCGTTCTGGCGGCCACGATCCTGGCGGCCGCCGCCCTGCCCGCCCTCGCCGCCGACCTGGAGGGCGTGCCACGCTACGACCACATCGTCGTCATCGTCGAGGAGAACAAGGACTACGACCAGATCCTCAACCCGCTGAGCGCGCCCAACATCGCCGGCCTCGCCGCGCGCTATGGCGATGCTGCGAACTTCTGGGGCGAAGTGCATCCCAGCGAAGCCAACTACGTCGCCATGCTGGGCGGCGGCACCTTCGGCATCCACGATGACGACGCCTTCTACTGCCACCCCGGCTCAGTGGATAAATTCTGCGGCGGGGCCCAAGCGCCGGGCTACGCCGACCACACCATCCGCGCCAAGCACCTGGGCGACCAGCTGCTGGCCAAGGGGATGAGCTGGAAGGGCTATTACGAGAGCCTTCCCGCAGCAGGATCCGTCGCGGTGGTGGCCGGCGACCCCAAGGCGACCAACGGCATGCACGACGCGCCGCTCTACGCCTCGAAACACTCAGGCTTCATGAACTTCGCCGACGTCCAGGCCGATCCCAAGCGCGCCGAGCGGATCGTGGGCTTCGACCAGCTCGAGAGCGACCTGGCCAGCGGCCAACTGCCGACCTTCGCGCTGATCGTGCCCAACCAGTGCAACGAGATGCACGGCGTAAAGGCCGATGGCTCGCCGCCCGACTGCACGACCACCGAAGGCCTGATCCGCCGCGGCGACGCCTACACAGGCGATCTGGTGCGAAAGCTGCAGGCCACCGCGGCCTGGAAGGCTAAGGGCGACATGGCCATCGTCATCACCTTCGACGAAGGCGCTGGCGGCTCGCGAGGCGGCTGCTGCGGGGTGACGCCGGGCGAGCCCTCCAACTATGGCGGCGGCCACATTCCGACCATCGTCATCACCAACCACGGGCCGAAGGGTCTGAAAGACCCGACCGCCTACAACCACTATTCCCTGCTGCGCACCCTGGAGGACGCCTTCGGCATCTCCGAGCACCTGGGCTATGCGGCCGCCACCGACAAGGGCGTCAAGGCGATGGCGCCGCTGTTCGCCGTCTCCAAGTAAGGCGCTGCGGCGACGAAGCGAGCTTGCGGGGAGCGCTTTTTCCCGCCGTCTGCCGCCAGGCGAGCCAAGTTGGGGACGTGTCGTGGAGAAGGCCCGGCCGAACGGGGATTTTAGAAGCTGGCGGTCCGCTCAGCACGTACTGCCGCCATCCACCACGATCGTCTGTCCCGTCGTCCAGGCGCCGGCGCGCGAGGCCAGGTAGACCGCCGCGCCAGCCAGATCGTCGGGTTCGCCTAGACGCCTTAGGGGCGTAGCCGAGCTGGCGCGTTCTTCGCCGGCCGGGGTGTCCCAAAGCGCCTTGGCGAAATCGGTCTTCACCAAGCCGGGCGCAACGCAGTTCACGCGGATATTGTAGGGGCCAAGCTCTTTGGCGAGATTGCGCGCAAGCTGCATGTCCGCCGCCTTGGAGATGCAATAGGCGCCGATAACCTCAGAGCCCCGGAGGCCGCCGATCGATGAGACGATGATGATCGCCCCATCCTTTCGCTGCTTCATCTCCGGAGCGACCATCGCGATCATCCAATTGTTGGCCACGATGTTATTGGAGAGGATCTTTCCAAAGGCCTCGTCGGAAATATCGAGCTGGCTGCCGTAGAAGGGGTTCGAGGCGGCGTTACAAACCAGGATGTCGATCTTTCCGAAGGCCTTGCGCGTCTCGTCCATCAGCCGCTGCAAGTCTTCCTTCGAGGAGATGTTGGCCGGAACAGCGATGGCATGGCCGGCGCAACGGGCGTTGATTGCTGCGGCCACCTCGTCGCAGGGCCCCGCCTTTCGCGACGAAATCACCACCTTGGCCCCATGGGCCGCCATCTGTTCGGCGATGGCTTTGCCGATGCCGCGAGACGAGCCGGTGATCACCGCCACCTTGCCGGTCAAGTCGAACAATGCGCCCGCAAGTTGCCCGGTGCTGTCCATCACGTCACTCATGGCGTACTCCTCAAAACGTCTGTTTGATTTGTGGCCATTTGCGATGCGGGCCTGTCGCGCGTCAAGGTGAGCTCGTCGGGGTTGGGGAGAAGCTTAATGCGTAGTTTCCGGCGTCTGCTGCTGGGTCTGTTGTTGATCCTCGTGGTGCTGGCGGGCGTCGTCGTCTTGCGAACCTATACGTTCAAAGGCTCGGGCGCCGTCGACACCGCTACGATGAAGATTGCGCCGGCTATTCATGTCGATGTCGCTTCCGCCGCCCAGCACCTTTCGCAAGCTGTGCAGATTGAGACCGTCAGCCACCAGAACATCACCGACGATCACCCCGAAGAATGGATCCGCCTCCACGACTTCCTGGCCAGCGCCTATCCCGCCGCCCATGCGGTGATGACCCGAGAAATTGTTGGCAAAAACACCCTCGTCTACACGTGGCCGGGTTCGGATCCCGCGCTTGCTCCCATTGTCTTGATGGCGCACCAGGACGTCGTGCCGGTGACGCCAGGCTCGGAGGCTGACTGGAAACATCCACCGTTTTCAGGGGCGATCGCCGATGGCGCGGTCTGGGGTCGCGGCTCCATCGACGACAAGGGATCGCTGATCACCCTCTTCGAAGGCGTCGAGGCGCTGGCCAAGCAAGGGTTCAAGCCTAAGCGGACAGTCATGATCGTTTCGGGCGAAGACGAAGAAACCCGCGGGACAGGCGCACGCGCTGCGGCGGCCCTTCTCATCTCACGCGGCGTGAAGGCCCAGTTCGTCGTCGACGAAGGTCTTCCGGTAATTTCAGACAACCCGATCACCGGCGGGCGGCTGGCCCTCATCGGAACGGCCGAAAAGGGCTATGCGACCCTGGTCGTGACCGCCAAGGCCGAAGGTGGGCACTCCTCAGCTCCACCGCCTGACGGCGGCGGCGTCGTGGCTTTGGCGCGCGCCGTCACCGCCATCGTCGACAACGGCTTTGCGATGGACTTCAAAGGCCCTGGGGCGGCCATGCTGCAGACGCTGGCTGCAAGCGCGAAATTTCCGGTGAAGATGGCGGTCGCCAACGCCTGGCTCTTCAAGCCCTTGCTGATCAAAGATCTGGCCGCCTCACCCGCCGGCGCTGCGCTGCTGCACACCACGATCGCACCCACCATGCTGCAGGGCAGCCCAAAGGAAAACGTCCTCCCGCAGAATGCGACGGCTTGGATCAACTACCGTATCGCGCCTGGCGACAGCTCCGATCTGGTGATGGCGCGCGCCAGGGCCGCGGTAAAACTCTTACCGGTTGCGCTGAGCTGGGGAGAAACCAAGGTAGAACCCTCCCCGGTGTCATCCGTCAGGTCTGACGGCTGGAAGGTGCTTTCTGCTGTGGCCCGCCAGGTCACCGGAGCCCCTGTCGCTCCAAGCCTGGTGACCGCAGGAACCGACAGCCGATATCTCCAACCCGCAGCCACCGATGTCTACCGCTTCCAGCCGATGGACTTTTCTCCCGCCGACACCGCAATGATCCATGGGACGAACGAGCACCTGACGTTGAAAAACCTTGAGCAGTGTGTTCAATTCTATGCGCGCCTGATCGCAACGGCCGCCGGCTAAGGTTCGCGCCGGCGGGGCGAAGACCCAACAGCTCTGAAGTCAGCTGGCCCATTGGGTTAGAAGGCGCGCTGAAAGGCTGATCGGGCGAGCTTATCTCAACGCCCGCATCCCAAAAGCCGCCTGGCTGCGGAATTCGCGAGCGCCCCCCCTTGCGGTTAGGGCGCGCGCGACGCACGTTCCAGGCGCTTGGAATTTACGAGGACCTATATGCGCGAAATCTACAGGAACTGGCTCGACGACGAGGAAGGCGACGAAGAGGAAAAGGGCCGCCAGCCCGATATGCCTATGACGTCAGGACCGGTTCAGAATGCGCTCTTCAAATCGCGCACTGTGCTGGTGTTCGGCGAAATTGACATGCGCCTGGCCGAACGCGTCACGGCTCAGATCACCGCATTCGCCTCGGAGAACGACAAACCCATCCGCGTGATCATCAATTCGCCGGGCGGCCATGTCGAAAGCGGCGATACGATCCACGACATGATCCGTTTTTGCGGTGTCGAGGTGAAGGCGATCGGCACCGGCTGGGTGGCCAGCGCCGGAGCTCACATCTTCCTGGGCGCGAAAAAGGAAAACCGGCTTTGTCTGCCTAACACCCGCTTCCTGCTGCACCAGCCGGCCGGCGGCATGCGCGGGCAGGCGTCAGATATCCAGATCGAGGCCGAGCAGATCATCAAGATGCGCGACCGCGTCAACCGGATGATCGCCAAGGAAACCGGTCAATCCGTTGAGCGCATTGTCAAAGATACCCAGCGGAATTTCTGGATGAGCGCCGAGGAAGCGATCGAGTACGGCCTCGTCTCACGCATCGTCAACTCAACCTCCGAGGTCTGACTGCGGTGGTCCGGCCTTGGTGGCGGGGGGCGATCCTCTACCACATATATGTCCGCAGCTTCTTCGACAGCGACGGGGATGGACAAGGCGACCTGGCCGGCGTCGAGGCCAAGCTTGACTACATCAAGGGCCTCGGCGTCGATGGGATCTGGCTTTCGCCAATCCACCCTTCCCCCAATCGCGACTGGGGCTACGACGTTGCAGACTTCGAAGGTGTTCAACCCGACTACGGCTCCGAGGACGACTTCCACCACTTGCTCGAGGCGGCTCACGCCAAGGGACTGAGGGTGGTCCTTGACGAGGTCCTCAGCCATACCTCCGACGAGCACCCATGGTTCGTCGAGAGTTTGACGGGCGGGCGTGACGGCCCCAAGGCTGACTGGTATGTCTGGGCCGATCCGAGCCAGGACGGGACTGCGCCCAACAACTGGCTTTCGGTGTTCGGCGGACCCGCCTGGGCTTATCAGCCAGCGCGGCGTCAGCACTATCATCACAAGTTTCTACGCCAGCAGCCCAAGCTGAACTGGCGCAGCCCAGGCGCCCGTCAAGCCGCCCTTTCGGTGCTCGATCATTGGCTGCGAAAAGGCGTCGACGGCTTTCGGCTCGATGTGGCCGGCACCTTCCTTCACGACGCGGCGCTGCGCGACAACCCGCCCGTCTCCACCGATGAGCGCAGCGACCATCACTGGTCCCATGCCGCAAACCTGCAAAGCCACCTCTTCGACTCCAACCTTCCCGAAAACATCGAGATGTTGGAGATCATTCGCCAGCGCGTCGAAGCTTACGGCGAGCGTTTCGTGTTCGGCGAGTTCTCGGAAGAAGAAGAACGCAGCGGAGCCTATCTTTCCCCCCAGGAAGGCCTGCACTCCGCCTACACCTTCGTGCTTTTGCTCGCCCGTAAGCTGACGCCTGCCTTCATCCAGGATCACTACGCCACGCTGGCCGCGCACCCCGCACATTGGCCGACAATTTCATTTTCCAACCATGACGTTGCGCGCACGGTGAGCCGTTTCGGCGGGGATGGGCCGGCGCCTGAGCTGGCCAAGATGATGTTTGCGGTGTTGCTGAGCCTGAAGGGCACCACGCTTGTCTACCAGGGCGAGGAGCTTGGCTTGCCGCAGGCCAGCCTCAGGCGTCAGGAATTGCGCGACCCGGTGGGCGACCTCTACTGGCCCTATTCTGCCGGACGCGACGGCGCACGCACCCCGATGCCGTGGTCGGCTGGGCCATCACTGGGGTTCACAACCGGATCACCTTGGCTACCGGCCGCCCCCGAGCATGGCGGCTTGACGGTTGAAAGCCAGGAGGCCGATCCAGAGTCAAACCTGGCCTTCGCCCGCCAGATGATCGCATTTCGCAAGGCCTCAGCCGCCTTGACGCTCGGCAGTTTGGAATTCCTCGAGGTCGCCGAGCCCATCTTGGCCTTCGTACGCCGCGAGGAAGGCGAAGCCATTGCATGCCTCTTCAACTTCAGCGCCGAACCCAGATTTGTCGAAGCCCCCGAGCTCGAAGGCTCAATTCTGCTGGAGGTGCGCGCCGGGGACGCCGATTTGCTGGGCGGATCGATCGGCCTGTCGGCCTATGCGGCGGCTTTCCTGCGTCTGGCGTAGATCGAGGTCGCGCGCGGTGAAGGCAGGCGCTGCGTCATTGGGTCGAGACGAAGGGCGAGACACGAGGGGCGAGACGGGAGGGGCGAGAAGGGCCCGAGCCGCATTGAAGTGGCGTCTTTGTCAGGCGCGGCTTAGAACCGGTTTCATGGCCGAGGGCGACACCAGACCATCCCGACAGGGCGCGGGGCAGGCGGACGGTAAGTTCGGTCAGGGCTTCTTGACCGACATCTGGTATTTCGCAGCTCTTTCAGCGGACCTAAGGCCTGGCAAGATGGCCCGCCACGAGCTGCTGGGCGAACCGGTGCTTCTGGGGCGCTCGAACGGCGGCGAGCTCTTTGCGCTTCGTGATATCTGTCCGCATCGCGCAGCGCCGCTTTCGGCAGGTCGTTTCCATCGCGAAGGCTCCGGGGCCGAGACGGTGGAATGCCCCTATCATGGCTGGCGGTTTGGGTCGGACGGCGCTTGCGCTGCGATCCCTTCGCTGGTCGCTGATCAGGCGATGGATGTCAGCCGCATCCGCGTTCGCCGTTACCCGATCGTCGAGAGCCAAGGGCTCATCTTTGTTTGGGTGGGCTCAACGGCGCGCGGTGATGGAGAGCCCACCGAACCACCCCCCGTCTTCGAAGGCGTCGTCGGCGGCGGCCCCAAACTCGTCGACCGGATGGATTTCGAGGCCCACATTGATCATGCCGTCGTTGGCCTGATGGATCCTGCCCACGGCCCTTACGTTCACCAACAATGGTGGTGGCGTTCAAAGTCCAGCCAACACGAAAAAGCCAAACGGTTCGAGCCACGCGAGCAGGGTTTTGCAATGGTTCGCCATGAACCTTCGAAAAATAGCCGCGCCTACGCCATCCTTGGTGGTGAACCCCTCACCGAGATCACCTTCCGCATCCCCGGCATGCGGTGGGAGCACGTGACTGTAGGCGCACGCCAGGTGCTCTCCCTCACCTGCCTTACGCCTTTGAATGATAAGGCCACCCGGATCACCCAGATCGTTTGGTCCGACCACTGGGCGTTTTTTTTCCTGCGGCCCTTCATTGCGGCGGGCGCACGCGCCTTCCTGCGCCAGGACGGCGACATGGTGAATTTGCAAAACCAAGGTCTGAAATATGATCCTTCCCTGCTTTGGATCGATGACGCCGACCGGCAGGCCAAGTGGTATCAACAGCTGAAGCGCGAATGGATGGTCAGTCGGCGCGAGGGCCGCAGCTTCTCCAATCCGGTCGAGGCTTCAACCCTGCGCTGGCGAAGCTAGGACGCGGCATGGACGCCTCCCATGGGATTGCAGATTGCGACCGAGCCTTGAGGCGCGCGCATCTGGCGCCTAGGGTCTAGTCATGGCCAGCTTCATCACCGATGGCGTTCAGATCGCCTACGACGACATTACTCCAGCCGGCGGAGCCGACCGCACCATCGTCCTTATCCACGGCTTTGCGTCGAACCGGCTTGAGGGATGGAGACGTACGGGCTGGTATGCAGCCTTCGAACGCCGCCGCACCCGTGTCGTTGCGCTCGACCAGCGTGGCCACGGCGAAAGCCAGAAGCTTTACGAACCTCAGGCCTATGCGCGTGAACAGCTCGTAGCCGACGTGCTCAACCTGATGGACCATCTGAGCATCGATCGCGCAGATATCTTTGGCTACTCGATGGGCGCACGCACCGCGCTCGAACTGGCGATCGCCCAGCCTGATCGGGTATCGCACCTGATCCTTGGCGGCGTCGGCGCCAAGTTGCTGGACAAGGCCCCAGACGTCGCAGGTGAGCCGATGGCCGATGCGATGCTGGCCGACGACCCCTCCTCGATCGGCCAGCCGATGCTGAAATCCTTTCGACAGTTCGCTGACGAGCAGGGCGAAGACCGAAAGGCGCTGGCCGCGGTCACCCGGGTCAAAAACATGCCGTTCAACCCCGACGCCATGGCCGAACTGACGATGGCTGTCCTGGTCGTAGCTGGCCAGGGCGACACGGGCGCAGGCGAGCCTGAAGGCCTTTCACAGATTTTCCCGCACGGTCGGGCTGCCACGATCCCAGGGTGCGATCACTTCTCCGCAATCCCCCACGCCCTGACCAAGGCCGCCGTTTTCGATTTTCTGGACGGCGTCATGGACGACGATTTCCCGCCCTTTGAATAGCTCGCCTCAGGTCCTTGCAAAGGAATAGTGGCCGCCGCGCTGAAGGGCTTCTTCGTAGGCGGGCCTCGACTGAAACCGCGCCACCCAAGCCTTCATATTCGGATAGGCGTCGAGCTGGCCGAAAGCGCCGGTGACTTCGCCTACGAAGCTCATCTGAATATCGGCCGCGGTGAATTCCTCACCCAGCAGATAGTCCCTGCCTTCCAGGGAGCGATCGACAAAGCCAAGGTGGTTGGCCATCTCGCCATCGACGCGCGGCTGAAGCGGCGCGCGCGCATCGCCCAAGCGCATGACGTACATATTCAGCAACAGCGGCAACATCGCCGAGCCTTCGGCATAGTGCAGCCATTGATTGTAGGTTTCGTATTGGTCGGTGCCGAGTTTCGGCTGCAGGCGCCCAGCGCCATGGCGGCGAATGACGTAGTCGATGATCGCGCCCGATTCATGGATTGCGCGACCATTATCCTCGATGACGGGCGATTTGCCGAGCGGATGGATATCGGTCAACGCCGCTGGCGCGAGCCTTGTCGTCGCATCACGCTCATAGCGTTCGATCCGGTAGGGCGCGCCGAGCTCTTCCAAAAGCCACAAAATGCGCTGCGAACGCGAATCGTTGAGATGATGGACGACGAGCATGGTTCTAACCTCAGCTTTGGAGACCGCTCCCAAAGGCGCGGACACTTTGCGATGCAAGCTTGGCCTATAGTCGGAACATGACACTTTTGCTGCCTGATTTGCCCGAACTTCTCGAGCGCGCTGGTCGAGAAGCAGAGCTCCTGGTCGCTGAGCTGCAAGACGCCGTAGGCGATCGCGTTCGCCGCGACGGCCGGCTTGATCGGGCGGCTTTGGATAACGCCCAACATGTCGCGCACGGACTTGCGTGGGCCGCGTCCTACGCCGAGACCCTTCGCCAAACCGCCCACTGGGCGCACCATTTGGTCGAACGTGAAGCGTTCGGCGAAGCCGAGGCTCTGCCGGTCCAGCTGCTGGCCTACGAATATCTGAGCCAATTGGCCGGCGGCCTTTCGATGAACCAGGGCGAGGTCTTCCGGCCGGACGAGCTGGACGTCTCAACCCATCGCCTGGCGCCGCTGATTTCGCGCTTCAGACCCGGCGCCTCCCAAGCGGTCAAGACGCGCATCGTCGAGCTGCTTGATCTTGCGCGCGGCCGGCCTTCGCTGGAAGCCAGCGGCCTTGATGAGACCCTAACGGCGGTGCAGGACCAGTTCCACGCCTTCACGACCGAGAAGATCACGCCCTTCGCCCATGGCTGGCACCTGCGCGATGAGCTGATCCCGCTTGAGCTGATCGAAGACATGGGCGCGCTGGGCGTCTTTGGATTGACCGCGCCCGAGGCTTGGGGCGGCTCGGGCTTCGGCAAGGTTGCGATGTGCGTCGTCACCGAGGCCTTGTCGCGAGGCTTCATCGGCGCAGGATCGCTTGGAACCCGCTCAGAAATCGCTGCGGAGCTGCTTCTTGCGCATGGAACCGACGACCAGAAAGCGCGCTTTCTGCCGGGGGTGACGTCAGGCGCCATCATTCCGACGGCGGTTTTCACCGAACCGGACGCAGGCTCCGATCTGGGATCGATGCGCACACGGGCTGAGCGCAAGGGCGAGGTGTGGCGGATCACCGGGGCTAAGACCTGGATCACCCACGCCGCACGCGCTGATCTGATGACCTTGCTGGTGCGGACCGATCCGGCCTCGAGGGATCACCGAGGCCTTTCCATGTTCCTGGCCCAAAAGCCGCGTGGAACCAAGGCTGAGCCGTTTCCCGCCCCAGGAATGAGCGGCGGCGAAATCGCCGTCATCGGATACCGCGGCATGAAAGAGTTCGAAATCGCGTTCGACGGTTTTGAGGTCGAAGACCAAAATCTCTTAGGCGGCCATCCCGGCGACGGTTTTTCTCAGCTTATGGCGACGTTTGAATCCGCCCGGATTCAGACCGCCGCACGCGCCATCGGCGTGGCGCAAAACGCGCTGGACCTCGCCCTCGACTATGCGCTTTCGCGTCGCCAGTTCGACCAGCCCCTTTCAGCCTTTCCGCGTGTGGCGAACAAGCTCGCCATGATGGCCGCCGAGATTTTAGGAGCACGACGCCTGACCTGGTTTGCAGCCGCTGCAAAGGATGAAGGACGTCGTTGCGACCTGGAAGCCGGCATGGCCAAGCTGCTGGCCGCTCGGATCGCCTGGAGTGCAGCCGACAACGCCGTGCAGATTCACGGCGGAACAGGTTTTGCCGTCGAACAGCCGATAAGCCGCATCTTGGCGGACGCGCGGATCCTCAACATTTTCGAAGGGGCCGGTGAAATTCAGGCCCAAGTCATCGCCCGCCGCCTCCTCGAAGGCGCCAATTAACGCGGTTGCAAACCTGTGGCGATGAGACCGATCTGGCGATCCATCACGTCTGTCATGGCCGCCGCATCGGCCCCGTTCAGCGCAGCCATCCGGTAGATCCAGACGTAGGCCGCGATAAGCAGATCAACGGCCTCCTGCGGATCGAGGCGCGGATCAACATCGCCCTCGGCCACGCCCTTGATGACGCAATCGCGGATACAGCCGATCAGCTTTGGATTGGTGCCCATCGGCCGGGCTGAGGGCGGCAGCGTCCAATCATAGGCGGCGGCGATATGGGCGAGAAAAAGCCGCGTGCGGCGCGCCTCGAAAGAAAAATGGATCGCAAAGATCGAACGCAACCGATCAGCCGTTGAGCCGCGAAGGTTCGGCACCAGCTGGTCGAGTTCGGCATAAAGCCCATCCAGCCGGTCTTCCATCACCTGGCTCAGGATCTCGCCTTTGGAGGCGAAGGTCGTAAAGACGCTGCCGACCGATACGCCCGCCTTGCGGGCGATCTCGCGAATGGTTGTGCCTTGATAGCCCTGGCTGTCAAAAAGCTCGCGCGCTGCGTCTATCACCCGGTTTCGCGTCGCTTCCTTCTGCGAGCGGCGCGTGTTGGGGATGGCCCCTTGCGAGGTCAAGGCTCCACTCGGACGGATGTCGCCGATGGATAGATCTTCTGGCGCAGTCATAGCGTCTCAGGTGGCGGGAGGGATTAGCTTCCCCGAACGCCGGCCAGCAGAATGGCGATTTGCTCGCGAGACCGCTCTGCAAGGGCCTCCAGAGTCCAGCCTTGGAAAATGGCCTGATCGTAGTTGGCCAAGTAGGCGTCGAAAAGCATTTGGGTGCGCAGCGCCACCTTGTCGTCGGCCTTCAATTCGCCGCTTCGGGCTCCGCGCTCGAGTTGGCCGGTGATCAGGTCGATGAGCGTCTGAACCGGCGCGGAATTGCGAAGTTCCGGGCCGTCTTCAGGCGACCAGCCCACGCTGAACGCTGCGCGTGCGAGCGGCAGTTGGGTCTGGTAAAAACGGTAACCGGCGACAAAGAGCCTCAGAAGGCCATCTTCGGCGCTTGAACCCTGGTCGGCGGCCTCCTTCATCGCCTCGCCCAGAGCGATCATGTCGGTGAGCATGATCTCGCGGAAGAGGTCAGATTTGTCCGTGAAGTTTGCGAACACCGCGCCGGTCGACATGCCCGCAGCCGTTGCGATGTCCCGGATCGTTGCGCCTTCATATCCCTGTTCGCTGAACAGCCGTCGCGCCGCGGCGAGCACCTTGGTGCGGGTTTGCTGTTTGGCGAGCGCACGACGCGTCGGCGCCCTGGCGGGGGTGTCATCTGCAGCTTGGATTTGGGCTATGTGCATCATCAATGTCCGCGGACGCGCACGTCCTCTTTAGTGTTCTGTCGAATGGTGCGGAACGGCACGGATCGACGAACGCGTTCAAAGAACAAGATACGTGAAGTTTGCGAGGATTGAAAAGCCGCAATTCACGTAACTTGGTCTGGTTTTGCACACTGGGGAGGCTATCAACTTCCCGAGTGCGTCCCGAGTGGGGCCGAAATTCGACCGTCTCAGCGAATTGAACTCGTTGAACACGCTCACCAACCGTTCGGGGATTTCGCGCTTACCGCGGATGACAGTGGCCCGCAAGTCCAGCGTACCTTAAAGTGATCGCATGGATGTCTTCAGCATTCTCATTCCAGTGGCGCTTTTCGCGGTCGTCAGCGTGCTCGCGCTGGGGATCTACGCCCTCTTTCGCGGCGGCGATTTTGGCCGCTCCTACTCCAATAAGCTGATGCGGCTGCGGGTTGTGATGCAGGCTGTGGCGATCGCCATCCTGATGGGGGCCTTCTGGTGGCGGACCAGACACTGACTGCGACATGGTGACGCTGAACCGCATCTACACGCGCTCCGGCGACCGCGGATCGACGCGCCTGGCCACGGGGGCGCAGGTCAGCAAGGCTGATTTGCGGGTCGAGGCCTACGGTTCTATCGACGAGACCAACGCCTGTTTGGGACTGGCGCGCGTTCACACCGTCCAGGCCGATCTGTTCGATGCGATGTTGGCGCGGATCCAAAACGAGCTCTTCGATCTCGGCGCCGACCTGGCCACGCCCGCGAAGGCCGACGAAGCGCCGGGCGCAATGCTGCGGATCCTCGACAGTCAGGTGGAAAGGCTTGAGCGCGAGATCGATGAACTCAACGGCGAATTGCCCCCCCTGACATCGTTTGTGCTGCCCGGCGGGACCGCAGCGGCGGCGGCGTTGCATCTTGCACGCACCGTGTGTCGGCGCGCCGAGCGAGACGCCGTGCGCCTCATTGAAGCCGGCGAGCCGGTGAGCGAGCCTGCGCTTCGCTACCTCAACCGCCTATCCGATCTGCTGTTCGTGGCCGCGCGCCACGCCAACCATGGTGCGGCGGCCGAGGTCTTCTGGAAGTCTGGCGCGACCCGCTAGGGTCTGGCCGAGGGCGCCTGCGGCTGAAGCCGACCAATGGCTCTTAGCGCCTCGTTCCTGGCCTTCTGGTCCGAAATCACCCGACCGGTGATGTCAGACGTCAGGATCGGCTGGGCGCAGGCGCGGGTGTCAGGATCCCACCACTTGTGGCTCTCCACGCAGCGCTTTTCCGGCGCCACCCAGCCCAGGGTCCAGACGAGTATAGCGACGTTGACGACGGCGAAGATGCCGACGAACACCAGTTTAACGCGCTCGATAGTTGGGTTCATGGGCGCCCTCTTTAAGGGATCAAGGGCCCTGCTGGCTAGTCGTGGCGACGCGCACAAATTGCGGCGCCTGGACAGGGCCCGTGGTTTGCAAACCGCGCCGGAAACGCTATTGGCCCCCACGATCCAATTTTCCCCCGGCAATTTTGAGGCGCTAGCGACCCATGAAGGTGTTGGTCCCGGTCAAGCGGGTGATTGACTACAACGTCAAGGCTCGGGTTAAGCCCGATCAGACGGGTGTCGACCTCGCGAATGTTAAGATGTCGATGAATCCCTTTTGCGAGATTGCGGTCGAAGAAGCCGTGCGGCTTCGCGAAAAGGGCGTCGCAACCGAAGTCATCGCCGTTTCAATCGGCCCGCAACAGGCATCCGAGACGCTGCGCACGGCCCTTGCGATGGGTGCGGACCGCGCAATCCTGATCCAAACCACGGAGGATCTGGAACCCCTCGCCGTCGCCAAGGTGCTGAAGGCCCTGATCAGCCGGGAGAGTCCGGATCTGGTGATCATGGGCAAGCAGGCGATCGATGGCGACAACAACGCCACCGGCCAGATGTTGGCGACGCTCTTGGATTGGCCGCAGGCGACGTTCGCCTCGGCTTTGGAAGTGGCTGGTGCCAAAGCCAAGGTGACGCGTGAGGTTGATGGGGGATTGCAGACCCTCGAAGTCGACCTGCCGGCCGTGGTCACGGCTGACCTGCGTCTCAATGAGCCGCGCTATGCAAGCCTTCCCAACATTATGAAGGCCAAAAAGAAGGAGCTCGCCATAGAAGAGCTCGCCTCGCTAGGTGTCGACACCGCCCCCCGTCTCAAGGTGCTCAAGGTCACTGAGCCGCCTAAGCGCGCAGGCGGCGTCAAGGTGGAGACCGCTGGCGAACTCGTCTCCAAGCTCAAGACTGAAGCCGGAGTGCTCTGATGGCTGTTCTCGTCATTGCCGATCACGACAACGCGACGCTGAAGGACAACACCGAAAAGACGGTGACCGCGGCGCTGAAACTTTCGAACGACGTTGACGTCCTCGTGGCGGGCCAGGATTGCAAGGCCGTGGCGGACGCAGCGGCCAAGATCACCGGCGTGCGCAAGGTTCTGTTGGCGCAAAGCGCTGAGCTTGGGGAGGGGCTCGCCGAGGCCATGGAGGCGCTGGTGACGCCGCTGATGGCGAACTATGACGCGGTGCTGACCCCGGCCACAAGCCAGGGCAAGAACTTCAGTCCACGCATTGCAGCAAGACTGGACGTGGCTCAGATCTCAGAAATCGTCGAGGTGGTGGACGCCAACACCTTCGTGCGCCCGATCTACGCCGGCAACGCTCTCGAAACGGTGCAATCCTCAGACGCAAAAAAAGTCATCACGGTTCGCCCGACGGTCTTCAAGGCCGCCGCGGACGGCGGTTCGGCCAAGGTCGAAACCATCGCGCCGCCATCGGCGCCGCCGAAGACGCGCTTTGTCGACCAAAAGCTCGTGAAATCGGCTCGTCCGGAACTCTCCGGCGCCAAGATCGTAGTCTCTGGGGGGCGTGCGATGGGCTCGGCGGAAGAATTTCAGAAGGTGATCGAGCCGCTGGCTGACAAGCTAGGGGCCGCGGTTGGCGCGTCCCGGGCTGCTGTCGATGCGGGTTATGCGCCAAACGACTATCAGGTCGGCCAGACCGGCAAGGTCGTGGCGCCTGAGCTCTACATCGCCATCGGAATTTCCGGCGCCATTCAGCACCTGGCCGGCATGAAAGATTCCAAGGTCATCGTGGCGATCAACAAGGACGCCGACGCGCCGATCTTCCAGGTCGCCGACTATGGTCTGGTGGCGGATTACAAGTCCGCCGTCCCCGAACTTATGAACGCGCTCACCGCAGCCGGCAAATAGCTGCGAGGCGTCAACGACGTCGAATGGGGCGGCCCGTCGGATGATGGGCCGCCCTTTTCATGATCCGTCCCCCTTTTCATGCTCCGTCCCCCTTTTCATGCTCCGTCCCCGGCGATTTCCAACTCAGGGGCCGACCCATAGCGTTGAGGTGTCTCACCCGGCTCGCTGCGGCGCAGCAAAACTGTTGCGGCAGTACGGCGCCGCCATGTTAGAAAGCCGACACAAAACTAAGGCGGCGCCTGTTGCGCCTGTGTATCGAGGCTCAATTGAATGGCTCAGATTAAGTCGGTCGGCGTCATCGGCGCGGGCCAGATGGGTACGGGTATCGCCCATGTGGTGGCCTTGGGCGGATATGACGTCCTATTGCATGATGTCAGCGCCGAGCGGCTCGAAGCCGGCATGAACCTGATCCATCGCAACATGACCCGCCAGGTGACGCGCGGGATTATTGATCAAGACGCCATGGACGCCGGCCTCGCCCGGATCCGGCCTTCACCCGAATTGCAGGCCCTGGGCCAAACCGACCTGGCCATCGAAGCAGCGACCGAAAACGAAGAAACCAAGAAGACGATCTTCAAAGCGCTGGCGCCGCACATGTCGGACACGCTTTTGTTGGCGTCCAACACATCGTCGATCTCGATCACGCGCCTTGCGGCGGCGACCGATCGACCTGATCGGTTCATCGGCCTGCATTTCATGAACCCGGCGCCTTTGATGAAGCTCGTGGAGATCATCCGCGGGATCGCGACGGGCCCAGAGACCTATGAGACCGCCGTTCAGTTCGCCCAGTCACTGGGCAAGACCACCGCCAACGCCGAGGATTTTCCGGCCTTCATCGTCAACCGCGTCCTGGTGCCGATGATCAATGAGGCGATCTACACGCTCTACGAAGGCGTCGGCACGGTGGATGCGATCGACACCGCCATGAAACTGGGCGCCAACCATCCCATGGGTCCGCTGGAGCTGGGCGATTTCATCGGCCTGGACACAGTCTTGTCGATCATGAACGTGCTCTACGAGGGCCTGGCGGATTCCAAATACCGGCCCTGCCCGCTCCTGGTGAAGTATGTTGAAGCCGGATGGCTAGGCCGAAAGGCCGGCCGAGGCTTCTACGATTACCGCGGCGAAATTCCAGTCCCCACGCGCTAGGCCGATCACCCAGGGACGCGGGCGGCAGGCGCTTTTGCGTGTCGGCGAGGGGTCGCCCGATGGCGGACGATCCCGTAATTCGTGTTACCCAGGCCCACGGCGTGATCCGTTTGGGGGGCGGCATGGACGAGGATCTCGAGGCGCGGGTCGCCGGACAGTTCTCACAGCTCTACCTCACCTTGGTCAGCGTCCTGGTTGGCCTGGTGCTAGCTGATCTGTTCAGCCAGGTTCACGCGCGGATGGTCCTTTGGCCGCTGACGCTGGAGACGATCCGGACCTGGTTTCAGATCCTGGGCAACACCCTTGTGGCGCTCTCAGCCTGGATCACCTACTCGCACCTTGGCTTGCTCCGCAAGCGGCTGCCAACCATTTGGGACACGTTGGACGCCATCTTGGTCCTGGTCACCATCCCGCTGAACGCCGCGACTGGCCGCCATGAGGCTGCGGCATATTTCTTCTGGGCGGCCGCCTACAGCCTGCTCGGCATCTTTGCAGTGCGCATCAATCTTCGCCAGGCGACGCGTGAGCCTGCCCTGGCCCACCTGCCGCGGCTCGGTCGGTTTGGCGGGCCTTACACCTTCCTCTACATCGGAGTGCCGAGCTATCTGGCGGTCGCAGCGGCGTCCTACCTTCATCTGACGTCCCCGCTCATGGAAACCGTCGCAGCTGCATGGGGCCCAGCCGCCGGCGTGCTTGTCGCCATTCTCTTCATGCGCGAATGGCGCGTCGCGGTCCTCCATGAGTAGAAGTTGCGGCGGCTCCAGGTCATGGCCTAAGCCGCAGCATCGCCGTGCGACGGGTCAAGCCCACTGCACGCGCCTAAGCCCGCAGCCGGCGCAGGCTCTTAGCGACTCGTTCATCATGTTGAGCCAACGTCAGGGCGTTAACACGTTCACTTGTTCAGAGGCCTACATGCGCACAATCGCGATCGTCAGCCAGAGGGGCGGGGCGGCTGCAGCGCCTGATTGGTTCTGACTGGCCGCGGGTCGGTCATGCTCCTCGCCCTGGGGTTGGCCTGGAGCGCAGCGGCGAGCGTCGCGCCATCGCCGTCATGGGCCAAGCCACATGCCGCCGAGCTCGCAAACCCATCGGCTAAGTGGGCGGACAACTACCTCTCCGAGCTGGCGCGCAAAGGAGAATTCAGCGGCGTCGTTCTGGTCTCGCGCGGCGGCAAACCGGTGTTGGAGCGGGCCTACGGCCAGGCGGTGGCGGGTTGGAACCTGCCTAACCGGACCGATACGCGCTTCGAGATCGCTTCGCTCACCAAGCAGTTCACCGGGGCTGCGATCTTGCAGTTGGCGCAAGCTGGCAAGCTGGGCCTCGATGACCCGGTGACCCTGCACTATCCGCAGGCGCCGGCGACCTGGGCTGGGATAACCATCCGCCAACTGGCCACCCACACCTCCGGCCTGCCCAACAACGAGATCAAGGATTTCACCAAGGGAATAGCCGCCCCCTATACGTCCGAAGAGCTGATCGGCACCTTTCGCGATCGCCCCCTGGCCGCACGTCCGGGGACGGCCTGGGCCTACACCAACACCGAGTACTATCTGCTCGCCTACATCATTGAAAAAACCTCGGGGCAGAGCTACGCGGACTACCTGGAAAGCCACATCTTTCGGCCGGCCGGCATGATGGATTCGGGGTTCGCCTCGACCTTGGCCATCGTTCCGCGCGCGGCGGAAGGCTATGCCCGGCAGGACAAATCCCTGCGCCATCGGGACTACTTCGACCGCAGCCTCGAACTGGGCGCGGGCGGGATCTATACGACCGCCGGCGATATCGCGCGATGGAACGCCGCGTTGGACGGCGCCAAGTTGATGAGCCGCGCGTCGCTCGAAAAGATGTTCACGCCATCGGTCCCCGGAGACTACGGCTTCGGATGGTTCGTCACGCGCAAGCCGCATCTGCGCGAATTCCACGAGGGCAGCGACCCAGGGTTCGCCGCTTTCGAGGCGCGCTACCCCGACCAGGGCGTGCTGATCGTGGTGCTCTCCAACCTGGAAGACGCCCCCGTACGCCGCATCGAGGCCGATCTGGCCGCGAAATTCGTCACGCCCTGAATTTAAGCGGCGGCCTGTGCGCGCGCCTTGGTCTTCAGCGGTGCGGGATTGGAGAACTCCAGGGTTCCATCTTCAAGCTTGGCGTAGCGAAGGCTCATCAGGTCCATGGCGTAGTTTTGATGCAGCCGCCAAGGCGCTTTTGAGCCCTGTTTGGGGAATTTCTCCATGGCGCGCTGGACATAGCCCGATGAAAAATCGAGCCACGGCTGGCGCTCTATTGTTGGATCGTTGTTACGCGCCGTGACCTGGCGCAAGCCGGAACGCCGCATCTGGTTGAGCAACCGACAAACATACTCGCACGTCAGGTCGCACTTAAGCGTCCAGGAGGCGTTGGTGTAGCCGAAAGCCGAGGCGAGGTTCGGCACATTTTCGTACATCATCCCCTTGTAAGAGAGGGTCTGGCCGGGATCGATTTTTCGCCCGTCAACCGTAATGGAGAGCCCGTTCATCACCTGCAGGTTCAGGCCTGTCGCGGTGACGACGATATCGGCCGCCAGCTCCGTCCCGGATTTGAGCCGAACGCCGCTCTCGGTGAAGGTTTCAATATGATCGGTGACCACATCGGCGCGGCCGCCTTTGATCGCCTCAAAGAGATCTGCATCAGGCACCAGGCAAAGGCGCTGATCCCAGGGGTTGTAGCGTGGGGTGAAGTGCTTATCGACGTCATAGTCCGCGCCCAGTTGGCGGCGAACCATCTCGATGATGTTCTTCTTCACCTGGTCAGGCTTATTGCGGGCCATCCGAAAAAAGAACATCCCGAAGAGGACGTTGCGCCACCGGATCAGGTGGTAGGAGAGGCCGGCCGGCAACCATTTGCGCAACCTGTTGGCCAATGCATCTTCAGCCGGGCGCGACACGACGTAGGTCGGCGAGCGCTGCAGCATGGTGACGTGTTCCGCCTTGGCCGCCATGGCCGGGACAAGGGTCACCGCTGTCGCCCCCGAACCAATCACCACGACCCGCTTGGCGGAATAGTCGAGCTTCTCCGGCCAATTCTGCGGATGAACCAGCTCGCCCTTAAAGCGGGAAACGCCCGGAAATTCCGGAAGATAGCCCCCTTCATAGGAATAATAACCACCACACAGGAAGACGAAATTGGCGGTGAGTTGGACAGAGGTTCCATCGCTGCGCAGCGCCGTCACGCTCCAGCGAGCCTCCTGGCTCGACCAAGCGGCGGACTTCACCTGGTGGCCAAATCGGATGTGTTTGTCGATGCCGAAATCACGTGCAGTTTCGCGCACATACTTCAGGATCGAGGGGCCGTCGGCGATGGCCTTGGCCTCCGTCCACGGTTTGAAAGCGTATCCCAAGGTGTACATGTCGCTGTCGGAGCGGATCCCCGGGTAACGGAAAAGGTCCCAGGTGCCTCCGATGGCTTGGCGGGATTCCAAGATCACATAGGTTCTGTCGCGGGCCTGGTTCTGCAGGTGCCAGCCGGCCCCTATTCCAGACAGACCCGCTCCCACGATCAGCACATCGAAGTGTTCGTCCGCCATCGGGTCCCAGGTCCTTTCGACTATTGTATGAACACTGTTCACCTATTTCGACCGCTCCTGCCGCCGGTGCAAGCCCAAGCCCCTGTGAGCCTTCGCCGCACGCTTGCTTAATCCATTCGACTTGCCGGGACTGAGCGTCGGATACTCAGCGCAGTGATTCGGATGGCGGGGACCATGCGTCGGCTCACCCTTGGGCTCCTTTGCGCGACCTACCTGTGCCTTGCGCTGCTTGTCGCCCTGACGTTGTGGCGCAATGGCGGGGGCTGGGGAGCCGGCGTCGCCGCCCTGGTTGGCGGCCTGGGCCTGTGCTTTGCATTCCACGGCCTGATCGAACGCGCCTTGGAGACCGGCGCCATAAGGGGCGACGTCGACAATATCCGCCAAGCTCACCAGATCTTGCTGGACCAGATGGTGGCGCTTGACGCGCGCGTCGCCGAAGTTCTGGAAATCGTCGCCGATGACGCCCAGCGCTCTGACGAGCTGGTGGACGAAGTCCATATGCTGGAAGACCTCGTTGATCGGATGCGTCGTCGCCTGGATGAGCGCGGTGAGACGCCAGCTTTCCCAGAGCGCCTCGGCCGAGATAGCGCCCAGACGCCGGCCCTGCTCGATACTGTGCGAGAGGCGTTGGCGGAAAATCGGGTCGACCTCTATCTGCAACCGGTGGTGTCTCTACCGCAGCGCAGGATCCAATTCTACGAGAGCTTTTCGCGGCTGCGCGATGCGACGGGGCGCGTCATGATGCCGGCCGAATATCTGAGCGTCGCTGAGCCCGGCGGCCTCGTCACCGCAATCGACAACCTGCTGCTCTTTCGTTGCGTCCAGATCGTGCGTCGGCTCTCCAAGCAGGACCGCAAGGTCGGAATCTTCTGCAACATTTCCATGGCGAGCCTTGGCGACGAGAGTTTCTTCCCACAATTTCTCGAGCTCTTGACCGCTAACCGCGACCTCGCCGGGGCCTTGATCTTCGAAATCGGCCAGGCGGCCTTCGATGCGCGAGGCTCGGTGGAGGCGCGCAACATGGGCAAGCTCGCCGACCTCGGATTTCGCTTCAGTTTGGACAAGGTGAGCGACTTGGATATCGACCTCCAGGATCTCGCCCGCTCGGACGTGAAGTTCCTCAAGGTCGCAGCTCAGCACCTTTTGGACGAGCTCACCGACGTCAACGGCCGCCAAGTGCTCCGCGCGCTTCCCGATCTCGCCGCGGAGGACTTCCCAGCTCTCGCGCGTCGCTATGGCGTCGAAGTGATCGCCGAAAAGATCGAGACCGAACGCCAGGTGGTCGACGTGCTCGATCTCAACATCGGATTTGGCCAGGGACATCTGTTCGGCGAACCGCGGGCTATCAAGGAGGCCGTGCTCTCCGAGGCTGGTCCGCCTCCCGACCTCAGCCGCTCTCAGTTTCCGCGCCGCGCAGTCGGCTAGCATTGACCGCGGCGGTCCGCGCCGCTACCGCCCCGCGATGACCGCTCCAAGCTTGGCCGCCGGCCTCTCCCAACTCGCGCCATCCTATGATGTCCTTCTCTGTGACGTCTGGGGCGTCATCCATAACGGTCGCGAGAGCTATCCCATCGCGTGCGAGGCCTTGGCGAAGTTTCGCGCTGAGCGCGGCCCGGTGGTCCTGATCTCCAACTCGCCGCGCCCTTGCGGGCCGGTGATCGAACAGCTCGACGGCCTGGGCGTGCCGCGCGAGGCCTGGAGCCATATCGTCACCTCGGGCGATGCGACGCGCCTTTTGCTGTCAGAGCGCGCGCCTGGTCCGGCTTGGAAGATCGGGCCTGATCGCGACGACACGCTCTATGAAGGCCTGGGCCTCGACTTTTCCGATCCGCAGACCGCCGCGTTCATATCGGTCACCAGCCCCTACGATGATGAAAACGACGAGCCGGCCGACTATCGTGACCGGTTCATCGCCTGCATCGCGCGCGATCTTGAGATGATCTGCGCCAACCCTGACATCGTCGTGCAGCGCGGCGACAAGCTTATCTATTGCGGGGGCGCTTTGGCCCAACTCTACGAAAGCCTGGGCGGTCGGGTGACAATGGCCGGCAAGCCCTATGCGCCGATATATGAGCTTTCGCTGGCCAAGGCGGCTTTGACGCTCGGCGCGCGCCTTACGCACCCCAAGGTCCTTTGCATCGGCGACGGCCTGCCGACGGATGTGCGCGGAGCCAACGCGCGCGGCCTTGATGTGCTGTTCGTGGCGAGCGGCATCCATGGCGCTGAAACCATCGGTCCAGCAGGCCTGAACGCGCCTGCCGTGGCTGATCTCATGCACCAGGCCGGCTTGAGTGCAAATTATGCGATCGCCAACCTGATCTGGTGAGCGGTGACAATCGTCGCTAAGTGGAATGACGCAGCCAACCGGGGAGGAAGCGTGCAGGGGCTCTTTTTCGACGATCTGAACCTTGGACAGACCGCAGAGGTCACCCACCTCGTGGGCGCTGCTGACATCGAAGCCTTCGCCGCCGTGTCTGGAGACACTAATCCCATCCACATGGACGAAGCGTTCGCCAAGACCACCGCGTTTGGCGGGCGGATCGCCCATGGCATGCTTTCGGCGGCCTATATCTCTGCAGTGCTCGGAAATCAGCTGCCAGGCCCCGGAGCGATCTATTTGTCGCAATCCCTGCGCTTTCGGCGCCCCGTGAAGATTGGCGATGCCGTGACGGCGAAGGTGACAGTCAAGGCGTTGGACCCGGCAAAGGGTCACGCGACGTTTGAAACGGCCTGTCTTGTCAACGGCAAGACCGTGGTCGAGGGCGAAGCGTTGATCATGGTCCCGCGCAGGGAAAAATGAGACGCCTTAGGGTCATCAAGGGTTGGAAGGATCTGCCGCAAGGTGATCGCGCCGCAGCCGTGGCGATGGGAAATTTCGACGGGGTCCATCGCGGACATCAACGCGTCATAGCACTTGCCGCCAAGGCCGCAGGCCAGATCAAGGCGCCGTTAGGTGTGATCACGTTCGACCCGCACCCGCGGGTCTATTTTCGCCCCAACGAGCCGGCCTTCCATCTGATGAAGCCTGATCAACAGGCGCGTGCGCTGGAGGCTCTTGGCGTTGATGTTCTCTACGTTTTGCCGCTCGAAGCCGAACTCGCCGAAATGACAGACCGCGAATTCGCAACACGGGTGCTGCATGAAGGCCTTGGCGCGCGCCATGTCGCAGTGGGCTTCGACAATTCCTTCGGCAAGGACCGCACCGGCAGCCCCGAGACGATGGGCGCCTATGGTCGCGAGCTGGGGTTCGGCGTCTCGGTGGCCGAAGCTGTCGAGGACGGCTCGGGCGAGAAGTTCTCATCCACCGGCGTGCGCGAGGCCCTGCGCGCCGGGCGACCCGAAATCGCCTCGCAGATCCTTGGCCGGCCGTTCGCCATCGAAGGCGCAGTTCAGCGCGGCCGCCAGCTGGGCCGAAAGCTTGGCTTTCCGACCGCCAATATTGCTCTGGGCGACTATGTAATCCCCAAGTTCGGCGTCTACGCGACGCGCACCCGACTTGCCGACGGGCGTTACATCCCAGGCGTGGCCAACATTGGCGTGAACCCGACCATCGAAGGGGTTCGCATCCCACTTCTGGAGGTTTGGCTCTTCGATTTCGATGAGGATATCTACGATCAGGTCATCGAGACCGATCTCATCGCCTTCCTGCGGCCCGAGCTGAAGTTCGACGGCTTGGAAGCCATGACCGTTCAGGTCCTGAGAGACGCCAAGATGGCGCGCGGCCTGCTGATGCCGGACTTCGACTAAGGCCGCTGCGCTAAGTCGCGACCAAGTCGGTCGGCTCAGCGCTGAGGCTTCTAGCGATGGGGCGCAGGCTTTCGGCGCCTGCTGCCTCTTGGGTTCGGACGTTGCGTCTGTTAGAGCCTGCCTCGATGATTTCGGTTCGGAAAAGCTTACGAATTACCCACCCGGCGTGACGCCGGACGAGACCGTCTGCGCGCGCCGGGTCGCCCCGCACTTCGAAACCTCCGGACCAGGCTGGAAAGTTCAATGGCCGACGACGTCGACACGCCTTCGCGCGATTATCGCGAAACCGTATTTCTCCCCGAAACGCCCTTTCCCATGCGCGCGGGCTTGCCGCAGAAAGAACCCTTGATCCTGGAGCAGTGGGCGCAAGCCCAGCTCTACCACGCCATGCGCAAGGCCCGGCAGCACGCAGGCGCGCCGCTTTTCGTGCTTCACGACGGGCCGCCCTACGCCAACGGCGCTATCCACATTGGTCACGCCCTGCAAAAGACCTTGAAGGACTTCGTCGTCCGCTCGCGGTTCCTTTTGGGCTATGACGTCGACTACGTTCCGGGTTGGGACTGTCACGGGCTTCCCATCGAATGGAAGATCGAAGAAGAGCTTCGCGCTCAGGGCCGGCGAAAGGATGAGGTCTCGAAAGCCGAGTTCCGCACCCGTTGTCGCGACTACGCCGAAAAATGGATCGGCGTGCAGATGGCCGGCTTCAAGCGGCTCGGCGTGATCGGCGACTGGGACCATCGCTACGCCACGATGGACTATGCAAGCGAGGCCGCCATCGTGGCTGAGTTCCACAAATTCGTGGCCTCCGGTCAGCTCTATCGCGGATCCAAGCCGGTGATGTGGAGCCCGGTTGAACGAACTGCGCTCGCCGACGCCGAGGTGGAGTACCACGACCATGTAAGTCCGACGGTGTGGGTGAAATTTCCGGTCGTGGAGGGCTCGCAGGCCACGCAAGACGCGAGCGTTGTCATCTGGACGACCACGCCATGGACCATCCCGGCCAACCGGGCCGTCAGCTACAACGCCGATATCGCCTATTCGGTCTATCGGGTCTTAGCGATGGAAGAGGGGTTGGAGTTCAAGCCCTGGGCCGAGGCCGGAGACAAGCTGATCGTCGCCGACACCTTGGTTGAAAGCGTGATGGCCGCCGCCAAGGTCTCAAAGTTTGAACGCGTCGAAAAGGTCGACTGCCAGGGAATGGTGCTGGCCCACCCGTTGGCGAACCTTGATGGCGGCTATGGCTTCCAGGTGCCCATGCTGGCTGGAGACCACGTCACCGATGACGCCGGCGCCGGCTTTGTGCACACAGCACCAGGACATGGCGCCGACGACTACATGGTCTGGATCGCCCACGGGCATCGCGAGATCCCCGAGACCGTCGATGCGGACGGCGCCTATTACCCTGGCGTTCCGCTCTTTTCCGGCCTCAAGGTCTTGGAGACCGAAGGCAAGAAGGCCGGCAAGTTTGGCGCGGCCAATCCCGCGGTCATGGACAAGTTGATCGAGGCGGGAAATCTGCTGGCGCGCGGCAGGATCGAGCATTCCTACCCACATTCATGGCGCTCAAAAGCCCCCGTGATCTTTCGCAATACGCCTCAGTGGTTCATTCGCATGGACGAGCCGCTCGAGGATCCGGCGCACAAGGGCCGCTCGTTACGCGAGACCGCTCTTGAGGCGATCGAAGCCACCGCCTTCTACCCTGAAGCGGGCAGAAACCGTATCCGGGCGATGGTTGAGAGCCGGCCCGACTGGTTGATTAGCCGCCAACGCGCGTGGGGTGCGCCGCTGGCGATGTTCGTCGACAAAGAAACCGGAAAGCCGCTGCACGATTGCGTTGTGAACCAACGGATTGTCGAACTGATCAAGGCTGAGGGAGCCGACGCCTGGTTCACCAGGCCCTCCTCGGACTTTTTGGGCCAGCACGACCCCGAACGGTTCGAAAAGGTCGAAGACATCCTCGATGTCTGGTTCGACAGCGGCTCGACCCACGCCTTTACGCTGGAAAACCGCGCCCACACCCATTGGCCAGCCGATCTTTATCTTGAGGGTTCTGACCAGCACCGCGGCTGGTTTCAATCGAGCTTGCTTGAGAGTTCCGGAACGCGGGCGCGAGCACCCTACGACGCTATTTTGACCCACGGCTTCACCATGGACGAGGCCGGAGAAAAGATGTCCAAGTCCAAGGGCAACGTCGTCGACCCCGACACGGTGATCCGAGAGAGCGGCGCTGAAATCATCCGGCTCTGGGCCGCTATGATCGACTATGCGGACGACAGCCGGATCGGCAAGACCGTCCTGCAGACGACATCGGACGCCTATCGAAAGCTTCGCAACACCGTTCGCTATCTCTTGGGCGCGTTGGCGGACTATTCGCCCGACGAAGCCGTTGAACTTGCCCAGACCCCGCCGTTGGAGCAGTTCATCCTTCACCGCCTCTGGCAACTCGACGGCCAGGTGCGCGCCGCCTACCAGGGCTACCTATTCCAAGACGCCATCCGGCCGGTGACCGAGTTTTGTCAAAACGAGCTATCGGCGCTCTTTTTCGACATCCGCCGCGACGCCCTTTATTGCGACTTGCCAGACAGCGTTCGCCGGCGTGCGGCGCGCACCGTCATGCAAGCCGCCTTCGAGCGCCTGACGGCATGGCTCAGCCCGCTCATCCCGTTCACCATGGAAGAGGCCTGGACGACGCGCTACCCGGACGCCGGCTCCAATTGTCTGCGCACGATCCCCGAGACGCCGGGCGACTGGCGAAATGACCAGGAAGCTGGGCGCTGGGCCAAGGTGCAAGCCGTAACCTTGGTCGTCACCGGAGCGCTTGAGGTCGAGCGGCGGGACAAACGACTTGGCGCAGCGCTTGAGGCGGCGCCAAGGGTCTACATCAGCGATCCCGAGCTCTTGGCCGCCTTTGAAGGCCTCGACGCCGCGGAGGTTTTCCGAACCAGCCAAGCGGTCCTGGTTTCAGGCGAGGGTCCACAAGACGCGTTCCGTTTGACCGACGTCCCAGGGGTTGCTGTCGAGCCCTTGCGCGCCGTTGGCCGTAAATGCGCCCGATCCTGGCGTATTCTGCCTGAAGTGGGGTCTGACCCACGCTATCCGGATCTTTCCCTGCGCGACGCTGACGCCGTGGCCGCGTGGGACGCAACCCACGGCAAGGGGCTCGCATGAAGGGTATAACCAAGCTCGGCTGGACGGCGTTGGCGCTGGCGTTGGCCATCGTCGTGGCCGATCAGGCGTTAAAGTATTGGATCCTTCAGGGATTGCGGCTGCAGGAGGGGCAAAGCATCGATGTCCTTGGACCCGTGCGTCTGACCGGTGTTTGGAACCAGGGCGTAAGCTTCGGATTTCTGCAGGCCCAACATGACCTGGTCCGCTGGCTCCTGGCGGCGTTTTCGGTGATCGTCGCGATCGTGCTGGGTTTTTGGGTGCGCGCAACTGAACGCGCCTTGTTCGCCGTGGCCGTTGGTTTTGTCATTGGCGGGGCTTTGGGCAATGTCATCGACCGGATCCGGTTTGGCGCGGTGACGGATTTTATCGACGCCTCAAAGCTCTACTTTCCTTGGATCTTCAACCTGGCCGATTCTGCGATTAGTATCGGCATCTGTCTGCTCCTGCTCGACATGCTGCGCCAAGACAGCCGCGAGCGAGCCGCAAGAACTGCGCAGGATGCGTCCTGATGCTACATTGGCGTCGGATGGAGATTGCGCTATCCACTCTTCCTCGCGGCCGGGGGCGGCGTCTGGAGCGACCTGTGTTCATGAACGTCAACCGAATGTTCGTCGCCGCCGCCTTTGTCGCGGCGACCGGTCTCACCGGGTGCGTGTCAACGAGCACCGCGCTCGGCCTGAATAAGGTGACCCCCGATGAGTTCCGTGTAGTCACCAAAGCGCCGCTCGTGGTGCCGCCGGACTTCGCCCTTCGACCGCCTGCGCCAGGCAAGCCCCGGCCGCAGGAACTGCAGCCTGAAAGCGCCGCGCGCACAGCGCTTCTGGGCGCGCGTGACGGTGAGTCTCGATCGGAGGGAGAAAAGCTGCTGGCGGCCAAGGCTGGCGCTGACAAGGCTGATCCTTTGATCCGCTATGTCGTCGACGATGAGTTCGGCGACGTGGCCCATAAGGAAAAAAGCTTCGCTGACCGGGTCATGTTCTGGCGGGCTGACAAGGCGGCGGCGCCTGCACCGGTCGCAGTCGGCTCCGATGCAACTCCGATCGATCCATCAGCTGAAGCCGATCGGATCTCCAAGCTGACCGGCGGCAAGACGGTGGTGATCGCCCGCGAAGTCGAAAAGAAGATCAAGCTTCCTGGGCTCTAGCGCCAGGCGATCCACGGAAAGACGTCGCGCCGCTTCACGCCAAAACGTGGGCGATGCGAAACGCGGGCCTCGATGGCGGCCACGGTCTGGCGCGTCAAACGCCTGTCGCTTAACTCTCCTCGCCAGGGGTTGTCACGACAAAGCCCTTCGATCGAAGCTGGTCTAAGACGCCGCCCTCGGCCAGCAACGGTCTCAGTGGGACGACCGCTATGGCGTGTCCGGGCTTCTTTAGGGCTTGCTCGATTTGGGCGACCTGATCGGCCTTCACGCGGGCGTCGAACGCCTGAGCGCCAGGAACCAGCGCGATACAGCGCTCATAAGTCCTCTCGTTGGCCAAGGCGCCACGGACATCACCCTGGGCCCAAGCTCGCGCCGCCGAAAGCGTCACCCCAGGCCCTGCCTGGGCTTGCAACAGCACTTCGTTGAAACAAGCCCGTCCCGCGGCGGGCGCGGTGTGGATCACTGCGCCCATCAGCGGTCCCAAATCGTAGCTCTTCTGCGAAATTGGAACCTTGGCGTGCAACGCCAGCAACTTGATCAGCTTGGTGGGATCTGAGGCGGTAAGGCCCGTATGCTGGCGGTAGTCGGTTGCAAGTAAAAGTCCGGCCGCCAGCGGATTGCGCGTCGAATAGCGATCGCCAGGCTCGCCCAGACGGGTACGCACAGCGATGAACTGAGCTCTGGTCGGTTCATCGAGCGTGGCCTCAAACGGTCCCCCGCTCCGCAATCGCAGAAAATTAAAAGTCGCGCCAATGGCCCCGACCACAGTGACCCGGACATCCTGGAACGGCAGGATCACCATATTTGCCCCGGCCAAACGACGCTCAAACACGCCGCGGTCCCAGGCCATATGCTTCGGGGCCAAGGAGGGCGCTCCAAGCACATAGACCGTCGTCGAACCATTTGAGACGGTCCACCACGCCGGTCCCGGCAAGCGGGCGGTGACGACGAGCTCCTCGACAAGGACCGCGTCGGGATCGTTGGGGTCCGGCCGCGCCGGGGTCAAAGGGATCTGTGCGAAGGTTGGGGTCGCCAAAATCACCGCGGCGCTGGCCAGCGCCAATCCAAATCGCAAGCTCATCCGCGGCTCCGGAATCGTCCTATACTGAGGAACTGTCGAAAGCTTCGTCATGCCGATCCATCGTCTACCTCCTGAAACCGTCAACCGCATCGCCGCCGGCGAGGTGGTGGAACGGCCCGCCAGTGCGGTCAAGGAGCTGGTCGAAAACGCGCTCGATGCAGGCGCCACGCGCGTTGAGATCCAGGCCGATGACGGCGGTCTTGGGCGCATCTTGGTCGCCGACGATGGCCAAGGCTTGACCGCTGAGGAATTGCCGCTTGCGATCGAGCGCCACGCGACGTCCAAGCTCTCGCCCGATGACGCCGGCGATTACGACCTGCTTCGCATAACCACGCTCGGCTTCCGCGGCGAAGCCCTGCCATCGATCGGATCGGTGGCGCGTCTTTCCATTGCAAGCCGCGCGCGAAATCACAAAGACGCCCATGCAATCTTTGTCGAGGCCGGCGCCGTGGGCGCGGTTTCGCCGGCGGCTTTCCCCGATCCGCACGGGGCGAGGGTCGAAGTCCGTGACTTATTTTTCGCAACCCCCGCCCGCCTGAAATTTATGAAGTCCGGACGGACCGAGGCGATGGCCATCGCCGAAGAGATCAAACGGCAAGCCATGGCGCACCAGGCGGTGTCGTTCTCGCTCGACCTTGATGGACGCCGCACCTTGCGCTTGCCGGCCGAGGCGACCGGGCCTGATGGGCGTCTGGCGCGTCTTTCGGCGATCATGGGCCGCGAATTCTCCGACAACGCCCTGGCTTTGGAACATGAGCGCGAAGGGGTGCGTCTTACGGGCTTTGCAGGCCTTCCGACCTACAATCGCGGAAACGCAGCCCACCAATATTTGTTTGTCAACGGGCGGCCCGTTCGCGACCGGCTCCTGCAGGGGGCGCTTCGCGCCGCCTACGCCGATTTTCTGGCGCGCGACCGACACCCGCTGGCTGCACTCTATATCGAACTCGACACAGCCTACGTCGACGTCAATGTGCACCCAGCCAAGGCCGAGGTGCGATTTCGCGACCCGGCCCTGCTGCGTGGCCTGATTATCGGCGGACTGCGACACGCCTTGGCCGGCGCAGGCCATCGCGCATCGACCACAGTTGCAAGCGCAGCGCTCGGAGGTTTTCGACCCGGCGGCTACGTACCGCCGCCCTCGGCCGCCGGCTATTCGGCTTGGCGGCAAGGCGGCTGGCGACCCTCCGCTATCGCCGCAGCGGTCCAATCAATACCGGGGCTTACCGAGGTCTCGGCCCGCGCCGAGCCCGCAGATGGCGGCCATATCGAAGACGAACCAAACCGTTCGCCGGTGTTTGACCCCGTCGACTACCCGCTGGGAGCCGCCCGCGCCCAGGTCCATGAAACCTATATTGTGGCCCAGACCCGAGATGGGGTTGTCATCGTCGACCAACACGCAGCCCATGAACGCCTGGTCTACGAGCGGATGAAGCATGAAATGGCCGAGGGCGGCGTCGCAAGACAGGCGCTCCTGCTGCCTGAAGTGATTGAGCTTGACCCCGCCGAGGCCGATCGCGTGACGGCAAGGGCCGAAGAGCTCTGCGCGCTGGGCCTGGTTGTGGAGCCCTTCGGACCAGGCGCCGTGCTGGTTCGCGAGACGCCCGCATTATTAGGCGAGACCAATGTCCAGGGTCTGGTGCGCGACATTGCCGATGATCTCGCCGAGAACGGTCAGGCCTTGGCGCTCAAGGAACGGCTGGAGGATGTCTGTTCAACTATGGCCTGCCATGGCTCGGTGCGGGCGGGAAGGCGGCTGACCGCTCCGGAGATGAACGCCCTGCTCCGTCAGATGGAAGCCACGCCGCACTCCGGCCAATGCAATCATGGCCGTCCCACCTACGTCGAACTCAAGTTGGCCGACATCGAGCGCCTCTTCGGGCGGCGCTAAACCGAGGGACGTGGGCGACCCCAACCATCGGCCCCAACCGTGCAGGCGAAGGCAAACGCGGTGACGACACCCCTGGAGCGCCACGCCGCGTTGAGCATCAAGATCAGGATCGCTCGGGCCTAGCGCAACGCGCTTGCCGCCAGCGCGCGGATCGCGGTCGGATCGGTGACGCCTGTCGCGCGTGCGGTCTCCCGCGCACCGGCGAATGCGATCAGGGTGCTTTGATGTTGGATGCCGAGGGCGCGCTTTTCCTGCACCTGCTTGTCATAGTCCAGTTTCAGGATCACGAGCCGCGAATAGGCGGGGTCCCTTGAGATCGCAAATATCGTCGGCGCTTGGGCGCGACAAGTCGGACACCAATCCGCATGCGCATCGACCAGGACAGGCTGGCCGTGGGCCCGGGCGGCTTTGAGAGCGGCCGTGCTGAACGGCTGGATGGCCGCGGCGTTGGCGGCGAACGCCATGGCGCTGAGCGCCAGCGCGGCGATTGTGGAGCGGAGTTTCAAGCGCGACATGGCGACAAATCCTGGCGTTGGCGACGAGTGATCTTCGCTCGCCTCGCGGACGCAGTTACACTGCTGGTAAAAGTGAGACGCACCGACCCCGTGCAGCGCGCGGTCGTCACCAACGCGCAAACCAGGGAAGAAGAACGCGGGCGATTGACGCGCTGAGCGCGCAGGCCAGCGTATACCAGACCCCGATGTAGAGCGGATCATCGTGGGGGCAGCCGAAGCTGAACACAAACGCCGCCCAGGCCGCAGCGGCGATCCCGGCCGCCAGGGCGGTTTCCTCCCTATGGGCCGGCGCGCCATTGCGCATGAAGACCCCGAGCGCCGTCATCGCCGGCGCCGACAACAGCACGACTTTCTCCAGGCACTCGACGCCATCGCGCCAATCCAGGCGCTGAAGGATGTCGATCCGATCGAAGCGGCCATCCGTGAACGCGCCGACGATCAGATAGGCCACGAAGGCTATGGCGATCCAGATCAGGCCCCGTCGCGGCGAAACCGCTGGGTCCAAGGAATTAATGGCCGTCGCCGCGCCCAAGCCGGCGATCAATCCAGAACTCGCAAGCTTCCACCAAAACGTCGGCGTAGTGAGCGCGACGCCCATCAGGTTGGGCCGCGCCTGGTTCAAGGCCAGCCACAGAGCAAGCTCAGCAAGGCAGAGCAGGGCCAACACCAGCGCTTCGACATGGGGCCTTCGCCGCCGGACCGGCTCAAGGTCGGACACCAGACGCCCGAGGAAGTCATCCATCGGCGTGGTCTCCTTTCTCCAGCTCCTTGGCCAGACGGGCCAGCCCGCGGTGGATGTTGACCTTGACCAGGGAGATCGACTGGCCTGTGTGTTGTGCGGCCTCTTCGATGCTGTAGCCCTGAATTTTCACCAGCCTTATCACCGCCGACTGCGTCGGCTTCAATCCTCTCAGCAGCGCATCGAGCACTGTGGCGCTGACCACCGCCGAACCATGGTCCTCGACCTCGATATCGAGACTCAAGGCCTCGCTTGGCGCGCGTTTGAGCGCCCTTAACCGATCGATCCACTTGTACCGGGCGATGGCCGCCAGCCAAGGTTCGAACGGCCGTGCTGGATCATAGGTGTGGCGCTTTTGATGGATCGCAATGAGGGCGTCCTGCGCGGCGTCGTCGACCATTGAGGGGGGAAGGCGGCGGCGATAATAGCGGCGCAGCCACACCCCCACTTCCTCTAGAAGACGGCGGTAGGCGCCGCCGTTTCCCGCCTGAGCCGCTATCATCATCCCGCGCCAATCGCTTCCGACCATGCCGCTGTCCTCGACGGATTCGCGCGCGCTCGAACGTGATGACACGACGGGTCTTAGCGTCATCGACATCATCGTTTGGAGTGCTCCAGCGGGCGCTACGTTCACCCGCGTATTCGCCCAGGCGGCCCGCCCAGTTACAGCGCGCTGAGATTCAGTCACCCCGGCGCAAGCGCGGCCGTTTCCGGTCTAGACGCTGTAACTCTGATGGCCACCCCCGCGAAAAACGAGGCGAACCGACTGGACGCTCGCCCATGAACCTCCTCACCTTTGGCGCCGCTTTCGCGGCGGGCGTACTGACCGTGCTGTCGCCCTGCGTGCTGCCGATCCTGCCCGTGGTTTTTGGCGCAGCATCAAGCGAGCGCCGTTTCGGCCCCGTAGCGCTGGCCGGCGGCGTCGCGGCCTCCTTCACGATCGTGGGCTTGTTCATCGCCTTGGTCGGCTTCAGCCTGGGGATCGATGAGACTGTCTTTCATCGGGTCGTCGGCGTTCTGCTCGTAGGGTTGGGTTTGGTGCTTCTCGTCCCGCTGATGCAGCACGGGCTTGAAGCCGTCCTTCGGCCGTTCAGCGGCTGGGCCGGCGCGCGGATCACGCACATGAAGAGCTCAGGTCTGCTCGGCCAGGCGGGGTTGGGCGTTGCGTTGGGCGCCGTTTGGAGCCCTTGCGTAGGGCCCACCCTCGGGGCTGCGTCTGTGCTCGCCAGTCAAGGTAAAAATCTGCCGGCGGTGTTCGCCACCATGATGCTGTTCGGCCTTGGCGCGGCGTTGCCGCTGCTGGGCGTTGGCATGGCGTCCCGCGCGACGCTTCAGCGACTTCGGGGCGGCCTCGGCGGCGCCGGACGATGGGGCAAATGGATGCTGGGCGCTGGCATGCTCGCCGTGGGCGTATTGGCGCTGAGCGGCGCCGACAAACTCCTCGAGGGAATGTTGGTCCAAGCCTCTCCCGACTGGCTAACCCGGTTCACCACCATGCTCTAAAATGCGGTAGTGACGGATATCGGACTTTAGCGCGGGGACGACCATGCCAGCCATTAACGCGGTCGCGCTGCTTGCCCGCGTCCGCATTTCACTGCGCCTGTGGTTCGCCGCCTACCGCGCCTACAAGCGCGTTTACCACCCGTTCGTCGATCTCGGCGTCAGACTGAGCGTGGCTCAGGCCTTTTTCCACTCAGGAATAATCAAGGCGCTGGACTGGAGCGACGCACTCTACCTGGCGCGCTACGAATACCCTGTCAGCTGGATGAGCCCCGAGCACGCCGCCGCCCTGGGCCTTGGAATTGAGCTCGTGTGCCCGGTGTTGCTGGCGCTTGGATTGTTCACCCGCCTCGCGGCGGCGCCGATGGCGATCCTCGCGATCGTGATTCAGACAAACTATCACGCATTGGACACCAACCTTCTTTGGGCCGTCATCCTTTTCAGCTATGTGGTGTTCGGCGCACGGGCGCTGTCGTTGGATGCGCTGATCACGCCTGGGCTAGCCGACAGCCCGTTGCCGCTGGTCCCAGGCTTGATCACCGCCACACAGCGGTTCACCGCGCGCACCGGCCCCGCCTTCCAGCTTGTTCTTCGGCTTTGGCTGGGTTGGACCCTCTTGCGACTTCCCGCGCCGCCGGCGGCGTTTCCGGAGGCCAGCGCGCATGCCCTCTTGCCGGCCTCTATGTCCGTCATCGGCGGCGCCATGCTGGGTTTGGGGCTGGGCGCGACGATCGTGAACAAGCTGCTCGGGGCCGCGGTGTTCGGCATGCAGATGATGGCGTCGCAGGATTCCGCCGCCATCTGGATGATCCTTTTGCTGGCGCGGTTCGGTGTGATCGGCGCAGGCCCTTGGTCATTCGACAGTCTGATCTACGCCAGGTTGGTGCAATGGTTGAAACCCAGTCATGGCACGCGTGACGCTGACGACTGGCCGCGCGTTGTGATCATCGGCGCTGGCTTTGGCGGGATGGCCTGCGCGGCCAAGCTGCGTCACTTGCCAGTTCATGTGACGCTGATCGACCGGCACAATTATCATCTGTTTCAGCCGCTGCTTTACCAGGTCGCGACGGCGGGCTTGTCGCCTTCCGACATCGCCTCGCCGATCCGCAGCCAGTTTCGCGATGATCCTAGCGTACGGGTGATCATGCAGACCGTGACCGGCGTCGATACTGAAAGACGCGCGGTTCAGATGGGCGATCAGGAACTGCCCTACGACCTGCTGGTGATCGCCACCGGGTCATCGCACAGCTATTTCGGAAGGGAGGAATGGGCCAAGGTCGCCCCAGGACTCAAACGCGTCGATGACGCCACCGCCGTGCGCGCGAAGCTGCTTGGAGCTTTCGAGCGGGCGGAAAACGCAGCCGATGAGGCCGAACGCGAGGCATGGCTAACCTTCGTCGTCGTGGGCGGCGGGCCGACCGGGGTCGAGCTGGCGGGCGCGATAGCGGAACTCGCCCGCTTCGGCCTGCAGGACGAGTTTCGCAATATCGATCCGACCCTGGCGCGGATCATCCTAGTCCAATCGGCCCAGCGGGTGCTGCCGAGCTTTCCGGAGCCTCTCTCATTTCGCGCCCAGCGATCGCTGGAAAAGCTCAAGGTGGAGGTCCGGGTCGGCAGCCGGGTCCAAGAGGTGAACGGCCTCGGCGTCACGATCGATGGCCAAACACTCAGCGCCAGAACGGTATTTTGGGCCGCTGGCGTCGTCGCATCACCCGCCGCCCGCTGGCTGGGTACGCAGCCAGACCAATCCGGTCGGGTGTCTGTGGATGACTTTCTAAGGGTCCCAGGCCACCCTGAAATCTTCGTCATAGGCGATACAGCCGCCTCGAACAGTTGGCAGGGCCGCCCGGTCCCAGGGCTTGCGCCGGCCGCCAAGCAGGGCGGTGAATACGTCGCTTCGGTCATCCGTTCGCAACTGGAATTGCGCCCGCCCCCGCCCGCCTTCGCCTATCGACATCATGGCAGCCTCGCAACCATCGGGCGAAGCGCGGCCGTGGCGGATTTCGGCCATCTGAAGCTGTGGGGTGCTCCGGCCTGGTGGCTCTGGGGCGCCGTCCACGTCCTGTTCCTCTCCGGCGCACGCAACCGTCTCTCGGTCGTGACGGCCTGGGTCTGGGCCTACCTGACGTTTCGCAACGGAATCCGGTTGATCACTGGGCAAGACACGGCTGCGACCAACGCCTCGGTGGGATGACCCGGACGGTCCGGCTGTGACTTTCGCACCGCAGGACTGAGGCCCAAAAAGAAGCGAATATATTTGGGCGTCGGGCGCCTCTTTGGAGGTGGGTGCGGCCCTAATATCGCTGCGACCTGGGAGTTGGACGCCCCGGCGACATCGCGGTCCTCATCGCCATCCGCCGGCCTCGATGGGTGTAACTTTACCTGTTGCGCAGGCGAATGCCTCCCTACCATGACTTCGCTCACGTTCATGCAGGCGCAGATCGTCACTGATGGCGCGAAGCATCAGCGTTCGCGCCCGACGGCTCACGGCTGGCGCCAATCGGTGATGGGACGGGGCCTGAGCCGCTTGTTCGCAATCTTCCTGACGATCCTCTTTGTGCTTAGCCCCGTGGAGGCGCTCGCGCAGTCGACAGGCTGTAAGTGCCCCAACAACGCCGCCGTCTCCGCCTCAGCCGCCGATCACGCATCAATCAGCGCGCCAAGCATGCCATGCTGCGACCACGCCAAGGCCTGCGCGACGAATTGCGTATCTGCATCGCCTTCCATCGCTCTGCTTCCAGCTTCGAGCGTGACTGTTTGGATCGCGCGCCAGTGCGCCAAACTCAGACCATCTGCTGAGCAATCCCCTCCATCGACGGCGGGGGATGCGGAGATGCGGCCGCCAAAATCGATCGCCTGAGCGCGGCTCGCCGCGCGGATCGCACGCCCTCAGTCTGTCTGAAATCCTGACCTGCTGAGGCACGACGCGCGTCTGAATGACGTTTCGAATGAACGCCCCCATCTCAGGACTGATCTCTCATGCTCTTTCACCGCGCCGCGCGCGATAGTCGATACACGTCGCGCCCACACCTCCCGCGTCATCGACCAATAGCGACCGAACCTGCCCGCTGCATCGGCGGCGACCTGACGCCCTGCGTGGCGCGTACGTTCCATGCCGCTAGGCGCTGGCTGCTGTGCGCAGCGGCGCCGATGGCTTTTCTGGCGCTGCCGACCTTCGCCTTTGCACAGGCGGGAGAACTGGAAACCCAGCCTGGACAGTTCCAAGTCAAACTCAGCGGCTTTCAGAATCTCGATCTCAGCGGCGCCTCGGCCCACTCTGTCGGCGGCAATTCGGAAACGGAGCTCGAAATCGGGCCGCAGTATCGCACGTCGTCCGGCGTACTGATCGCCGCCCGCGCAGTGCTGAACCTGCAGGCCGACGCCTATGCTGGCGGCTCGGGTTCGGCCTGGAGCTTGACGGCGCCTGAACTGAGCCTCTTCGCCATTGGCTCTTTCGGCAGGATCGAAATTGGAGACCGTGCGGGCTTTCCGCAAAGTCTTGTGGGTTTCACCCCGTCCGAGATCGCCTTCACCGCCGCCGAGTTCGGCCCCGACTCCGGTGCGAGGCTGGACCCGAACGGTCGCCTGCCTACGGAATTTCTGCCCCACGCCCTGGCGGATCGTATCAATGACCTGACCTACCTTGGCTACGCGTCGCGCTTCTATGACGATCGTTCCGCAAAGCTGATCTATGTCACCCCTCGAACGTCGAGCGGTTTCTACGGCGCAGTCTCCTATACGCCCCGCGCCGATGCGGACGGGGGAGGCTTTCGCCTTGCCGATGGCGCGCGAACCCCGGCAAGCGGCCTGAATGACCCGCAAAACCCCATGGCTTTCCGCAATGTGGTTCAGGCGGCCCTGGTGTGGAACTATCGAACCGACGTCGTGGACCTGTCGGCCGGGGCTACGTTCTCTGACGCCACAGCCGCATCTAACCCTGCGTCAGCCGATCCGTCCCCCAGGCTTCGGCGATCCGATTCGATCAGCACGGGCATTTCAGCGACTTTTCACGACACCTGGGCGTTCGGCGTCAGCGGCACCTATGACGGACTTTCTGCGCAGCAAACCCTTCCTGGCCAAAGCCGAGGTGTAACTGCGCCCTACGGCCTCGTCACCAGCTTGAACTACGTGAACGGCCCGTGGGTGGTCGGCGGCTATTACCAGCGCGCCGCCGGCGAACCGACGACCGACGGCCTGACCCCCAATATCCATCGAGACACGGTCGATATCGGTGAATTCGGGGTGTCTTATCTGGCCGACAAGAACCACGATCTGCTTGGGGTCGGCCGCTACACCGACGTGAAGCTTTTCGCGAGCGGGTATCTGTATCACTTCGACAGCCGCGGCTCGCCCGAAATCGGCGCGGATCAGAGCGGCGCGGTCATCATCGTCGGCGCCCGCTTTTCCTTCTTCTAGGCGCCCACCGCCTTTGTGTAACCGGCCCAGTTTTTTCCACGAATCGCTCAACCAAAGGAGAGCTAGTCATGAAGACGTCCAATCTTGTTGTGATCCTAACCTCGGCGAGCCTCGCCGCCGCCGTAGCCGCCGCCGCCTCCCAGGCCACGGCCCAGGTGAATGTTCCCAAGCCGACCTATAAGTTCGAGAAATGCTATGGCGTGGTCAAAGCCGGCCAGAACGACTGTTTCAGTCCTTCCAACAGTTGCGGCGGCACCGCCACGCGGGACCACGATCCGCACACCTGGATCTACGTGCCCGCCGGCACGTGCAACAAGATCGCCGGCGGCAGCACCAAGCCGATCGGTTAGATACTTGAAATGAGCACGGCCCTTCAGGCCGCGCGCTGCGAGCGCAGCGCCCACGGCCAGCCCCTCGGAGCCGTCGCTGGCGTCGGCCTGCGTACGCCGCACTATGAGCAGTTTCTTGATCGCCAGGCCGCTCCAGAGATCGCCTGGTTGGAGGTGCATGCTGAGAACCACTTCGACCGCGGCGGCGTTCGGCGGCGAATGCTTCTCGCCATTGCAGAACATTATCCGGTCTGCATCCACGGCGTGGCCTTATCGCTCGGCTCTGCCGATGGCCTAGATCCCGACCATTTAGATCGCCTGGCCGCGCTGGTCGCAGACGTCAATCCACCACTCGTTTCCGAACATCTCGCCTGGTGTCGGGCCCAAGGGGTCTACTACAATGACTTGCTACCCCTGCCGCTGACTGACGAGTCGTTGGATGTTGTCTGCGCCAACGTTGACCAGGTCCAGGAGCGGCTGGGCCGGTCCATTCTGATCGAAAATCCCTCGGCATACCTTCCGATCGACTGCTCGACCTTGAGCGAGGCGGAGTTCCTTACCCGGCTTGTCGCACGAACCGGATGCGGCCTTCTGCTGGACCTCAACAACCTGTTCATAAGCGCCGCCAACCTGGGCGTGGCCGCGGATTGCTGGCTCTCATCAGTCCCGGCCGCAGCCATAGGCGAAATCCACCTGGCCGGACACGCCCGGGGAGGTTCGACGGCGCACCCGCTGCTGATCGACACCCACGATGCACCCGTCGCCGATGCGGTGTGGACGCTTTATGAAAGCGTGACCCAACGGTTTGGACCCCGGCCGACCCTGGTGGAATGGGACAGCGAGCTTCCGCCGCTAGAGGTTCTTATTGCGGAGGCGGCGCACGCCCAACGGATCCTGGATCTGCCGAGATGACCGACGCCGCGTCGCTCTCGCTGCAGCAGTTCCAACGCGACTTTGCCGCACATCTGCTGCCATCGACCTTGGGCGGCGGCCTTGCGGTCCATCTGAATCTCGACGCCCCCGGCTTCGCCGTCCACGTCCATAATGTTCAGGCGTCCTTGAGAAGCGCTCTCGAAAGCACCTATCCGGTCACGCGTCTGCTTGTGGGCGCGGGCTTCTTCGCCACAATGGCTGATCAGTTCGTCCTCGCCCAGCCGCCCAGCCTCGGTTGGCTATCGGCCTATGGCGGCGAGTTCGCCGGCTTCATTGCTCGCTACCCGCCGGCCGGCGGCCTGGGTTACCTGGCCGATGTCGCACGGCTCGAATGGGCGCGCGTTCGCGCCGCCAACAACGCAGATAGCCCTGGTCTCGATCTGCAAGCGCTGACCAGCCTCGCGCCGGACGTGTTGGAAGAACTGCGCTTGAGCCTGCACCCCGCCGCCAGCCTCATATTCTCGGACTTTCCTGTGTTCGACATCTGGAGGGCGCACCAACAGCCCGACGCCGACCTTTTCGCCGATCTCGATCTGTCGGCGGGACCGCAACATGCGCTGGTCGTCCGCGCCGCCGCTCTGGAGGTCGGTGTCGCGGTGCTGAGCGCGGGCGACGCGGCCTTGATGAAGGCTGCCAGTGAACACGCTTGCTTCGGCGCGGCCTGCCAAGCCGCGCTTGGTGCGGAGGCCGACTACGATCTCAGCGCTGGGCTGGTGCGGCTCACCGCGATGCACGGACTTTCGCGGCTATGACGCGCAACGCGCACGTCAGACCCCACCATCCGGTAAAACCCGATCATCGCCGAGCGCGCCAAGACCGCCCGGCGCCGGCCGATCCAAGCTGGCCAGTTCAGCGGCCTGCTCGTGCGCAGCCGCACATTGGTCAGGTGGTCCTCGAAGCCTCGGCCTTTGCAGCTGTCCTGGCCGACGCAATCACCAGCGAAGAATCAAGGGGCCCAGGAGAGCGCCGATCGCGGCGGTCGAAGCCATCCCCAGCGAATACCAGACAAGGATGAAGCAGGCCGCCGTCTCCGAGCACCCCAAGGCGTAGATCGCCGCCGCTGCAGCTCCCGAGGCCAGCCCGATCGTCGCGCCCGCAAGCCTCAGCCTGATCGGCGCGGCTTGGCGGACCTTCCAGGTCAAGGCTGTAAAAACCGGAATCGACAGCAACAGGATCCGCCAGGAACACGCCCGCCAGCTTTGGCCCAGCCAAAGCGAGGGCCATGTCGAGGCCGGGGAGCGGGACAACTCCGACGCCGCCATGCCGACGAGCAAGGCGACTGACAAGAGCGCGATCCAGCTGCTCGCCGGGAACCCGTCGGCAGGCCGGGAAAGCGCGTTAGCGGCGAAGAAACCCGCCGCACAGATCGGCGCCGTATAGAGCCATTTGACCCACAGCGACCAACCATGCGCGGCGCGGTCGAAGTCCGTTTCGCTGCCCAGACCGAAGACCAGAACGAATAGTGCAAGCGCGGCGCCGACGACCAGGCTGACCAGGACACCACGGCCAAGGCCGAGCGGCGATACGGGCCGGAGATCCTCGGCCAGCGTCTGGATCAGATCATGGGTGCGCATGGGTGTTCAGCCTTGATCGAGATGGAATGACGGCGCTGAAGCGACGCCAACCCCCTCCCATCAACCATTCGCCAGCCGGCAGGCTCGGTTACAGCGCGCTTCGCGCAAAGCGCGCTTCTGCAAACGCCTGAATGTCTGTAACCATGCGTCGCAGACGCTCGAAAAGGATTTCGTGGCCCCCGTTTCAACCGCCTAATGGGCCACCGGACGATGACCGCCGCCCCATCCCGCGGTCATCGTCTGTCAGGCGATCAGGAAAAGAACAATGGGTAAGCTCAACACCTCCGTCGCCCTTGCAGCGACCCTCATGGCGTCGCTGGCCGGCAGCCTGGCCCACGCTCAGGGCGCAAAGCCTGCGATGGAGAAGTGCTACGGCGTCGCCAAGGCTGGGCACAATGACTGCAAGGCCGGGGCCGGCACTACCTGCGCGGGGACTTCGAAGGCCGACTACCAGACGAACGCCTGGAAGCTCGTGCCAGCCGGCACCTGCGTCCACATCAAGACTCCAAAGGGCCACGGCTTGCTCACGTCGTCATAGGCCTGCGGCGATGATCGTCACCGCAGGCCTAGGCTTCAAGGCGCAGCATTTCGATGAGGCGATGGCCTGCCGGGCCGATGGCCTTTGGTTCGAGGTTCATGCGGAGAACTACATGGTCGATGGCGGCCCGCGCCTAGCGGCTCTGCACGCCCTGAGGGGCCGCCATCCCATTTCCCTGCACGGCGTGGGGCTTTCCATCGCCTCTGCGCAGCAGCCGGACGCAGTACATCTGAAGCGGTTGGCCGGTTTGGTCGATCGGGTTCGGCCGCTGGCGGTGTCGGACCATCTGGCGTGGCAGCGCTGGGCCGGGGTCCATCATTCAGACTTCCTGCCATTTCCGCGCACCTTGGAGGCGCTGAGCGGTGTTGCAGACAACATTGCGCGGGTTCAGGACGCCATCGGGGTGCGCCTGCTCGTCGAAAATCCTTCACTCTATATCGACCTTCCTGGGCACGAACTCAGCGAGCCGGCGTTCTTGGAGGCGCTTGCGGAACGTACGGGCTGCGGGCTGCTGGTCGACGTCAACAACGTCTTTGTCAGCGCAGCCAATTTGGGTTTGAACGCCCAGGCCTATATCGACGCGATCCCCGCGGAATTTGTCGGCGAAATCCACCTGGCCGGACATTCCAAAGACCCCGACCCCGAAAGCCCATTGATCGTGGATTCTCACGACCAGCCCGTCGCCGAGGGCGTCTGGGAGCTCTACCGCCGGCTGATCTCGCGCATCGGCCCGCGGCCCACCCTAATCGAACGCGACGACAATATCCCGTCCTTCAACGAGCTGATGAGCGAACGCAGCCAAGCCCACAGCATTCTGGCGGTCGCCGACCAGATCAAGGTGAACCATGTCGTTCACTAGCATGGCGCTCTTCCAGCAACAGTTCGGCGACGCCCTCGCGCGTAGCGCCGAGGTTGGAACGCGCGTCGTCGACCCTGCGCTCGCGCGGGCCTTGGCCGTGCATCGCAACACCTCGGCAAAGGCCGCCCAAGACGCGTTGGCCGCCAACTACCCGGTTGTTCGGGCGCTATTCGGGGACGAGGCGTTTTTCGCCTGCGCCGCCGCATATGTTCGACGTCACCCGCCGCGCGAGCCTCGCCTGAACGCCTTCGGTCAGAACTTCGACGTCTTCCTTCGCGACTACGAGCCAGCCTGCGACTTGGCCTACCTCCCAGACGTCGCCAAGCTGGAGCGGCTCTGCACCGAGGCCTTGTTCGCCGCCGACGCCGAACCGCTCGGCGCCGAGGAAATGGCGCGGCATATCGCTGAGCAGTCGTCACCGAACCTGCATCCCGCAACACGCATGACGCAGTTCGACGCTCCTGCCGTGAGCATTTGGCGGGCCCATCAAACCGACGCGGTCTCAGCGTTCGACGCGATTGTCTGGTCCGCCGAAGGCGCTCTCGTCACCCGACCCGACGGCGAGGTTCGTGTCGCCATCGCTGATGCTGGGATGCTGGCCTTTCTCCAGGCCTGCGCCGCCGGAGCCGATTTGAACGCCGCCGCCCTGGCCGCCAACGCCGCCGGCGCCGATTTTTCCACCCTCCTTCCCAACCTTATCGAGGCCGGCGCCTTGGCCTAGGCGAGTTCTCTTTCGGCGAATGATTTCATCGCCGCAGCCATGTACTCCGCCAGACCCATCTGGCGGCTGTCATAGCGTTTGCGAAAGCGCGGATCGTCGACATACATCTGGCCCAGGCCGACAAAGGCTGCGGCTGGCGCGGGGCGATTCCAGCTCCTGGCGATCCAGGCATGCTGACGACGCATCAAGCCCGTCACGGTCGCGCTATCGACGGGCAGTCCGTCAACCAAGGCCTTGGCCATGCCGACCTCGATGGCGTCGGCCTCGGCCTGCATGCCGTCGAAGTCGGACTGCTTCCAACCCGCCATTCCCGCCTTAGCGGTCTTGATGTGATCCTGCATCGCCAGACCGTGCTTCTCGATCAACTCCTTCTCGTAGTCCGCCTGCTTCTTGGGGTCGAAGCCCCGGTACATCGCTTTTTCTTCCATCTTCGCTTCTCCTTCGAGGGCGGCGAGGGTTTCGTCGATTGTGCGCATCAGTCGCCGATAGCGCCGCGCCTCAGCCTCGAGCTTCGATCGGTGCGTCTTGAGCGCAGCGACCCGATCAAAGCCTTTGGCGTCCAGAGTTCGCCCGATCTCCTCAAGGGAGAAGCCGAGCTCGCGGTGGAAGAGGATCTGCTGCAGGCGCAGCAACTCCTCACGCCCATAGTAGCGGTAGCCGTTCTCGCCGACACTGGCCGGCTTCAGAAGCCCAACCTCGTCGTAGTGGTGCAGCGTGCGGACCGAGACGCCCGACAACCTCGCCACTTGCTTGACCGTATGACCGCGCACAATCGTCGTTCCTTCGTCGATGGCGACTTGATCAGGCCTCACGGGGCGTGAGGGTCAAGCCGCTTCGGCGCTGCACTGAGCTGATCCGGCGTTTGGAACGACGGGGGCTTCAAGAACAGCGCTCATGGCGGCGAGGAGACGTTCGGGCTTGACCGGCTTTTCGACGACGCCGTTCATGCCGCAGATTCGATAGAATGCGGCGTCGGCTGGGTCGGCGTTGGCGGTAAGCGCAAGGATCGGGACACGTGATCCGGCCGAGCGGCCGGCGCGAATTTGTCGAGTGGCCTCGACACCGTCCATGCCGGGCATCTTGACGTCCATGAGCACGAGACCGAAGCGACCGGACGACGCCGCGCTCACGGCGGCCAATCCATCTTCAACCGCTTCGCAGGTGCAACCGAACATCTCGCAAAGGGTCTGCGCCACCAGGCGGTTGGTCGCGTTGTCGTCGACAATCAACACGTGGAGTGCGCCGCCCGCGGCTTCCACTGGGCAAGGCCCGGGGGCCTCAAGCTTGGGCTCGGGAAGCCAATGCAGCGGAATGGTGAAGGTGAAGAGCGCGCCGCCGCCCGGATTTTCTGCAGCGTTGATCGACCCGTCCATCCGCTCGATGATCTGGCGGCAGACGGCCAGACCCAGACCCGCGCCGCCCAGGCGCACGCCGTCTTCAGTCTGCTGGAATGGTGTGAATATCGATTGCAGGCGGTCGGGCGGCACGCCCGGGCCGGTATCTGCAACCTCCCCGGTAAGTCGAGCGTAGTCACCTTCGCGTTCAGCCCGAAGACGCATGGTGACGCCGCCCTTGGTCGTGAACTTCATCGCATTGCCCACCAGATTGTTGATCACCTGTTGGATGCGAATGCGGTCGGCGAGAACCCACAGGTCGCAGGGACCGACATAGGTCGCCTCCAGAGCAATCCCCTTGAGTTCGGCTTGCGCCGACCACAGTGAATTGACGTCGTCGACAATCCCGGCCGCAAGCAAAGGCTCCTCGTCCAACTCCAGCCCCGCAGCTTCCGCGCGGGACAAATCCAGCGCGTCATTGAGCAAACGCAGCAGCGTCCCGCCTGAGTGGATGATGGTGTCGACCAAAGGCGCAAGATCTGCCTGCTGGGACTTGCGCCGGATGATCTCGGCGACCGCAAGCACGCCGTTTAGCGGCGTGCGGATTTCGTGGCTCATGACCGCCAAGAACCGGCCTTTCGCCGCCAACGCATCCTGCGCGCTTTGAGCCAGACGGCTCATCTCCTGGGCGTGGGTCGCTGTCGCCGCAGCGGTGACCTGCAGCAGCGACAGCGCAGTTCCTACGCCGGCATAGCGACTGTGACGGGTGACAATAAACCCCTGCAACAACTCAGAGGGGCGCTCTTCAAGGACACGCCCGCAGAATTCCTCGACGGTCATTTCGCCATCGGCGATCAACGGATCGGTCTTCATCCAATGCGAAATCGGCCTTTGCGACCAAAGGGCGTAGCCATATTGAGCTGCCATCCGCACCAGAAAGGCGTTGCGTTCGACCAACCCCACCGGTCGATCCGCCTCGTCCACGACCGGGATCACGAGAAGATCAGGATCGTCTTCGAACCGCCGATAGATGTCGCGCCCGGTGACGTCCGGCGTAACTGGCGGCAAATAAGGCGCGATATCGACTAAGAGCGTCATGGCGGATCCCCCGGGAGAGCGACCTCATCGCAAGGCGCTCGCTAATGACGGGTTATGGCGCGGGGCTCAGTTGGTTAAGGGCGCGAGAAGTCTTTGTGACATGGTTACCGCGCCCCGTCAGAGGCCTTTAGGAAGTGAACCCGCGCGGCGCCATAGTCTCGGGCGTCCAGGACCTCAAACCCGGGAAGATTGAATTGCGGCTCAGCGACGCCGCGCTCGAAGATGACGGTGGCACCTGGCGCGAGCCAGCCTCCGGTGAGGAGTTTCTCAATTGCGATCTCTCCCAACCCGGCGGCGTACGGCGGGTCGATGAATGCGAGATCGAATGGGGGGCCATCGGCCCCTGGTCGAACGCCCAGATCCGTCGCATCGCGGCGATGGACGCGCGTCACCCCAAAGAGCGCCATCGCCTCAACGTTCTCGCGGATCGCACCGCGGGCGGCCTCATCGGTTTCAACGAAGAGGCAAAAGGCTGCGCCTCGCGACAGAGCCTCAAATCCAAGAGCGCCCGACCCTGCAAAGAGATCGATGACCCGCCTGTCACGCAGGCCCTTTGACCAGGCGGCGTGCTCGAGAATATTGAAAATCGCCTGGCGTGCGCGATCAGAGGTGGGCCTTGTGGCTTCGCCCTTCGGGGAGGCCAAGATCTTGCCGCGGAAATTGCCAGAGACGATGCGCATGATGGTCGCTCTTAAGCCTAGCGTAGGTGCGGCGCGAGTGGGTTGAAGCGCTTAGGCCTGAGGCGGCGTGGAGCCTCGAATAATGCCGGACGAATATGCGCGCCTCAGTACATTGCTTGAATAGTTGCGAGCAAATCTTGATCGGGACATTGTGATGAGGATCGGTTGATTTAGTCGGCGAGCCGGGCGGACAATCGCTCACGGCAAGGGCGAGGTCATTATGTTTAGGCTTGCGTTCGCCGCGGCTGCAGCAGCCCTGATCGCCGCGCCAGTCGCGAGTGCGGATCAGACAGAGCAAACCAATAACAACAGCGCCGCAGCCGATCACACCGTCTCGGGCGTCACTGTGACGGCCGCGCCGAAATCCAGTCCGCTGGTTGATCCTGCAAGTCAGTTCGTAAAATCCCATCTGCCGACGAACACCAATAATCAGTACGCCCGGTTCCATGATCCGGTTTGTGTCCGCGTCATTGGTCTAGCCCCAGGGTTCGCAGATCTTGTCGCTAAGCGGGTGATGGAGCTCGGCAAGGAAGCGCGCGCGCCAATCTCGGCGTCGAAGGAATGCAAGCCGAATGTGAATGTCATCTTCACCTCGAGCCCGCAGGCGCAACTCGATGACATCGTCAAGCGACGCAACATCCTGCTTGGCTTCTACCTGCCAAGTGAATTGCAGAAGCTCAAAACCTTCAATCGGCCTATCCAGGCTTGGTATCTAACCCGCAGCCTCGACACTCACGGCAATAGCGCGCTGGAGCTCTATGACCCTGAGCCGTGCATATCCTCCGGCGCGCCTGGAGCACCGCCCTGCGATATAAAATCTCCGCCTCTGGTCGGTCGCGCGGGAAGCCGCCTTGGCAATGATCTGAGCTCTGAGCTCGTTCACAGCTTGATCCTTGTCGATGTATCCAAGGTCAGCGGACTCAAGATTGGCAGCGTCGCCGACTATATCGCCATCCTTGCATTATCGCGCTGGCAGGACTTGGAGCGCTGCAGCTCAATGCGGACTATCCTTAACCTAATGGCGAACGATTGTAGTGATTTCGCGCCTGAGGCCGCCACGGTCGCGGACTTGGGATTACTGACCGGGCTCTATTCATCAAGGCCGCGCGATCCTGGTTCGTTTCAGCGAATGACTATCGCCAGCAGGATCCGCAACGCCGTCGAGAAGGACGCTGCAAGCCCTTCTCCCTAGAAACTCGACTGCCAAAGAGACGGCGCCCATCAAATGAAGGCGACCAGTTGCGGCCGGGCGGCGCGTTGGTCACCTGGAAGCGCCTCTCGCCCGACATCGTGAAGGATTGCGGCTTCAGGATTTAGGTGCGCTTGAGCCCTTTGGATTTGGCCCCCGATCGGCGCTTTGGACCGCCGGCCTTGGCGACTACAGGCTTAGGCTTTGGCTTGGCCCAGCCTGGCTTATAATCTTTCTTCTTGGGCGCCTCGTCGCCAAGCGTCGGCCCGCGATGGCGCTGCTGGGGCTTGCCGGATCGAGAGGATTTTCCGGGCCGTTCAATTTCCACTGCGCCGCGTCTGGGGCCCGAAGCCGCCTTAGCTGGCGGCTTCCAGAGCGGACGGTCGCCCGTGGGTAGGTTCTGGGGCGAAATATGTTCGGCCATCTGCTCGCGGATCACACGGGGGCCCACCTCCTCCACCTCGCCTGGCATGAGCGCGCCCAGCGCGAACGGCCCATAGGAGAGGCGGATCAGACGGTTCACTTTCAGGCCCAGGGCTTCCAGCACCCGTCTCACTTCGCGGTTTTTGCCTTCAGCCAAGACCACGGTGATCCAAAGGTTGGCGCCCTGCGGACCCTCCTTGGCCTTATCCAAGGTGGCCTCGATCGGGCCATAGTGGACCCCCTCCACCGTGATGCCCTTCTTAAGGGTGTCGAGTTTTTCCTGCGTGACCCGGCCTCGGGCGCGGGCGCGATAGCGCCGCACGATACCGGTCGCCGGCATCTCCAGCGCGCGCGCCAGACCTCCATCGTTGGTGAGCAGCAACAAGCCTTCTGAATTGATGTCGAGACGACCGACAGAGATCAGGCGTGGCAGCCCCGGAGGCAATCGCTCAAATACGGTGGGACGGCCTTGCGGATCCTTGTGGCTGGTCACCAGATCAACTGGCTTGTGGTAGCGGAAGAGGCGCGCGGGCTCGGCTTCGGTTACGACGGCGCCGTCGACGGTCAAAATATCCCCAGGCTCCACTTTTACAGCCGGAGTTGTAAGAACCTTGCCGTTCAGCGCCACGCGGCGCGCCTCGATCAGCCGCTCAACTTCGCGGCGAGATGCAACACCTGCCCGCGCCAAAATCTTGGCGACGCGGTCGCCCCCCGCCTCGGGCGAAAGCGCGGCTTGCTGCGTACGGGCTTGACCGGAAGGGCGGGCGCCGGTTCGGTGCGGATCGTGGACCATGACCATCGCACCATGCGCATCGCCCTCCGCGCGGCGCAAGACGCAGCCGCGCACGGCGAGACGCCGGTGGGGGCCGTCGTGGTCGATCCGGTGTCGGGCGAGGTGATAGCCGTCGGGACCAATCAGCCGATCGGCGGCCATGATCCGACCGCCCACGCAGAGATCGTGGCTCTGCGCGCTGCAGCCGCCAAACTCGGTAACTATCGTCTTCCAGGACTGACCCTGGTGGTGACCCTGGAGCCTTGCGCGATGTGCGCCGGCGCGATCAGTCACGCCAGGATCAGTCGATTGGTTTTCGGCGCCGAGGACCCGAAGGGCGGCGCCGTGGTGAACGGGCCCCGGTTCTTCGAACAGCCGACCTGCCATTCGCGTCCGACAGTGACATCAGGCGTCCTGGCGCAGGAATGCGCGACGCTGCTGAAGGATTTCTTCCGAGCGCGGCGTGCGCGCTGAGCGCTTGCCAACCGGCCGTCGCGGGTTGGAAGATGATCTCATAAAACCAAAACATATTGGGAGATCGTCATGGCGGGTTTGCTGAGCGGAAAGGTTGCGATCATCACAGGCGCAGGCAACGGCCTGGGCGAGGCCTATGCGAAGCTGTTCGCCAAGGAAGGCGCAAGCGTCGTGGTCAATGACTTGGGCGGCGCGCGCGACGGCACAGGCGCCGATGTCTCGGCGGCCCAAAAAGTCGTCAACGCCATCGCGGCCGCGGGCGGCAAGGCAGTCGCCAACGGCGACGACGTCTCCACGGTGCAAGGCGGCGAGAACATTCTGAAGACCGCATTGGACAGTTTCGGCAAGGTCGACATCTTGGTCTGCAACGCCGGCATCCTTCGCGACAAAACCTTCGCCAATACATCCGAAGACGACTGGGACAAGGTGATCAAGGTCCACCTTAAGGGCACATATTGCTGCGCCCTGCCGGTCTGGAAGTGGATGAAGGACAACGGCGGCGGCGCGATGGTGCTGACCTCGTCCACCTCCGGCCTCTATGGCAACTTTGGCCAAACCAATTATGGCGCAGCCAAGGCGGGCATCTACGGGATGGTCCGGGTGATGTCGATCGAAGGGCGTAAGTACAATATCCGCGTCATGGGACTTGCGCCTGGCGCCTACACGCGGATGACCTCCGATCTGCCCGGACGCGCCGGACGCGAGCCGGACCCGATGAGCTTGCCTGAGAACGTCGCGCCGGGCGTGCTTTTCATGGTCAGCGACCTGGCGGCAGACCACTCCGGCAAGATCCTGGGCGTCTCAAGCCGCGGCGTGCGCGAGATCAAAATGCTGCAAACTCCCGGCTTTAATCCCGGCCGACCCTACACAGCTCAGGAGGTGGCTGAGCACGCCTCGGACGTATTCTTCGCCAATGCGGAGGAGCGCACCGCTCAGACCGCCTAGGCTTGCGAGCTTGCGCGCATCCAAAGCGCTGATCCACGGCGACTAAGCTTTGAGGCTTGCGGTGCGGGGCGACCAGATGACGGCGGAGACCAGCGTTAAGCAAAGGGCGCTCGCCCGGCTAAGCGACGTGCGCAAACGCTACGGCCAGACGGTCGCGCTGGATGGTTTCAATCTTACGGTGCGCTCAGGCGAACTCTTGGCTGTGCTCGGCCCAAACGGCGCAGGAAAGTCTACCGCCATCGCGCTGATGCTAGGCCTGCAGCGGCCCGATGCAGGCGTAGCTGAGCTCTTTGGCCAATCGCCGCACGACCTTGGCGCGCGGCGCGGCGTCGGAGTGATGATGCAGGAGGTGAGCCTGCCAGACGCCCTGCGGGTTGGGGAGCTGATCACCATGACGCGGGCCTATTACCCGGACCCGCTGACCTTGACCGAGACGCTGTCGCTCGCCGGCGTCGAAAAGATCGCCGGGCGGCCTTACGCCAAGCTGTCTGGCGGCCAAAAGCGCCAGGCGCAGTTTGCCCTATCGATCTGCGGGCGTCCGCGCCTGCTCTTTCTCGATGAACCCACCACCGGTCTGGACGTGACGGCGCGTGAGACGATGTGGGCGACATTGCGATCGCTCGTAGCGGGTGGGACGGCGATCGTGCTCACCACCCATTACATTGAAGAAGCCCAAGCCCTCGCCGATCGGGTGGTGGTCATGTCCAAGGGTCGCCAGCTCGCCGAAGGCACCGTCGATGAGATGCGCGCGCTCGTCGTTCGCAAACGCATCGCGTGCGTCACCCGTCTTGGTGCTGGCGCAATTTCGGCTTGGCCGCAAGTCGCCAGCGCCGAATGTGATCTGGCCCATCGCACAACAATCACCACGACCGATGCTGAAGCTGTCGTTCGTCGCCTGCTGGCCGAAGATCCGACGCTTGCGGACCTGGAAGTGCGGCGAGCGGGCTTGTCGGAAGCCTTTGCTGAACTCACTCAGGAGCCAGCTCAGTGACCACCTCAGCGCCAATTGCAGCCCCGACCATGGGTTTCAGACGCCTGATCGGCGCCTATCTCAGCGACGCCAGGTTCGAGTCGCTGCGCCTCCTGCGGACGCCGGCGTTCTCGATCCCAATCCTGGCCATGCCGATCCTTTTCTACACGTTCTTCGGCGTGCTGTTGAACAACAAGGTCAGCCCAGCCATCGCCAACCAGATGTTCGTGGGTTGGACAGTTTACGGCGTGATGGGCCCTGGCCTCTTTGGTTTCGGCATCCTGGTGGCGGTGGAGCGAAACATGGGTTTGCTGACCTTCAAACGCGCGCTGCCTATGCCGACGGGCTCTTATCTCGCGGCCAAATTGATGATGGCCTATGCCTTCGCCCTGGTCGTTATGACGATGCTGGTGGTTGCAGCCGTGACCATGGGCCATGTGGACCTTACGCCGCTGAAGCTGATCACGGTGGCCGCGGTCATGTCGCTCGGCGTCATCCCCGCCTGTGCAATCGGTCTTTTCATCGGCTCGTGGGCGCCGGCTTCGAGCGCCGGCGCCTTCGCAAACATCATCTACTTGGGAATGGCCTTCCTTTCAGGGCTGTTCTTCCCCTTGAGCGGGGTTCTGAGAACAATTCGCCCGATCTGGCCGACCTATCATTTGGCGCAGGTGGCGCGCGCCGCCGCAGGCCTGCCGGTCGATGGGTCCGTTGCAAGCCACCTCGCCGTCCTCATGGTCACCAGCGCAGTCCTGATCTTGCTTGCCGCGCGGCGACTTGCGCGGGTGGGTTAGCCGAAAGCCGCCAGCCTTGCGTCCAGGCCTTCGCGCACGGCCGGCCATTCATCAGACAGGATCGAAAAGACGACGGTGTCGCGCACCCGTCCGGTCCAGACGACCCGGTCACGACGCAAGATCCCTTCCTGGATAGCGCCAAGCTTGCACACCGCCGAGCGACTGCGCGCATTGATGGCGTCAACCTTGAACTGGACGCGCCGCGCGCCGCTCTCAAAGGCGTACCCCAAGAGCAGCCGCTTGCTGCTCGGGTTCACCGCCCCGCCCCGCACTTCGGGGTGAAGAAAAGTCCCGCCGATCTCCAAGCTTGAATTGACCGGGTCGAGCGTGAGGTAGCTGGAAACCCCCTGGCACCGGCCAGCGACCATAATGGCGAAATTGATGCGATCGACGTCCGGCGAGCCATAGAACCGAGGCCAGTTGGCGTCGAAATGCTCTCCCATCAGAGAATAGGGATAAAGATCGCGCCAGGTCTTGGGATCGGCTTGGCAGGCCGCATAAAGGCCTGCGCGATGGCTTTCTGTCACCGGCTCAAGTCTCACATGGGTGCTTGCCAAGACCTTGGGTTCGATCTGCATTTTTTTCTTCCAGGGCGAAATAGTTGCAAAGCCGCTCTTGCGCCGCCCAGCTTCGCGCATACGTGAGGTATGCCCGTTCCTGGGCGTTTCCTCCCTAAACTTTATAGGGCCGGGTTTTCGAACCCGGCCTTTTTTTTGGGCTTCAGCCTTGCTGATAAAGCCTAGCCGCCTGGAAAAGATAGGCGGCCCCGATGACCGTCAGGATCAGGCGTAGGTAGCGTTTGAAATTGACGTCGCTCAGGCGATCAAGGAGCAGTCCGCCGACGGCTGTTCCCAACATCGAAAGCGGAACAGCCAGGGCGAAAACCCACATTGGCGGGACACCCTTTCCACCCGCGGCGAAGAGGGGGACGCCGTAGACGACAATCTTCATCAAATGGCTGAACACCTGGGTCGCGGCCTTGGTCGCCACAATGGCGTGGCGGGTCAGGCTCGTGCGCACGAAGAAGACGTCGAGGAGCGGTCCTGCCACGCCGGCGGTCAGGTTCATGCCCGTCACGCTCAGGCCGCAGATGAAAGCCTGCTGCGGCCGAGACGCATCGACCTTCACCCAGCCTTGGGGTAGCCACACCAGGCCAGGAACAAGCCCCATCAGCAAATAGAGGGTGGCCTTCGTCGGCTGCAAGGCGATGAAGTACATGACGCCTGCGGCGATGAAGGCGCCCAAGGCGTAGACGCCGACGATGCGCCAATGGACGTGCTTGCGATGCAGGATTGCGCGCCAGGCGTTGGCGACCAGTTGCAAGAGACCGTGAGCGACGAAAGTGGCGGAGACTGGCAGTACGAGAGCCAAGGCCCCTTTAAGCGCCAAGCCTCCCGCCATGCCGAAGACGCCGGAGAGCGCCGCCGTCAAAAACGACATGACGATAATGAAAACGCCGGTGGAGATCGCCATTTGGGTAGTCCTTCGCAGTTGCGAACCGCCTCGCGAAGGGGACACAGGCCCCTTCGTCTGCGGATCTGCGGCGCGACGTGCGCCAGAAGGGGCCGGCCGGCCGGCTGGGGCTCAAGACCGTCATTGGCCGAGCGCTTTGTAAAAGACAGTGGCCGCCGCCATCGCGCCATCGGGCATCAGGGCGAACTGCGGGATCACGCCGACGCGGGTCCATCCCAGCTTGTCATAAAGCTCTTCGGCCGCGCCGCCGGTCACTGTGTCGAGGGTCATCAACGGACGCTGCATCTCGAGGGCGGCGGCTTCAGCCGCACGCATCAGCGCTGCAGCTGCGCCGCGCCGGCGTGCGCGCCGGTGCACCAGGAGCTTGGCGACGTCGGCCCGATGCGGCTGATTGGGGGGCCAGGCCGGGATAACCTGAACGACGCCGAAGATACCCGCCTCGTCTTCCGCCACCAGGATCGCTCGACCATCGTCGGCGCTCGCCTGCCCGCGCCAGAAAGCTTCTGCATCGGCGATCGTCATGTCGCTCATGAAGCTCACCGAGGCGCCGCCCCAGACACAGTCAGCCAATACCGCGGCGAGCAAAGGCGCGGCCTCAAGCGCATCTGGCCCGACCAGGCGGCGAATGCGGAAAGACTGGGTCATCTGAGCGGCGCCCATACACCGCAGCTTGCTCATCAGACAACCCCACAGCGACGCTTAGCCGCCGCACGCCCGTCTTAGCTCTTCGTCTTGGCGATCGAACAAGCCCAGCTGTCGCCCGACTTTTTGGCGACCCCCGGGTAGGGGCAAAGAAGCTGGCTGGCGCCGCCAGGTCCGGTCGCCGTCACCTCCTGAGGCGCGGCTTTTTCTTCCACCCATCTGTCGAGGATCGTCAGCCAATCAACCGTTCCTGGTCCGGCCCCGCCCTGACAGTGCAGCATTCCAGGGATCATGTAGAGCCGATAGAAATCGGCCGTTCGACCCATCTTGCGATTGACTTCGCCATAGTAGCGCACGCTGCCCAAAGGCGGGATCGCGGGGTCATTCCACCCGTGGTACTGGATCAGCTTGCCGCCGTGTTTCTTGAAGGGCGAAAGGTCGGGATCGACCGCGTCCATAATCAATGCGGTCTTTTGGCGATCCCGATCGTATTTCGCTCCAAGGTCCATTTTCAGGAAATCGAACGCGGGATCGTCGTAGACGAAATACTTCAGGAATTGAGACGAGATCGCATGGCCGGAAGATTCCGCATAGGTCTCCTTCGAGGTCCCGGTGTTCCAGGCCTGCCACCCTCCGCGCATGGCCTCGGCCCCGGGCATGTAGCCCGGGAACATCGACTTTCCAGCCACCACGCGTCCACCATAGATCGCCTTGGCTGACGCCACCTGCGGCGCGGTCAGGCACCCGTCGGTCTGACCCGGCTTGCACTTCAGTTGGCTGGGGTCGAAATGGCAGGCCATTTCATCGCGAATATAGGTTCCGCCGTCGGCGCACTGCTTCAAAGCCGCCGCCTGCAGAAGCTCCAGTTGCGGCGTCGCCAGGTAGCCGCCGGGTTTGGCCAGGGCTTGCTGCATATAGGCCCGCCCGCCGGTGGAGAGGGTGTTGTAGTTGGCGGTCGCGCCAGCCACGATCCCATCAAAGTCGTCAGGGAACCTTTGAGCTTCCATGAGCGCTTCGCGCCCGCCGGCCGAACAGCCTACGAAGTAGCTCCGTGCGGGCGCCTGGCCTTTGATTGCAGAGACCAGCGCCTTTGCGGCCAGCGTCGTCTCCTTCAAGGAGCGCGTGCCGAAATCAACAATCTTCTGCGGATGACCAAGCGCCCAAACCGCAGTGCGACCATTGCCGACATGGCCATCATCGGTCCCTGCCGCGGCGTAGCCGCTCTCAGCGCGCGCCTTGATCTGCGCCGAGGGTATCGATCCGGCGAGCCCGCCGTTTCCCACCTGCACGAATTTACCGTTCCAGGCCGAGCCCAGCGGGACCATGACTTCGATGCCGATCTCGCTGTCAGCCGTGGGGCGACTGGTCACGAGCAGCCGGCAAGCCTGGCCTGACTTTATGGCCTCGACGCTGGCCGAAGTGACCTGCGCGTGCGCCAGCTTGGTCTGCAACATCTGAGCGCATGGCGTCTCGGCATGCGCAGCAAAAGGCGTGGCCAGCGCAAGGATGGCGCCAGCTGCAAACAGCGATCGCTTCATGGCTTAGCCCTTTCTCTTCGCGACGGAGCAGGCCCAGCTATCGCCGGCCTTCTTGGCGACCCCCGGGTAGGGGCAAAGTTCCTGACTGGGCGGCCCGCCGGGCGACTGGCCCGCGCCCCCCAGGGCCGTCAGCTCGCCTGGAGCCTTCTTCTGGGTCACCCAGGCGTCTAGTTGCGTCAGCCAGTCGACGTTGCTGGGGCCCACGCCGCCAGCGCAATGCAGCATTCCCGGGATCAGGTAGAGCCGGTAGAAACCGTCGGTGTCGCCCATCGTCTTGCGGACGTCTTCATAGTAGCGGATCGAGGAGCGTGGCGGGATCGCTGGGTCATTCCACCCGTGATACTGAATAAGCTTCCCGCCGCGCTTTTCGAAAGCGGTCAGATTTGGATTGGGGGCGTCGATTTCGGCCGCCATGGTCTTACGTGCGGTCTCGAATTGAGCTCCCATGTCCATCTTCAGGAAATCGAAGTTCGGATCTTGGAAAGCGAAATATTTGAAAGCGTCGGAGGAGAAGGCGAAGCCCATGGCGTGGGGCCGCATCTCGTCCGTCGGCCCCGTCAGCCAGGCGTTCCAGCTGCCGTTGAGGGCTTCTGCCCCGGGACTGAAACCCGGAAACGCGACATTGCCCTTGGCGTCTTTTCGACCGGTGTAGATCGTCGAGGCTGAAGCCACCTGAGCCGAGGTGAGGCAACCTTCCGTCTCCCCCGCCTTGCAGGCGAGTTTGGCCGGATCAAAGCGACACGACGCAGGATCGCGGAGGAACGCTTCTCCAGGCGAACACTGCGCGATGGCGGCTTTTTGCAAAAGCTCGCGCTGCTGCGGACCAAGGTAGCCGCCCGGCCTATTCATGGCCTGCTGCTGGGCCGCTGAGATGCCGAAGAGTTGGCTCATGTAGGCGGCCGGCGCGCCGGCGACGACGCCGTCGAAATCGTTGGGAAAGCGCTGCACCGACATCAGCGCTTCACGTCCGCCGTCAGAGCAGCCGCTGAAATAGGACTTTGCGGGCTTGTCGCCTTTTTTGGCGGCGATGAGAGCCTTGGAGATATCCGTGGTCTCCTTCACTGCGCGCCAGCCGAAATCGATGATCTTCTCGGGATGGCCAAGCGCCCAATCGGCGGAGGTGATCACCTTCGATTGGTGGCCATCGTCGGTTCCGGACACGGCGTAGCCGGCGCGAACCACGCGGGCGAACTGGGGAACCGGGATCTGGCCTGCAAAACCGCCATTTCCGAGCTGCACAAATTTGCCGTTCCAGGCTGGGCCCTCGGGGATCCAGAGCTCGAGCCGGATGTCTGAATCCTTGGTCGGCCGGCTGGTGACCGAGAGCTTGCAGACCTTCATGTCACCGAGCGCTTCGGAGCTGGCCTTGGTGATTTCGGCGTGCGGCAGGCTGGTCTTGACCAGGTCGGAACAGGCCGCCTCAGCGCGGGCGACCGCGGGAGCTCCCAACGCCAGCAGCGACGCCGACGCCGCGGCCAACGCCAGTGTGGTCGAATTCATCCTCAACGCCCTCCCAAGCTCTTGACGGACTCACTCTAGGCACAGCTGATCGCAGGTGCAAAATCGGGTTCGCCGGGTTCTCGGCCTGCGTCGCTATTCGTCCGGTCGGAGCTGGCGGTCAGGCGTGCAAGGACTCAGCCAGGACCCGTAAGGACGGCGCGACAGCGACGCCCTCCGAGGTGCGAGGCGAGCTTTCTGCGTCGTCAGTTGCGGAACACCGCAGCCGTCGACGGGTCATGCGGCATCTCGCGGTACTGGCGAAGCTCGTTTCGCCCCACCACCATGTGATGGACTTCGTCTGGCCCGTCAGCGATCCGCAGGGTGCGCGTTGAAGTGTACATCCGCGCAAGCGGGGTCTTTTGCGAAACGCCCAGCGCGCCATGCATCTGGATGGCCTGATCGATGATCTGGCAGACCCGTTCGGGCACCATGGCCTTGACCATATGGATCCAGACGCGGGCTTCCTGGTTGCCAAGCACATCCATCGCCTTGGCGGCCTTCAGCACCATCAATCGCATGGCTTCGATTTCGATGCGCGCACGGCTGACGATCTCGATATTGCCGCCCAGTTGGATGATCGGCTTGCCAAACGCCTCACGCGTCAGGCCACGGGACACCATCAGATCCAGCGCCTTTTCCGCTGAGCCGATGGCGCGCATGCAGTGGTGGATGCGGCCTGGCCCAAGGCGAAGCTGCGAAATCTCAAAGCCGCGACCTTCGCCTAAGAGCATATTCGAGGCGGGCACGCGGACATTGTCGAAGACAATGTGCATGTGCCCGTGAGGCGCATCGGGGTCCCCGAAGACGTTCATGGGGCCCAGGATCCTCACGCCTGGCGCGTCGGTTGGCACGAGGATTTGCGACTGGCGCAGGTTGGGGGGACCGTCCGGCGTGGTCTGGACCATGGTGATCATGATCTTGCACCGCGGGTCGCCAGCGCCGGAGATATAGTGCTTCTCCCCATTGATGACGTACTCATCGCCCACCAAGGTGGCGCGGGTGTTGACGTTCTTGGCGTCTGACGAGGCCGAATTCACCTCGGTCATCGCAAAGGCGGAGCGGATCTTTCCTTCCAGGAGCGGCTTTAGCCACTTCTCCTTTTGCTCAGGGGTGCCGACGCGCTCCAGGACCTCCATGTTGCCGGTGTCGGGCGCAGCGCAATTCATGGTCTCGGAGGCCAGCCGGTTCTTGCCGAGCTCGACGGCGATATAGGCGTAGTCGAGGTTGGACAGGCCTTCTCCGGTTTCGGCGTTGGGAAGGAAGAAGTTCCAAAGGCCGTTGGCCTTGGCCTTATCCTTCGCCGCCTCAAGGACTTCGAGCTGACCCGGCGCATAGCTCCAGATGTCAGGATTGCCCTCACCCAGTCGATGGAACTCCTCGCTCATCGGCTCGACGACGTCGCGGATGAACGTCTTGACCTTGTTGAGAAGCGGCAGCGCTTTCTCCGACATCCGCAAGTCGTTGAGCTCGTCCATCGGGTTCAGGGCGAAGCTGGAAGCGCCCTTGTCTGCGGCGATGTTCATCTGGTTTCTCCCACGGAATTTCGTTTGCGCCAGCATTGGCGCATCAACAGGGTTCAAACAAGCGTTTAAATGCCCGATGAGCCCGCCGCCGCCGCCTGCGCGGGACTGAAGGCTCGACTCGGCGACGGACTGAGCATCGGGGGGCCGTGAAATCGGCCGCCCGACCTCGCCTTGGACTATTTTACAGGTGCGTGAGACGCCGTGGGGCAGACGGCTGAGAACAGCGCCTCATCTTCTGGGCCGCCAGCCTTCTTCGGCGTATCGGAACGCCAGCCGCTCGGAATCTCGAAGGGCTTCGAGGGCTTGAAGGCGGTGATCAAGATCAGATTGTGTTTTTCGCAGTCCAGGGCCGAGACGTAGCCCACGCCCTTGTCGGGACCGCTTGGCATCAAGCCGGCGGAGGGCTTTGAGATGGATTGCATCACCACGATGCGGCCGGTCTGCTTGTCCTTATATGTATAGTCGTTGTCATAGGACCACTGGATGCCGTTGTCGCCGTCTGCGAATTTGGTCCAATTTTCAGCACGGGCCGCGCCGGTGGACGAAACGGCGATAAGAGCGGCAAGCGCTAAAGCGCGTCGCATAGGTGGACTCCCCAAAACGTTAAATCTTCAAATCCAACCCTAACGGCGCCAGTCGGGCGCCTCCAGCGGAAAACGCGGCGCGCCTTGACTCAGCCCCGCGGCTTTCCTACTTGCACCGCGTCGTTAGCACTCAAGGACGGCGACTGCTAACATGCGTCCTTGAAACACTGACACTGTCTTAAAAACCAACCGTCGTTTCGAACGGAGAAAGAGCATCATGGCGTTTCGTCCCCTGGGAGATCGCGTCCTCGTCAAGCGCGTCGAGGAAGAAGAGAAGACCAAGGGCGGGATCATCATCCCCGACACAGCGAAGGAAAAGCCGCAGGAAGGCGAAGTCGTCTCCGTCGGCCCCGGCGCCCGTGACGACAGTGGCAAGATCCAGCCGCTCGACGTCAAGAAGGGTGACCGCATCCTTTTCGGCAAATGGTCCGGCACCGAGGTCAAACTCGACGGCAATGACCTGCTGATCATGAAGGAAAGCGACATTCTAGGTGTGCTCGAGGCGTAAGCCCGCACCCATCCCGCACCCTTAAATCATTCAGAAAAGAGAGTTCCCAACATGGCTGCGAAAGACGTCTATTTCGCTTCCGACGCGCGCGACAGGATGCTGCGCGGCGTCAACACCTTGGCCAATGCGGTTAAGGTGACGCTCGGCCCAAAGGGCCGCAACGTGATCATCGAGAAGTCCTTCGGCGCGCCGCGCTCCACCAAGGACGGCGTCTCGGTGGCCAAGGAAATCGAACTGGCTGACAAGTTCGAAAACCTCGGCGCCCAGCTGATCCGCGAAGTCGCCTCCAAGACCAACGACAAGGCCGGCGACGGCACCACGACAGCGACCGTGCTGGCGCAGGCCATCGTCACCGAAGGCCTCAAGTCGGTCGCGGCCGGCATGAACCCGATGGACCTTAAGCGCGGCGTCGACAAGGCGGTCGCCAAGGTGATCGAAGAGATCAAGCGGTCCTCGCGCAAGGTCTCCAGCAACGCCGAGATCGCCCAGGTCGGAACCATTTCCGCCAATGGCGACACCGAGGTCGGCGACATGATCGCCAAGGCCATGGCCAAGGTCGGCAACGAAGGCGTCATCACGGTTGAAGAAGCCAAGACCGCCGAGACCGAACTTGATGTCGTCGAAGGCATGCAGTTCGACCGCGGCTATCTGTCGCCTTACTTCATCACCAACGCCGAAAAGATGGAGGCCGACCTCGAAGAGCCGATGATCCTGCTCTTCGAAAAGAAGCTCTCCTCGCTGCAGCCCCTGCTGCCGGTGCTGGAAGCGGTCGTTCAGTCGGGCCGTCCGCTCCTGATCATCGCTGAAGACGTCGAAGGCGAAGCGCTGGCGACCCTGGTGGTCAACAAGCTGCGTGGCGGCCTGCGCGTTGCAGCCGTCAAGGCGCCGGGCTTTGGTGATCGCCGTAAGGCGATGCTGGAAGACATCGCCATCCTGACCGGCGGTCAGCTGATCAGCGAAGACCTCGGCATCAAGCTCGAGAACGTCACCCTGGACATGTTGGGCAAGGCCAAGAAGGTCACCATCACCAAGGACGACACCACGATCGTCGATGGCTCCGGCGAAAAGAGCGGCATCGAGGGCCGTATCTCGCAAATCAAGAAGCAGATCGAAGACACCACCTCGGACTACGACAAAGAAAAGCTGCAAGAGCGTCTCGCCAAACTGGCGGGCGGCGTTGCGGTGGTCCGCGTCGGCGGCTCCACCGAGGTTGAGGTGAAGGAAAAGAAGGACCGCGTCGACGACGCGCTGAACGCAACGCGCGCAGCTGTCGAAGAAGGCATCGTTCCCGGCGGCGGCGTCTCCCTCCTGAAGGCGTCCAAGGTTCTGGACGGCTTCAAGGGTGACAACGACGACCAGGAAGCCGGCGTCGCCATTGTGCGTCGCGCACTGCAAGCCCCGATCCGTCAGATCGCCGAAAACGCCGGCGTTGAAGGCTCGATCGTGGTTGGCAAGGTGCTCGAAAACAGCTCCCCCACCTTCGGCTTCAATGCGCAAACCGAAGAGTATGTGGACATGGTCAAGGCCGGCGTCATCGACCCGGCCAAGGTGGTCCGCACCGCGCTGCAAGACGCAGCCTCGGTCGCCGGTCTGATGATCACGACTGAAGCAGCCATCGTCGAGGCCCCCAAGAAGGGCGGCGGCGGCGGCGGCATGCCTGGCGGCGGCGGCATGGGCGGCATGGGCGACATGGACTTCTAGTCCATTCCTCCAAACCAGGATTGAGGGCGGGACCGAAAGGTCCCGCCCTTTTTCGTTTCCCAACGACCTGGACGACAAGACCATTGAAGGTCTGCATAATCTTCAGCGCATGACGTCATGTGGCCGCGGAGTTGGCTTTTCACGCCCAGCGTCGAACGCCACTATCAAGGGCTCCCCAAGCTCGGAGATTGCCTGTGCTGCTGTCGGATTTGAAAGTCGTCGAGTGGTCCACCTGGATCGCCGGACCGGGTTGTGCGGCGGTGATGGCCGACTGGGGCGCAAAGGTCATCAAGATCGAATCCGCGACAGGCGACGCCACGCGGACATTCTGGCCGGACACCGCGGAGAGTCCCGGCAATCCGATCTTCTCCAATGAGAACCGCGGCAAGCGCGGCGTGGTTTTGGATGTCGGCAAGCCCGAGGGTCGAGACGCCCTCATCGCCATCCTGAAAGACGCCGATGTGTTTGTGACCAACGTTCGTCCGGGCGCGTTGAAGCGCGCCCGGCTCGACTATGAGAGCCTGCAAGCAGCCTTGCCCAGACTGATCTACGCCAACGTCACCGGCTACGGACTGACCGGGCCTGAAGCCGACATGCCGGCCTTCGACCTGACGGGCTTTTGGACCCGCAGCGGCGTGGCGCACGCCACCATTCCACCAGACCAGGAGCCCTTTACGTGCCGTCCCGGTTTCGGCGACCACGTCACAGCGCTTGCGACCCTTTCCGGCATCCTGGCGGCCTTACATGAACGCCACAGGACAGGCTCTGGGCGTCAGGTGGAGACTGCGCTGATCCGCGCCGGCTGCTATGCGCTTGGCTGGGATTATTCGATCCACCTTCGCTATGGCCAGGCCGTGACCGCCCAACCGCGGGACGATCGTCCAGCTGCGCTTGGAGGTTTTTTCCGGACAAAGGACGACCGTTGGTTCTGCATGGCGACGCGGGGCCCGCGCGATTTCCCCGCGGTCATGGCTGCGATCGGCAGGGCCGACTTGATTGATGATCCGCGATGCGTCTTACCAATCACAGATCTTGCCGTGGTTCGCGAGATCCGCGCCGTGCTGGACGCCAAGTTCGCAACCTTGACCCTGGCCGAAGCGCTCGCGCTTATCCAAGCGGTCGACGTGATCTGTGCGCCGATGGCGACGCTGGACGATGTCGTGGCCGACCCGACGGCGCATGCAGCCGGATGCTTCGTCGAAACCCCTGACGGCTGGGGTGGCAGCTTCAAGGCGCCTGCCGCGCCCGTCAGGTTCCCCGCCACGCCCACCGGGCCTGCCGGACCCGCGCCCAAGCTTGGTCAACACACCCAAGACGTGTTGCGCGAGGCGGGCTTCAGTGATGAGGCGGTGAAGGCCCTCTTCGCCAGCGGGGCGGCGCTTTAGCGGCGATAGTCCCCGCGCCCGTATTCGCGGCGTCCGTCACGCAAGATCATTCCGCCGATCCAACTTGAAACGCCGGTGATCACGGCGGCCATGACGCCAGCCAGCAAACCATGCACGTGGAACCCAGGAACGATCATCGCCACCAGCAGGATCATCCCTGCATTCACCACCAGCAGGAACAGGCCCAGGGTGATGATGGTCAGCGGCAAGGTCAGGATCACAAGGATGGGCCTTACGATCGCATTGACCACGCCCAGCAGAAGGGCGGCCAGAAAAAGGGCCGTGGCGTCAGAGACAGCAATGCCTGGCACAACCTCCTTTGCGACCCAAAGCCCCAGAGCGCCGAACACCAGGCGAACGATCAGTTTTGTGAACATGCGGGACCCCCGGCTGGTATATCCCTGCTACCCTAGAGCCGCACTGTGCGTCGTAGGAAGGGTTTCGCGTTGGACACGTGCACGGCGCATTTTGGCCGCAGCTGGCGGTTCAAGGTGGAGACTGGGGATTTCTAAGGGGCCATCTGATGTATCGACGCCTGGTTTTTGCGGCGTGCCTGCTGACGCTGAGCGCATGCGCCTCCAAAGAGCCGGCGCAACCTCGGCCTGGAAGCCCAGGATGGTCTGGCCGACTTGTTCCGGGCGAAAAGCTGGCGCCCGTGCACCTCTTCATCAGCCCGTCGGGCGAGCCCTTCCGAGGTGACGATGGGTTCAACCGCTGGTTCACCCAGGTCGACGCCAACCATGATGGCGTTGTCGATCTCGCCGAATTTCGGGCGGATGCAATGCGCGCGTTCAAGATGTTCGACACCAACGGCGATGGGGTGATCGATGGCTTGGAACTGCAACACTACGAACATGACATCGTGCCCGAGGTCGGAACGGAATCCTTCGACGCCGGCCCCACCGCCGGACGTCGCCCAGGCGGTGGAAGCAACGGAGAAGGACGCCGCCGCAGCGGCGGCGATGCAGGAGGCGGCGGCGCCCGCGGCCCCGCCAATGAAACCGGCTTTGGGCCTGATCTTTCGCAAGACCATTCGACGCGGGTTCCAGGCTCCGGCCTGATGGGGGCTGCGCGCTATTCGCTGCTTAACGAGCCTGAGCCAATATCGGCGGCCGACACCGACCTGGACGGCAAAGTCACCTTGGCCGAATGGATGGCGATCACGGAGCGGCGCTTCGCCAAGCTGGATCGCGCCAAGACAGGCAAGCTCACAAAAGAAAGCCTGCTGCATCCGCCACCGAAAACGAAAGACGCCGCAAAAGCGCCCTAAGCCGCCGGTGCATCCTGGCGAATTGGATCAACGTAGCGATCGGGTGGGATGGATTTGATCGAGCCTTGGAGCTTCCCGGGAATATCGCCTCTTAACCGCCTGGCTCAACGACCTCAAATAATCAGCTCTCCGCCGGCCCGGTTTTTCTTGTTTCCACCGCCTTACGGAACGCCGATGAACGCGACGCCTCGGCTTGTCGAGGCGGGCATGCCCGACAGATGCGTCTCTTCCGGGAACAGGGTGTAGCGAACCTTGTAGCCTGCGCCGCCCTGCAGCGCCATGAGACGGCTCGCCAGCTCGCGGGCGTTGTCCACCATTCGGTCTTCCCTCAGCTCGGCCAGCGTTTCACGGCGCTCAGGACCGGAAGGCGCAAGTGCGCATGGGGTTGCGTGTGGAGCTAGGCTGAGGTGGCTTCCACGACGGGAATAGTCTCTGAGAGCCGCCCGCCAATGCGGATCGGCTCGACGCGCCGGGCAAGGCCTGTGGCCTTGTCGGTCTCCACAAAAACCCCGCAAACACTGGCAGGACCCTCGGCGGGCTTGAAGCGTCCGCTGGATATGCGGGTTGTGAAGCGCCGGAGCGGTTCTTCCTTCTGATTGCCAATGACGCTGTCGTAGTCGGCGCAGGCGCCTGCGTCGGTCTGATAGGCTGTGCCGCCAACCAGGATCTGGCAGTCGGCGGTCGGCACATGGGTGTGGGTGCCCACGACCAGGCTCGCACGTCCGTCGCAGAAATGACCCATCGCCATCTTCTCCGAGGTCGCTTCTGCGTGAATATCGACCACGATGGCGTCGGCGAGAGAACCAAGCGGGCAGGCTTCCAGCGCCTTGTCGACGGCGGCGAACGGATCATCGAGGCTATCCATATGGACGCGGCCCAAGAGGTTGATCACCAGGATCTGCTTGCCGGAGTGCGTCTCGAAGAGCTGCGCCCCGCGACCGGGCGCATCAGAAAAGGCCGAATAGTTAAGCGGTCGAATTAAGCGAGGCTCGCGCACGATATAGGTGAGAGCCTCCTTCTGATCCCAGGAATGATTGCCCAAGGTCAGCGCATCAGCGCCGGCCTCAAAAAGCTCCCGCGCGGTGGATTCGGTGATGCCGAAACCTGCAGCGGCGTTCTCGGCATTGACGATGACAAACTCCAGACCCAGCCTTTTTCGCAGGCCCGGTAGGTGATCGGCGAGACCATCGCGGCCCGCACGGCCGACGACATCTCCAAAAAACGCAAATCTCATGGGCCTTCTCTAGCGACTTGCCCCCGTCACTTCTATGAACTCCGTCTCCGTCACGACAGCGTTGAGCCGTTGATCGTGGGAGTCCAGGGGCACCGCATCGATTTCCTGGCCAGCGTAGGCCAAGCCCAGAACATATACGGGCCTAGACCTGCGCAGTTTCGCCAAGGTCCGGTCGTAGTGTCCAGCGCCCTGTCCCAATCGTCCGCCCCGACGGTCAAACGCCAGGACCGGGGTGATCATCAGATTTGGATGGACCTCGGGCGCTGAAGAAAGAGGAGCTGGAATTCCGAACGCATCGGGAACAAGCGTGTCAGCGGGCCGCCAGAGCCGAAATATCAGGGGCGAGCTTTTGTCCGTCGCCACGGGCAAGGCGGCTTTCGCACGATCTGGATCGAAGCCAAGGATCGCGCGCAAAACCGGACCCGGGTCCAGCTCGGAGCCTAGCGGCCAATAGCCGGCGATTACGCTGAACCGGCTGAAGCGGGACAGCGGCAAGCGCCGCGCTGCACGTTCAGCGGCATCGGGAACGTTATTCGCCAGACGCCGTCGCAGGGCGCGCATGCGCACGCGCAGCGCTGTCTTATCTAGGACTTGGGTCACGTGCCTGATCTAGCCAAGCTAGGTCGCGAAGTCGAACATCACCACATCGTGCGGCGGCGGGCTGACGCCGCCGGCGCTCTTGTAGAGCGCCATGGCCGCAGCGTTGCCGGCGTTGGTCAAGACGAACATCTCGTCCCAGCGCCCCGTCCGGCCAAGCGCGCTGAGCGCGGTCAGCATCGCCTTGGCAAGGCCGCGCCGCTGGTGGCTGGGGGCGGTGTCCACCGAGTAGATGAAGAAGCTCGTCGCCTCGAAGCGCCGCAGGATGTGGCCGTAGATGAAGGCGACCACTCGGCCGGCGTCGAGGGCCACGACGTTGACCAGATCGGCGTCGGCGAGGTGTGCTGCGGCGTCTTCGCCGCTGAGCGGCCCCTCGTCCGTCAAGTCCACGGCGGCGACCAGCAGCTCCTCGTCGCCGGGTCGCAGAATGCGGATGTCCATGGCCCGAACCCTAGAGGAAGATCCATCTCTAAAGGAAGACCCGCGAGCGCCCTGCGGCATAACGGCCCGCGTGGCCTGCTGGCGAGGTGGCGGCGCCGCGAGAACCGTGAAGGACTGTTTCATTCCCTCGACCTGGTAGACCAGGTGGGCGCCGTGTGCTCGCAACCACGGTCACGGACAGGGACAGCTCCCTAAGAGTGAATTAAGGTCGCTGGAATATGTCGCCTTCGACGTGGGCCGCAGCTGACCCGCCGTTAGCTAAGGTAGTGGGTCAACCTCTGCTTCTCAAGCGACCCTGGACTCTGACGTTCACGATAAAGCCACATCTGGGTCGTTCGCCACGCGCGAAGCGACGGAAGGGGCCCGCGCCAGCCTATAGCGCCGCTAATGTCCTGCCTGCGGATTGAATCAGCCAAGGCCGGGCTCCAGGTGAGGAATGCGACCGCAGCGCTCAACAATTCAAGCTGGAGGTCACCATTTGCGGCTCCCGATGCAGACGGCCGTAAAGCCTAGGCCTCTTCGCTGGCGAGCTTTTCAATGCGCTTGGCTGCGCTCTCCAGGGCCGCGACCGCCCGAACCTCCACCCGGGCGCGATCGGCCTGCACACGCGAAAGTTCGGACTGCATCGCCTCCAGCCGCGCGCGCGCGTCAGCCAGTTCATCGGCGAGCAGAAGCGCGCCCATCAGGAAGAGGCGGGTGTCGCCCAATTGGCCCATGTCCTGTCCGACCTGGCGAACTTGATGGTCGAACATCTTGGCCAGCGCCACGAGGTGGGCTTCCTGTCCATCCTCGCAGCCCACCGCGTAGGGTCGGCCGTTCACCTCGATGCTGATCTGAGCCATGAGGTCAGTGCTCCACGGGCGGGGCTGAGCCGTTCAGGGCGGCGCGGATTTCCAATATAGCCCGTCCAAGGGCCGCCGAAGCCTCCGCGCCGGCGCTTTCAAGCTCGCGTTCGCGCGCCCGCGCCTCGTCCAGCTCGGCCGCCAGCTTGGCGCGATCCTGGTCAAAAAGGCCGCCGACAGCGTCGCCTGCCGACCTAAGTCGCAGGGCGAGCCGCTGCTCCAGCACATGAACTGCTTGTTCCAGTCGCCGGCCTGCAAGGTCCAACGCGCTCTCGCCGTTGCTCATCGCCGTCCTCCTGCCGCCTATCTATAGACCTGCGTCGCCTTGCTTCGAAAGCACCGATCCTGCGCGCCTTTCTTGACCCTTTCGCGCCCGCGTGCGACCCCGCCCGGCATTCCTTAACGCCCGACTTTAAAGGTTCCGATGCCCGCGCCCCTCCAGACGATGGCCAACGCCGTTCGCGCTCTTTCAATGGATGCGGTGCACCGTGCGAAATCCGGCCACCAGGGCATGCCGATGGGCATGGCCGATGTGGCCACGGTGCTTTTTACGAAATTCTTGAAATACGACGCTCAACGTCCCGATTGGGCCGATCGGGACCGGTTCGTGCTTTCGGCCGGACACGGCTCAATGCTGCTCTACAGCCTCCTCCATCTGACCGGCGTGAAGGCTGTCACCATGGAGCAGATCAAGAACTTTCGGCAATTGGGCTCCAACACCCCAGGTCACCCCGAATTCGGACACACCCCCGGCGTGGAGACCACGACAGGCCCCTTGGGTCAGGGGCTGGCCACGGCCGTCGGCATGGCCATGGCCGAACGGCACGTAAACGCCCGCTTCGGCGATGGCTTAGTCAATCACCGCACCTGGGTGATCGCCGGAGACGGCTGCCTCATGGAAGGGGTTAGTCACGAAGCGATCAGCCTGGCCGGACGCTTCAAGCTCGCCAAGCTGACCGTGCTTTTCGATGACAACAACACCACCATCGACGGCGAGGCCACAATCGCCGAGACCGGCGATCAGCTCGCCCGTTTCAAGGCCGCTGGCTGGGCGGTGAAGTCGGTCGATGGGCATGACTTCACCAAAATCGCTGCGGCGATGCGCTGGGCGATGCGCCAAGACCGGCCCGCCTTGATCGCCTGCAAGACCAAGATCTCCAAGGGAGCCGGCCCCAAGGAAGGCGACCCCCACAGCCACGGCTACACGCTCTTCGACGACGAAATCGCCAAGGCGCGCGCGGCCATGGGTTGGACGGCCGAGCCCTTCACCGTTCCAGACGAAATCCTACGCCCCTGGCGCGCGGCCGGACGCAAGGGTGCGAAGCTGCGCAAGGCATGGGAAGCCGCACTGACGGCGTCAGGCCAGCGGGCCGAATTCGAAGGCGCAATCAGCGGCGATCTGCCGGCCGGAGCCTTCGAAGCGCTCGACGCTCACATCGCCAAGGCCGAGGCCGAAAAACCAGCTGCAGCCACGCGCCAGCACTCGGGCGCAGCGTTGGCCGCTCTGGTCCCGGCGATCCCCGAAATGGTCGGGGGTTCGGCCGATCTCACCGGATCAAACAATACGATTGTAAAGGGCATGGGGGTCTTTGACCTGCCCGGCTATGCAGGCCGCTACGTGCACTATGGCGTGCGAGAGTTCGCCATGGCCGCCGCCATGAACGGAATGGCGCTGCATGGCGGGGTGATCCCCTACTCGGGGACCTTCCTGGTCTTCTCGGACTATAGCCGTCCGGCGATCCGGCTTGGCGCGCTGATGGGCGCGCGCGTCATCCACGTGATGACCCACGATTCGATCGGTGTCGGAGAAGACGGTCCGACCCACCAGCCTGTCGAGCATGTGGCCGCCTTGCGCGCGATCCCCAATCTCAACGTCTTTCGCCCGGCCGATGCGGTGGAGGCCGCCGAATGCTGGAAGCTCGCACTTGAAAGCCGCAAGGCCCCTTGCGTCATGGTCCTTTCGCGCCAAAAGACCCCGGCGGTCCGGTCCATTGTCGCAGGTGAGAACCTTTCGGCGCGCGGCGCCTACCAGCTGATCGGCGCTGAACACCCGGCGCAAGTGACGATCTTCGCCTCAGGCACGGAGGTTTCGGTGGCGCTGGCGGCGCGCGACCTTTTGCAGGCCGAAGGTATTGGCGCGCGCGTCGTCTCAACGCCTTGTTGGGAGCTCTTCGAGGCCCAGCCGCGCGACTATCAGGCCCAGGTGATTGGCGAGACAAGCGTGCGCATTGCGGTGGAGGCCGGCGTCAAAATGGGCTGGGAGCGCTTTATCGGCGAAGAGGGCGGCTTCGTCGGCATGTCGAGCTTTGGCGCAAGCGCTCCGGCCGAGGTGCTCTTCAAGCACTTCGCCATCACCCCAGAGGCTGTGGTTGCAGCCGCCAAGACCAGGCTCTGACGCCATGGCGCCGAAAACACCCTCTTCACCCAGGCTTGGAACGCCGCTTTCGCCAGCGGCCGTCAAGGTGATGCTGCTGGGCTCGGGAGAGCTTGGCAAAGAAGTCGTCATCGAACTGCAACGGCTCGGCTGCGAAGTGATCGCCGTCGATCGCTACCCCGACGCCCCGGCCATGCAGGTGGCGCACCGAAGCCACGTCATCACCATGACCGAGCCCTCGGCGCTGCGAGCCCTGGTGGAGGCCGAGCAACCTCATCTGATCGTTCCAGAGATTGAAGCGATCGCCACAGATGAGCTGGCGGCCATCGAGGCGGCGGGCCTTGCGACGGTGATCCCCACCGCGCGCGCCGCGCAGTTGACGATGAACCGCGAAGGCATCCGCAGGCTGGCGGCCGAAGAGCTTGGCTTGGCCACCAGCCCTTACGCCTTTGCTTCGAGCGAGGAAGAGCTGGCGAGGGGCGCCGCTGAGGTTGGCTTTCCCTGCTTCGTCAAGCCGGTGATGAGTTCGTCGGGTAAGGGCCAGTCCTTCGTGGAAAATCCCGCCCAGATCGCCCAGGCCTGGCGTTATGCGCTTGAGGGGGGTCGGGTCGAACAGCCCCGCGTCATTGTCGAGGGCCGGGTGGATTTTGATTTCGAGATCACCCAGCTGACGGTGCGCAGCCTGGCCAACGACCAGATCATGACAAGTTTCTGCGAGCCCATCGGGCATCGGCAGGTAAAGGGCGACTATGTGGAGAGCTGGCAGCCGCAGCCCATGAGCGCCACAGCCTTGCAGACCGCGCGTGAAATCTCGCGCAAGGTCACAGACGCGCTGGGCGGTCAGGGCGTCTTTGGCGTGGAGCTTTTCGTCAAAGGCGACCAGGTCTGGTTTTCCGAGGTGAGCCCGCGCCCCCACGACACCGGTCTCGTCACTCTGGTCAGTCAGTATCAGAGCGAATTCGCCATCCACGCGCGGGCTATTCTCGGGCTTCCTGTGGACGTCTCCCTTCGCCAACCCGGCGCCAGCGCGGTCATCTATGGCGGCCTCGACGCCAAGGCGATTGCATTCGAAGGGGTCGCCCAAGCCCTGAGCGTTCCGGGGGCGGACCTTCGGCTTTTCGGCAAGCCCGAAAGCTTTTTACGTCGCCGAATGGGCGTCGCCCTGGCGCGTGGCGGCGACATCGATGAGGCCCGAAAACGGGCCAGCCAAGCGGCTGGCCAGGTGAAGCCAGTAGAAATTTAAGGCTTGGGCGTCACAAGGCGTCGCTAAACTTGCCCCGCCGGGGGGTTGACTTGGCTGCTGCGCCCCGAAAAAACGCGCGCACTTTAGACGTCCTAGGGAGACACTTCAGATGACCGTACGCGTCGCCATCAATGGTTTCGGCCGTATCGGCAGGCTGGTCCTGCGCTCGATCGTCGAACATGGGCGGCGCGACATCGAAGTGGTCGCAATCAACGACCTGGGCTCGGTCGAAACCAACGCCCACCTGCTGCGCTATGACAGTGTCCACGGCCGCTTTCCCGGCGTCGTCACTGTCAATGGCGACAGCATCGATGTGGGATTGGGCCCCATCAAGGTCACCGCCATCCGCAATCCGGCCGAGCTGCCCCACAAGGAGCTCAAGGTCGACATCGCCCTTGAGTGCACCGGCCTCTTCACCAACCGCGAGGCCGCCGCTCAGCATCTGACGGCTGGAGCCAAGCGGGTGATCGTCTCGGCGCCCGCCGACGGCGTCGACAAGACCATCGTCTATGGCGTGAACCATGAGACGCTCACGCCTGACGACCTGGTGATATCCAACGCGTCCTGCACGACCAATTGCCTGGCGCCCGTGGCGCGGGTGCTGCAGGACCTTTGTGGGATCGAGCGTGGATATATGACCACGATCCATTCCTATACCGGCGACCAGCCCACCTTGGACACCTTGCACAAGGATCTCTACCGCGCGCGCGCTGCGGCCATGTCGATGATCCCGACCTCAACGGGCGCGGCCAAGGCGTTGGGCCTTGTGATCCCTGAACTGAAGGGCAAGCTTGACGGATCATCGATCCGGGTGCCGACGCCAAACGTCTCGGTCGTCGATCTGACCTTTGTGCCCGCAAGGTCGGTGACGGTCGCCGACATCAACTCAGCGATGCAGGCCGCGGCCGCCAAGGGTCCGCTCCACGGTGTCTTGGCCGTCACCAACGACCCGCTGGTTTCCGTCGACTTTAATCACGTGGCGGCCTCCTCCACGCTCGCCCTGCCCCAAACCCAGATGATCGATGGAGGCCTGGGCCGGGTGCTCTCATGGTATGATAACGAGTGGGGTTTCTCGACGCGGATGAGCGACACCGCCGTGGCCATGGGCAAGCTGCTCTAAGCGCAGATGGCATTTCAAACGCTCGACCAGGCGGATCTCCATGGCGCGCGCGCGCTGGTGCGCGTCGACTTCAATGTCCCTATGGAGGATGGCCAGGTCACCGACGACACCCGCCTGCGCGCCGCGATTCCCACGGTCGATGTCCTACGCAAGGGCGGCGCCAAAGTAATCCTGCTGGCCCATTTCGATCGACCGAAGGGCAAGGTCGTACCCAGCATGAGCCTTGAAGCGATTGTGGCCCCGCTCTCGAAGGTCTTGGGCGCGCCCGTCGCCTTCGCCCACGATTGCATCGGTCCCAAAGCGCGCGAAGCGGTGAACGCCATGCAGCCGGGCGATGTCCTGCTTTTGGAGAATGTTCGCTTCCATCCCGGGGAAGAGGCCAACGATCGCCGTTTCGCCGACGCATTGGCCGCCAACGGCGACCTTTTCGTCAACGATGCGTTCTCAGCAGCACACCGGGCTCATGCGTCCACCGAGGCGCTGGCCCACAGGCTTGCGGCTTACGCTGGTGAACAGATGCGACTGGAGCTCGACGCTCTCGACCGCGCCTTGGGCCACCCGGAACGACCGGTTCTGGGGATCGTCGGCGGCTCAAAGGTCTCCACCAAGCTCGAGCTACTACGCCACCTGGTGACCAAGCTCGATAAGCTGGCGATCGGCGGCGGCATGGCCAACACCTTCCTCTACGCCCAAGGACACGACGTCGGCGCGTCCTATTGCGAGAAGGAGCTGGCTGAAACCGCCCGTGACGTGATCCGGCTGGCCGGGCAAAACAACTGCAAGCTCTTCCTGCCCTTGGATATTGTGGTCGCCGAGAGGCTCGCCCCCGGAGCGCCGGCCCGCGTACGCGATGTGGGATCGATCGACGAGGAGGAGCGCATCCTCGACGCAGGCCCAGAAACCGTCGAGCGGTTGTGTCGCGCGATGAGCAATTCCAAGACGTTGATCTGGAACGGTCCACTCGGCGTCTTCGAGATGCCGCCCTTTGACAAGGCCACCATGCAGGCTGCGCGCTACGCCGCAAAGCTCGCGCGAGACGGCAAGCTGGTGGCGGTGGCGGGCGGTGGTGATACGGTAGCAGCCCTTAACGCGGCGGGTGTCGTGGACGACTTCACCTTCGTCTCGACGGCGGGCGGCGCGTTTCTTGAATGGATGGAGGGCAAAACGCTGCCCGGCGTGGCGGCATTGTCCCGATAGAGAACGACAAGCGAGCAAAGACCATGGCCCGGATCACCCTGCGACAACTTCTCGACCATGCTGCTGAACATGGCTACGGCGTGCCGGCCTTCAACATCAATAACATGGAGCAAGGCCTGGCGATCATGGAGGCGGCTGACGCCGTCGATGCTCCGGTGATCATCCAGGCCAGCCGCGGCGCGCGGGCCTATGCCAATGACATCGTGCTTAAGCACCTGATCGATGCGCTTGCGGAAATGTACCCGCATATTCCGATCTGCATGCACCAGGACCACGGCAACAACGAGGCCACCTGCGCCACGGCGATCCAGTTCGGGTTCACCAGCGTCATGATGGACGGCTCTTTGAAGGCCGACGCCAAGACGCCTGCCGACTATGACTATAACGTCGCGGTGACCAAGCGCGTGGTCGACATGGCCCATTGGGTCGGCGCCTCCGTCGAAGGCGAGCTCGGCGTGCTGGGCAGCCTTGAAACCGGAATGGGCGAAAAGGAAGATGGCCACGGCTTCGAGGGCAAGCTCGAGCATGACCAGCTGCTGACCGACCCCGATCAGGCCGTCGAATTCGTCAAGTCCACACAGGTCGACGCCCTGGCCATCGCCATGGGCACCAGCCACGGCGCCTACAAGTTCACCCGCAAACCCGACGGCGATGTTCTGGCCATGAACGTCATCGAAGAGATCCACAGGCGCCTGCCCAACACCCACTTGGTGATGCACGGATCATCTTCGGTGCCCCAGGACCTGCAGGACGTCATCAATCAGTTCGGCGGCGAGATGCCCCAGACCTGGGGCGTGCCGGTGGAAGAAATCCAGCGCGGGATCAAGCACGGCGTTCGCAAGATCAACATCGACACCGACAACCGCATGGCCATGACCGGCGCGATCCGCAAAGTCTTTGCGGAAAACCCAGGCGAGTTTGATCCGCGCAAGTATCTGAAACCCGCCATGGATGCGATGGGCGTGGTGGTGCGCCAGCGCTTCGAGGAATTCGGCGCCGCCGGATGGGCCGGCAAAATCAGTCCACTGCCCATCAGCGTGATGGCCAAGCGCTATGCCTCCGGCGAACTCGCGCCCAAGATCGGCATCACCCGCCACGCGGCGGAGTAGCGCCCGACCTCCTCGGCGAAGAAGCCGTAAGCGCTTTTAGTGGATGATCCTGGCTTCAACGGGTCTGCGCGAGATCCCCTCGGAGACGACATTGGCGAACCCGATCCAGCCAATGTAGGGGGCGACAAGGTTGGCCGCGGGCGCATCGACCTGGCGTGCGCGCCAGACGTAGGCGCACGCGGTGCCCATGGAAGCGATCGCCGTCGCCAGCTGCCCGCCCAATCGCTGAGGCCCCAGCGCCATCCACACCGCGTTAAGGGCCTGCACCGCACCCCAAAGGGTCAGAGCCTGGGTGCGCGCCGAACTGCGAGGCGCGTTCCAGATGCGAAGGCCAGATAAGGTCAGGGCCATAAAGAGCGGAGGCCAAAGCGTGGCGAACACCTTTGAACGCGGCTTGGGCTCGATGATGATCGGAGCCTCATAGTCGCTATAGATCTCGTAGTCCTCCTCGAGGGGCGCGTTAATTCGCGCCACCAACGTCGAAAGCGCCACGGCTCCTAGCGTAAGGCCGACCCCGATCAGAATGTGTTGCGCCGAGCGACTGCGGCTGTTGGCGAAGCTATCCACAGCCCCGCGGACAGGGTTCCTTGGCATTGTCGGGCCTCTTGCTTTCGGTTCGCCTACGAAATCCGCAGGGGCTGCGTTGAGTTCCGGTCCAGCTTGCGTGGAGCTCGCCCGTGGCGCTCTGCAGACCATTGTGTTCGCTCAACCTGGGCGGCTGAGCAAGCCGGCTCTGAAGGAAAATCGACGGGGACTTCGCAGCCCAGCCCGCTCGTCGTCCGCGACGGTCTGTCACATGGCCGTTATGCCGGTCCAGGCGTTCTTGGGTGGAAGGGCCGCATCAACGCAATCGACGCGTGTGTTCAGGATCAGGCAATGCATTTCGACGCCTTGTTGCTGTCGCGCCTGCAGTTCGCCTTCACCATCGCGTTCCACATCATCTTTCCAAGCTTTACGATCGGCCTAGCGAGTTTTCTCGCGGTCCTGGAAGGGCTTTGGCTCGCAACGAAGAACGACACCTTCAAGCTGCTCTATCTCTTCTGGGTCAAGATCTTCGCCATCTCGTTTGGCATGGGCGTCGTCACCGGCGTGGTGATCTCCTATGAGATCGGCACGAACTGGAGCGCCTTTGCAGCCGCCGCGGCTCCGGTGATCGGACCCCTCCTGGCTTTTGAGGTGCTGACGGCGTTCTTTCTGGAGGCCAGCTTCCTTGGGGTGATGTTGTTCGGCTGGCGAAAGGTCGGACCGAAATTGCATTTCGCCTCAACGAGCCTTGTGGCGTTCGGCACTGTGGTTTCGGCGTTTTGGATTATCTCGGCCAACAGTTGGATGCAGGATCCAAGCGGCTTCACAACCCTTCATGACGGGACGCTGCGCGCCACCGACTGGGCCCGCGTGATCTTCTCACCGACCTTTCCGATCCGGCTGATTCACATGATCTTGGCCGCATTTCTTACGACCTCGCTGGTCGTCGGCGCAGCCTCGGCATGGCGTCTGCTCAAGGAGCCCAGCGAAGAGCAAAGCGAATTGGCCTTGAGAATGGCGATCGGGATGTTCGCCATTGTGGCCCCTCTTCAGCTTTTGGCGGGCGACGCCTCTGGCAAATGGGTTTTGCAAGCCCAACCTGCCAAACTCGCCGCGATCGAAGCCTTCTGGGACACCAAGCCAAGTCAGGCCTTTCACATCGCCGCCTGGCCGGACCGGGCGAGCGCCTCCAACCGGTGGGAGCTTTCCATTCCTAAGCTGGGCAGCCTGATCACCGCCGGCGACGTCAACGCCAGGGTCCAGGGGCTCAAGGCGTTTGCGCCGGCCGATCGGCCGCCGGTCGCGGTCGTGTTCTGGGCGTTCCGCGTCATGGTGGGATTGGGCGTGGCGATGATTGCATTGGGCTTTTGGGGGGCCTTTCTGGTCTGGCGGGGGGTATTGGTCCATTCACCGCTTTTTCTGCGGGCTTGCGTCGCGATGGGTCCTGCCGGGTTCCTTGCGGTGGTGGCCGGCTGGATCGTAGCTGAGGTCGGTCGCCAGCCCTTCGTGATCTATGGCGTCTTGCGAACCGATCAGGCTCTTTCCCCCGTAAGCGGCGGCGAAGTCTCGGTCTCATTGCTTTCGTTCATGATGATCTACGCCGTCATCTTCAGCTTCGGCGTGCTCTACATCTTGCGCCTTATCGCCAAAGGACCCGTGGCTGGAGGCCTCGAGCCCGCCCCCGCCATGGCGCGCCCGCCCGGCTATGCGCTGGCCGCGCTCGCTGACGAGCCGGAGCGCGACGGATGAGCCTTGATCTCCCCCTGATCTGGACATGCATCATCGCAGTTGCGGTTCTGCTCTATGTGATGCTCGACGGCTTCGACCTTGGGATCGGCATCCTTTTTCCGTTCGCGGGCTCGCCGGCCGAACGCGACGTCATGATGAACACCGTCGCCCCTGTCTGGGACGGCAACGAGACCTGGCTGGTATTGGGCGGGGGCGGACTTTTCGCAGCCTTCCCCCTGGCTTTCGCAGCCCTGATGCCGGCGCTCTATATCCCTATCACTGCGATGTTGCTGTCCTTGATCTTGCGCGGCGTAGCCTTTGAATTCCGGCTGCACGGGCGCAGGCAGGCCAGGGCCTTCTGGACGGGGGCCTTTGCAGTGGGATCCTTGGGCGCAACGCTCGCCCAAGGTCTGGTGTTAGGCGGCTTCATCCAGGGCGTGAGTTTGCGCAACGGACGTTTCGCAGGCGCAGCCTTCGACTGGCTGACGCCCTATGCGGTGCTCGTGGCGGCGGGCCTGGTCGCGGGTTATGCGCTCCTGGGCGCATCGTGGCTGATCTGGCGCACGAAGGACGCGCTCCATGACCGCGCCAGGCGCTGGGCTTGGAGCGCCTTGGCGAGCGTGGCGCTGCTCTTGTTGGCGGTGAGCATCGCCACGCTCTTCGTTCATCCGCGTATCGCGATGCGGTGGGGCGAGCACGAGGGCAGGGTCGACCTTCTCCAGCTGGCGCGGCTTTCTCCGATACCGATCCTGGGCGCTGCAGGCCTCGGGATTTCGGGCCTTGGACTGCTTCGGCGCGCGCACGGCTGGCCGTTCGCCGGCGCGGTCTTAGTCTTCATTTCGGGCTATCTTGGACTGGCCGCCGGCTTCTTCCCTGACATCGTGCCCTATTCCATGACCTTTCGGCAGGCGGCCAACGCCGACAATGCGCTGGCGCTCATGCTGATCGCAGTTGTGGTCCTGCTGCCTGCGATCATCGGCTATAGCCTGTGGGTCTATTGGATATTTCGCGGAAAGGTGACGCCCGATGCGGGGTATCATTGAACCACCGCCAGAGCCCGGCGCGTCACAGGCGCCCCTGCTGCAGCGGCTTGGTTGGTTCGTCCTGCTCTCGGCTGGCGGCGCGCTTTCCACGGCGGCGGCGGCTTACGCCTTGAGGGCGTTGCTCCGCTGACATAACACCGGGCATGGCTAAACCGCTGTGCCGACTTTATCTAATCACCCCGCCGACCCTTGAGGACCTGGCCGCCTATGGCCGTGAGCTCGCTCATGCTCTGGACGCAGGCGACGTCGCGGCTCTGCAAATTCGGCTGAAGGGCGCGCCGGACGACCTGATCACAGCCGCTGTCGATGCGCTCGCGCCGATCGCAGCCTCGCGCGATGTTGCAGTCATCCTCAATGATCGACCGGATCTGGCGGCGAAGCTGGGCTGCGACGGCGTCCACGTCGGTCAGGATGATGCGACCCTGGCCGAGGCCCGCGCGCTGCTCGGACGTGACCGGATGGTCGGGGTCACCTGCCACGCCAGCCTTCACCTGGCCATGGAGGCCGCCGAGGGTGGCGCAGACTATGTGGCGTTCGGGGCGTTTTTCGCCACGACGACAAAGAACGCTCCAATCCGCGCCGAGCTCGATCTCCTGTCAGGTTGGCAAAAGGATATGGTCACGCCTTGCGTCGCAATCGGCGGGATCACGGTGGCCACGGCGCGGACAATAGCCGCCGCAGGCGCGGATTTTGTCGCCATCTCTGCGGGCGTCTGGGCCTATAGCGAGGGGCCGGCGGCAGCCGTCAAGGCGCTCAATATCGAGCTGGCCCAAGGCGTCGCCGAACGCACCTGACGGCCATCCGTGAATTGCAAGACGGGCTCTAAGATGCACGGTAAAATATAGGGTTGTTTTGGCCACCCCCTCCTAGCCAGAATGCACCGACGACAGACGGGTTTCGGCAGGGCGTACCTCTCCATCTCTTACAATAGGATGCGATCCGCCCGATCGAGAGCGCGGGCCCATGCGCTACGAAAATCCGAGTGATTGGAAATGTTTCCGGAAGATCTGGCAATCTGAAGTTCGGTAGCGACGTCAAGATTCGCAGCGCCTTCGTCGAGGACGAGAACACGCCGATTTCGGTACAAGGCGCGGGCCAGCAGAATAGGTTGCCGCTGTTCGCCCGAGAGGGCGGACCCCATGTCGCCCACAAGTGACAGGTACCGCATGGGCATCTGGGCGATTTCATCATGGACCAGCGCATTCGGGCCGCGGCCACCGCTGTTCTCCCAAATGTATGGACAAGCTCACAAAACCCCTCAAGGATAATCGCGTAAAGGTAGATTTCTGTGAGGTTACAACTTATGATAAGGTCTATCGGATTGGTTCTATTGCTGATGGGGGGGCTCGTGGCGCCGGCAGAGGCGGCCAACCCTCCCCACGCCGAGACAGCTTTCCAGGGCTACTTCGCTGATCCTTTCGATCCAGGCGACTTCGGTTGGCTTGCCTGGCGTTCGTCAGACGATCCTAGTGATCGCGAGAAGTGGCGCCAGCTCAACGCTTGGGCGGAACGCGTGAAGGAACTCCGCACGGCCGAGGAAAAGAGCAAGTTGGCCGCAATAGGCGAGACGAGCGACAAACTGCCCCTCGGCTGTTACGGAGAGGTGGTCTGCAACTGGGTCACTGATTCAACGGCGACCGAGGACGCGGTTGGCGGCTGGAGTAAGTTCTCTGCGACTCTCGACTCGATCCGACCCTATTATTCCGGATACGAGATCGGCTTTTCGACAGCGCGCGGTTTCATCGTCCCCGGGCCGGGTGAAAGCGTCTCGGATCAACTCAACGAGATTCTGTTTCTCGACCAGTTGGCGCGGCCGTTTGACCGGCTTTACGCGATGAACCTCAGCCCTGACCAGAAGCGGGTACTTGGCTTACTGATCACACATCAGCTGATGCAACGGGTAGACAACGACAATCTCGAGCTATTTGAGAAGCTCTTCGCCAAGATCGGGTGGCCCGCCGCTGGGCTCGGCCACAAACCATCCTTAGGCTCGTTTCTCATCGTTCAACATTCCGACGCCCATCCCGCCTTTCAAATTCAAGTGATGCGCGCCCTCGCTAAGCAGGACAAGGACAGTGGCGGTCGCTACCTGCCCTTGCTAGCGGATCGGGTACAACTCAAGCTTCATGGGACCCAGACGTACGGATCGCAATTCCATTGCGTCGAGGGGCACATGGAGCCTTATCCAGTAACCGATCCCGCCGGGCTGGACGCACGTCGCGCCAGCGTTGGACTTGACCCAATCGATGTCTACAGAAAGACCTTTCCAGCTCACTGCTGATGCCGCGCGGGGACACGTATGCATCTTCCCTGATGAAGCTGATGTCCGTGCCCGCGCCTTGCGTTGGCCTGTTCACGAGTTCGGCGGCCAGTGCGACATCGCTTCTTTTGAGCACGCATCTCTAGGAGATTTCTGCGCCTTCACCCCTGGGGACGATGCGATATGGGTGCGTCGGCCAAAGTATCCTTCGCTCGCCCACCTTCACCCGGACGATGCGGAAGCTGCGCGCGGGGGATCTTGAAGGTCCCGAACAAGCTCTTGCAGTTGGACTGACCATGGCCTTCTTCGAAGCGCCGCTGATGGGCCAGGAACGACGGGCTCTGCATGAAAAACACAGAGAAAGCCGCCATCCCGATGTCGCCCATCGCATAGCGCGTGTTCAGGCCGCGGCGCTTGCCCGGAAATCCGTCCAAACGCCGCCGCAAAGACCCAAGCATGGCCTCCAGCGCGCCCATAGCGCCGTGGAATCCGACAATCCCGCCGCGATCCAGCCCTTTGCGGGCCTCCGAGTCACATCGCCACATCAACCGCCCGCAAAAAACTGAGAATGACTCATTCAAATTGAGAACCGCTGGCGCCTGACGGCTCGCCTTGCTTCTGGAGGGCGCGACCACTAGGTTCCGCCGCCTCCACCGCCCACGGAAGACACGCCCCCCTTGTCCACCCAGACTGCCCTTCTGAAAGTCATGAGCGATGCTGCGCGCAAGGCTGCGCGCGGATTGAACCGCGACTTTGGCGAACTCGCCGAGCTTCAGGTGGCGAAAAAAGCGCCCGCGGATTTCGTTTCAGCCGCCGACCTCAAGGCCGAGCAGACCCTCTTCGAAGCCCTCGCCAAGGCCCGCCCGGGATATGGCTTCCTGGGCGAAGAGCGCGGCATGATCGAGGGCACCGACAAGACCCATACCTGGATCGTCGATCCATTGGACGGCACCACGAATTTTCTGCACGCCATCCCACACTTTGCGATCAATATCGCTCTGCAGCGCGAAGGCGCGGTGGTGGCGGCCGTTACATTCAACCCCGTCACCAACGAACTCTTCTGGGCGGAGAAGGGCAAGGGCGCGTTCGTCAACGACAAACGCCTAAGGGTTGCGGCGCGGACCCGGCTGGACGAAGCCGTGCTGGCGACCGGCATCCCGTTCATGGGCCATGGCCAGCACGCCACGTTCCTCAAGGAATTGCATCAGATCAGTCAAAGGGTGGCCGGCGTACGCCGCTTCGGCTCGGCGGCGCTGGACCTCGCCTGGGTCGCCGCGGGTCGTTACGACGGCTACTGGGAGCGCGATCTCAACCGCTGGGATCTGGCGGCGGGCCTCCTGCTGGTCACCGAGGCCGGCGGCCGGGTGACCGACGCGCAGGGCGGTGAGGCGGTGTTGGAGCAAGGCTCGGTCTGCGCCGGCAACCTTGAAATCCAGCCCCAGCTCCTGGAACGTCTGCGCCAGGCTGCGAAGTAACGGTCATCAGTTGACTGCTCGGTCAAGCGAACGACCGATTGTCGTCACAACAAACCGGGGGCTCGACCATGGACATTACCCGCCGTAGCTTGGGAGCGGCAGCAGCCGCAGCCAGCGCGCTTTTCGCCCTTCCTGCGCTTTCGCAAGGCTTTCAGCAGCACCCCCTGATCATCGCCCATCGCGGCGCCAGCGGAGAGCGTCCAGAGAGCACGCTCGCGGCATTCCGCCTGGCCATCGCTGAAGGTGCGGATTTCATCGAACCGGATCTGGAGATGACCAAGGACGGCCACATGGTGGTTCGCCATGAAAACGAAATCTCTCTGACAACCGATGTCGCAAGCCGCGCGGAGTTCGCCTCGCGAAAGACGACCAAGAGCGTGCAGGGCAAGTCCGTCACCGGATGGTTCACAGAAGACTTTACGCTCGCGGAGCTAAAGACCATCCGGTGTCGCGAACGCTTGCCGCAACTTCGGCCTGCAAGCGCCAAGTTCGACGGCCAGGAACAGATTCCAACCTATCAGGAAGTCATTGACCTGGCGAAGTCGGAGAGTGCGCGGCTAAACCGCCCCATCGGCACCTATCCGGAGCTGAAACACGCCAGCCATTTCGCAGCCTTGGGCTTGGCCATGGAAGGGCCCTTGGCCGATATCTTGAAAAAGAACGGCCTCGATAGTGCGACCGCTCCGGTCTTCGTCCAGTGTTTCGACGTCGAACCGCTGAAGACCTTCAAGACGCTCTCCAAGGCCCCGCGCATCCAATTGGTTTCACCACTTGGGGGGCCGAGCGACGCCAAGACCACCTATCAGGACATGGTCTCGGCAGCCGGCATGAAGACGATCTCCACCTACGCGACCGGCGTAGGACCCGACTGGTCCATGGTGATACCGACCGTCGATGGCGGGCTTGGGGCGGCCACGCCATTGGTGGGCGACGCTCACGCTGCAGGACTGGCGGTTCATCCGTGGACTGTTAGGGCCGAGAACGCCTTCCTGCCGCCAAAGCTGCGCCGCGGGGCCGCGCCCAGCGACTTTGGCGATGTGGACGCCGTCTATAGGGCTCTCTACGCAGCCGGCGTTGACGGACTTTTCAGCGACTTCCCCGGTCTTGCCGTAAAGGCCCGCACGTGAAGCTTTGCATCTGGACACTGGCCCTTCTTGGCCTGGCGGCCCCGCCATTGGGTGGGGCCTATGGCCAAACGCCGATCCCAAACCGCACCCCGCTCAGCGTCATCCCAGTCAGCCCGGGCAAAGCCGTGTCACGCGTTGAGACCACGCGCGTCGACTTCCAGCCCGGACAGATCATGCCGATGCACAAGCATACGGTGCCCGTGGTCTGCTTTGTCTCAAAGGGCGACTTCCTGGTGAAAATCGGAGACGCCGCCGAGCAGCGCATATCTCAGGGCGCAACCACCTATGAGCCGGCGCAAGTCGTTGTGCGCTACTTCAAGAATGCGTCCCTCACAAAGCCCGCCCAGCTCCTCTGCGCGTCCCTGGCGGGCGCCGACGACAAGGTGCTGAACGTCATGCTGGACCCGGACCGCTAGACCTGAACTCAGGCCGCCTCGCCAAACTGCAAGGCCGCCAATCGGGCATAAAGGCCGTTGCGCGCCAAGAGCTCATGGTGGGTTCCTTCTTCCACCACCCGGCCCTCATCCATCACCACGATGCGATCGGCCTTGAGAACCGTAGCCAGACGGTGGGCGATGACCAGGGTCGTGTGATCCGCCATCGCCTCGTCGAGCGCACGCTGGACCAGGCGCTCGTTTTCCGCATCGAGCGCGCTCGTCGCCTCGTCGAGGAGAAGGATCGGGGCGTGACGAACCAAGGCTCGCGCAATCGCAAGGCGCTGTCTTTGGCCGCCCGAGAGGCTGCGGGCGCGTTCGCCGATCTGGGTGTCGATGCCTTCAGGGAGCGCCGCCAGGAATGTCTCGGCCTGGGCCGCCATCACCGCGGCCTGCACATCTTCCAGACTGGCGTCCTCACGGCCAAAGCGGACGTTCTCCAGAGCGGTTCCCGAGAACAGGGGCGAGTCCTGGGCGACCAGCGCCATTCGGGCTCGAACCTCCACCGGATCGGCTTCTCGGATATCGACGCCATCCACCAGCACCCGGCCGGACTGCGGATCATAAAAGCGCAGCAGGAGGCGAAACACCGTGCTCTTGCCCGCGCCTGAGGGACCGACAAGGGCTATGCGCTCGCCCGGCTTTGCAGCCAAGCTGAAGCCCCGAAGCGCCGGCAAATCCGCCCGTCCCGGATAAGCGAAGGTCACATTTTCCAAGGCGACCTCGCCGCGCGGAACCGCTGGCAGGACAATTGGGTGCGAGGGCGCAGCGATGCTGGGTTTGGCGGCCAGCAGCTCAGAGACGCGCTCCATTGCGCCCGCAGCCTTCTGAACATCCCCCCAGCTATCGCCCAAAGCTCCCACCGAACTGGCGGTTATCACCGCCAGGAGGGCGAATTGCAGAAAGGTGCCCAAGGACAGATCGCCCTTGAAGAGGAAGGTGACGCCCAGCCAGAGGATCCAGACCACCCCGCCAAACACCAGCGTAATGACCGCAGCCGTCATCACCGCGCGCGCGCTCATGCGCCGAAGGGAGGTGTTGAAGGAAGCCTCGACAGCGCCTCCAAATCGCGCCGCCCCGGAGGCTTCGCGCCCAAACGCCTGGACGATCTCCAGCGCATCAAGCGTCTCGCCGGCGTGGCCGACCGCGCGCGCGAATTGGTCCTGGGTCGAGGCGGTCAGCTTTCGCACGCGACGACCGAAGAGAAAAAGCGGCGCGATCACGATCGGAAACGTGATCAGGATCAGACCAGTTAGGCGTGGACTGACGATCACCATGTAACCAAGGCCGCCGATCAACATCAGAATATTGCGCAGCGACACCGAGATCGAAGTGGTGAGCAGGTTTTCGACGATCTGGATGTCGGTCGTCAGCCTGGAAAGCACCTCGCCTATGCGGGTCTTGAGGAAAAAGGCGGGGTCGAGCGACAGGATGTGGGCGTAGGTGGCCTTCCTCAGGTCTGCGACAATGCGCTCGCCGAGTTTGGTGACGAAGAAGTAGCGCATCGCCGAGGACAGAGCCAAGGCCACGGCGACCCCGCCTAGTCCCCAAAACCACGGCGCCACGACCATGACATCGGCATGCTGGGCGCGCGCCGAGCTCACCCTATCGGCCAAAAGCCGAACAGCCCCGGTCATCCCCAAGGTGGCGGCGGCGGCGGTAATAAGGAAGACGCCTGCGGCGGCCGCATCGCCGCGATGCCCCGCAGCGAAGGGGATCAGGCGAGAGAGCGCGCGGATATTGCGGCTCTTAGGTCGGCGCGCGGCGGCTTCATCGATGGATTGCGCGAGGGCCTGGCCCGCCGATGGCCGTCCGACAGCGGCCTTATCGGCCCCCAACTCGATCTCCGGATCGATCGCGGGGGACTCACTCATAGACGCTCACACCTTGCTTTTGTGGCGGCGTTTCTCTATACGCCCGGCTTCCTCGAGCGGCCCCCTCTTCGGAGGCCCTCGAAAATCTTTCGACGCTCCTTTACGTCAGGCGCCTGCGCGATGAAACAGAACACCCATCCGGACTATCATTTCATCACTGTGGTGATGACGGACGGCACGACCTACCAGACCCGTTCCACCTATGGGAAGGAAGGCGCGACGCTTAACCTCGATATCGATCCTAAGACCCACCCGGCCTGGACCGGCGGTGGTCACCAGCTGCTAGACCGTGGCGGCCGCGTCTCGCGCTTCAACGCTAAGTTTGGCGGTTTCACCCGCAAATAGGCTCCAAAGCGAGGCCATTTATCAAACGCCGCGGAAGTCGCCTTCCGCGGCGTTTTGCTTGATCTGGCAGCTTGTTTTTGGCGCACCGGGCGGAAGGCTAAATTCCGAAGGCGTTCTTCAGGCGATCCTGCTGCGCCAAAACGGGATGCGGCGCTTCTTCGGTGTCGGCTTCGACGTACATCCGCCGATCGAGATGGCGGACCCGCTCATAGAGTCTTTCGGAGCGATCAAGCAGGGCTAAAAGCGCCTGCGGCAGGACTTCAACTCCGTCGCCGCTGGCCCGGCAAACGTCTTCGCCCGCCAGACGATAGCGCTCTTCGCAAGCCGCATCTGGGGGCATGTCCCCCTCGCGCACCGCGCGCTGAACCAAGAGCCAGGACGCAACCTGCATGAGCCGCGTCGTCAGCCGCATGCTTTCGGCGGCGTAGGCAAGAGCAGCGTTGCGCGCCAAGAGTTTAGAAGCCTGGCGTCCGGCGCCGTCCAAGTAGCCTGCGGTCTCTTCCACAAGGTCCATACCCTCCTGGAAAGTCCGCTGGAACAACTCCGAACGCGCGAAGTCCTGAATGACTTCCGCACGCCAGATGGCGGTGGGCTTAGGCGTCGAAGGGGCGTTCAGATCATTCATACGCAGCTCAACCTATACCCAGCGCGCCTTGCGGTCGCGAGGAAACCGTCTCTGCAACCCCCATGCCATCCAAACCTGTTCGTTCTCATGAGGGCCGATTCAACAATATCACGCAATTTGGCCCCATCCGTCCGAGCCAGGTGCGACAACTTAGCCAGACCGGGCGCCAAACAGCGCATCAGCCGCCGCGCGTCCTGCCCGTTTTCGGTCGATCTGAGCTTTGGCGCGCGCGATTTCCGATTGCAGGATCTCGATGCGTTCTTCCAACTCAGCCACCCCGAACAACTCAAGATCTTCCCTCACGGCCTCAATCAGGCGTTGGCCTCGGCCGACGCGGACTTCTGCAGGCTCTTCCATGATGGACAATGCCTTTCCGGTTTCCCGATGGGAGGCTATCCAACCGCGCGCGCCGCCAAAGTGCAAGTTTACGCCAGCCAAGCGCGCACAGGATCGCTGAAACCATCCCCATGACTGAGGCAGAAAATGACTGAAACCATGACTGCGATCGCGATCGAGGGCGCCAAGGGCCCGGCTGAGGCCTTAAAGGCGGTCGAAATTCCGCGGCCAGAGCCAAAGGACGGGCAAATCCTGATCCGCGTTCGCGCGGCGGGTGTTAACCGTCCCGATATCATCCAGCGCCTCGGCTTCTATCCGCCCCCGCCCGGATCGCCGGAAACCATGGGGCTCGAGGTCGCCGGAGACGTTGTCGTGGGCGCCGGCCGCTGGAAGGCCGGCGATAGGGTTTGCGCCCTTTTGGGCGGCGGCGGTTATGCACAGTTCGCCGTCTGCGACGCACGCCATGCGCTGCCCATTCCCAAGGGGCTGGACTTCATAGAGGCGGCCGCCTTACCCGAAACGGTCTTTACCGTCTTTGCGAACGTCTTTGAGCATGGTCGCCTGCAGCCAGGCGAGACCTTGATGGTGCATGGCGCAACCTCTGGGATCGGCACCACAGCCATTCAAATGGCTAAGGCTTACGGCGCCAAAGTGATCGCCACGGCGCGGAGCCCTGAAAAGGCCGCGGCGGCCTTGGCGCTGGGCGCCGATATTGCGGTGGACGCCAAGACCCAGGACTTCGCGGAAATCGCCAAACAGGACGGCGGATGTGACGTGATCCTCGACATGGTCGGCGGCGGCTATTTCGCCAAGGATCTGGACGCCCTCAAAATGGATGGCCGCATTGTCTTTATCGCCAGCCTGGGCGGCGGCGACGTGACCCTTCCAATTGGAAAGCTCATGCAAAAGCGCGGCGTGGTGACCGGTTCTACGCTTCGTCCGCGCAACGCTGATGAAAAAGCCCGCCTTGCGAGTGCGGTTGAAGCATTGGTCTGGCCCTGGATTGAGGCCGGCAAGGTCGCCCCGAAGGTCGACGCCACCTTCCCCCTGGCCAATGCAGCCCAGGCTCACGCGCACCTGGAAGCCGGCGACCATGTTGGAAAAATTGTGCTGACGACCGGATAGTCCGCGGCCGTCAATCATCACAACCCCAAGCTTGGCCTGGAGCTTGGCGCCATCTTGGATTGCTGAAGACATGAACGCGGGTGCGCTCTATTTCTTTTTTGTGACGCACCTGTTGCAACCATGCCGACTTTTCGATTCTAACTGCACCGTAAGCTTCGAAAAACATTGACGCCTTCGAAGCCCTACCGCAGGTTCAGCCAACGAAGTGATCGGGCGAACGGAGCTTTCGACTCCTCACGAGTCTGACGCGGACCGCCAACGAGCGGCAGGGGAGAACGCAATGGGGGTAAGTGCAGGGTCGCCGGCTGGGCGCGCGAATTCGATTTCGCGTCGCCTCGCACCCCGTTCTATGCGCTTCCACACTTCAAGCTTTGTACTGACCATCGGCGAAGAATGCGATGCAACGGCTGCGCATTCGGCGCTCGCCGTTCGCAAACTCATCACGCATTAAGTTCCATTGACGGCCAAATCGGCCACTCGGGAGGGTAGTTTGAAACACAAGGTTCGTCTGTTGGCGTCCAGCACGCTGCTGGTAGCTGTAACCGCGTTTAGTCCGTCGGCCTTCGCTCAAACAAATCCGGCGGCGCAAGCTGCGGCCAGCAATACGATCGAAGAACTGGTGGTGACCGCTGAAAAGCGCGCCCAGAGCCTTCAAGATGTCCCGGTCGCGATCTCGGCCTTCTCCTCGCAGACGCGCGACCTGGTCGGGATCAACTCCATTCAGGACCTGACCAATTTCACCCCGGGCCTGAACTATTCCTCGGGCAACGACCGCAACTCGATCCGCGGCGTCGGTCGTTTGACCAACTCTCACCCCATCGCCAACGCCGTGGCGCTCTATGACGACGGCATCTTCAGCGATTCGACCGTTCCCGCCGGAAAGACGCCGATCTTCACCGACCGCGTGGAAGTCCTGCGCGGCCCGCAGGGCACCCTCTATGGCCGAAACTCAATCGGCGGCGCCATCAACGTGATCTCCAAGCGCCCGACGGAAGATCCCTACGCCGAAATCCGCGCGACCGTGGCCAACTATGGCCGGACCCTTCTGGAAGCCGCCGTCTCCGGCCCGCTTGCGCCCAACCTGCAGTACCGTTTGGTCGGCAACTGGGAAAAGCAGACGGACGGCTATTTCACTAACGTCGTGCCTGGGAAACCTTCGGAAGGCAACGTGATCGATCAGTGGACCGTGGAAGGCCAACTGCAGGCGAAAGTCGGCGACAGGCTGGACCTCTGGGGCAAGGTCGACCTGACCGGTTGGAACAATGGCGGCGGTGGTCCCGGCGCGCGCAACGGCTACACGGCCGCGCCCTACAACTTCGGCGAGTTCAATGCGCTATCCCCCAACGCCGGCTTCGCCTGCGCGCCTGGCGGCGTGGTCAGCAACGTCGTCAACACCTCGCCCACCGGCTGTACGAACCCCGCGTCTACTGATCCGCGCAAGTTCGCCAGCAACTTCGCCCAGCAGGTCTCGCTGGACGACACCTATAATTTCGCCTTCAACGCGAACTACCACTTCGACAACTTCGACGTGAAGTACATCGGCGGCGGCAGCAAGTATCACTATAAGCTGGAAACCGATATCAGTGGTGGTTCGGGGATCAGCTCGTTCACCATCAATCCAGCGACTTTCAACCCGCTTTTATCGGTCGCCCAACAGCCTTGCCCGGCCATTAATCTCGGCCACCCGGGAGGCTGCGCGGGCCTCACAGTGTTCCCGGAGCTAACTCAGACCTTCCAAGAAGACTTTCTGAACTTCAGCCACGAGATCAATATCGCCTCGACCGGAAACGGCCCGTTGCAGTGGCTGGGCGGCCTCTATTACTATAAGGAACACATCATCCAGCCCGTGTTCCAGAGCTTGCTGCAGCAACCGCAACTTGCTGGCGCCATCGCGAACATCCCCGGCCTTCCGGCTGCCGCCTTGGACACCCAGAACCGGACCTTCGATGACCGTCCCGATGTTCAAGACGAGTCCTACGCTGTCTTCGGCCAGATCGATTGGAAGTTCACCGACAGCCTGAAACTCACCGCCGGTCTGCGCTGGAGCCACGACCACGAGTTTGGCTCTGAGGCCGGCCGTGACGTCTGCTTCGCGACCACGGCTTGCGGCGTGACGCCCCAACTCCTGGGCCAGTTCACCCCCGCAATCGACGTGACCGGCCCCAATTTCTTCACCGGGGGCGTACCGGCCGGGGTGGTGCCTAACGGCCAGCCAGGCGGCGTGACCTTTACGCCGGACGGCTTCGGCCACCGGTCCTATGACGGCACATGGTCGGCGACGACCGGGACGCTCGGTGTTGAATGGGATCCCAGCCCCGGCACCTTGGTCTACGCCCGCTATAATCGCGGCTATAAGCAAGGTGGCTTCCAAGTCGGCGCAGTGGCCTTTGGCACCCAATTCCCGTCAACCAACCCAGAACACCTGAACGACTACGAGGTCGGGTTCAAGAAGGACTTCTTCAACCGTACGCTGCAGACCGATGTCGCGATCTTCTACTACGACTACCAGGGCCTGCAGGCGCCCTTGACAGTGGTCAACAACACCGGTGGCTTGGCGCCCACGCAGAATATTTTCTTGAACGTCCCAAGCGCTTTTAGCGAGGGCATTGAGTTCGAGAGCACCTGGAACCCCATCGATAACCTGCGCATCCTGTTCAACTATTCGTTCAACCCGACAGGCATCAACAACCTCTCAGGCATCGTCGACCCCACTGACCCCTTGGCCCTGGCGGCGGGCGCCAAACCGCTGACAGCGCTGCAGGCCTGCTCGGGCACGGGTACGACCGCTACGGCGGCGAATCCGAACCCGAATCCCGGTTGCGATGTAAACACCGGCTTTGTGCAACGGGGTCAGAATCTGAAAGGCAATGTGCTGCCGAATGCTGCACGCAACAAGGTGGCGCTGGATCTGCTCTATACCTACGAAATGGAGCGGGGCTCGCTGACTCCCTCAATCAGCTACGTCTGGCGCGACCAGGAATATTCGGGCCTCTTCAAGCGTGACTATGACGCCTCCCCTGCCTGGGACCAGGTCGATTCGCGCATCACCTGGAAGTCGAAAGAAAGCCACTTCACAGTCATCGCCTATGTGAAGAACCTCTTCGACACCCTAGGCTACGACAGCGGCGTAACGGGCACCCGCAACACCGGCGTCTTCCCGCTATCGACGATCGCCGCCGCAAAGGGGCTTATCACCCCAGGAGCTCCTTCCGTCCCCGGCAACACAAACGGCGCCGTCCCTGGCCTATCGCAGAGCGGGCTGATCACCGGCTTTGGCGCCAATGGCATTACGCGCAACTTCGCGCTGACCCCGCCGCGGACCTTCGGCGTCGAGTTCCAGTACCGCTTCTAAGCCGTCTGGGGACCACCTGACTTAGGGCGCGCCCGCAGGGGCGCGCCCTTTTTCATTGGAGGAAGATCTCAGCCACCAGCGTGCGAGCCGCACTGGCGTAAGAGCAGGAGTTTGGATTCCAGTCGGGTATCCCAGCCGGGCCACATCGCTAAAGCTCGGTCGGTCCCAGACTATAGGTTGCTCGTTTAGGGCAGTAGATCGCGTAGCCGCAAGGTCACCGCATGCGGCGGCGCGGGCCCGAGCGTGATTTCGACGGCCTTGCCGATTTCACTTTGGAAATGGCCATTGCGTCGGCACGTGACAGCGAGGTCGCAGGCGTGCCGGCGATACTGAGCACGACATCTCCTTTGACCAGCCCCATCTCAGCAGCCGGAGAACCGGGCAACACGCCCGCGACGCCGAAGGTCCCATCGCTGGCCTTGGATAATTGCAGGCCCGACCGGTTTCCAGCCTTATGGTTTCGTCACGGGGCCGAGCCCGGGGACCACCCCGGAACCGACATCATTGACGGCGTCGAAACCCTGCCGCAAGTTCAACGAACCACGTGATCGGATAATAGGGGTTTTTGACTCCTCAAAAGTCTGACGCGGGCCGCCAACGTGCGGCCGGGAGGACGCCATGGGGGCAAGTGGACGGTCGCCGGCCGGGCGCGCGAATTCATATTCGCGTCGCATCGCTCCCCAACTCGCACTGGTTCCACCCCCCAATCTCTATTCCGCTCTTCGGCGAGCATCCGGGGGGCGCATGCGCCTGCCCATTCGGCCTTCGCCGTCCCAAACCTCAAGACGCTTTGAGTTCAGTTGGTGGCCAGATCAATTGCTGGGGAGGGTAATATGCAACATAGGGTTCATTTGTTGGCGTCGAGCGCACTGCTGGCGGCCATAACTGCGTTTGGCCCATCGGCCCTGGCTCAAACCAGACCCGCGGCGCAGGCCGCAGCCAGCAATACGATCGAAGAACTGGTGGTGACCGCTGAAAAGCGCGCCCAAAGCCTGCAGGACGTGCCCGTCGCCATATCGGCCTTCACCTCGGCGAACCGCGACTTGATCGGGATCAATACGGTCCAGGATCTGACCAATTTCACGCCCGGACTGAACTATACCAGCGCCAATGACCGCGCGAGCATTCGCGGTGTCGGCCGTTTAACCAATGCGCACCCGATCTCGGTCCCTGTCGCAGTCTATGATGACGGCATCTACACGACCTCAACCGTCACCGCCGGCAAGACCCCGATATTCACCGACCGCATCGAAGTGTTGCGAGGCCCGCAAGGCACCCTCTATGGGCGAAATTCGTTGGGCGGCGCGATCAACGTGATCTCGCGACGCCCAACGGAGGAATTCTACGCCGAGGTGCGCGGTACGGTCGCCAACTATGGCCGCACGCTATTTGAAGGGGCTCTATCTGGTCCGCTTACGCAGGACGTCCAGTTTCGCCTCGCGGGCAACTGGGAAAAACAACGCGACGGCTGGTTCACCAATATCGTTCCAGGCATGCCCAGCGAAGGCAACGTCATCGATCAATACTATGTCGAAGGCCAGCTACAGGCGAAATTCGGCGGTCACGCAGACGCTTGGGTGAAAGCCGCCATCGTAGGCTGGAACAACGGCGCCGGGGGACCGGGCGCACGCGCCGGCTATTCACCGGGACCTTACAATTTCAACGAGTTCAGCGGTCAAAATCCGAACGCGCTCTTCGCCTGCGCACCTGGCGGAGTGGTGACCAACGTCGTCAACGCCTCGCCACTTGGCTGCACAAACCCAGCCGCTTCGGATCCGCGCAAATTCGCATCGCTCACGCGGCAAACAGTGTCACTGGACGACACCTTCATCCTCGCGGGGAATTTTACCTATCACCTCGACGACGCCGATATAAAGTACATAGTCGGTGGAAATCATTACCACTACAGATTATTTCAAGATAATGACAATTCCTCAACAATAAAATCCTTTACCATTCCGGTCAGTGGGACCGGTACTTGTTCAACCTTGTTCGTTTCTCTTGGAATTTGCACCCCTCTTACGGTGTTCCCGCAGAAGACCTCGACCTATCAGGAAACCTATTCGAACATCAGTCATGAGATTGATGTGGCGTCGACCAATAACGGTGCGTTGCAGTGGTTGGGCGGTCTTTACTACTATCGGGAAAATTACACTCAGCCGGTGTTCACGACCGAACTGCAACAGCCTCAGCTCTCAAACGGATCTGCGGTAGTGGCCGCCGCGCCGGCGCTGACGGGTCCGGTTGGCCTACCCTTCCAAAGTCGCCTCTACGATGACCGGACGAGCTTCGAGAACGACTCCTACGCCGGCTTCGGACAAGTCGATTGGAAATTCGCCGATACCTGGAAGCTGACGCTGGGTTTGCGCTGGAACCACGATCATACCTCTGGAACGGAAGACGTGCGTATCCTCTGCTTTGCGACGCAGCCTTGCCTCACCACGCCAGAAGCGCTCGGAAGCCTTACACCGGTCGTCGATATCACCGCCTCCATCGTCTACACCGGCGGCGGCCAAGGCATCGTCCCCAGAGGCGTGGTGCCGGGCACGCATGCCGCCACTGGCGGGGTCTCCTTCACGCCCGATGGCTTTTCGCATCGCCAATATGACATCTCGTCGTCCGCCACGACGGGAACCGCCGGCATCCAGTGGGAGCCTGACAAGGACACCATGGCCTACTTCCGTTACGGCCGCGGTTATCTGCAAGGCGGCATCAACTCAGGCGTCACCAGCACCCTTGGTCAGTTCCCGTTCACCGGACCTGAGTTCATCAACGACTATGAAATTGGGCTCAAGAAGGACTTCGGCCGGACGCTGCAGACCAACATCGCGATATTTTACTATGACTTCTCCGACTATCAGGCCCCCCTCACGGTTGCGAACCTGACGGGCGGCCTAGCCGTCAGCCAGAGCCAATACGTCAATATTCCAAAGTCGGTCAGTGAAGGCGTCGAACTGGAAAGCACCTGGGCGCCGATCGATAATCTGCGGATCTTGTTTGACTATTCGTTCAATCCGACACGGGTCACCAAGCTGACCGACATTATCGACCCGAATGACCCCGAAGCCATGCAGCCAGGCGCCAAGCCCTTGACCGCCTTGCAGACCTGCACCGGCACAGGGAGCACCGTGACCGCGGCCAACCCCCGCCCCAACCCGCTTTGCGACGCAAACACCGGCCTCGTTCAACGGCCGCAGAACCTTGCCGGCAACGCCTTGCCGCAGCAGGCGCGCAATAAGATTGCGCTCAACATCCTCTATACATGGGACCTGCAACACGGCTCGCTGACGCCGTCGGCCAGCTACATTTGGCGCGACAAGGAATACTCCGGCATCTTCCAGCGATCCTATTACGCCTCGCCATCCTGGGATCAGGTCGACGCGCGTATTACCTGGGAGGGTAAGGACAACAGGTACTCTGTCATCGCCTACGTCAAAAACGCCTTCAACACCCTTGGGTATGACGGCGGTTCTAGCGCAACGCGCCTATCAGGCGCCTATCCGAATGCGACGATTGCGGCCGGCGGCGCGGTTCACGTCGTGCCGGGCTTGCCGGTCAACGCGACAAACACCAACGGCGTTTTGGCGGGGCCGGGCATATTGCCGGGCGGCATCGTCACCTCCTATGCTCTGACGCCGCCGCGTACATTCGGCGTTGAGTTCCAATACCGCTTCTAGGCGGCGTTTGGGTTCGAGCTTGCCGAGCGCGCGCCTTTTTCGGGCGCGCCTAAATTTTCGCCTGGTCCATTTTAGGCCGTCGAAAATCCGGATTGGGGCGAACCCGGGCCGGCTAGCGCTCGAAGACGCCCATCATAAGCGGGCGGGCATAGACCGCAGGCGCCGCCTTTTGCCTGACCCCGGGAACCCAAATTCCGAGTTCAGCGCTAGCATTTATGGTGGCGGTGAGCATCTGGGAAGCCAGGAACGGATCGACCGGCCTAAGTGATCCCTCGGCTATTCCATCGGAAATCATCGCTGCGAACCGATCCGATACGCCGTGCGAATACTCGACCATCTCGCGGCGGATCTGTTCGGGCAGGGCGGCCAAGGCTGACGATCTCAGCAATGGTCCGTGCTCGGAAAGTTGGAATTCAGCCAACGCGGCCGCAGCGCTCGCCAGGCGGGTCCATTGATCGCAAGGCAGCGTCATCGCCAGACGCTGAACATGGGTCATGACGTTGAAAGTGCGTTCGAAGCAAGCAATGACCAGGTCATCCTTGGCGTCGTGGTGATGGTAGAAGCTGCCCTTGGTGACATTGAGTTCCGCTGAGATCTTGTCCACCGAGGCGCCACGGTAGCCGCGGGCGTTGATCAATCGCGTGGCCGCAAGCAGGAACGTCTCACGACTGATCGCCTGACGACCACGCGGCTCAAGTTCAGTCATGGCGATCGGGCCCGGCGCCCAAATCGAATTCGCCCCTGCCATGCCGTGCAGGAGGATGTCGCACATCGCCTCGCAAACCTGCCCATAGTCTTCAGGGGCGTACCTTGGAAGCCAGGACGCCGCCCAGAAAAGCTGCTCGAGCAAGAGTTGCGTGCGCGCCGTTCGACGCCCCTTGGAGAGCCAGAGCAATTGCGGCGCCTCGAAAATCTGACGTAGCCTGCGAAAAACCTTCATATAGGCTGCCGCCACCTCGCCGCGCTGAGGCATGTTGAGAGCGCGCAGCTCAGCCAGGGACGACAGCGGCGGCGCTGCGCCGATCGCGGCGCGGCGAAGCCGTTCGAGGTAGAGTGCGACCAGGCTGCGCAGCCGCTCGACTGGGGTGGGTTTGGCCAATGCTAGCTCGACGATCTCCATCAGCTCGGAGATCCCGCGCAACATGCACGCGGCCGCCAGATCATCCTTTCTCTTGAAGTAGTAGGTGACGCTTGTGGTTGAGAGATCGACGGCTGCGGCGGCGACGCTTAGCGTCAGTCCCTTGACCCCGCGGATGTTGAGAAGGTCCGTTGCAGCGCTCAGTATCGCTTCGCGCTTACGCTCGAACCGGTCCGTCGCTTGGACCGCAGTCTGCGCCATGTTTCGTTCCCAGTCTTATCCGGGAACGTATTTCATCCCGGTTACTTTGAGCGATTTGCGCACGGATTCTACCGATGCGCCAGGGACTTAGGACGTAGCAAGGCTGACGTAATCACAAATTCTTCGGCCGCTTTGCAGCCAAGGCGCTCCTACCAAATCACGTATCGGAAAACCCGAACGGCTGGCTTGTGCGTCGGATGTCATCGGGCAGGATCTGGCGACCGATCGGCGGCTCGGAGCGCGCAGCGCATTCCGTACGCTGACAAATGCGGCAGGTGACCCCGATAGGTGTCGCAACAACGCCTGGGTCGGGTTGCTCGGCAGCGTAGACCAGTCGGTGGGCGTGCTCGGCTGCACAACCCAGCGCGATGGCGCGCTCGACACGCGCTGCGCCAAACGCCCCGCCCCCTGCCGTCACTGTCCGCGCGATTGAGAAGAAGCGCTGGCCGTCGGGCAGTTCGAGCCATTGCGTCACGATCTGCCGCGGGGTGCGAAAAGCGTGGTGCACCGACCACAGCGGACATCCTCCGCCATGTCGCGCGAAGGGAAATCCCGCTCCATCCAGTCGCTTGGAGACATTGCCCGCCGGGTCTACCCGGATGAAAAAGAAGGGCACCCTTTCGTGCCCGGGCTTTTGTAAGGTCGTCAGGCGGTGGGCGGTCTGTTCGAAGCTTGCGCCAAATTGCCGGGCCAGGGCCTCGACGTCATAGCGACGGGCTTCGACCGCACGCGCAAAAGCCGAATAGGGCATCAGGAGCGCTGCAGCCGCATAGCTGGCCAAGGCGCGGCGCGTCAGGCGCTCGCCGCCTTCGGTCGCGAAGGTCCCATCTCGCAGCAAGCCGTCGATCTCCTCGCCCATTTCGAGGTAGGCGAGTTGCAGCGCCAGTTGGAAAGCCTGGCTTGCAGCGTCCAATCCATCATCCAGGAGGACTTCGCGGCGGTGTCGATCCAGCCGTCGGGTGGAGCCAACCATGACCGTTGACGGAAGGCGGCGGACTCTGAGGCCATGACGCGCCTTGAGGTAACCGGCGATATTGTCATGGGCGCTGACCGATTGAGCCAGGCGCTCAGCATGGTCGTCCAGGCTTGGAAAGCAGTTGCGGCGCGCCGCCAGATACCGTCGCGATTCTGCGACCGGGTCGAGCGCATCGAACTCCTGGTCGCTTCCGCTTGCGCCGCGGTCGGCGAGTGCGAGCTGCTCTTCCTGATAGGTGGTGTAGAGCCTCAGGAGCGCTTCTGTGACGCCTGGATAGTTGGTCACAACATCGGCGACCTCTGCAGACGCCCGGTCGATGCCGGCAAAGATCGGATCCTTCAGGACCGCCTGCAGGCGGGCCGCTTCGTCGGCGCCGGCTGCGCCGGCCAGGTCCGCCAGATCGACGTCGTAGGTCTGCGCCAGCCTTACGAGAAGATCGGCGGTGATCGGACGATTGTTGCGCTCCAGGAGCGCGACGTAGGAGGCCGAGACATCGAGGTCGGCGGCCATATCGGCCTGGGTCAAGCCCAGGTCGCGACGCAGCCGCCTCAGCCTGGGCCCGATATAGAGTCGACGATCGTTTTGCATGGACGGTCCAATAGTTCGATACGAACTTTACAACATTACAATTATTTTCTGTAAAGTTTGACAGCTGGACTTTGCAACCCCTCCCCTTGCGGGGCCTGAGCACGTTAGGCCGAACGAAAGCACCTGGGGCGTAAGGATCGCCCTTGGCCACGAGCGCGGAAGAGGCAGATGGCATACCAAGACCACATCATCGAGATGAGCCAACTCATCAAGAGCAAGGGCGGCGCCTGGGACGGTATCAACGCTGAAAGCGTGGCGCGCATGCGCCTTCAGAACCGATTTAAGACTGGCCTCGAGATCGCCCGCTACACCGCCGACATCATGCGCAAGGACATGGCGGCCTATGACGCAGATCCGGCCAACTACACCCAGTCTTTGGGGTGCTGGCACGGCTTCATCGCCCAGCAGAAGCTCATCTCGATCAAAAAACACTTTGGCTCGACGAGCCGCCGCTACATCTATCTGTCGGGGTGGATGGTTGCAGCCTTGCGTTCGGATTTCGGACCGCTGCCGGACCAATCGATGCACGAGAAGACCTCCGTGCCGGCGCTCATCGAGGAAATCTACACGTTCCTGAAGCAGGCCGACGCGCGCGAGCTCAGCCTGATTTTCCGCGATCTGGACGCCGCACGCGCAGCTGGCGACACCTCGAAAGAGCAGAAGTTGCTCGACGCCGTCGACAACTTCGAAACCCACGTTGTCCCGATCATAGCCGATATCGATGCAGGCTTTGGCAACGCTGAGGCGACCTATCTGCTGGCCAAGAAGATGATCGAGGCTGGCGCGTGCGCGCTGCAGATCGAAAACCAGGTCTCCGACGAAAAGCAGTGCGGACACCAGGACGGCAAGGTGACCGTTCCGCACGAGGACTTTCTGGCCAAGGTGCGGGCTTGCCGCTACGCCTTCCTGGAGCTTGGCGTCGACAACGGCGTCATCGTCACCCGCACCGACAGCCTTGGGGCAGGTCTCACCAAGCAGATCGCCGTCAGCCATGAGCCCGGCGACCTGGGCGACCAGTACAACGCCTTCCTCGATTGCGAAGAGATATCCCCCCGCGACATGAAAAACGGGGACGTCGTGCTGAACCGCGGCGGAAAGCTGCTTCGACCCAAGCGCCTGCCTTCGAATCTCTTCCAATTCCGCGCCGGCACGGGGGAGGATCGCTGCGTCCTCGATTCGATCACATCGCTTCAGAACGGCGCTGACCTGCTCTGGATCGAAACCGAAAAGCCGCACATCGAACAGATCGCCGGCATGATGGACCGCATCCGCGCGGTCGTGCCGAACGCCAAGCTCGCCTACAATAATTCTCCGTCCTTCAACTGGACGCTGAATTTCCGTCAGCAGATCTACGACGCCTGGTCCAAGGCCGGAAAAGACCTCTCGGCCTATGACCGTGAGAAACTGATGAGCGTCGATTATGACGCCACGGCGCTGGCCATAGAGGCTGACGAGAAGATCCGTACGTTCCAGGCCGACGCCGCCAGGCGGGCCGGCATCTTCCATCACCTGATCACCCTGCCGACCTACCACACAGCCGCCCTCAGCACCGATAACCTGGCGAAGGAGTATTTCGGCTCCCAGGGCATGCTGGGCTATGTCCTGGGCATCCAGCGCCAGGAGATCCGTCAGGGGATCGCGTGCGTGAAGCACCAAAACATGTCCGGTTCCGACATTGGCGATGACCACAAGGAATACTTCGCCGGCGAGGCGGCCCTGAAAGCGGGCGGTGCGCACAACACAATGAACCAGTTCGCCTAATCGGCGGCCTCGGTCTAGGAGACTTGGCTCCCGCCGCTTGGCGGGGGCCTTTCTTTTCTAAAGCCCGCAGCGCGGCGCTCACTTCACTTCGGCTTTCCAACCCCGGTCATCCCATGGACATCAGCAGCAGACTTTCAGTCGATGAGATCCTGGCCGAATTCGTGGAGAGCGAATTGCTCCCCGGAACGGGAATTTCGCCCGGCGTTTTCTGGTCATCGCTTGAAGGGGCGCTGGCCGATTTCACGCCCAGAAACGCCGCCCTGCTGGAGCGCCGCGATGAACTCCAGGCCTTGATCGACGCCTGGTGGCGCGAGCGTCAGGGAAAAGCCTTTGACGTCGCCGCCGAGACCGCGTTCCTGCGCGCGATCGGCTACCTGGTCGACGAGCCCGCGCCGTTCGAAATCTCCACCGTGGGCGTTGATCCCGAGATCTCACGACTGGCCGGACCGCAGCTGGTCGTGCCGGTTTCCAATGGTCGCTTCGCCCTCAACGCGGCCAATGCAAGATGGGGAAGTCTCTACGACGCCCTTTATGGAACCGATGCGCTCGCCCCTCCGAGCGGCGCGCGCGGATATGACGCCCGGCGCGGCGCCCAGGTCATCGCGTTTGCGCGCGCTCTGCTTGACCGCACCGCACCGCTTTTGGCCGGATCACATGGGCAGGCCGCGGCTTATCGCATTCTTGACGACGCGCTCAGCGTTCAGTTGGCGGACGGCGGATCAACGGGGCTTGTGTCAGGCGACCAGCTGATTGGCTGGCGCGGGCCAGCTGAAAACCCGAGCGCCGTTCTTCTTCGACACAACGGCCTGCACCTTGAGATCCAGATCGATCGCAACCACGATATCGGCCGCAGCGACGCAGCAGGTGTCTGCGATGTGATCTTGGAAGCTGCGGTGACGACGATCCAGGACTGCGAGGATTCTGTCGCAGCGGTCGATGCCGAGGACAAGACCGCCGTCTATCGCAACTGGCTTGGTCTGATGCGCGGCGACCTGACGGCAAGTTTCGTCAAGGACGGCCGGACCGAAACACGCGCCCTGGAGGATGATCGTCACTATAGCGCGCCAAAAGGCCGATCCCTGACCCTTCGGGGCCGCAGCCTGATGCTGGTGCGAAACGTCGGCCACCACATGCTCACCGACGCCGTTCGCTTTGACGGCGAGCCGGCCTTCGAGACCGTGGTCGATGCGCTGATTACGGTCACCGCTGGGCTCCACGACCTGAAGGGGGCGCAGCGCAACAGTCCTGCAGGCTCGGTCTATGTCGTAAAACCCAAGATGCACGGCCCTGAGGAGGTCGCGCTGGCTGCACGTCTCTTCGACTTGATCGAAGAGGCCCTGGGCCTAGCGCCCAACACAGTCAAGCTGGGCGTCATGGACGAAGAACGTCGCACGAGCGCCAATCTCGGCGCCTGCATCCATGCGGCGCGCGCGCGCATCGTTTTTATCAACACAGGCTTTCTCGACCGGACGGGCGATGAAATCCACACCGCGATGGAAGCCGGTCCCGTGGTGCGCAAGGACGCCATCAAGGCCGAGCCCTGGTTGCCGGCCTATGAGAAGCGCAACGTCGAGATCGGCCTGGCGGCGGGCTTCCCCGGTCGGGCCCAGATCGGCAAGGGCATGTGGGCGGCGCCTGACATGATGCAGGCGATGATGAGCGCCAAGCTTGGCCACCCCAAGGCCGGCGCGAACACCGCCTGGGTGCCGTCGCCTACGGCTGCAGTCCTGCACGCCTTGCATTATCACCAAGTCGACGTCCCCGCCCTGCAGGCGGCCATGGCGAAATCCGCCGAGAAGACCGGACTGGATGGCCTTTTGACGCCGCCCTTGGCGCGTTCAAACTGGAACGCCGCCGACGTACAGGAAGAGCTCGACAACAACGCCCAGGGCATATTGGGCTATGTGGTGAGATGGATCGACCAGGGCATCGGCTGCTCCAAGGTCCCTGACATCCATAACGTCGGGCTGATGGAAGATCGCGCCACCTTGCGGATCTCCAGCCAACATATCGCAAACTGGCTGCACCATGGCGTTTGCACCGAAGCCCAGGTTCGCGAAACCTTGCAACGCATGGCCAAGGTGGTCGACGCGCAAAACGCCAACGACCCCGCCTACCGTCCCATGAGCCCGACCCTGGACGCCAGCGTCGCCTTTCAAGCGGCGCTGGACCTGGTGTTCCAGGGCCGCATCCAACCGAACGGCTATACCGAACACATCCTCCAGCGCCGCAGGCGCGAGAGAAAAGCGCAGATCGCAGCCGAAGCTGCGACCAGCGCCTAGCCGCCCCTTAGAGGCCGCCCATGCTCGCCAGCGCCACCCCGCCGTCGACGGCGATGGTTTCGCCCACCACATAGTCGCCGGCGCGCGAAGCCAGGTAGATCGCCGCTGCGGCCATATCCTCGTCACGCCCGATCCGGCGCGAGGGGATCCGCTTGGCGATTTCGTCGCCGTGATCGCGCGCCACGCGGTTCATCTCCGAGGCGAAAGCTCCCGGTGCGATCGCCGTGACGTTGATGGCGTCTTCGATCAGTTTCGCCGCCATCCTGCGGGTCAGATAGATCAGCCCCGATTTGGAGGCGTGGTAGGAGTAGGTCTCCTGCGGGTTCAGTCGGATCCCATCGATCGAGGCGATGTTGATCACCTTGGCCGGCTGGTCGTGGCTCGCAGCCGCCTTCAACGCCCCGTGCAGGGCCTGGGTCAGGAAGAAAGGCGACTTCAGGTTCAGGTTGAGCACCTTATCCCAGCCGCTCTCGGGAAACTCTTCGAAGGACGCGCCCCAGGCGGCCCCGGCGTTATTGACCAAGATGTCGAGCTTTGTCTCCTTCGCCAGATAAGCCGCAGCCAACGCCTTGACGCCGTCGACCGTTGAGACGTCCTGGGGGAGGGCTATGCAGTTGGGGCCGAGCTCCTCTGCGGTTTCGATGCAGGCCGGCGCCTTGCGCGAAGAGATATAGACTTTCGCCCCCTGCTCGATGAAGCCTTTGGCGATCATCTTGCCGATGCCGCGTGAGCCGCCGGTGATAAGCGCGGTGCGCCCCTTTAGCGAGAACAGATCGAGCGCCATGGCGCACCTTCCCTCAGATGTTGCTGTAGCGGCTCCAGACCGCCTCAGATCCCTTGCACATTTGACTTGGAAGGGTCCAGCGCGGCCTGTAACAAGCGTTTGAATTTTCGAGACCGCCCCCGATTGGCGAGCGGTCCGCCAGCCATAGGGACGCCAAGGCCATGACCGAGATCAATTCGGTGACCACGCTCACCCACGATGGCGACATCGCCGTCCTGACGCTCAATTCACCCCCGGTGAATGCGCTATCGGCCAAGGTCCGTGAGGGTCTCTTCGACGGTTTCAAAGCCGCCGCCGCCTCGGACGCCAAGGCCATCGTCCTGATTTGCGAAGGCCGCACCTTCATCGCCGGCGCCGACATCACCGAATTCGGCGGCGCCATGGCCGGGCCAAGCCTCTTTGACGTGCAGGACACGATGGAAGGCTCGCCCAAGCCGGTCATAGCTGCGATCCACGGCACCGCGCTGGGCGGAGGTCTGGAAGTCGCGCTCTGCGCCCACTACCGCGTGGCCGTCCCTTCGGCGCGCCTAGGCCTTCCCGAAGTGGCTCTGGGCCTTCTGCCGGGCGCGGGCGGCACTCAGCGACTGCCCCGGATCGTCGGCGTCGAGAAGGCCTTGGAGATGGTCACGTCTGGACAGCATGTTCCGGCCAAGCAGGCCCTCGCGATGGGTCTGGTCGATGAGCTGGTTGAAGAAGGCCAGCTGCTGGAAGGCGCGCTGGCGTTCGCGCGTAAAGCGGTTGCTGAAGCCAAGCCCCTGGTGAAGGTGCGCGACAACAACGCAAAACTCGAGGCCGCCAAGGGCCACCCCGAGATCTTCGCCGAGTTCCGCAAAGCCAATGCGCGAAAATTCCGGGGTTTCTTGGCTCCCGAAAACAACATCAAGGCCGTTGAAGCAGCTGTGAATTCGGCCAGCTTCGATGAAGGTCTCAAGGCGGAGCGCAAGCTCTTCACCGAGCTGATGATGGGCCCGCAGTCGGCCGCCCAGCGCTACTATTTCTTCGCCGAACGTCAGGCGAACAAAATCCCCGACGTGCCCGATGACACCCCAGTGCGCCCCATCAAGTCGGTTGGAATTATCGGCGCAGGCACCATGGGCGGCGGGATCGCGATGAACTTCGCCAACGCCGGCATTCCGGTGATCATCGTCGAACAGGAGCAAGCGCCGCTCGATCGCGGCCTTGGCGTCATCCGCAAGAACTACGAGCGCACAGCTTCACGCGGCGGCATCACCGAGGCCCAAGTCGAGCAACGCACGGGCCTGATCACCGGCTCGCTCGACATGAACGATTTCAAGGACGTCGACTTGGTCATCGAGGCGGTGTTCGAGCGCATGGACATAAAGAAGGCGATCTTCCAGCGGCTCGACGCCATCTGTAAGCCCGGCGCAATCTTGGCCACCAACACCTCGGCCCTGAACATCGATGAGATCGCCTCGGTGACCAAGCGGCCCGAAGATGTCATCGGCCTCCACTTCTTCTCACCGGCCAATGTGATGAAGCTCCTGGAGATCGTGCGCGCCGACCACACCGCCAAGGACGTCATCGCAACGTCGATGAAGCTCGCCAAGCAGATCGGCAAGGTCGCCGTGCTGGTGGGCGTGACCCCGGGCTTCGTCGGAAACCGCATCCTGGGACAGCGTCAGCGCGAAGCCCAAAAGCTGGTGATGGAAGGCGCCATGCCCTGGGACGTCGACCGGGTGCTCTATGATTTTGGCTTCCCGATGGGACCGTTCGCCATGAGCGACCTGGCCGGGCTCGACATCGGTTGGGTGAAGGAAAACTCGAAAGGCGAAACCATCCGCGACGTGCTTTGCGAAATGGATCGCCGTGGCCAGAAGACCGGCGCCGGCTACTACGACTACGACGAAAATCGAAACGCCAAGCCCAGTCCCATCGCCGAGAAGATCATCAACGATTTCATCGTTAAGTCCGGCGCCAACCCGCGCAAGATCTCCGATGCGGAAATCCTTGAACGCTGCGTCTACCCGATGATCAACGAGGGCGCCAAGATCCTCGAGGAAGGCAAGGCGATCCGCCCGTCAGACGTCGATGTGGTCTGGGTCAACGGTTACGGATGGCCGGTCTATCGCGGCGGGCCGATGCACTACGGCGACCAGGTCGGGCCCGATAAGGTCCTGGCCAAGATGCAGGAATTCCAGGCCAAGATGGGCGACACTTTCAAACCGTCCGCCCTGCTGGAGCGCCTTGTCGCCGAAGGCAAGAAGTTCTCGGACATCAAGGCCTGATCGGCCTTCCAGCTCACCCCCAGCAGGACACCTCCACATGCGTGAAGCCGTCATCGTCGCAGCCCGCCGCACCGCCATTGGCAAGGCCTATCGCGGCGCATTCAATAACACCTATGGCGCAACGCTCGGCGCCCACGCTATCGCAGCCGCCGTCGAACAAGCCGGGATCGATCCTGGCGAAGTCGACGACATCGCTATGGGCTGCGCCCTGCAGCAGGGGACCACGGGAAACAACATCGCCCGACAGGCGGCGCTACGCGCGGGCCTGCCCAACACCGTGGCGGGCATGACCATCGACCGGCAGTGCTCATCTGGCTTGATGGGGGTTGCGACCGCGGCCAAGTACATCATCAATGACGGCGCCCCGATCGCCATAGGCGCCGGGATCGAATCCATCAGCCTTGTTCAGAACGACAAGGTGAACCGCTTCATGGCCACCGATCCTTGGTTGAAGGAGCACGTGCCCGAGCTTGGCACTTCGATGATCGAGACCGCCGAGATTGTCGCCGAGCGCTACGGCGTCTCGCGCGAAGCCCAGGATGAATACGCCCTGCAATCTCAGCAGCGCACGGCCCAGGCCCAGTCAGAAGGTCGCTTCGAGCGTGAGATCGCGCCGATGACCACGATCATGAAGGTTCTCGTCAACAAGGAGACCGGCGAGACCGCGGACCAGGAAATCACCATCGGCGCCGACGAAGGCAACCGCCCGCAAACGACATTGGCCGACCTGCAGAAGCTGCAGCCGGTCTTCAAAGGCGGCCGCTACGTCCAGGAGGGCAAGTTCGTCACCGCCGGAAACGCCTCTCAGCTCTCCGATGGCGCAGCCGCGATCCTCCTGATGGAGCGAAAGGAAGCCGAAAAGCGCGGCCTTGAAGCGCTGGGCGCCTATCGCGGCATGGCGGTCGCCGGCTGTGGCCCGGAAGAAATGGGCATCGGCCCGGTGTTTGCGATCCCCAAGCTCCTTGAGCGCAACGGCCTGAAGATCGAAGACATCGACATCTGGGAGCTGAACGAGGCCTTCGCCAGCCAGGTGATCTATTGCCGAGACAAGCTCGGAATTGACCCGGCGAAATACAACGTCTCCGGTGGCTCGATCTCCATCGGCCATCCCTATGGCATGACCGGCGCGCGTTGCACGGCGCACCTGATGTATGAAGGCAAACGTCGCGGGGCCAAATATGGCGTCGTCACCATGTGCGTCGGCGGCGGCATGGGCGCGGCGGGCCTCTTCGAAATCTTCTGATTCAAAGATCAGGTTGAGATAGGAAGGGTCGCCCTCGCGGGCGACCCTTTTTGCTGATCAGGTTCTGCATCCAGCTCAGTAAAGCTCAGGCCCGCTGTTTCTCGCGCGGCAAGCGCGCAGACCAGGCTGATCACGCAGGTCACTGAAAGGTAGATGGCGATAGGCGTTGTCGATCTGAAATGCGCAAACAGCGCCACCGAGATGATCGGCGCCCATGACCCGCCAATGATGGTGGTCACCTGGTAGCAGAGCGAGGCCCCTGAATAACGCACCCGGGTTGGAAAGAGCTCGGCGATGAAGGCGCCTTGCGGGCCGTTCATGGCGCTATGCAGCAGGATCGCGAACATCAGGTTGGCGATGATCAGTCCTGGTGATCGCGTCGCCAGAACCGGATAGTAGGCGAAGGCCCAGATGGCGAGGCCGGCCGCGCCAAAGGCATAGACCCTGCGCCGACCGATCCGGTCGGAAAGAGCGGACCACAAAGGCATGCTCAGGAAAGCGACCACGGAGCCCGCCATGACGCCGTTCAGCGCCACGCTGCGGCTGAGGCCCAACATCTGGGTCATGTATGTGATGCCAAACGTGGTCATCAGGTAGAATGAGACGTTTTCTCCAAGCTTCAGACCGCCCCCGATCAACACCTCCAAAGGTCGCGCGCGCAGCGCCTCGATTACGGGGGTTTTGAAGGCCCCCTCCCCCATCTTCAACGCGCCGCGGAAGACCGGGCTTTCGGAGAGGCTCGCGCGCGCCCACCAGCCGATAATGATGAGAACCGCTGAGGCCAGGAATGGAACTCTCCATCCCCACGTCAGGAAGTCGTGGGGGCTGAGCGCGGCCGCCTCCACCGCCAAAATCGCCGTCGCTAGAAAGTTCCCAACGCTGCCGCCAGCCTGGGTGAGGCCGCCCCAAAGCCCGCGATGCCGACTTTCGCCATATTCCACGGCCATCAGGATGGCGCCGCCCCACTCTCCGCCAAGCCCGAAGCCTTGGATGAGCCGAAGCCCGATCAGCAGGATCGGCGCCCAGACGCCGATTTGGTCGAAGGTCGGCAAAAGCCCGATCAGGAATGTAGTGCCGCCCATGATGAAAAGGCTAAGCACCAGCAGCATTTTTCGCCCGATACGGTCGCCGAAATGGCCAAACACGATCCCACCGATGGGTCTTGCCAAAAACCCCACGCCATAGGTCGCAAACGCCAGCATCGTCCCGGTCAATGGATCAGACTTGGGGAAAAAGACCTTGTTGAAGACCAGGGCTGCAGCGGTGCCGTAGAGCAGGAAATCGTACCATTCCACTGTGGTGCCGATGGCGCTTGCGAAGACGGCCCGTCGCCGCTGGCGCGGGGTGATGGTCTCGAGGGCGGCCAACACAGGACTGGGGACTTCGCCGCTCACTGGGTCTCCGCATCGATCTGGCCGAAGCTCATGCCCTTGGTCTCACGCGCCTTGAAGGCCGAAAACGCGCCGATGGAGCCTGCGATCAACATGTAGACGGCGATGGGTGTCGGCGACTTCGTCGCCTTGAAGAGCGCAAGAGCGATGATCGGGGCGAGGGAGCCTGCGAAAATCGAGGTCGCCTGGTAGGCCAAGGACACGCCGGAATAGCGAAATCTCGTCGGGAAGAGTTCTGCGATGAACGCCGCCTGCGGGGCATACATCGCCCCATGCAACACCAATCCCACGATCACCGCGGCTAAGACCATCGGCGTTGCGCCTGTGTCGAGCATTCGAAAGAAGGCGAAGCCAAAAATCGCCATTCCGGCCGACCCCAGGAAGAGAATGGGCCGACGTCCGACCTTGTCCGACAGCCAGGCGAAAACCGGGATCAACACGACCTCAACGCCCGCGCCGGCCAAAAGTGCGTTGAGCGCCATGCCGCGGCTTAGGCGCACGACTTCGGTGATGTAGGTGATCGAAAAGGCGGTGATGATGTAATAGGTGATGTTCTCCCCGATCCTTAGGCCGGCGCCGATGGCCAGGCCGCCGGGACGGCGGCGGATGGCCTCCAGCACCGGCGCGGCTTCAACGCCGTGCTCACGGACCGAACGCTCAAAGACCGGGCTTTCGGCCAGTGTCGAGCGCACCCAGTAGCCAATCAAGATCAGAACCGCCGACAGCAGAAATGGCACCCGCCATCCCCACGCCAGGAAGTCGTGGTCACTTTGCAAGGCCGACATGACCGCCAAGACCGCCGCCGCCAGGAGGTTGCCGGCCGGTACGCCGGCCTGAGGCCAGCCGGCCCAGAAACCCCGGCTTTTGCTGTCGCCATATTCGCACACCATCAGCACCGCCCCGCCCCACTCTCCTCCAACGGCGAAGCCTTGTACGAGGCGCAGCAGCACAAGAGCGGCAGGCGCTGCGAGCCCGATCTGGCCGAAGGTCGGCAGGAGCCCGATCAGGAAGGTCGATGCGCCCATCATGATCAGACTGGCCATCAGCAGTTGTTTGCGCCCGATCCTGTCGCCCAGGTGACCGAACACCAGCCCGCCCAGGGGTCGGGCGATGAAACCCAGCGCATAGGTGGTGAAAGCCAGCATGGTCCCGGTCAAGGGATCGGCCTGAGGAAAAAAGAGCTTGTTGAACACCAGCGCCGCAGCGGTGCCGTAAAGGAAGAAATCATACCATTCGATCGTGGTGCCGATCATGCTGGCCAGCACCACCTTGCGAAGGACGCCCTTGGAGGCCGAAGCCGGCGCGGCGGATGCTGTTGTCAAGCCGAGGCCTCCCATTGCGCCCCGTCGCTTGCGTGACGGAATCGCTGGCGGCCAGATGACCGCGAACGCGGTTGGCGCACAAGCCGCCCGCGCTCGCCAGCGCCTGGCCCGCAACGCACAGCGCCCCTGATTGCGGATGACGGCGTCTTTATCCTTGCCGCCGTCGATCGCCCGATCGAGGCTGGCTCCAAAGAAAGAAACGAGGAAACCCCATGTCCATCGATTTTGAGATCCCTCCCGAAGCCAAGGCCATCCGCGAACGCGTACGTCAGTGGGTGCAGGACGCGTGCATTCCCGCAGAAGCCAAGATCGTCGATGAGGCTTCCTACAAGTCCGTCCTGGCTGAGCTTCGCAAGAAGGCCCGGGCCCAGGGACTTTGGCTTCCCTTTGCGCCCAAGGAATATGGCGGCATGGGGCTGGGGCCGCTGGCCAACGCGTTGGTGCAGATGGAGCTCGGACAGAGCCATCTGGGTGCGCTTTCGATGAATAGTCAGGGACCCGACGACGCCACGATCCTGACCCTGCTCGCGCACGGCACCGACTACCAGAAAGAGAAATTCCTGAAGCCCTTGCTGAACGGCGAAAAGCGCGTCTGCTATTCGATGACCGAAAAGGCGGCCGGCGCGGACGCAACGGGCATGCGCACCGTCGCCGTCAAGGATGGCAACGAAAACTATGTCCTGAACGGCGAAAAATGGTTCTCGTCGGCCGCCAGCGCCGCCGACCTGGCCTTGGTGATGGCGCGCACCGATCCTGAAGCTCCACGCCATCAACAGTTCTCGACCTTTATCGTCGAGCTGCCGAACCCCGGCTACCGGATCAAGCGCGATATTCCGACCATGGCCATGGAAGGGCCGCTGTCGCACATCATGGGCGCAGGCCACGCGGAAATCGAAATCAAGGACCTGGTGGTTCCCGCAGAAAACCTGCTGGGCGGCGAGGGGCGCGGCTTCGATATGGGCCAACATCGTCTGGCTTACGGACGCCTGCGCCACGGCATGCACAACATCGCCATGGCCCAACGCGCGCTCGATCTTGCGACCGCTCATGTCACAAAGCGCTCAACCTTCGGCAAGAAGCTGGATGAACGTCAGGCCGTGCAGTTCATGCTCGCCGAATGCGCCACCCAGCTCTACATCTCCCGGCTGATGCTGCTTCACATCGCCTACAAGGCCGAGAAGGGCATGGACATGCGACAGGAGAATTCCATCGCCAAGGTCTACCTGGCGCACATGGTCCACCACGTCGTCGACACCGCCATCCAGCTTCACGGCGCCCTGGGCTATAGTCGTGATACCCCGTTGGCGGGCTGGTATACCCACATCCGCTCCCAACGGCTGGTGGACGGACCAGACGAGGTCCACCGCTGGACGGTTGGCCGCAATGTCATCAAGGCGTTTCAGAAGGACGGCACGACTGCAGGCGCGGCTGGGGGCGACCTGCTCTAGCGGAGTCCGTTGATCTTTCGGTCAGAGGGGCTATCTCTAATATGCAAATTGCCGGATCAGTTCCGGCGTTTGACCGTTGGACTGACATGAACGCCGTTGCGAGAATTCAGGGCCTGTTGGGCGGCGAGGCCATCACCGGCCCACTGGCCTCAGAGTTCGATCTGGTCCGGCTGATCCGTCGCGGCTTGCCGACGGCTGCGGTCGACCACTTCCTGAAGGTCTCCCAGCTAAACTTCAATCTCATCGAAGAACAGGTGATGCCCCGGCGCACCTTCAAAAGGCGTCAGGCTGCGGACCAGCCGCTAGATCCTGCGGAATCCGATCGCATGCTGCGGCTCGTCCGCATGGTGGCGCTCGCCGAAGACACCTTTGGCGATCCCGCCAAGGCGATCATCTGGCTAAGCCGCGAGAACCGCGTGCTTGAGGGTCAAGCGCCGCTGACCCTGGCCGACACCGACCAGGGCGCGCGCAGTGTCGAAGTCCTGCTGGGGCGGATCGGACACGGCCTGGCGGCGTGATCGTCTATCGTCTGGCGAAGGCGGCCAACTCTGCGCTCGACGGCGAAGGCGCACGGCTGTTTGGAGGTCGCTGGAACTCGGCGGGCCAGCCCATGATCTACGCCGCCGCGAGCCCAAGCCTCGCGGTCCTGGAGATCCTCGTCCACCTCGACTTGCCGCCGGACCTAATCCCGAACGACTATCGATTGCTCTCGATTGAGGCGCCCGACGACGTTGCAACAGAGGCGCTGGACGCGACGCCCGAGGCGGCGGCCGGCTGCATCGCGGCGGGCGATGACTTCCTTACCCGCGGGTCGGCGCTGGTCCTGCAAATCCCAAGCGTCGTGGTTCCGCAGGAGCACAATTCGCTGCTCAATCCGCGCCATCCCGACATGGCGCGGGTGCGAACGGTCGGCGACGCCCCCTTCACCTTCGATCCCCGCCTGTTCGCGATGCGCAGGTGAGCGCGCGTTCAGTCCGCCACGCGCCGAGGCCTGGCTGGTGGATCACGGCCTCGGGGGGGCTTTGCATGAGAAATTTCGATCAGGTCCGAGACGACTTCCAGCGGTTTCGCGAGGCGCGTCTGGCCGACTTTGCGGGCGTCGTGCTCGAGCCCTCCTGCACGCGCTGTTGAAGGCGAAGTTCGAAGACTTCCGCGCCGAGGAGTGCACGCCACGCAATTTAGGCCTTGAGTCGTCCCTAAGGTCCGACCTCAAACTCCATCGCATGGCTGACAAATCACCACGGCGCGGCTCTGAAGCGCAGGTCCCCGATGGCGCCGCAGATATCGCGCGGCGGTTTGGGATCACGATCAAGGCCCTGCGGCTATATGAGAATCTCGGCCTCCTAAAACCCACCCGTATGCGCAATGGCTGGCGCATCTACGGCCGCGAGGACTGCGAGCGGCTTCACCGCATCGTCTCGCTGCGCCAGCTTGGCTTGCCGTTGGCCAGGATCGCGGAGTTGTTTCGCCAGGGCGGTCAGGGCCTCTTCGATACACTGCTGTTGCAGGAGGCCGCGCTCTTGGAGCAGCGCGCCAAGGCCGACGAGGCCTTGGCCATCGTACGACGCGCACGCGCGCGCATGGAGGCCGGCGAAACCCTCGATGCTCAATCGCTGGCCGAACTCGTGCGTCGCGTAAACGCCGCAAAGCTCAAGTGGACGCCCAAGCTCCAGGCTCACGCTGAGACCACCTTGCAGCCCAGCCAGCGCCTACGACTGGCGGCCAGCAATACGCCGGAAATGCAGGTGGAATGGGCCGAGTTCTATACCGAACTGGCCGCCCTTAGCGCGGTCGGCGACCCGGTCTCGCCAGCCGCCCAGATCCTGGGACGGCGCGCTTTCACCCTAATCGGTCGCATGACAGGCGGCGATACTGACACCTGGGAGGCGACGGCCAACTTCTGGCGCAATGGGTTGTCCAGGCCGGAACTGGCCAAAGACCTGCCGATGACCGCTGCGCAATGGAGCTTTTTGAGCCTGGTGATGACCAAGCTGGCGACCAAGGGGCGACCCCAATGAAACTTTCGTGGCGCACCTTGCTGGGCGTCTTGCACATGTTTGGCGGCGTCGTACTCTTCCAACTGACATTGCGGCAATGGGGACTGAAGCCCGCCATCGCGGTCAGCCTGGCTTATCTGATTGTGGATGGAATTTGGCGGCTCGCTCAGCGTCAGCGCCTGCCAGCGATCTGGTTGCTGTCGAACGGCATGGCCGTGGTGTTCGGGATCATCGACCTTTGGGCCAAGACGCCCTTCATGCTCCGCTACGAAGCCCCGATCAGCAACGTCATCGTGGGCCTCGTCTTCGTGGTCAGCGCCGGTGGCGAGCGACCAAGGTTTATTGAATTCGCTGAGCAGGGCATCGGCCGGCCCCTGCCGAGCGGACGCTCGGAACTGATCGCCTTCATGCGCGCGTTCGCGCTAGCCTGGGCGATCTACTGGTTTGCGAGGGCGGGCGTCTCGCTTTGGCTGGTCAGCGTCTATCCGCTGGGCAAGGCGTTCGCCCTGCGTGCGCTGATCGGGGCGATCAGTCTTATCGCAATGGCGGGCGTCAGCCTCAGCGGTCGGCGGGTTTTCGAGCTCTGCCAGCGGGCCGGGCTTTTCCGCTCCAGGGCCGCGGTGATCGAAGCATCGGTTGCTGAGCGCACGCCATGAGCTCGGTGGATCGCTATCCCCTGCCGCGGGACGCCTGGTACGTTTGCGCGGCCACCGCGCAGCTTGGCGAGACGCCCTTCGCCGCGCAGATTTTCGAACAGAAGATCATGGTGATGCGCAACCTGGACGGCCAGGTCTTTGCGTTGCAGGACCGCTGCCCGCATCGCGGCGTGGCCTTGTCGCTGGGCCGCCTCGAGCAGGGCCAGATCGCTTGCGCCTATCATGGCTGGCGGTTCGGGTCGGACGGCGACTGCGCCCATATCCCATCGCTCGACCAAGCCCGCCCCATTCCCGCCGGCATCGCCGTTCGCCGATATCCATGCGTCGAGCAAGACGGCTATGTCTGGGCCTGGATGGGCGAGGGCGCGCCCGAACCTGCGACGCCGCGACGGATCGCCGGCTTCGCCGAGCGCAGCTGGCTGCAGGGTCAGCTCGATCTTGCCTGCGAGGCCATGCTGCCGATCGAGAACAACCTGGATATCTGCCACCCCTATTTCACCCATCCCGGCGCGCACCCGCAATATTTCGCCGTGCAGGCGCAGGGTTTTCGCAAGCTCCGCTACGAATTGAAGCCCGATGACCAGGGCCTGTCCGTGCACCTCGAAGGCGCCTTATCGCCCCTGCTCCGGTTCGATCTGCCGGATCGCGTGACGGTCAGCGACGGCGCCTCCTTCGTCGTTGTGCTGCATCACACGCCGCTCTCGCCCGGACGTTGCCGCCAGCACTGGCTGCTGTCGCGCGAGATGGCGGCGGGCGAGAGTTCGCCCGGCGTGACCTGGACGCAGGCTGAGCCTGAGATCTTCGCCCAGGACCGCCGCGTCCTGGAATCGGCGCAACTGGCCTATGACGCCGAGGGCGATGGGTTCGAACGCAGCATTGAGGCGGATGCACCGTCTTTGGCCGTTCGGCGGATCGTGCGATGGGCGGCCCAGGGGCGCACGGCGGCGCAAAGAATGCGGGTGTCGAGCCGGCGCGTGATCGAGGTGCGGAGCTGAGCGCGCCTCACAGGCTTCCTCGCGCGGCCCTCCGGAAGAACAGCAAGCGTCTACTTGGCAGGTGCGCGCGGAGCCGCCGCGGTTGACGCGAAGTCGACTTCGCCCGCCAACTGTCGTTCAACTGAGCCGCGTCCCCGATCATCTAAAGAGCAGAACGAATGCAGCTCGAGTGCTTCACCACTATGACCAATCCGCCCGACCTGGTGCCCGGCCAACCCGACCGGCCCTGGATGGACGCTTTCGGTGGCAGAACGCCTTACCGATGCCTGCCGCTCACCATGGCCAATACGACGGGCTGGGAGATCCTTTGCCCCTTCGGCTTCACCGCCGAGTGGAACGGAGGGATCACCGCGCAGGACATCATGATCATTCCCGACGCGCCGGTCACCGATGCGCGTCATTTCGTGCTTTCCCACTTCGCCTATGGAACGCTCACATTTCACACAGGCTACCTCTTTCGAACGCCGCCCGGCTGGGCGGTTCTGACGTCAGGGCGGCCCAATCACATCAAACATGGCATCCAGGCGTTGGACGGTCTGGTGGAGACCGACTGGCTGCCCTTTCCCTTCACGATGAATTGGCTCTTCACGGCGCCTGGCGTGGTGCGCTTCGAAAAAGGCGAGCCCTTCTGCTTCATCAACGTCGTGGAACACTCCAAGCTCGACCGCTTCGAGCCGGTCATTCGCAGTCTGGATAGCGAGCCGGAATTGAAGGACCAGTATGAGGTCTGGTCGACATCACGGGCGGAATTCAATCAAAAGCTCACCGATGGCGATCCAGCGGCGCTGAAGGAATCCTGGCAGCGCTTCTACTTTAAGGGCGAGCCCCCAGAGCGCGGCGGCCCAGCGCCAACCGGGCATATCAACAAGCGCCGTCTGAAGAGGCCCGAACCTGAAGGCGGCGCGACTTAGTTGGTCGCGCCAACACCCAGGCGGGCGAGCAATTGCGCAGGCCAGGTGGCCAGGGTCGCGCCCTTGGCGTCGGCCTCCGCAGCCACTTGATTGTAGCGCACGAGCAGTTCGCGCGGGTCGAGGAGGGCCTCGTTGAGCGCGGCGCGGCCAAACCTGCGCTCGACAAGAGCCGCCATCTCATAGCCGACCGTGTACCAGGCGCCTTGCGCCTCGCCCCAGAAGGGCGCCGCGCGCTGGCGTATCTGCTCATCGGTGTTCAGCCGACCGTCCAGAATATCGCTGAGCAGTTGGGCGATCTGGGCCACATCGGTGTTGAAATGCATCAGATCGCCGTCCCAACGCGCACGACTGGCTGCGTCGTCCTCCCAATGCGGATGGCGCTCGACCGATCCGGCGGCGGCCAACATGGCCTCGCCCTCGCCGAACGCCCCCATCCACTCGACCGCACGCCGCACGCGCTCGGGCTGGTCGACCAGACGCGTCTGCTGTTGGTCGGCCAGGCTGTTTAAGCCGATGTGGTGGGTCTCGTGGGCGACGGTGTTTTCGAATTGCGCCTGCGACATCGGCTTTACATAGAGAAAAATGGCGGGGCCGCCGCCCTTGGGTTCAGTCCATACGAAGCTGTTGGCGGCCGGCTTGATCAACGGAAAGACCTGGGCGCGGATCGTGGCCCCCGCCGGCAGCCAGGCGAGCACGGAACGACCGATCGCGACCATGTCGGCGACCTTCATCCGCTCGAGGGTCTGGCTCCAGTCAGCGCGTTTCGCCAGGGCTTCCGGTGAGGCCAGGAAGCGCTTGAAATCGTCATCCGTCAGGGCCCGGCCAAGGCTGCTCTCACGCGCCTTCAGCCATTGATAGGGGATGGTTGCAAAGAGCTCGCGCCAATCCTCATTGCTAGGGGTGCGGCCAGCGGCTTCCTCGCTCAAGATCTTCAGCGCCTGGTCTGCCTGGCTGGTGTCGATTGTCAGGGCGACCGGGGTTTCCCGAGGCGCAGCCTCGCATGCCTGAACCCCCATCAACACCAGTCCGCAAGCGATCAGAAACCTCCACATTCGCCACTCCCTGCTGACCTCGCTAATCTCCTAATATTTTAGGAGATGACGCAGTGCGGCTGTCAACTAAACTTTTAGGAACTCGAGGTCGCCTACAAGGCTGAACTGGGGACGCCCGGCTAATCCTCGGCTAATCCAGCGCGGAAATCGCTTCGACGACGGCGGCCGGCTTTTCCAGGATCACCATGTGACCGGCTTCAGGGATCGAGATCAACTGGGCGCCGGGGATGGCCTTCTTGAAGCCATGCGCATAGGTAGGCGAGATCATCTTGTCGCTGTCGCCCCAGATCACCACGGTCTTGGCCTTGATCCGATAGAGACGCTCAGCCAGCCCGCGCTCTGGAATTGGAAACAGTATGCGTCCGGCCATGCCAAGCTGGCGCGCATTGGTCACCAGGTAGTTCTGCAAAAAGCCTGGGTCCTCGACTTTGCGCCCGGCGGTCAGGATCGCAGCACCGGCCGCCGCATCGTGGAAAAGCAGCTGCGGCATTTCGAACGGCAAGGTTGAGAACATATCCACGACGGGGTGGTTGTCGTCCCAAAGTCCGCAAGGCGCGATGAGCGCCAGGCGTGTAAGGTCGTTGGGTGCGATCGCAGCCATTTCTGCAGCGATCATGCCGCCCATCGAATGGCCGACAAGCAGGGGCCTCGTCAGGCCCAGGGCTTCCACGACGTCCCAGCTGTGCAATGTGAAGTCCAGCATGTCGCGGATCTCGGGGGCTTCTTGGCTATCGCCGTAACCCGGGATCAGAGGTGCAAAGACGTGATATTTGACGGCCAGGGCGTTCAGGAACGGATCGTCGGGGTTCACCCCGCCCGCGCCGTGCAAGAAAACCAACGCCGGCCCCGATCCTGCCTCGAAATAACGGACTGGAGCGTGCCGGGTCTGGACAGTCTTGAGCGCGATCATCCTAGGCCTCCAAGGCGTAGGTCTTGGCCAGGTCAGCCGATGTCGGCGCCTCGCGCGGCAACCGACCAGAGGCGACACGTTTTTCGAGCGGCGTCGTCCAGAACCGATTGTCCTTCGCCCATTGCGGAGCCCACTCGGGGAACATGGCGCGAAGCTTGGGCATCACCTTTTCGGCAAAGAGCTTTGTCGAGTACATGCACTTGTCTGCGGGCATGTTCCCGACATGCATCAGGCAGAAGATATTGCCGACATTCAAACCCTTGATCAGCTCCTCCATCCGTTGCCGAACGGTCTCGGGCCCGCCTGCAATGACGTGGCCGCCTTCCACGAGCTCCTTCCAGCTCAGTGTCGCGTAGCCGCCGCGGGGCGGTGCGTATTGGGAAAGCGCGCCGGATTGAATCGTCTTGATGGTGCGATAGCCGGGCGCGTCGGCGAAGCCCGGGTAGACATGCAGGCACCGATTATAGAAATAGCTGACATGGGGGGCATAGAGCCGCTCTGCCTCCTCGTCGCTGTCAGCCACCAAGATGGTCTGGGCGAAACCAGCCCGATAGGGGCTCTTGTCGACGCCGCGCTCTTCCACCCGCTTCCAGTAGCCGCTCATCAGCGCCTGAGCGCGCAGGTAGCCGGAGAAGCTGAGGTAGGAATAGCTGTAGGTGTTGTCGATGCAGAAATCATAGGTCTCCACCGAGCCCCCGCCCGGAATGTGGATCGGCGGGTGCGGCTGCTGGATGGGCCTGGGCCAAAGATTGACGTGCCGCAGTTTGTTATAGCGCCCGTTCCACGCAAAGGGCTCTCGGGTCGTCCAGGCCTTGATGATCAGATCGTGGGCTTCCTGATACTTCTCGCGCGTCAGCGAAGGGATCTGGCCATAGCAATAGTTGGTGTCCATCGAGGTCCCGACCGGAAAGCCGGCCACCAGTCTCCCGCCCGAAATGCAGTCCAGCATGGCGAACTCCTCGGCCACGCGAACGGGGGGGTTATAAAGCGCGATGGAATTTCCAAGGACGACGATGGCGGCGTCCTTGGTCCGGCGCGCCAAGCCCGCAGCGATGATGTTGGGACTTGGCATGATGCCATAGCCGTTCTGGTGGTGCTCGTTGACCCCCACGCCGTCAAACCCAAGGGTGTCGGCATATTCCAGGAGATCCATGTAGGTGTTGTAGACCTCGTGGCTCTTGGCCGGATCAAACAGCTTTTGGTCGATATCCACCCAGACCGAGCGGTTCTTCTCCCGGAAATCGTCCGGAAGGTAGGGCCACGGCATCAGGTTGAACCAGGTGAACTTCATCGACCAACATCCCTTGAGCGCCGCTTCTGCCGAGCGGTCATCTGAACAACGATAACTCTTGTGGCCTGGGCGCCAACTGTGGAAATCGAAGTTCCCAGGCCGGGAGCACGATCATGGCGGAGCCGACATCGGCCTATTCGGGCTGGCTCCCCGACCCCGGCGAGCGCCAAGACCTGCTCGCGCGCTTTCCGCCCCGACACCCGATCGTGGTCGCCCACCATGCAACCCTCGAGTTTGGCGATGAACCGGCGACGGCGCCAACGGCTGTCAGCGGGGAGATTTTGGGCTGGGTCGATGACGGGAAGGGCGTCCAGGCCCTGGTCTTGGCGCTCGACAGCGGCGCCCATCGACCCGATGGGGCGATCCACCACATCACCTGGTCCTTGGCCGAGAAGCCGGGGAAAGCAACACGGTGATCGCGTCGCTGGGATGGCGGCCAATGTCCGCCCCTATCGCGGTTTCGCTCATCGCAAATTGCTAAGCAGCAATCCCCCTAGACGAGTGCTAACATATTGAATTTATGTATTCTTACCGTTGAATCATGCCAACCTCATCGCCATGTCATGAGAGTTGAGGCAGGGCATGAAAATATCACCCGAGTTTAGGAAGCAGCTAGCCGGCTATGGCCTGACGACGGCGGAAATTCTCTACCGCCTGCCTGATCACCCCGCCCTGCTGCAGAGTTACATCTGGCAGGACTACGATCTCTTCCCGGAATTCCCGATGCTGAAGGGCTTCCTGGACTTTTGGACGCGGACCCTGGACGGGCCGCTTTTCAAGGTGACGGTTGGGCACTGTCGCCTGATCAGGCCCACGGAGATCCGCGCGATCGGAACTGAGTATCGCCTGCACTAGACCGGCTCGACATTTCCGAAGCCGCAAGAGAATCTAGCCGCCGTCGCTCCGGAGGCCCCTGGCTTTGCGTCACCTGCCGCCAACCGTCTTCTTGCTTGCGGCGGCCGTGGCGCTATCGGCCTGCCAGGACAAGGTTCATCGACCCGACTGTCCAAGCGGCCAGGTATGTCTTGAATACGGCAACAACTCCGAGCCGCTGACGCTGGACCCGCAGAAGTCCAACCTGGTCGATGAGTTCACCATCATCGCCGACCTGATCGTGGGCCTGACAACCGACGCCCCAGACGGCAGCCCGATCCCGGCGGTGGCGAAGTCCTGGGAGACCAGCCCAGATGGGTTGACCTGGACATTCCACCTTCGCGACGCGCAGTGGTCAGACGGCGTCGCCGTGACCGCTGACGATTTCGTCTTCGCCTTGCGCCGGATTCTCGATCCGAAGACGGCCTCGATCTATGCCTACCTCGACTACATCCTCAAGAACGGCCGGGCGATCAACGAAGGCAAGGCCTCGCCGCAGACCCTGGGTGCTCGGGCCCTGGATGCCCACACCTTGCAACTCACTTTGGAGCATCCAGCGCCTTACCTGCTTGAACTCACCAAGCAGCAGAGTTTTTTCCCGGCGCCGAAGCATGTGCTGGAAAAATACGGCGACGCATGGGTGCAACCGGCCCATTTCGTCGGTGATGGTCCCTTCAGGCTTTTATCGTGGCGCCTCGGCGACAAGATCCAGGTCGCCAAAAACCCCCGCTTCTGGGACGCCAAGAACGTCTGCGTGGACCGGATCAACTACTATCCGACACCCGACCTGGTCTCAGCCGAACGGCGCGTCCAGCGCGGCGAGCTCGATATAAACACCGGCTTCCTGTCGAACCGGCTGCAACACATGAACCAGGTGATGCCGGGCTACGCACGCGCCCATACCTCGCTGGCGACCGCCTATCTGGCGTTCAACACCCACGACCCTGGACCTTTGCGCGACATGCGGGTCCGCCGGGCGCTTTCGGAAGCGATCGATCGTGACTTCATCACCGCCAAGCTGATGCGCGCCGGCCAGGTTGCAGCCTATAGCTTCGTGCCGCCAGGTACGGCCCACTACACCCAAAAGGCCCGCCTTCGCTGGGCCGACGCGCCGCTTATTCAACGACAGATCGAGGCCAAGGTCTTGCTGGCGCAGGCTGGTTTTTCGCCGACCCACCCGCTCAGGCTGGAGATCAAAACCCAGAATGCATCCGATACGCTGCTTCTGAGCGAAGCCGTTCAAGCCGATTGGCGCGCGATCGGCGTCAACGCCACCATTGCGCAGAACGAGACCCAGATCGCTTTCGCAGCCTACCGAAATCGCGACTTTCAGGTGGGAACCATGAGCTGGTACGCCGACTTCAATGATCCGGTGACGTTCCTGGGGCTCCTGAAGTCCGATGTCGGCGCCCAAAACTATGGCGACTACAAGAACCCAGACTACGACGCCCTATTGCTCAAGGCTGACCTTGAACCCGACGAAGCCAGGCGCGCGCTCATCCTGGAACGCGCCGAGCAGAAGATGCTCGATGATGAGGCCATCGCGCCGATCTACTTTGTCGTGAACCGCAACATCGTCAGCCCCAGGATCACCGGCTGGGTGGCGAATTCAGAGAATTTTCACCGCGCGCGCTGGCTCTGCGTAAGACGCTGACGCGCCGGCCGCTAATACGTCCCGAGCTTAGCGCCATTCATAGTGGCAGCGGCGCTTGTTGCCGTTGTGCTTGGCGATTTGGTGGCCCGCGACCGCGCCGGCCCCTGCGCCAATGAGCGTACCCCCGGTCTTGCCGCCGCCGTGGGACAAGGCGTTGCCCAAGAGACCGCCTGCCACAGCGCCCACGACCGTGCCCGTGTTCCGCTCGCCACGCGTGCTCACAGTATTGCAGACCCAGACCTTGTGCCGGTGTTGGGCTTGGGCCGGTGCGGGAATTGATGTCGCAACCGCCAAGGCCGAGCACGCCAGAGTTGCGAGGGTCAGAACCTTATTGCGCACGAAACGCCTCCTTGTTGTGCCGACATGCGTCGATCAAACGTGCCCCTACGGCAAAGGTTGCACTGGTCGTCGATCCCGCAGCGGCCGCGATTGGGAACCTAAACCACAGCGCGTGGCTTTTCTTTAGTCATCCGGCCAATGCGAAAGCGTCAAGCCGGTCTATTGGAGAAACGCCTATGTCAATTCTCGCCTGGATCATACTGGGCCTGGTTGCAGGGTTCCTCGCCAGCAAAATCGTCAACAAGACTGGCAGCGGCCTGATCATGGACCTGGTGTTGGGCGTCGTTGGGGCCTTTGTCGGAGGCTTCCTGTTCACCCGCTTTGGGATCGCAGGGGTCACCGGCTTCAACCTCTATTCTCTTTTGGTGGCGACCGTCGGAGCCGTGGTGGTGCTCTTCGTCTACCACGCCATCGCAGGTTGGCGCGCGCCCTAACCCGCGCCCCTAGACACCAAGACTTTGCAAGCCCCGCTCTTCCTGGAGCGGGGTTTTTCTGTGTCCGACCAGAAGCGTTCCGCTCGTTTCAAGTCGGAGACCATTGTTACCTAAGTTACTCAAAAGATGATCGCAGGCAACCTTAACGAATAGTTTCAGTCAGATCAGATTAGCGCCTTTACTTCGTAAGATGACGCGACGGTCAGTGATTTGGTTAATTGAGTCCCGAGAAAACAAATCTCTGTCACGCAGGAACAAGCCTGGCCGCTGTTAACCATGTAGGGGAACCACCGAATCACCCGCTCCGGGCTCGGCTGGCGGCTGTGGCTCGCCAGTTTGGTACTGCCTATTCGTATTCGCTTTCGCGTGTCAAACCAAAAGTCGTAGGCTCATGCGCCAAGATAGTTCCTCTGATCGCATCACTCCCAATTACGACTCCTCCCCCTCGCCGCAGAGGCGTGAAGCTGCGGCTGACGCGAGCGCCTGCAGCGACCCTGTCCACGATCTCTATAGCCTTCTGGCGGTGATCATCGGGGTTTGCGAGTCCCTCGCAGGGGACGCTGGACAGCGGCCTGAGAACCGCGAATTGGCGCGCGTTGGGGTGCTGGCCGCCGAGCGCGCGGCAAAGCTCGTGGGCGGCCTGAACGCGACGAGCTCCATGGAGCCGGCCGGAACCGCCACGGTGACCGATTTGGCTGCGCGCCGCGTCCTGCGCCAAGCCGCACGCGTCGAACCGCCGGGCGTTGAAGACCAAGCCAAGCGTGTGTTGATCGTTGAAGACGATCCCGATCTTCTCTTGCTTCTGACCGCGGCTTTCGCGCGCGAAGGCTTCAAGACCTATGCGGCCAACAATGGCCGCAAAGGATTGGAGCTGCTGGCGAGCCTGCAGCCCGATCTGATGATCACCGACATCATCATGCCGGAGATGGAGGGTATTGGCACAATGCTTGATGCCAAGCGTAGTGCGCCCGGGATCAAGGTGATCGCGATTTCCGGCGGCGGCCACTACGGCAGAAGTCAAAACCTGCTGGAATGGGCGAGCGAGCTGGGTGCAGACGAGGTCCTGGCCAAGCCATTCCGCGTTTCGTCGCTGATCATGGCGGCCCGCGTTGTACTCGATAGACCCGCCTCCATGCCTGACCGGCTCGACCCGTCCGACGGACAGGCGGGTGAGGAGGCCGATCCTTCCACGCTCAACCACGCCATAGGTCGATAGCCTTGGCTCTCACCAAAACCCCAAGGCGCGCGCTCGAACGCCGATGATCCGTTGCTGTGCAATCCCCAAGAGAGACCCCAGAGGAGACAAGGATGCGCGTACTGTTGATCGAAGATGACCGCGCCGCTGCGCGCAGCGTCGAGCTTCTCCTGAAGGCTGAAGGCTTCAGCATTGAGATCGCAGGCCTTGGCGAAGACGGGATCGAATTGGCCCGCGGCGGCGAATTCGACGTTGTCCTGCTCGATCTGGGACTGCCGGACATGAGCGGCATCGATGTGCTTCGCACCTTGCGCAGGAGCAAGAGCCCCACCCCGGTCGTCGTGCTTTCCGCTTCGGCCGATGTGGCGGGCAAGGTCAAGGCCTTCGGCGGCGGCGCCGACGACTATATCGTCAAGCCTTGTCATAAGGACGAGTTGGCAGCCCGTTTGCGCGCTGTGATCCGCCGGTCGGTCGGCCACGCCGAAGCGGTGATTACGGTTGGCGAAATCAGCCTCAACCTCGACGCCAGGACAGTTCACGTGAACGGCCGGCGGGTTCACCTGACCGGGCGTGAATACCAAACCCTCGAACTCCTCGCCCTTCGCCGCGGCAAGATCCTGCGCAAGGACGTCTTCCTCACCAATCTCTATGGCGGCATGGATGAACCCGGCGGCAAGATCATCGACGTCTTCATCTGCAAACTGCGCCAGAAGCTTGCCGCGGCCTCAAACGGCAAGAAGCACATCGAAACGGTCTGGGGCGGCGGCTATGTCATGCGCGACCCTGACGAAACCTCGGCCCAAACCGCAGCTTGAAAGCCAGGAGCGGCCGATGAGCGCGACTATGCGACAGGTTCGCCCTGCCGCCCCGCGCTCAGCGCCGTTCGCACTCGGGCGATACGCGCGCGATAGTCGCTGGCCGTGCACGCAAACTGGCGTTTGAACCAATGAGCGAAGGCGCTGAGGCTGGAAAACCCCAGGAGTTCCGCGACACTCTGGAAGGGGCGCTCATTACGCGCCAGGAGCGTTTCAGCGACGTCGCGGCGCGCATGGTTGAGCAGATCGGAGAAGGTGTCTCCCTCAGCCGCCAAGCGACGATGCAGGGTTCGACGATCCATGGAGAGGCGGCGGGCGACGCGCTCGACGGTGGCGTCTCCGCTTGGCAGCAAAAGGACGATCAGCTCCCTCACCTTGTCGCCGAAACTGATCCCGCGGCCGGCCGCGATCTGCTCCACGTAATGGGCCAGCTGGCGCGCCATGACCGGATCGGCCGAGCTGATCTGGACCTCCAGGTCGGCGCGATCGACCACCAGTCCCAAAAAGTCCTGCTTAAAATGCGGGGTCCTGCCGAACACGCGGCGATAAAGCTCCAAGCTCTTCGGCGCGCTATGGGGAAAGCAAACTTCCAAGGGTCGCCAGGTCTCCCCGAGCAGTTCACGCATCACCCGCATTACCACGCCCAGGCTGAGCTCAGCGCCCTGACGTCCGATCCACGGCTGCACGCTCACCCGCAAGATGGCGATATCACCGATTTCCTCCAGATTGACGCAATAGGCGTCATCTTGCAGCCAGATGTATCGCGCAAGCTCTCCCAAAGCGCGGCGGATGGTGGGTTGCTCGCGCACCACCAGCCCGATCGGCCCCAGATTGGAGAGCCGTCGCCGTTCTGCGATCCGCAGCGCAAAGCCGACATCGCCGGATCGTTGCGCAGCCAAGTCGAACATCAGACTGACTGCGCGGGCGGGAACTTGCAGATCAGGATCGCTCAGCGCCGCAGCCGGCACGCCCACTTCAAGCGCGATCCTATAGGGATCGATTTTAAGCTTCGACGCCAGTTCCACGAAGCCGGTCAACCCGGCGCTGCGCGCAAGATGCGACATGGCCCCTCAGCAGGCTCAACATCTCAATCAGTTGCCCAATGTCCCGGAAAATCAAGTGCGACATTGAGCCAAGGCGCCTCGTGATCCCGCCCGCGCCCCCAAATTCCAGTCCCACCCCGAACGAGAACGGGTCGTCGTCGATCGACCCCTCCCAACGCCTGGCCAAGGTAATTCGCCAGTTCGGCGAGCATTTTGCTGAAATACCGGCCTTTATGATTGTTTTCGCGGGCCCCGATCACAAAATCCAAACGGCCAACCCCGCCTTTCTGGCCTTCACCGGCTTGACCGAGGAGATCATTGGTCAACCGGCGCGTGTGGCGCTAGGTCGCGGACACTTTCGCAGCCTTGGTCGCCTTTTGGATCATGTCTATGCGACAGGCGAGCTGCGCATTGAGAAGGGCGCCACGCTCCTCGGCTCTTGCGCGAACCCTGACGAAGCCGCCTGCAGCGATTTCGTTCTGCAGCCGCTGCGTGAAGCTGACGGCGTCATCTGCGGCGTCGTCTGCCAGGGTCATGAAGTCACGGCGGACGAGCTTGACCAGGTTCGCACCGCCCCCGAACAAAGACGCTCAGCCCTCAGCTGGGCCCGGGCGATCTTTGACAACTCCCACGACGTGATCTGCGAAACCGATGACAAGGGCGTTTTCCAGCAGGTCAATCCGCAGGCTGAGCGCCTCTGGGGCTATCGACCGGATGAGCTAATCGGACGTCGCTCCGCCGACTTCTTGCATCCCGACGATGTCGCCATGACCCGTGAGGTGGCCCGACAGGCCCATGCCGGGGAGACGCCAAAGCCCTTCATCAATCGCCACCTGCACAAGGATGGAAGCGAGGTTCCGGTCATGTGGTCGACCGTCCGCTGCGAGGCGACCAACGGGGTGATCTCTATTGGCCGTGACATGCGCGAACAGCTGGCGGCCGAAGAGAAACTGCGCCAGGCCCAGAAGATGGAAGCCATCGGTCGACTGACGGGCGGCATCGCGCACGACTTCAACAATCTCTTGACCGTCGTCATCGGAAGCACCGAGGCGCTTAGCGAGGCGCTTGTCAGCTCATCTGAACTGGCGCCCATTGCACGTCTTGCCTTGGAGGCGGCCGAACGCGGCGCAGAGCTGGTGAACCGGCTTCTCGCTTTTTCCCGCTCCCAACCGCTCGCGCCTCAGCCCGTGGACTGCAAGAAATTCCTCCAGGCGCTCTTGCCGATCCTGCAGCGCACGCTCGGGAACAATGTGGAGGTCAAGACCGAAACCTGCCTCGGTGAGGCATGCTGCCTTGCCGACCTTACTCAGCTCACCTCCGCCATGCTCAATCTTTGCATCAACGCCCGTGACGCCATGCCCAGGGGAGGAACTCTCACCTTGCGGGTTTCGCGCGCCGCTCCTGGGCGACGAGGGAAATCTGGCTTTGTCTTGCTGGCGGTCGAAGACAATGGCGAAGGCATGTCGCCTCGGACACGCGCCCGCGCGCTCGATCCTTTCTTCACAACAAAGCCTGAAGGCAAGGGCTCAGGGCTGGGGTTGAGCATGGTCCAAGGCTTCGTGAGCCAGTCGGGCGGACGCCTCGAAATTGAATCCGAGCCGCTTGGCGGAACATCCGTGCGCATTTTCCTGCCTGAGGCGAGGCGATCTCACCTGCAGCCTCCCCTTGGCGCAGCGCTGGCCAAGCCTGCCCTTTATCGCCAGGCCCTGTCGTCGAGCTGAGCTTTTCCGTAAAGGTCCACCGGAAGGACGCGGCGATCAGAAATTGAAACGAACGCCCGCAACAGGGGCTATGACCGAGGTCTCAAGAAACCCCGACGCCAGGCCGTTGGCGGCTTCGGAGTGGTTGACGCCGGCGTAGACGTCAAATCGCCTGGTCAGACGATAGTCCGCCACGATGGAGGCGTCCTGAAGCTGACCCGAACACGACGAGGCGCTCGTGTCGGAACACCCGTTGCCTTTGAAGCTATTCTGGTCATTGCGATAGTAGGCGCCGATCACCTGAAGCCTATCGGTCAGCGCATAACGCACGCCCACCCAAGAGACATAGGTCACGCGGTGAATGGCGAAGGCGGTGTTGTTTGCAAAACCCACCACGATGCCGCCAAGGCCCCGAAGACCGGGTGGCAGCGGGGTTGACGGATTGGCCGATTCAACCCGCTCGACGGCGGCGTAGAACTGGGCCTTTCCGTGGGTATATTTTCCTTCCAGGACCCAGGCGGTGTCGTCCGAGACCGTGCCGGCCAAAGCGCCGGGGTGGATGGCGTTCTGGGCTGCCGACAGCGAAGCCTCGCTGATCGCATCGGAGACATAGGAATAGGTTATGTCGGCAGCAAAGCCCTTGTATTCGCCGCCGACGTCAAATTGGTCTGCGCCGCCGGGAAAGAGCGTGTTGAGCTTGAAGTTGTGCAGATAAGCAACGTGCACCGGGCCGTTGGAATAGCTGTACCGAAGGGCGGAATCAAAACGCGCCGTCTCTGTGTCGCCGCTGCCGGCGGCGAAGCCCGAATAGCCGATGGGCGAGAAGGTCTGGGACGAGTTTTGCGGATCATACTTGGCGAGGCTGTCGAGGATCAGCGAGGCTTGGCGGCCAAAGATAAGCGTACCCCAGGACTTCGAGTCGGCGCCGATGTAAGCGGCGCCCTGGAAGAGTTGACCGGCTCGGCTGGAATCGCCGCTGGTCGTCTGTTGGGTCAGCGGAACGCCATTGTTGACCACCAGGCTTCGCGGACCGTTGGTGAGACGGAATGACGTCGGCTGAAAGCCCGTCTCAAGCTTGAAGACGAGGTTCACGTCATCGGTTATCGGCTCAACTCCCGAAACGCCGAGCTTGGATTGCGACAGGCCATTTGGGGCAATCGATGTGATGGGACGGTTGCTGTTCCTCTGGATCAGGAACGGCAGGCCCGGCCCGTAAAACGCGGTAAGCGGCGCGCCATGGTTTAGGTAGGCCACATCGATATCGAAGGTTCCGTATAGCGTTACGCCGCGGAACGTCAGGCTGGCGTCGTCCTTCTCGGCGCGCGGCGCAGGGGCGGCGTCATCTTGGCTCGCGGCCGGGTCAGCGAGCTTTGGCCCGGCGTCCCTAACGGCGTCCCGAGCCGCCGCGGCGTCGGCTTGCGCAGCGAGCGCAGCAGCGCTGGCTTGAGCACAAGCTGACCCGGCAAAAGCACCCAAGGCGGCGGCGGACAGAAGGCCCAGGATCCACGTCCTGGAGGTCTTCAGGTTCTTGGGAGCCAGCGGGATCTCAATTGCGTCCCGACAATCCAGGCGGGGCCTTCGCGGAGATTCCCAGTTACGACCAAAGCTTAGGTTACTTGCGGGCGTCTCGGCCCCATTCTGCTCGTGCATACGCCTTGTTAGTCGACATTTCCCAGAAGTCGACCGCCTTGTGCGCAGAGGGCGGGAGCGCCACGAATGGCGCTCCCTTCCCGGCGATTAGAACGGGTAGTAGCGGAAGCTCGTAAAGATCATGTCGTCGGTTGTCTTGGGCGTGTAGCCGCCGCCGGAGAAGCCTTCCAGCCTGGTGTGCGAGTATTGCAGACCTATCCGCACCTGGCCGAAGGAGCCGCTAAAGGCCTTGTCCCAGAGACCAGCCGTGATCTGGCCGACATCGCGCACGGTGGCTGAGCAAGATCCCCCCACAGTCGTGCAGCCGGCCGCCGTAAAGATAGTGTTCGCCAGGTTGCCGAAGCCGAAGTTCGCCGCGCCAAGTCTGCTGATCTGTGAACCTTCGCGCTCGTCGCCGGCGAACACATAGAGGTCCAGCGCCGGGGTGGCGTGAAGCGTAGCCCCCAGCAGATACATGGTCTCGCTAATCGGCGCGACCCTGCCATCGACGTTCAAGGTCGCATCCGACAGCTGCGAGCTGCCATAACGGCCGATGCCCTTGCCGCTCAATACCGAGGCCTGCAGGTCCAAGATCTTGGGAACCGCCGCATAGGTGATGCTGCCGCCAAATCCGCCGCCGGCGACGCCAGTTTCGTGGACACCGACAGCCAGGCCTTGGGTGTTGGCCGAGGTGACAGTGATCTGATCGTAGAAGTCTCGGTAAATGCCGAAGGCTTCTATGTGCAACGGCCGCGAGACGCCGAAGTAGGGCTCCCAAGCCGCCTTCACGATCACGTCAGGTATGCGGTTGAATGAACTGGTGTTGACGGAGTTGAGACCCGAGAAAGCCGCGACGGCCGCAGGCGCGGGATTGATCGTGCCGTTGCCGGTCGCGAGGTCGAGAACGCTGACCCCTGCGGGCAATCCGTTGCCGGCGGTTCCGGTAAAGGTTGTCTGCGGATTTTCAAGCGATGCTGCGAGCCAGATCTGTTTGTCGTCGAATTCCTTGGTGAGGCGCAGTTGCGGCTGCCGCGTCCAGGCGAAGCCCGGCACATATTGCGCTTCGATGGCCGGCGGAGGCAGTTCGTTGCGCGGCGTGATGCCCTTGCTGTTCAAAGTCACCAGCGACCAGTTTTGACCAGCCAGCAGATGCAGACCCCAATAGTCCCAGTCCACGGTGCCGTAGAGGTGGCGGATGCGTGGCTGGTAGGAGTTGCTCTCGTTCGAATTGGCCGTTTGGGCCGCCCCCAGGAAGTCGAATTCGCCATAGAAGGACGCGTGCGTCGCCTGGTTGATATCGCCCTGCGCAAGGAACGAAAGCCGGCTTTGACGAGGCGATTCACGCAGCTCCTGAATCCGCGAAAGGGGAGAGTTTTCGAACGGGATCCTGGCGAAGCTCGAGGCGAGGTCGGATTCCAAAGTCTTGGACCGGTAGATGGTGGTGGCTTCGGCAAAGCCGCCTAGCGCCAGGGTGATGCCCTTATACTTCAGCTTGTCGAGGGTCGGCGCCGGCTGAGCGGCCACTGCGGTCTGGACGGCGCCGGGTATCTGTTCGATCTGATTGTCGAGCTTGGCTTGGGCGGCCTTGGCTTGGGCGGTCGCCTCGGCGGCGCGGGTCTCGGCGGCCTGGATCTGAGCCTGGGTCTGTTGCTGAGCCTGCGCCTGCGCCTGGACGGTCTGTTTCAGAGCCTCAACCGTCGCCTGAAGCTCCTTGACCTGATCGGCAAGGTCCGGACCGGCTGGTGCGGCGGCGACATGATGCTTGTGTTTTGCGGTGGTGGGTGCGGCCTGCGCCACGCCATTGGCTGTCAGGGCGCAAATGAGCCCAAGCGCAGCGCCCGCAAGGAGCGACGTTTTGGCCGTCATGAAGGTACCCCCATAATTCCCAGCCGCAGAGCTCGCGGCGGTAGGGGCACCCGCTAATCGTCAGCGGTGACGCATCGACTGCAGTTTTGTGATGTTTTTGCGAACGCGCCAGAAAAGCGTCGACGCCGCAGAGGTCTGCGACCGAGGTGTGAAAGCCCGCATCAGTGTCTCTAAACCGACCTTAGGATTTCGAAAGATTCTGTTCGATCAAGGCGCTTCGTAGCCGAAATTCCTGATGATCGCTTTGGCTTTAGGCCCCTTGAGGAACGTCAGGAAGGCTTTCGCCGCGGGGTTATTTTGGCCAGGAATAAGCAAAATCGCTTGCTGATTGATAGGTGAGTAGTCGCCCTGAGGAACCAGCCAGCGCGAGCCGCCCGGTTTATCGATGACCTGTGAGTAGGCCACAAACCCCAGTTCTGCAGATCCAGTATCGACGAATTGGAAGGCCTGGGTGATTGAGCCGCCAGTGACGATCTTGGACTTCACGGCATCGTAAAGACCTATCTTTTGGAGGACTTGAACCGCCGCTGCGCCATAGGGCGCCTCTGCGGGATCAGCGATGGCGAGCTTTTCGAACTTTCCCTTCGCCAGAATTGCACCTGCGCCATCGACCAGGCCCGGCGTCTTGGAAAAGAGCACGAGCCTGCCGCGTGCATAGGTGAACCTTGACCCTGCCAGGCCTAACCCTGCCTGCTCCGCCTTTTGGGGCCGATCAGCGTCGGCGGACAGGAAAACCTCGTATGGCGCGCCATGCGACATCTGGGCCAAGAACTGTCCCGATGAGCCAAATGACAGAACCGCCGTGTGACCCGACTGCGCTTTGAAAGCCGCAGCGATCTCTTTGGCCGGTTCAGTGAAATTTGCAGCCACGGCGACGTGGGTTTCTCCCGCCAAAGCCAAGGCCGGCGCGGCAGCTAGCGCAAGGCCGGCAAAAGCTGCTCTCAAGGCGCGAAGACATCCAGTGATCATGGCGTTACCTACTGCATGGACAATCAGAAAGGCGAACTGGCGTGCATCCGTCGAATGCGGCGGCCTCGGCGCAAAGCGGGTTTGGCTGGGCCTTGCCGAGGCGTTGTGCTCGCTATCACGTCCAGCTGAGATTGCGCGCGGGGAGACATTCTGAGGCCTGCAAGGCGCCCTGGCGCCTTTGGCCGTCAACCGCACTGTTCGCGCCGGCGCAGTTCGTTTTCAACGGCTGGCTCGCATGAGGAAAAGCGCGCTTGCGTTCTGACCCCTACTGCACACCGCCCAGCCGGAAATCGTAGTGAAGTACGGGGCCGTCCGGTCCGGCGCGCGGCCCCACGACCAGCTCGGGTTTGACGCCGAAGACTGCATCGCTATCCAGAAATGGCGAGCCTGCGGTGAATAGATGGGTCACCAACCGGTGATGCTGGGCTGCGCTGATCATGAAATGGATATGGGCGGGCCGATTGGGATGACGCCCCATCTCCCGGAGCAGCCGACCGACCGGTCCATCGTCAGGTATGGGGTAGCTCACGGGCGTCACGGTCTTGAAGCTGTAAACCCCGTCCGGCCCGGTTCGAAAGCTGGCGCGCAAATGCCCCTGCGGCTGCTCGGGGTCCTGAACATCGTAGAAGCCGTTGGGCGCCGTCTGCCAGACTTCGATCAAGGCGTCTTCAAGCGGCGCCCCGTCAGCGCCCAGCACGCGCCCTTCAACAAACAATGGGTCGCCTGGCTCCGGCCGCTTCAGTATCGAGCTGCCCATCGGCAGTTCGGGCTGAAGTCCGGCGTAGAAGGGGCCAAAGACGGTCGAGGACGTGATTTCGCCTGTGTCCTGATGATTGATCGCATCGATCAGCATAGACACGCCCAGAACGTCCGACAGCAGGATGAACTCCTGGCGCGATTGATCGCAGGTCTGACCGGTCTGCGTGAGAAAACCGATCGCCTCGGCCCATTCGGCCTCGCTAGGTTCGGCCTCGCGCACCGCGTCATGCAGGTGGCGGATCACGATCGACATGACCTCGCGTATTCGCGGGTTCGCAGCGCTCTCCATCGCAGCAATGGCGTCTTCGGTGATCTGGGGGAAGACGGTTTTGGGCATGGGTCGGTTCATGGGGTGAAAAGGCCAGTGGCGGGGGGCTTTCCGGCCCACGCTTGAGCGATGAGGGCGCGCACGCCCGCCCGCTCGACCTGGCGCGGATTCCAGTAGGGATTTTCCACCGCCTGGTCAGCGGCGCGGTCGATGCCGCCCCCAGGCATGCCGATGTCCCGCAGGGCCGCAGGCGCGCCGACGGCCCGGCCAAGGTCGTAGAGGGCCTGTGCGGGCTCGCCCCCTCCGAGCGCTGCGGCCAGATGCTGCATCGCCTGCGGCGCGGCTTCGGAGTTGTAAGCGACGGCGTGCGGCAGCACGATCGCGTGGGTCTCAGCGTGCGGCAGAGCAAAGAGGCCGCCCAGGGTATGGCAGAGCTTGTGATGGATAGCCATGCCGGCCAATCCTAAGACGGTCCCGCAGAGCCAGGCTCCGTAGAGGGCCTCGGAGCGCGCCTCCACGTCGCTGGGCTGCTGTGCAATGCGCGGCAGCGCCCCGGCCAAGGCCTTGACGCCGGATAGCGCCATCATCTCCAGGATCGGGTTGGCGTCCTGGGCGTAGAGCCCCTCGACGGCGTGCGCGATGGCGTTGATCCCACTGACGCCGGACATGGCCACAGGCAAACCCAGTGTCAGGGCGACATCGTAGATCACCAGCTCTGGCAGCACCTTGGGGCTGCGCAGCGTGGTCTTGCGGCCGTTTTCGGTTTGGCCGAGGATCGCGGTCATCTCCGAGCCGGCATAGGTTGTTGGGATCACGACCTGTGCGAGATCGGTCCGAAGGGCGATAGCCTTTGAAAGGCCGATGGTCGAACCACCGCCGAAGGCGACCAGACAGTCGGCTTTTGCGTCCTGCGCCGCCGCCAGGGCTCGCTGCGTCACCTCAATGGGCGTGTGCATGGTCGCGCCGTCGAAATGCCCGACGATGGCTGCGACAGCGGCGGTGGCGACGCGCGCTTGCTGAGCTTGTCCGGGCGTCGAAAGCAGTAATGCGCGCCGGCCGCCAACGGTCTCGATGGCCGGCCCCAACTCTGACAGCGTCCCCTCGCCAAAGACGACGTGGGCCGGCTGGCTGCGGTAGATGAACTGTCGCATCGCACTAGCGCCTATAGAAGGACGAGATCTCGGCGTCCATCTTCGCCCACGCCGATTTCGGCTGAACATACCCGCTCATAGCCTCGACGCCCGTTTCCGGGCCTCAGCGAAACAGTCGATCCTATGGCGAACCCCGAGCCGCTCAGCAGCGCATGCGCCCGTTCGGACGGACGCTCAGGCGGTCCCCGACAATTGGACGCCGGAACCCAATGCGTTCGGCCAAGCTTATATTAAGAAAGGGCGGCGCGACCGCCATGTTCGGGATATCCCCGAAACCAAAGGTAGGATGCGAAAATGGCGTCTCACAGTCTGATTGCCTGGCTGATTATCGGCGCGGTCGCGGGTTGGCTTGCCGGGACCTTCGTCAAGGGCGGCGGTCTGGGCCTGATCGGCGACATTGTTGTCGGCGTCATCGGCGCCTTTATCGGCGGCTGGTTGGCCGGCGTGCTGCACATTCATGTCGGCAGCGGGTGGATCTCTTCGATTATCACCGCGGCTGTGGGCGCCAGCTTGCTGTTGATCATTCTGCGGGCCGTCCGACGCGCTTGAAATGCCGTTGCTGGCGTTAAGGGCGCAGTCGTTCTGGCGCCCGCCAACAAGCTGGCAGGATCGCCCGGGGCCTTTTCGCGCCGAGAGGCCAAGTTCCGATCAGCGCCGCAAGAGCTTGGCCAGGGTCAGGTCGCCGTCCTTTGCGCCATCTCTCTGGTCGAGCGCTTTAGGCGGCGGATGCGAGCTTTAGATCTCGCACGAGGGTGGGCTCGGTCGAGTGACCGATTGAGACACTGGTCCCTGGCTTGGCGTCCGTCACATTGACCTCAGCGCCAAGTTGTTTTGCGAGCGCCTGGACGATGCTCGTGCCCAGGCCGGCCTTGGCGGGTAGGGCGCCGGTGGGCATGCCGACACCGTCGTCGGTGACCGTCAGCGTCCAGTCGTTCCCACGGGATCTATAACCGACAACGATGCGGCCGCCGCGCCCGCCAGGGAAACCATGCTTCAAGGCGTTGATCACCAGTTCGGTGGCGACCAGACCCAGACCGACAGAGACGTCGGCCGTCGCCACCCCCTCGTCGGCCTCCACCGTCAGCGTGAGTATTTCAGGGTCTGCGATCATCGAGGCGGCGATGCTCGCGCAGAGCTCAATGAAATAGGCGCGAAGCTCGACCTCGCCCAGGCTGGATGCAGCCAATTGATGCTGTAGGGCGGCGACCGACATCACCCGGCTATGGGCGTCGTAGAGATGGCCTCTGGTCACGGCCGATGGGATCCTGCGCGCGCTTTGCATCAGCACGCTGGCGATGATCTGCAAGCTGTTGGCCACGCGGTGCTGCAATTCCTGGAACAGCATCGCCTTTTCACGCAAGAGGTCGTCCTTGAGGCGTTCAGCAAGACGCGCATCGGTGACGTCGGAAACCGCCAGCAGTAACCGCACATCGCCTTCGTCAGCATAGTCAAGCTGATGGGCGGTTATCACCAAGCGACGCGGAGCGCCTTTGGGCCGCGTGAGGTCCATTTCGTAAGCTTCGATGTCTGCAGCGCCCGAGAGCGTGGCGTTCAGCAGCGAGCGCAGTTGCGGGACATCCCACTCACCCGCGCCGAGCGCGAATATCGGCGCACCTTTTATGCTGGCTGGCTCGATCTGGAAGGCGCGGGCGAACGATGCGCTTGCCGCCACGACTCGCAGAGAACCATCGAGCAGCAGGATCGGCGCGTCAGACGACGTCACCAGCGCCAGGGCCAATGTGTCTACAACAATGGGTAGTATGGGCTCGGCGCTGGCCATTATGGCCCCAATCAGCCGTCGGAGGCTCGCGAAACGAAAGCCATTCCCGCCGCAATCACTTTGAACTCAGGACATGCTCAAGATTTTGAGCCCGCCCGGTCCATCCGTGAAATCTATCACAGCTTGCATCGAACCTTGCACTCAATTTGCAAATGGCAGTTTGACCAATCCTATCGGAATGGGCTCGACAGCTGTGGACTGTTCAGGAATTACGAGGGCGTCCACGGCGTCAGTGATCGAACCCAGGAAGAGCATCCTCGTCGCCATCGTTCGCCATTGAGCGGCGAGTTTGATGAACTCGTGGGCGATCGGTTCACCACGCGCCAGCGACGCTTTCGCGGCGCATTCTGAGGCCCTTTCATAACACTCTTCGGCTGTCATCAGCTCAATCGCGTCCATTCCAGATCTATAAAATCGCTCGTATGGATAGATTGTTCCTGAACCAGATCGCCTAATTGATCCAATTATTCCGATTAACAAGCGTCCGGAACCTATTTATTTCTGACGCATTTTCATCTTCGGGCGCACCGAATATTCGGTTTACGCCCTCTGATGCTTTTTGCATCAACGGAATATCCAATGAAAATCTTGATGGTTGGAGCGCTGACGCTCTCGCTCGCGGCCGCCTCGGCCGCAATGGCTCAACCCTACGGCAACGGCTCGGATCACGGCCAGGACAGGAAGGGCGAAGCCGGCGATCACGCCACCTGGGGGCAGGAGTATGGCGGCGACCATAGCTGGAAGCGCGGCGAACGGATTGGGTATAATGATTGGCGAGGCGCGCAAGCCGTCGACTACCGCCAGCATCATCTGCGCCACCCGCCCCGCGGTTACGAGTGGCGCGAGGCGAACGGCCAATATGTCCTTGCCGCCGTCGCCACGGGCGTAATCGCCTCCATCATCTTGAACAACGGCCGCTAGGCCATTTCACCCATCGGCGCCTTCAGGGTGGCGGCGGCTCCAAAATAGCGGCCGCGCCAAGGCGCCGATGGGGCGACGTCCTTGTCGGTTAGCCCGCGCGTTACTGCGCTGGCCGCGCGGAGGGTCCCAGAATGAAGTGGAATCCAAAACTGAGCTGCGCTGCGCTTCTTGCCGTCGGCGTCTCCCCCATCGCGGCGAAGACGCCGCCGCAAATCTATAGCTACGCAATCAGCCATCCAATGTACGGCTCCATAGGAACCTACGATCGCAGCAGTAAAGACGACGAGGGGTTCATGCGCGTGGACGCCCACCTGAGGATCGTCGTCAGGGTTCTGGGGGTGGTCGTGCGCCGGGAGAGCGCCGACCAAACCGAGGTCTGGCGCGCCCGCCAATTGATATCATTCCAGAGCTTGACGAGCACCAACGGCCGGCGGAGCACCATCAGCGGCGCGGCCGCCGTCAACGGGTTCGTCGTCACCTCGCCGTCGGGAACCGAAAGCGCGCCATCAGATGTTGTTGCGTCTGATCCGTGGTCCCTCAATCGGATCGGACCAGGCACCGTCGTGTCGACCCGAACCGGCAAGATTAGCGCAATCGAGGTGACTGGCGGCGAGCCGGAAACAATCATGTTGCAGGGTGTCCCCGAACCAGCTCGGCACTACCACGTCAATACCGCCGCTCAGCTGAACAAATGGGAGGTCTGGATCAATTCGCGAGGCGTGCCGATCAAGTTCCGCAGTCTCGAGACCGGAGGGGCGATCGACTTCATCTTGAAGGCGGCGCCCCAGGGCGCGATTGATCCCACCCCCGCTACGGCGTTGGGGCAAAGCCATTGAGCGCCCCTTCGGTTTCGGCGGGGGCGACGCTGGCGGGAGCGCTATGCATCGGCTTTGCAGGTCTGTCGGGTTGTGCGTCGGCGCCGACAGTCAACCCAGCGATCGGGCGGACCGAAAGCGCGCAGAAGCCCCAGATCATTGGATCTCGCGGCCCGCTGACGTCGGCCCAAATCAAGGCGAAGCTCGCTCGGCTCAGCAATACTTCGGGGGATGACACGCTGTTGCAACATCACCTGGCCATCGAACAGGCCGTGGCTGAGACTCCGTTGGTGGCGGGCGAGACCACCCACCTGCTGCGCGACGGCATAGCCACGTTTCGCGCCATGTTTGCTGCGATCCGCGCGGCCAAACACAGTATCAATCTCGAGTATTTCATCTTCGAAGACGTCGAGAGCGATGGCGTCCATCTGGGCGATCTGCTCCTTGCCAAACGCCAGGAAGGCGTGGCGGTCAACGTCATCTATGACAGCTTCGGATCCAGCGACACGCCGAAGGACTTCTTTGACCGGCTGAGGCAGGGCGGCGTGAATGTTGTCGAGTTCAACCCACTCAATCCCCTGAAGGCGAAGGTCAGCTATTCGCCAAATGACCGCGACCATCGCAAGATCATGGTGATCGATGGGGCGACGGCCATCGTCGGGGGCGTCAACCTCAGCACCACCTATCAAGCCAACCCCATGGGCAAGTCCGGAAACATCCCGGGCGAACCGGCCGCGCATTGGCGTGACACCGATCTTGAGATCTCCGGACCAGTCGTGGCGCAGCTTCAGACGCTCTTTTTAGACCACTGGCGCGAACAACACGGACCGCCGATCAATGACGCGGGTTGGTTTCCGGCGGTGTCGCCGGCAGGTGGCGCCGTGGTGAGGATTATCGGCAGCTCACCGGATCGCAAGGCGCCGCGCTACTATGTCACCATCATCTCGGCTATCCGCAGCGCCGAGAAAAGCATCACCGCCAGCGCCGCCTATTTCGTGCCGACCGCCGATGAAATGGTCGCCTTGACGGAGGCCGCCCGCCGAGGGGTGGAAGTGCGACTATTGCTGCCCGACCGTAGCGATTCCCCCAATTCCATCGCACTTGGCCATTCCCACTACGAAGCTCTTCTGAAGGCCGGGGTGAAGATCTTCGAAACACACGACCTGGTCCTACATTCCAAGACGATCGTCGTGGACGGCGTCTGGTCAGCCGTCGGTTCGTCAAACTTCGACCACCGCAGCGTCATCTTCAACGACGAGGTCGACGCCATCGCCCTGGGCGCCGAAACAGCTGGCGAACTAGAGGCTATGGCCAAGGACGATCAAGCCGCCGCCCACGTCATAGACGGCAAGTCGTGGGCTCGGCGACCTCTGAGCGCCAGAGCCAAAGAAATCTACGCCCGGATCTGGGAGGAGTGGTTGTAGTCCGTCAACGGCGCAGCCATTGCTCGCTGTGGCGCCCTTACCCATACCAAGTGGATAAAAATGGGTGGATAAACGACAGAAGATGGAGCGCGAGCGGATCATGCTCGCCGAGGCGCCGGAACTGGTGCTGATTTTGGAATTGGCGCGCGAGCTGGACTTCACCGCTCTCGAGCAGACACCCGGAAGACCCACGACGCCCGTTCGCGCCGAGGTTGTCGCGCCTATTTCCCGAAGCGCTCCCATGCCGCGTACCGAGCGCCGGCGACGCCGCAACGCAGTTTGAAGGATGATTCTAGGGGAAAACTTTAGATCTAAATATCCTCAAGGTTCAAGACTAGACCTCGTTAAGTTTGGTATTGAAAGAGCTCCTGCCTCCTTCACTGTATCGATTACAAAATTACTCTTGATATGCTGAACTCCAGGAACCTTGATTAAACGATTCATGATGAAGTCCCGATAGGTCTCCAGATCGGGTACGACGACTTGCAATAAAAAATCATGATCCCCAGAAGTGACGTGGCAGGAAATGACTTCAGACATTTCGCGCACCGCCTCCACAAACATATTGGGGTTTAGGTCCGCATGGGTCTGGATGTTCACGGCGATGAAAACCGTGAGACCCAGGCCGACCTTCTGACGATCCAGGCGCGCGCTGTAGCCCAAGATAACGCCTTCATCTTCCAGCAGCCGCACGCGGCGCAGGCATGGAGACGGAGAGAGCCCAACCTGTTCGGCAAGCACCACGTTCGCCACCCGTGCGTCATGCTGCAGGGCGTTGAGAATTCGGCGATCGATCGCATCGAGCGATTGTATTGGCATAATCACCAACTTGATCGAATATTTTTAGAATAACTATCATTTTCTGGAGGCCCTGCGAGATCAGAACGCAATGTACGAAAAGCCCTTTCGCGATAGTTTTTGAAATATCGTCCAACGCAGCTCGCCATCCGAACCCGTAAGTTGCGTCGGGGATCGAGCTAGCCGCAGATGAAAGGCTGAATTGATGTCGAAAGCAGCGCCCCTGATAGCGGGGTCTATCGCCGCACTCGGACTCTTCTGGGGCGGCATAGCCTTCGGCGATGAGGGCCTTTGGACCTTTGACCACTTTCCGGCGACCCAGGTGGAACAAACCTTTGGGGTGAAGATTGATTCTGGTTGGCTTGATCACGTGCGGGCCGCTTCGGTCCGTTTCGATAACGGCTGCTCAGCCTCGATCGTCTCTGCTGATGGACTGGTTTTTTCCGCCCACCACTGCTTGGCCTCGTGTCTTCAGGACCTTTCCACAGACAAGACTGACTATATGCGCGACGGGTTCGCTGCGCTTACTCGCAAAGAGGAACGTGAATGCCCTGGCCTGCAGGTTGAGGTGCTGCTCTCAATTAGCGACGTGTCTGATCGCGTCGGCCGGGCTGTCGTTGACAAGACAGGCGAAGCGTTCATCCAGGCTCGAAACGCCGTGATCGCCGTAATCGAGGATGCGGGCTGCGCAAAGGATCCAACTCTGCGCTGCGAAGTCGTCAATCTCTACAATGGCGGCCAATTCAAGCTCTACAAATACCATAAATATACCGATGTTCGGATTGTCTTCGCGCCTGAATACGCGACGGCCTCCTTCGGCGGTGACCCAGATAATTTCAACTTTCCCCGATACGAACTCGATATCGGCTTTTGTCGACTCTATGAGAATGGCGAGCCAGTAAAGACCCCTCAGCACCTCTCATGGGCGAAACGAGAGCCCAGGGATGGAGAGCCCACCTTCCTTTCTGGGTCCCCCGACGCCACCAACCGAACGCTGACGGTCGCTCAACTGGAGGTCCAACGCGACCTGCGCCTGCCCATCGTTCAGACTGAGGTGGCTGAACTGCGCGGGCGGATAATTCGCTTCGCTGAGGAAAGCCCTGAGAACAAGCGTGTCTCGGCCGATCCGCTGGCGAATGTGGAGAATTATTTCAAGTTCAATAGCGGCGTTCAGTTGGCTCTGAACGACAAGGCGTTGCTTGACGCCAAGCGTGTCGAAGAGGCCGCGCTGCGGGCCAAGGTCGCCGCCGACCCCCGTCTTGCCGCCAAAATCGGCGACCCATGGGCCGAGATCGCCAAGGCGCAATCCGTCTATGCCGACACTTATCTGCGTTACCGAATGCTCCAAGGCCCAAGCGCCACACTTTTCAGCTATGCGATCACCTTGGTCCGCGCCGCCCAGGAACGAGCCAAACCGTCCACCGAGCGGCTTCCGGAGTATTCCGACGCCAGCTTGGCCTTGGTGCGAAAACAGCTCCTCGATGACCGTTCGGTCGACCCTGGCCTCGATCAGCTTTTGTTGGAGTTCTGGCTTTCCAAAACCCGCGAGCGGCTCACGGCCGATGACCCAACGGTGCAGCTTATACTGGGCCGCGAAAGCCCCGAGGATCTTGCCGCCAGGGCGGTGAAGCAATCAAAGCTCGCTGACGCCAAAGTGCGAAAGGCGCTTTGGGACGGCGGGCTCGCCGCCATAAACGCCTCGGATGATCCCATCGTTCAGCTGGCGATCAGACTTGATCCCGCTGCACGAGAGAGCCGCAGGATTTGGGAGGCCGAGGTGACTGGTCCCAGCGAGGCTGCCGCCGCCCGCATCACTGCGGCGCGATTCGCGATTCACGGCGACACGGTTTACCCGAACGGCACGCGCAGCCCCCGCGTGACTTATGGAAAGGTTGCGGGGTGGACATCGCAAGGCCGCACTATCGCTGCTTTTACAACCTTCTCCGGCCTCTATGAGCGGGCCACCGGGGCCGAGCCTTTCCAGCTACCCGCGCGCTGGATCGCGGCTAAGGATAGGCTCAACCTGGGCGCCGTCTTCAATTTCGTCATCACTAACGATGGCGCTCCCGGCATTTCCGGCGCTCCCGTGCTGAGCGCCGCGGGGGAGGTTCTCGGGGCCGAATTCGATGGCAATATTTACGCTGTGGGCGCCGACTACGGTTACGACGAACGCACGAGCCGCCTCATCGCGGTCTCTGCAAGCGCCGTTACCGAAGCCCTGACGAAGGTCTATGGGCAGCAAGTTTTGGTGAAGGAGTTGATCAGTGGGCAGAGCGGTTCATCCCTCAAAACGCCTCCACGCCCAACACCATCACCGCACCCACGCCAGCCTTCAGCTTGACCAGCAGAAGGCGGATCTGCGGTATCCATATTCATGACCAAGGCTGACAAGCTGCTGAGCCAGATGCCGCGGAACCCGGCAGGGGACTGGACCATTCAAGACATCGAACGGCTTGCGGCGGACTGGCTGGCCGTGCCCCGCGCAGCCTGCACTAAAAGCTGAAAATCATAGCCGCCCGCGAAGATGCTTGGTAGGCACCCTCACTCAGCAGCAGCCCTGCCGCAGTTCTCACTACGACCTCGGTGCGGTGAATGCGCACCCTATTCACCGCACAAGATGCGGTGAATATTCTTGCGCGGGCGGTGATTAATCGCCACAATCACCGCACAAGGAGCGGTGATTGTGGCGACCTATATCCATGAACTAGACGGCTGGCCCACGCTGACGTGGGACGCAAAGCGGCTGCAAGAACAGCTCGCCGCCGTGCGTTTGCGGCAAGGCAAGCTGCTCGGCCGGATGGAAGCTCTCGGCCTCAAACATCGCGCCGAGGCAGTCCTCGAAAGCCTCACTGAGGACGTTCTCAAGTCCAGCGAGATCGAAGGGGAAATCCTCGATAAGGAGCAAGTTCGTTCTTCGATCGCGCGCCGGCTTGGCATGGATATTGGCGCCCTCGCGCCCGCAGATCGCAACGTCGAAGGCGTCGTCGAAATGATGCTCGACGCCACCCAGAACTATCAAACGCCACTCACCCGGGAACGGCTCTTTGCTTGGCACGCGGCCCTCTTTCCAACTGGGCGTAGCGGCATGTCCAAGATCATCGTCGGCGGTTGGCGCGACGCAACCTCGGGGCCAATGCAGGTCGTGTCAGGACCGATAGGTCGTGAGCGCGTCCATTACGAAGCTCCAGCCGCGGACCGCCTCCCTGGAGACACGCAAGCCTTCCTAGACTGGTTCGGCGGCGATACGCCCATCGATCCCATCGTGAGGGCGGCCATCGCGCATCTTTGGTTCGTCACCATTCACCCGTTCGATGACGGCAACGGGCGGATCGCGCGCGCTATCGCGGACCTGGCTCTTGCCCGTTCTGAGAACAGCCCCCAGCGATTTTACAGTATGTCGAGCCAGATTCGCATCGAGCGGAGCACCTACTACGACCTGCTGGAAGCCACCCAGAAGGGCGGGCTCGATGTCACTGCGTGGCTTCAATGGTTCCTGGCCTGCCTGGACCGCGCCTTCGATGGCGCCGAGGCCATTCTCGCTAGTGTCCTGCGCAAAGGGCGCTTCTGGGAAACGCTGGCGGGGCAGCCTCTCAACGAGCGTCAGACGGCCGTCATCAATCGGCTGCTCGAAGGCTTTGAAGGCAAGATGACCACGTCCAAATGGGCCAAGATCACGAAGACATCGACCGACACCGCCCTGCGCGATATCGACGATCTCGTCCGCCGGCGCATCCTCGTTAGGGACCACGCCGGTGGGCGCAGCACGAACTATTTGCTCATCGTCACAGCCGCCGATGCTCTGCGTGCCGTCAGCGCCTATACGCGCGCTCACTCCGCGATTTCCGCATGGGATGGTGTGCGGATGCCGAGCCCGGACGAAGCCGCTGCTCGCCAGCGCGCCATCGAAGGTCTTGCCGCGCAAATCGAAGGATTGGCGCAGTTGAGCGAGACTGCGCCCGTCACCTACCGCGACTTCGAAGTCCTCCTCAATGCGCTTCATGTGGCTGGCTTCCACCCCGAAAATGACTTGGTGTCGGCCGTCGCCTTCGCCCTTCATCGGGCAGACGGAGCAAGATCATGAGCAGCCGCGCTAAGTCCTCACTCGTCAGTCAACGCGCGCGAATGGCGCGCTGTGGCTTCGTGCGGGTTGAAGTCAATGTCAGCAAGGACGATGCGCCTCTAGTCCGCCAGGTCGCTGCTGCTCTGTCCGACCCAGCGCGTCAAGCCGTCGCGCGCATGTGTCTTGGAGAACGTGATTCGTTCTGATCCGCTGGCTGGAGCGCCTTTAGGGCGTCGCGATCAGGGTCAGCGGCGCGCTGGCGCTGATCTCGGTCGCCCCCCAGGTCTCGGCCTCCACATCGAGGAGCTTGCGGTTCGCCTTTCCCTGGAAGCGGTCGCGGACAAGGGTTTCCGCCACGCTCGTGGTCAGGTCTTGGCCCAGGTAGATGACTTTGAAGGCCTTGGTCGGACTGGCGAAGCGGGTCACGCCGAAGCCCGCGCCCAGCGGCGTGGCCGCGTGCGCCATGGGGGTCACACGCACATAGGCCTTGGGCGTGATCTCGACGGCGAGGTCGGCCAGGATATCGGGATCGAGCGTCACGCGCTGGCGAAGTTCGAGCGGGCGACCTCAACGACCTTCTCGGTCGCCCCGGCCTTCAGGCGCGCCAATGGCGCGATGCCGCCGAGCTCCGGATTGGGTTGGCGTAGCCATAGCCACGCGGTGCGCGGCTCGCCGATGGCCGCGACGACCGGGCTGAGGCCGGACACAGGCCGGCCATCGACGAATTGCTCGGTCGGAAAGGCGTGTTTGCGCACGCCGACGAGGAGGCCGATGACCGCACCCTGCTTTTGCCAATTGTGCAGGGTGGAGCGGGCGATGCTAAAGTCTCGTTCAAGTTCCGTCGGGCCCGCCAGCGGGCCCGCCCAATCCTCGACCTTGGCGGGCGTCGCGTATGCAGCGATCCGCGCCCTGCCCTCGTCGGCCGATAGCACCTGGCCCAAGCCGGCGCCTTGGCTGACCTCGGCCGCCGACTTGGCGACCAGCTTCAGCGTTTGCGGCTCGGCTTCCGGCTCGGCGACGATCTCGGCGATGAACTTCCTGAACTGGGCCTTGCGGGCGATCAACCGCTTGCGGGCGGCTGGCGATAGCCTCGCCGCCGTGGCGCTGAACTCCGCCACCAGTTTTCCCACCTCGGTGAGCTCGCCCCGGCTGGACTTCGGGTTGCGCTGGGCGAACATGCCAATCAGGCCCGCGGCGGCGGGGCTGGCCATCTTTGCAGCGCCCTGGGCGGTCGAGCGACGAGCGTGTGCGGCGGTCATGGGACGATCCTCTTCGATCACGACATCAGAGATAATCCCAAACGTCCCATTTGTCCAGTATGTGCCATATATCACTTGAAAATGCTCGTCGATCCGACCGACCCTGACCCTTAGGATCGTCTCGGCGCAGCTGAGGGCGGCTACCCTTTCCCCCTCGTGGACAGCCGGCCCCGTTACGAGCGCAGGAGCCGCTTTGCCGGAGGCAGAGAGCAATGGTCACGCACCGCGCATGATCTTGTCCGATGGTCGCTGACCCCGCCTGCCGCGGTCAGCCCGGTTCTGGCCTCCTGCCCTTTTTTCGACCGTGTCTTCCGACCCGTCCTTCGTCGTAGGGTGGCGACCTCATGGCGAAGGATCTTGAGGCCGCGGTGGATCGAGGTCTGCGTCGGCCGGCGACACACCCGCGGACTTTGGCCCGATCGCTATCCCCGGCCCTCGAGGTCGCGTGATCGCGGCAAGGACCGCGAGCCGCCGGGGCTTTGCCCGGCGGTCGATTGGAAAAACGTGATGCTCAACAAGGTTCAACTCATCGGCTTCACCGGCGGCGACGCGGAAATCCGCACTGTTTCGGGCGGCAAGCGGGTTGATGACTTCTTCTGTCATCGCTCATCTCCTGTCTTGCGGAGGACGTGGCCCACCCACGATCCTCTTCAGACAGGAGAAACCCGCTCCCACATCCGATGCGAGCACCTCTCCCGCGCTAGCGGGTTAGTACATTGGCGCAAAGCCGATGGCTCTTGGCGGATGGCGCTATCCTTCCCGGCGCCGCAGTCCGCGCCGGCGCCATAGGCGGGCGGCGAATCAGGCGAGCTTGAGGAGTCCTCGGACCAGGTCCGGGACCGCCGAGTAGAAGGGCGAGTGGTCGGAGTTCAGGGTCGCAACCGGATCGCAGGGTAGCGCGGCCTGCATCTCACGCTGCATCTCGAGGCTAATCGCGCGGTCCTGAGCGGCTTCGATATAGGCGCGGCGGACGCGGCCGAAGCGTTCGGCGCTGACCTCTAGCGGCTTGATCAGGGCCGCCAGCGGCTCCGGCGTCAGCCTTTCCGCCGCGCGCCGTGCGTCTTCGTCGGAGCAGAGGCCGTAGAAGATTGACCGCCCCATATCGGCGTCGATCGCCAGGTAGGCGGGATCCGGGGCCGGGCGGATCGCCGTGCCAGGGCCCACCTCCGGATGGCGGCCCGCCACGTCCCCCAGGGATTGGCCGCGTTCCAGCAGGAAGGCGGTGAGATAGACGAGCCTGTCGATGCGTTGCGGGATCCGTTCGGCCACCTCGCTGATGACCAAGCCCCCGCGGCTGTGGCCCACGAGGATGACGGGGGCCTCGGCCCCGGACGCGAGGTCCGCCACGAAGTCGGCCCACTGGGCGAGCGGGTCGTTCCCGAGCTCGCTGGTGTCAGCCCCCATGCCAGGAAGGTCGGGCGCGAGCACGGTATGCCCCGCCGCCTCCAGAAGCGGCGTCACGTGCTCCCAGCACCAGCCTCCGTGCCAGGCGCCGTGGATCAGAATGAAGGTCGCCATCCCAAACCGCCCCCCGCAGAATGTCTGCTATCACCGTAACAGAGCTTAGGTGTATGTCGCGCTTCTGGACCCATGCCGGGTCCGCGCCTGGCGCGTTTCCGACGTCTTGCACCGACCATGACCCGTCGTCGAAACGGCCGCTTGGAAGGTCGAGGCAAGGGGGCAGCGGACATTTCGGCGGGGCTCGGCCAAAGGCCGCGCGAACACAAGTGCGACCCTTGGCCAGATGGAACCATCTACGCCGCCGCGTCCCGGCCTCTTATGAACTTCACGGCCTCATCGCGGGTCATTTTGTGCTCAACGAGAATGTGTGCGGCGCGACTTTCCGACTCTGAAAAAATGGCCACGAGTACACTTGCACCGTCCACCGACTGGCGACCTGACGCCTGTACATGGATGACTGAGCGCTGGATCACCCGCTGGAATGCCGCCGTTGGCATTGCCTCGCCACTCACGAGTGTTCCGGGCTCGTTGTCGAGGTAGTCGACTAAACTCTTTTTGATCGCGTCCGAATGCGCGTTGCACGCGCGCATGACGGCCGAAGCGTCGGCGTCGTCCACGAGTGCAAGGAGGAGATCTTCCAGCGTCGCGTGCTCATGCCTTCGCTGATTTGCGCTGGCGACGGCCCGGTGCAGCGTCGACTCTAACTCAGCGGCGAATCCAACACGCCCGGTTTGCGACGGGCGTTCAGCGAAAGAACGTATCGCCGAGGTGGGACTCTCCTGAGGCCCTTGGGGTTCTGTGCTGATCGCGGCGGATAGCGTGTTCCAGTCCGCCACGCCGAAGGCTTTGGCGATCAATTCAAGGCTTTGACTGACGGTGATTTTGACGCCGTTGTCGGCGAGGGCCGCACGGATTGTTCGCGCCATAGCCTTGGCGTCGCGGAAGTCGCGCATGTCTTCATCCTTTGCTTGAACGAACCAGGGGCGACAGGAGCTTGCGTTGCTGACCCATTCGTTCGGGCAAAGGCTGTGAAAGGCTGCGATACGTTCACCGTACCCCTAAGGGCGCAAGCAGCAGGTCGTATCTACCAAGTGAAATGCTGCCGAAGACGCGGCTCGGTGTCAATCAGCGCTGTCGGAGGGGTCGGAGGGATTCGGAAATCCACACAGGGCCGAAAGCGCCGGCGGGCGACAGGGTCGAGTATCGGGTTTCTGGTACGAACCCAACGACCGCTCGTGGCGCGACGTTGGGCGCCAATCGGGGGCATGTTGAGCAAGCCATGGATTGGCAGATTATGCCATCAGAGTTATCTTAGGGTTGCCGTGAGGAGTCGTAGCAAGATGGCTACCCGCAATGTAGTTCTTACTGACCACCAGCAAGACTTGATCGAGGCCCTCGTCCAAGCTGGCCGCTATCAGAACGCCAGTGAGGTCCTGCGTGAAGGCCTGCGCTTGGTCGAGCAGCGCGAAGCTGAGGACGCAGCCAAGCTGGAGGCGCTGCGGAGCGCAGCGGGCGTCGGCTGGCGCGACGTTGAGGCGGGCCGATATCGCGACGTTACCGCAGATGGATTGGCCGACTTCATTGGTCAGCTCGGCACGCGCGCCAGCAAGAAGGTCCGTGCGTAAAACTGATGGCCGACTTTCGCCTCGCCGATGCCGCCGAGGCCGACATCGTTGAAATCCTGGCCTGGTCCGAAGCGCGTTTTGGCGCAGCGGCCCGCCGCCGCTACGAAGACCTGATCGCGGCCAGCCTTTTTGACGTCTCGGTGGACCCGCATCGACCCGGCAGCATCGCTCGACCAGAGCTGGGCCAGAGCGTGCGGAGCTGGCATCTTCGCGGTAGCCACGCGAGGGCTAGCGCCGATGGCGGTGTTCAAAAGCCGCGGCATTTCTTGATTTATCGGCCAACGGCGACGCTGATCATTGTCGGGCGCGTCCTACACGACGCGATGGAGCTTGAGCGACACTTGCCACGATCTGGCATCTGGGATTGACGTCTAACTTCTGGAGCTGAACCAACGGCGGCTCATGGCGCATTTCGAACGCCAGGCAGCGACAGGGGTACGGTGCTCAGCCATCAGGGCTCCTGTGGTGGGTCCGCCTTGGCGATCAGGGCGGCGGCTTTAAGCCCCTGAGGTAGGCGATGAGGTCGTGAATGCCGGTGGCCGGGCTTTCGGCGCCGGTCTTGGCATTGTGCGCGGCTAAGCGCTTGGCATTGGCGAGAGCGTCGCCGAGCTTACCTTCAAGTTCAGCGAAGATCGTCTTTGAGCCTTTGGCGTAGTTGTTCAGGTGGCCGTTGAGATCGCGGATGACGTTGTCGCAGGCCGAGTGCTTCCCGGTCGCTGTGAACTCCTTCGTCGTGAACCCGAAGTGCAGGCGGATCCAAACTTCGAAGCAGGGCCAGGACACGATCGCCGTGGGGCGTCCTCCTTGCCCTTCCTCACTTTGGGCGATCTCGTTGAGCGCTTGGTCGAAGCCCGCGTGGCTGTCGCGGTCGAATACGCAGAAAACGCGGTCGTATCCGCCGGTCTTCAACTGCTGAACGGCGTAGGCGACCAGATTGGGGGGATCGGACGCGTTCGTCGACTGAACATGGATGTTGGCGCTGCTAAGCCGCCAGGCCCGCTTTAAACCTTCGAAATAGTGCGGCTCGGTCTTGGCGCCCTCGCAGACGATTAGCACGACGTCATACGGTTCCCGCTGAGGGCCGCGCCGCGCATAGCTCGCCGCTGTCCGAGGGTGGCGAGGCATCAGGCTGGCGCCCCCTCAACGAGTGGCAGGGCGCCGTAACGCCCCCGCAGATAGCCGCGCTCCAGCGCCTCGCCCTGGCGCGGCTTGAACTCGGTGAGCGGATAGACCCGCGAACCGGCCTTGGGGCGGCGCTCCACGAACCAGACCTGGTCGCGGCGGAACACGTCCAGGTCGAGGAGCGAGGTGTTGTGCGTCGAGAAGACCAGCTGCGCCTTGCGCGGATTGCTGGACGCGCCATGAAACTGCTGGACTAGGTAGCGGATGATCAGGGGGTGCAGGCTCGTCTCGAGTTCGTCGAACAGGATGACCGCCCCTTGTTCTAGGACCTGCAGCCAGGCGCCGGCGGCCTGGAACATCATTTGGGTGCCGCGCGACTCCTCGGCGAAGTCGAGGGTGACTGGCCCACTGCCGTCGATACTGGGATGCACAAAGCTGCCGCGCAGGGCCCAGGCCCCGGACTGGTTGTGCTCGATGGCCATGATTGGGCCAATGATGGAACCGTTGATGGGTTCGCGGCGCACCACGACGTCGTCGATCTCGAGATCGGCCTCGCGCAGGAACGGCAGCACCTTTGCTTTTCCGCCCTCGGTGTCGAGGAGCAAGGCGGTGAGGGATGGGTTGAGCCCTGCGTTCGGCCCAGCGACGACGATTAGCTTCTGCTGGAACCAGGCGAACAGCGGCGCGAGCTGCTTGGCATTCAACTGGACGGCGGTGGTGAGATAGAGAGCGTTCGGTCGGGTCGCATCGCTCCAGACCACGCGTTGGCCCTTGAGAAACGAGCTGAACTGCCAGTCGTAGTCGTCTTTCTCGTCGACCCATTTCCGCTCAAACAGCGTGCGGCCGCGGGGATTGACGTACTCGATTAGCCACTCGTGCTCGACCCTCTCGTCATTGAGGGCGAAGCCGTAGTCGTAGTGGACGCCGTCCAGGGCGAAGGTGATCTCGAATACCGTGCACGCAGCCCGCGAGTCGCGGTCGAGCTTGAAGGGGGTCCGCCAGTCGCGCAGAACCAGATTAGCGGCCGCGGAGGTGAGCACGGTCTGCTGCATGATTTGCAGGGCGAGCAGCAGATTGGTCTTGCCGGACGCGTTGGGACCATAGATCACGCTAGTGGCCAACAGGCGTTCGAATCCGGCCAGACCTGACTCGACGGTGTGGGTGTCGGCATGCTCAGCCAGCCGGCTAGCGACCATGGACAGGGTCTGCCGCTCGCGGAACGAGCGGAAGTTCGTCACGCTGAATTCAATCAGCATCTCTGCCTCCAAGACGAATTTAAAAGTCATTTTTACGGAAATTCCGTAAAAATTGCATTTTAAATCGTTCCAGCACCGTTTCAAGCCCTCCGCGCGGACACGTTAGCCTGAGGCGGATACCGTCGAAAACCAGATCCCCGTCGTCGCCTGTGGGGCGGCTGCCCACGCCCGAGGATGGTCTAAATGTCCGAATTCGGAGCGATGTCAGAGTCAGCTCTGGCGCTTGCCTGCCTTTGCCAGTCTTCGTTGCCGGGTCCGCATTGGCAGTCGGAAATAGCAGCGTGCTCTGGCGTAGATGGCGGCCCATGCTCGATGAAGACGGGCACTATGTGTACGCTGTGGCACTATAGCGGAGGTGGCTGAAACTCTTTCATAACCATGTCTCATCCCTCGCGGCGATTCACGCGTGTTCTTAGTTCGAGCGGGCATTCGGATATGTTTATCCGAGCGCGCTTGACGGCCGGACAAATTTATCCGACCATTCAGATATGAGACGGGAAGCTTTTCTCCGGGCACTCAAGTCCTACGCCAAGGCCAATGATCTTGCCTATTCGTGGGACTCGACCCGAGGCAAAGGTGGCCACGGCACGGTCACAGTGGGCGAGGCTTTCACGACGGTCCCAAGCGGCGAAATTAAGACCGGCCTCAAATTCGCGATCCTCAAGCAGCTTGGGCTGCCGAAGGATGTGGGATGAGGCGCAATCGCATTCCTACCACTGTGGCAGCATTCCGGGCGAACAGAGACAGAGGAGTCGAATCATGCAACCCCTGACCTATCCGGCCGTGATCGAGGAGATCGCTCCGGCCGACTTCGTTGTGACCTTCCCCGATATCCCTGAAGCGATCACGGGTGCCGAGACCCGCGACCACGCGCTGTTCATGGCTGAGGATGCCTTGGTTGCCGCCATTGAGCATTACCTCAAACTCGGTCGTCCGGTGCCCTTGCCCAGCACGCAATCAGATTTGCCACAAGTCCCGCTTAGTCCGACAGTCGCGGCGCGGGTTCTGCTGACTCAGGCCATGGCCAAGCAGGGTCTGACCAAGGTGGCTCTTGCGGCCCGCATGCATGTGGACGAAAAGGCGGTTCGGGTGATTTTGTCCGGTCGAAAGGTAAGTCTGAACCGGACCTTGGACGCCCTTCGCGCGGTGGGTATCCGGCCTGCCTTGGCGATCTGAGCGAACCGGTTCTCGCCCAGCCCGCGGAGCTTCCAAGGCAGCAGGCTGGGTGGACGACAATCGGATACTATATCGCGCTATGGCGTAGGGTGGCGGAGGGAGCGTCCACCAAATGTCTTTGATATATAAAAATATTTTCGCCATATGACCAATCCAGCCCATCGGGCGGCTCTGCGTCAATTGCAATGCCCATCGCGGCAAGTGCGCACGCTGGATAGCCGAAGCCCTCGGATAGGAGGGGCCTGCGATTGGTGCCGCGCCGAGCCACGCTGTCGGTATGGGTCAGCGTGATCTGGTATAAGATAAACGTCCCCCTGTCCCAGCGCTACGTTTCGGCTGAAAGGCACGACGCGATTACCAGTACCGACGATATAACTCGACAGATTGCGGCGCTGAAAGACCGGCTTGCCTTGCTCGACCGAGAGCGGTCGGAGATCACCGAACGCCTCTGCGTTCTGGAGCATGCGCCGGTACGGGCAACCAAAGAGCCGCCCCGTGCCGCTGCCCATGTCACCATGGCCTCGCCAACCTCCGAGAAGATCACGCTTTTCCGAAGCCTGTTCCGTGGACGAGAGGATGTGCTACCGCGACGTTGGGAAAACCCGAAGACCGGCAAGGCCGGCTATTCGCCGGTCTGCCGGAACGAGTGGGTTCGCGGTGTTTGTGGAAAGCCGCAGGTCAAGTGCGGCGAGTGCCCAAATCAGGCATTCGTCCCGTTCAGCGACGACATTCTCCGGTCTCATCTGACCGGAAGAACGGCCGGGAGTTCGGCGGACTTCACCGCCGGTGTCTATCCCATGCTGCCGGACGAGACCTGTTGGTTCCTCGCCGCCGATTTCGACAAGAAGTCCTGGATGCAGGATGTTGCGGCGTTCCGCGACACGGCGCGGGCGAAGGGCGTTCCCGTCGCCGTCGAGCGGTCACGCTCGGGCAATGGGGCGCATGCCTGGATCTTTTTCACCGAACCGGTGTCGGCAGGTGACGCGCGGGGCCTGGGCGCGCTTCTCGTCACGGCGACGATGGACCGCTGCCCCGATATCGGTTTCGATTCCTATGATCGGTTTTTCCCGAGCCAGGACACGATGCCGGCCGGCGGGTTCGGCAATCTGATCGCCCTGCCGCTTCAGAACCGCCCGCGCGAGAACGGCAACAGCATCTTTCTCGACGATGATTTCCATCCTTTCGACGATCAGTGGGCGTATCTGTCGACGATCGGCCGACTGTCGCGCGGCGAACTCATGTCGATCACCGCCGAAGCCGCCGCCTCGGGGCAGATTATCGGCGTGCGCCTTCCTTCGATAGAAGAGGATGACGAGCCGTGGACCGCACGACCATCTCGCCGCAGCAGGGACGCGCCGATCATCGGCGATCTTCCCGATTCGGTCGAAATTGTGCTGGGCAATCAGGTCTATATCGACCGGACCAAACTGCCGCCGGCCCTGGTCAACCGCATCGCGCGACTGGCGGCTTTCCAGAATCCTGAATTCTATGCGGCGCAGGCCATGCGATTGCCGACCTTCGGCAAGCCGCGCATTATCTCTTGCGCCGAGTTGTTCGCGAAACATGTCGCTCTGCCGAGAGGATGTCTCGATGATCTGTTGAGCTTGCTCGGCGACATGGGCATTGCCGCCGCCCTGCGCGACGAACGCCAGCATGGGCAACCGATCGAAACACGGTTTCTCGGCGAGTTGACGCCGGAACAGGATCAAGCCGCCGCCGCGCTTCTGCCGTATGAAACCGGTGTGCTTGCGGCGACCACGGCGTTCGGCAAGACCGTCATCGCCGCACAGATGATCGCGGCGCGAGATCGAAACACCCTGGTCCTGGTTCATCGCCGGCAGCTTCTCGACCAATGGGTCGCACGTCTCCAAACCTTCCTGGATATCCCGCCGAACCAGATCGGCGTCATCCATGGCGGGAAGAAAAAGCCGACCGGAATCATCGACGTGGCCCTGATGCAGAGCCTGGTGCGTCAGGGCGTCGTCTCCGATCAGGTCGCTGATTACGGGCATGTCGTCGTCGATGAATGCCACCACCTGTCCGCCGTCGGATTCGAAGCCATCGCGCGTGGCGCCAAGGCGCAATACGTCCTTGGCCTGTCCGCGACGGTGACGCGGAAGGATGGCCACCATCCGATCATCTTCATGCAATGCGGCCCGATCCGTCATCGCGTCGATGCCAGGAAGCAAGCGGCCGCTCGGCCCTTCGACCATAAGGTTGTTTTCCGGCGCACGGCGTTCCGGTTCCCCCGGAGCGATCCCGATGAAAAGCCCGCCATCCAGCAACTCTATGCAAAGCTCGCTCAAGACCCGGTGCGCAATGACCTCATCTTCGATGACATTCTGTCGGCACTCGAAGCGGGGCGCTCGCCCGTGGTCATTACCGAGCGCAAGGATCATCTCGATCTGCTGGCGGATCGCCTGTCGAAATTCGCGAAGAACGTCATCGTTCTGCGTGGTGGCATGAGTGCTCGGCAGTCGCGCGCGGCGGCCGAGTCCCTGGCGACGATTCCTGCGGGCGAGGAGCGAGTGCTTGTGGCGACGGGGCGCTATCTTGGGGAAGGTTTCGATGATGCGCGCCTCGACACGCTGTTTTTGACCATGCCGATTTCCTGGCGCGGAATCCTCGCGCAATATGCCGGCCGGCTGCATCGCCTGTATGCCACGAAACGCGATGTCGTGATTTACGACTACGTCGATGGTAACGAATCGATGCTGGCGAAGATGGCGGTGAAGCGGGACGCAGGCTATCGAAGTCTCGGATATCGAGCCATCGAAGGCGCCTAACTCGAATTCGGGCCGTTGCCCGACGAAACACGGCGATAGATCTCTCGTCCTGCCATGCGCTCCGCATTGCGACATTCCAGGTTTCCGGTCGATTTTTGGTCATTGGGCAGCTACAAGATGGACCGTTTCGGCCATCAGTTGCGACCTCGACTCGCCGCGCGAGAAAGCTCAGTTTCACGCCCCCCAAGTGACGACAGGCCCTAGATGACTTCCTTCGCCCCCGTCATCCTCGAAAGTCTCCGCATCCCGCTCGATGTGGCCTCGACCATGCGCGCGATCGGTGAAGGCAAGGGGCGGCAGATGTTGTTCCGAGAGCGCGCCCCGGATGCGCTCGAAAATCTGCGTCAGGTCGCCATCATCGAAAGCACGGAATCCTCGAACCGCCTCGAAGGCGTGACGGTGCCGCATGCCGATCTGGTGCGGTTGGTGCGCGAGAATGCCGATCCTGCTGCGGGAAACCGGCCGGAAGGCGAGATCGCCGGCTATCGCAACGTTCTGAACCTGATCCACGAGCGCCATGCCCATATGGGATTGGCACCCAACCTGCTGCTCCAACTCCATCGGGACCTGTTCAAGTTCGCCGGCGGCACCGGCGGACAGTGGAAGAGTGTCGACAACAGCATTACCGAGCGCCGTCCCGACGGCTCGATTTTCATCCGATTCCAGCCGACGCTGGCCTGGCGGACGCGGGAAGCGATCGAGGCTTTGCACAGCGCGTTCACCGATACCGAGGCGCAGGAGGTTGCCGACCCGCTGATCCTGATCGCGCTCTATATCCTCGACTTCCTGTGCGTCCATCCCTTCGCCGACGGCAATGGCCGGATGGCTCGCCTGCTGACCGTGCTGCTGCTCTATCGCCACGATTATGAAGTCGGCCGCTATGTCTCTCTGGAACGGCTGATCGAGCAAACCAAGGACAGCTATTACGACACCCTCTATCGATCGAGCCAGGGATGGCACCAGAGCGCACACGATCCCATGCCCTGGGTCGCCTATTTCCTCGGCGTCATAAAGGCCGCTTATGGCGAATTCGCCCGCGGCGTCGGCGAGATCCGCGACGGCCGCGGCGCCAAGACGCGGCTGGTGCTGCAAGCGATCGATGGGATGATCGGAGATTTCTCGGTTGCCGAACTCCATCAACGCTGCCCCAGCGCCGGGATCGATATGGTGCGCCATGTGCTGCGTGCCGAGCGAGAGGCAGGGCACCTGTTCGTGATCGGTTATGGCCGCGGTGCCAGATGGCGGCGTGCCCGCGAGGCGGAGCCCGAATTGGGTAATGGGTCGAGCGAATAGGGTAACGAACAGGCGTGCATTACCTATTTATGAGCAAGATTACCTAATTCCACTGCCAGAGGCCGGCATTCCATGACAGACCAGACCGGCCCCGATCTCACCCTCTCCGGGGGAATTCCAGGGGAATTCCAGGGACGCCATACAAAACTCCGCATTCCGCGTTAGAAACGTCCACATAGCAACCAGCCCTTCTTCGCCAAGGCTTCGAAGGGCATCCTGCTTCGCATCGAGATTGGAAATAATCCTGCGAAGCCCGTAGGGCGAAGCAGGATGGCGGAGAGGGTGGGATTCGAACCCACGGTGCCCGTAAAGGCACGCCGCATTTCGAGTGCGGTGCTTTCGACCACTCAGCCACCTCTCCTGAAGTCGACCTGGGCTCCAATGGGGCCCGCTGAGCGAGGCGCGGAACCTACTCATCCGACCCTGGCGGCGCAAGCGCGGGATCAACGAAGCGTCTAGCTTCTGCGCCGATATTGTCCGGTGGGGCTCGTCAGCGCGGATAGAGCACCATCTGGGTGCAGCGAAAGACGGCGATAGTCTTGCCAGTTGATTGGTTGACCGCTTCGGCGTCCCAGACCTGCGTAGTGCGTCCCGCATGTGAGAGGCGCGCCGTACAGGTCACAGCATCGCCATCCTTGGCTGAGCCTAGAAAGTTGGTCTTCAACTCGATTGTCGTGAAGTTGCTGGCGCCTTCGGGGAGACTTGCGACACAGCCATAACCACAGGCGCTGTCCATCAACGCGATGACGGAAGCGGCGTGGAGGTAGCCGTTGGGGGCCATATGATGACCGGTCACAGTGAACCGGCCTGTGGCGCGCCCCATCGAGACATCGTCCCACTGAAGCCCAAGTTCTCCTGGCAACGAGCCCTGCTGTCGCTCCGTAAAGTGTAGAGCCTGATTGCCGTCCAACATGCCCGCAGCCTTTCCTCGAGAGCCGCAGACCTAAGGACTTGCACCCCGAAAACCAAGGCCTTGCAGTTGGCTCGCTCTATGAGGATTGTGGCCGCCCGCCGAGCATTGCGGCGGAACGTACAATTTAGATTACCGGCCGGCCTTTCCGCCGAATTCAGGATATTTCCATGACAGACGAAATGATCTCGCTCGGCGCGAAGCTCGCTCAACACGCTCGGTTTCAACCGAATGCGCCAGCCGTCAGCAATGGTGGGCAAACCCTCTCGTATGAGTCGCTGCATCGGCGCACGAACCGTATTGCGCGGGGCTTGGCCGCCTTAGGGGTCAAGCATGGCGACCTTGTCACGTTGGGCCTGCCCAACGGCATTGAGTTTGTAGAAGCCTGCTATGGGATCTGGAAACTTGGTGCGACGCCACAGCCGGTTTCATTCCGCCTGCCCAAAGGGGAGCTGGAGCAGATCATGGAGCTGGCGAAGACGCCGATTGTCGTCGCTGAGTTCAAACACCAGATCGATCGGCCGCTGGTCACCGTCGCCGACCTCCTGTCGCGATCTGATGATGAGGCCGACCTGCCTGACGCCATCGCGCCGATCTCCAAGGCGCCGACCAGCGGCGGCTCAACGGGCAGGCCAAAGCTGATCCTGGCCGGTCAGCCCGGTGTGACTTTGAAGGAAACACCTGAGGTTGGCGGCTGGCGGCTCACGCCAAACTCTATCGCCGTCCTGCCTGCGCCGCTCTACCACAACGCAGGCTTCGGAATGATGATGGCGGCGATCTCTGAGGGCTGCCACCTCGTCGTCATGCCAAGGTTCGATCCCGAAGCGACATTGGCGGAGATCGAAAAGCGCAAGGCGACCTGGACCTATGTGGTTCCGACAATGATGAACCGGATCTGGCGACTGCCCGACGCCGTCCGGGAGAAGTACGACCTTTCCTCGCTCGAAACCCTTTGGCACTTGGCCGCGCCCTGCCCGGCTTTTCTGAAAGAAGCCTTCATTCACTGGATCGGCCCTGAAAAGGTGATGGAGCTTTATGCCGGCACTGAAGCCCAGGCGGTGACGATCATTTCCGGCGCCGAGTGGCTGGAGCACCGCGGCTCAGTGGGTCGCGTGACGCTGGGCGAGATGAAAGCCGTCGGCGAAGATGGACGCGACCTGGGACCGCGCGAAATTGGTGAAATCTATATGCGCAGACCTGAGGGCGCGCCTCCGACCTACCAATACGTCGGGGCGACAGCCAAGGTGATGGAGGGAGGTTGGGAAAGCCTGGGGGACATCGGCTGGTTCGACGAAGATGGATATCTCTACCTGGCTGATCGGCGCACCGACATGATCTTGGTTGGCGGATCCAACGTCTACCCAGCCGAGATCGAAGCGGCTTTGGAAGAACATCCCTCAGTGCAATCCGTGGCCGTGATCGGTTTGCCCGACGATGATCTGGGAAACCTCATCCATGCGATCGTACAGGCCAAAGGCGCCCTAAGCCCGCAGGATCTGAAGGATCATTTGGCCGATCGTCTCGTCAGCTACAAGCAACCCCGCTCCTATGAGTTTGTTGATGAACCTTTGCGGGACGACGCCGGAAAGGTGCGTCGAAGCGCACTTCGCGATGCGCGTATCAAGAAGCAGGCGCCCGTCTAGCGCACTTTCGCGGCAGGCGAGCTCGCGCTAAGCCGCTCGCATATTTGCAGATGATATTTCGAGGAGAATGATGAGCATCAAGGGCAAGGCCTATGTCATGGGCGCGTTCGAGCATCCGCTACGCGACGCGCCAAACACCTCCACCGCCCAACTTCACGCCGAGTGCGCACGCGGCGCCTTGGCCGATGCTGGCCTCTCCCATCTCGATGTCGACGCCTACTTCTGCGCGGGCGATGCGCCAGGTTTCGGAGGCATGTCCATGGTCGACTACATGGGCCTCAGGAATGTCCGCCACCTGGATTCCACCGAGACGGGCGGGTCGTCCTATATCGTCCACCTTGGTCACGCGGCTCAGGCGATCGCTGCGGGAAAATGCCAGGTTGCGCTCATCACCCTGGCCGGGCGGCCGCGGAACGGCGGTTCGCGACCAGGCGCCAGCATGCGCGGGCCAGGCGGTGGCGGCGGGCTTACGGACGGAGCGCCGGAAGCCGGCTTTGAAAACATCTACGGCGGTTCAACCCATAACACCTACGGCATGTGCGCCATGCGCCACATGTACGAGTACGGCACCACCTCCGAGCAACTGGCTTGGATCAAGGTGGCGGCCTCGCACCATGCGCAATGGAATGAGCATGCCTTCTTGAAAGACGTGGTCACGGTCGAGCAGGTGGTGAACTCGCGGATGATTTCAGATCCGCTGCACCTCTTGGATTGCTGCGTGGTCACCGATGGCGGAGGCGCGCTCATCGTGACCAGTCCAGAGGTGGCCAAGAGCTTGAAGCGGCCAAAAGTCCGCGTCTTAGGCGCCGGCGAGGCGCCCAAGACCCCCTTGGGCGGCCTCAACCTCGACCTCACCCACTCCGGCGCAGTCTGGTCGGGGCCCAGAGCCTTTGAAGAAGCCGGCGTGAAACCTGCCGATATCAAATATGCGTCGATCTATGACAGCTTCACCATAACGGTGCTCATGCAAATCGAGGACCTTGGGTTCTGCAAGAAGGGCGACGGCGGCAAGTTCGTGGCCGACGGCAACCTTATCTCAGGCGTCGGCAAGTTGCCGTTCAACACTGATGGCGGAGGCCTTTGCAATAATCATCCGACCAACCGCGGCGGGATCACCAAGGTGATTGAGGCCGTTCGACAGTTGCGCGGCGAAGCCCATCCCAAAGTCCAGGTCCAAAATTGTGATCTCGCCCTGGCGCACGGCACGGGCGGCTCGCTTGGCACCCGCCACGCCTCAGCGACAGTCGTTATGGAACGGGAGGGCTAACCCATGTCGGAAACCGTCGAAAAACCTGGCTTGATGAGCCGGCCGATCCCGGCGCCGGCGATCAGTATTGAGACCAAGCCCTTTTGGGATGCAGCCGTCGAAGGCCGCTTTCTGATCGGCCGCTGCCTGGATTGCGCCAAGGCCTATTGGTATCCGCGAAACATCTGTCCGCACTGCCTATCTGATCACACAAGGCTCGAGGAGAGCCCTGGAGAAGGGGTGATCTATACCTATTCCGTGATGCATCGCTCGCCGAGCGGCCCCTATGCGATCGGCTATGTCACGCTCAATGAAGGCCCTGCCGTGCTGACCAATTTCGTGGACGTCAGGCCAGATGGGCTGAAAATCGGCATGAAGGTGAAGGTCAGATTCCAGGAGACCGAGGGCGGACCCCCGGTTCCTGTTTTCGCACCGGTCTGACCTTAGCTAGTTCGCCCCGCCGCCCTTGCTGGCCGAGCCAGCCTGGGCGGTCTTGCCCTCTTCGGCGCGCGCGCCAGCCAGCATGCCGGTCAGGGCGTAGTTTCCCTCGTGGCAGGCGTATTCATAAACCTGTCCCTTGGTGGCGTTCATGGCCACTTCACCGCTGAACGGCTCCTTATAGATCGTCGGATCTTCAACGGTGAAAGCGTACTTGATCTTGCTGGGCCCAATGCGCGTGAAACGCTCGATCACCTTTTGATTGGGCGAGGCTCCGCGAAGACCCTGCTCGGGACGCATGTTGACCGTCTCGACGACCAGGGTGTCGCCTTCCCAATGGCCGATGCTGTCACCCATCCAGAGCTTCACATTTGAAGGACCATGCTGGGCGTTTAGCCGGATATGACGCACGTCGTGGACCATCTCCACATCGATGGCGACCTCGTCCTTGGACTGCACGATCTGGTAGGTGTTGTTATACATCAAGGGCAACATCGGCGGCCCGGCGCTTGAGCCGAACGAGAGCAGGCAACGCTCGCCCAGGCTGAAACTCTCAGGATTGTCGGTGCGATTGCGCGACGCGCGCGCGCGCGCAGCCTGCGGATCGCCGGCGCTGGCGATGCGAGCTGGCATCTGACCGTTGGCCGGATAGGTGATGATCGAGGCGCGTTTTTCGCCATTGAAGTCGATGAGGGCCGTGCCGGGATCCTTCCAGCCCTGGTTGTAGCCGCAGTTGAATCCGGAAATTCCGTCCGGTCCGCAGTCGGCGTTCTTCAGGTCGGTGACCGTGGCGTCGGGCGGGGTTGGCGCATCGGCTCTTGCGACCTGCGCACGGGTCGCAGCTTCAAGCGCCTCGGCTTCTTGTTTGGTCAACACGTTGCGTGTGCCGTATTTCGCGTCGCGGGTCAGCGGCGTAATGGTGGCGGTCGTATAGGTGCCGCCCAGATCCGGCTGACCCCAGGCGTTGCGCGGGGCATGGTAGCTCGTCGCGGCGGCGGTTTGAGCAACAACCGGCGCGGCTGCGAATGTGAGGGCTGCAAAGGCTGATGCAGTCAAAAATCGCGATGCAAAATGAACCGTCATGACAATGAATCCTCCGACCGGTTCTTTGCGACCGGCGCAAGTCACAGAATATGCCTGCGCGGTCAGATGGGAAGTCCCTCACTGACAAGCTGCTCAAGCAAGGGGCCCGTTTGGCTGGGCCGCCTTAAGCGGTGCTTTGCAAGATGGGCGTTCGCCGGATCGACCAGCAAAGCCTCAAGCGAGCGTCGACGGTGTTTGAACGTGTCCCAGGCCCATCGGATGGGGTGTTCCTTGTCCAGCCAGCGGCGGAATTCCTCGCGATTGCCGGTTCCTGGCCAGAGTTCTCGACCATCGATGGCGCGGCTGAGCGAACGACGGATCACCCGCAGCATGATCACGGCCCTGTCATAGTCGAGCCAGACAAGATGGGTCGCGCGCTCAAGCACGATCTGGCGGACCACCGAATAGTTGCCGTCGCAAGTCCAGGCCTCAGACGCAATCGCGTCGCGCACGCGGGCCTTGAGCTTGCCCGGATCAACCGCGCTAAGGTTCGTCCAGTCCGGGTCCCAATTAAGCGCGTCCAGCTCAATGTGGGGCGCCCTAATCCGCTCGGCCAGTTCGCGCGCAAATGTCGACTTGCCAGATCCGGTGCTGCCAACCACCAGGACCCGCATGATTGGTCAGACCGGTTCGTTCTCGTCAGCGCCGAACTCGGCCAGCACCTCGTCGGTGTGTTGACCCAGTCTGGGCGGATGGCGGCGGATGTTTGAGGGACTTGCCGAAAATCTTACGGGTGGCCGGATCTGCTTATAGCCGCCGAAGTCGGGATGATCATATTGCTCAAAGAGCCCCACCGCGGCCAGGTGCGGATCAGCCTCGAGGTCGTCGAGCCGGTTTGTGCGAACCACCGGGATTGAGAGAGGCTTTAAGAGCGCCAGCCACTCCTCGGTCGTCTTGGTTCCAGTGACCGTCTCCACCAGCCCGTAGAGCTCATGGGTGTGACGCGCGCGCGCGGCGTAGTCGGCGAAGCGGGGGTCTTTCGCAAGACTGTCGCCCCACCCGGCCACATCGAAAAACTGATCCCATTGCTTGTCGGTATAGGGCAGCAGGCCGATGTAGCCGTCGGCGGTCTTGAAGGGCTTGCGGTTGGGATTGACGACGCGCGGATAGCCCCACTGACCAAGCGGCGGCTCAAACGTATGGTCGTAGAGATGCTCCACCAGGAGAAAGCTGGTGACGCATTCCAACATCGGCACCTCGACGAACTGCCCCTGGCCCGTGCGCGCCTTGTGTAAAAGCGCCGCTGTGACCGCCTGGGCCATAAAGAGGCCCGAGACCTTGTCGGCGACGAGCGTCGGCAAGATCCGCGGCGTCGCGTTTCCGTCGGTGCGCGGCAGGACGTCAGCGAGGCCCGAAGCCGACTGGATCAGATCATCATAGGCAGGCTCGCCCGCATAGGGGCCGTCAGACCCATAGCCTGCGGCGTGGACATAGATGATGTCCGGCTTGATCGCCTTGATGTCTTCATAGCCCAACCCCAAGCGCTTCAGCCCCTCGTAACGAACCGAGGCGGCGAAGACATCGCAACTCTTCACAATCTTCTTCAGGGCGCGCTGCGCGGCGGGCTTCTTCAGATCGAGCAAGACCGAACGCTTATTGCGATTGATCGTCAGGAAGATGGGACCCAGTTCGCGCGGACATCCCTGCGGGACGTGTCCGGCCCAGCGCATGATATCGCCGCCGCCGCCCCGGCCCGAGCCCGGATCCTCAAGTTTGATCACATCGGCGCCCTGGTCGGCGAGGATCTGGGTTGCGTAGGCGCCGTTCACCACGCTCGTCAGATCCAAAATGCGGACGCCGCTTAGCGGTCCTGTGGCGGTCTTTGCTAGTTCTTTGGCCTTGGCCACTTCGCTCTCCCCTCGCCGCTTCCGGTCGTTATGATCATCCTACAAAGAACAACCAAGAGAAGGGAGGGGCCATGGACTTCGAAATCGCCGAAGAGCACCGAATGCTCAAGGACCTGGTGACGAATTTCGTCCGCGACGAGCTCATGCCTCTGGAGCCGGGCGTCCTGGAGCGCGAGGCGCAAGGCAAGGGTCTGGGCATCAGTCCTGAGGAGCATGCCCGCCTCGACAAGGTCGCCAAAGAGTTGGGACTGTTCGGCCTGGACGCGCCCGAAGATGTCGGAGGCTCGGACCTGCCGATGACCGCCATGGTCGGCGTCGAAGAAGAACTCGGTCGCTGTGTGACGCCCTACACCCTGCCGCCGGACAGCCCGAACCTGCGAATGCTGATGCAGACGGTCGATGAGCGCCAGCGCGCGGCGTATTTGGCGCCCTATGTGGCGGGCGAGACGATTTCGGCGATCGGCATTTCGGAGCCCGGCGCCGGGTCAGATCCTGCCGGCATGACGACATGCGCCGTACGTGATGGTGATGACTGGGTGATCAATGGCCGCAAGATCTGGATCTCGCGGGCGGCGGACGCTGACTTCACGATCCTGATGGCGCTTACCGACACTGAAAAGCGCGCCAGGGGCGGCATTTCAGCGTTCCTGGTCGACAAAGGCGCCCCCGGTTTCAACGTCCTTCGACGCATCCCGATGATCGGCGGCGCCTATACCTACGAGATCGCGCTGGAGGACTGCCGGGTCGAGGGCTGGAAGCTGCTTGGCCAGGAGGGCGCAGGGTTTGCACCCATGCAGACCCGGCTCGGCACCCGCCGCATCCAGATGGCCGCCTGGTCAGTGGGCATGGCGCAGCGGGCGCTGGACATGATCGTCGAGTACGCCCCGCAGCGGAAGACCTTCGGCCTGCCGCTCAGCGAGCGCCAGGCGATCCAGTTCTGGGTGGCGGAGGCGGCGACCAAGATCCACGCCACGCGGCTGATGACCTATGACTGCGCCTGGAAGCTCGACCAGGGCCGTGACGTGCGCAATGAGATTTCGATGATCAAGTGGTTCGCCACAGAAATGGCCTATGAGACGGTCGATCGCGCGATGCAGGCGTTTGGCGCGATGGGCATGACCAAGGAACTGCCGCTGGCCCAGATGCAGGCCAAGCTGCGCACCATGCGCATCTATGACGGGCCCACCGAGGTCCATAAATGGGTCGTGGCCCGCAACCTTTTGGGGACGAGACGATGAACGGCGCCTACGGAGACCACATCAAGGTTCAGGTCCACGGCCACGTGGCGATCATCACCATCGATAAACCGCCGCACAATCACGTGTCTGTGGAGTTGATGCGCGATCTGGCCGACGCGCTTGAGGCCATCGATAAGGCCGTCGATCTGCGCTGCTCGGTGTTGCAGTCGCAGGGCAAAAACTTCTGCGCAGGCGCCGACCTCGTCAGCCGCGAAAGCGCTGGTGGACTGGGGTCGGTCAACCCGCTTTACGACCAGGCCGTTCGGCTGTTTTCGGCGAAGAAGCCGATCGTGGCGGCCGTCCAGGGCGGGGCGATCGGGGCGGGTCTCGGCCTGGCGGTGATGGCGGATTTCCGGATCGCCTCGCCGGACGCCCGCTTTGCGGCGAATTTTGTGAAGCTGGGTTTTCACCCCGGCTTTGGCCTCACCCACACCCTGCCGCGCCTGATCGGACCGACCAAGGCCGAGCTGATGTGTCTGACCGGCCGGCGTGTAAAGGCGGAGGATGGTTTGGTTTGGGGGCTGGTCGATGAGGTCGTCCCCCTGGACGACCTGAGAAAAGCCGCGCTCTCGCTCGCCGAGGAGATTGCTGAAAACGCCCCTCTGGCGATCGTGGCGACGCGAAAGACAATGCGTGGCGACCTGGCGGCTGCGGTTCGCGCCCAGACAGATAAGGAAGCCGCTGAGCAAGGCTGGCTGCGCGACACCGAGGACTACAAGGAAGGCGTGCTGTCGGTGTCCGAACGCCGGGTGGGCAATTTCCAGGGCCGGTGAAACCGCGACAGGATCGCGCGACATGAAAGAAGGAATGCTCGACCGACGAGCTGCACGCCGTCGTCAAAGGGCCCTAAAAGATGCTCGTCCCGATCCCGGACGGCCAGCCAGTTCGCCTTCTGACCGCGCCCGCCGCCTTTCGGGGGGGCGCTGGAAAGCCAGGTCCAGCCGGTCGCCATTTCGCGCCGCGCCCGACCCTAAGAGGACCTCTCGATGCCCGATCTCTTCACGCCATTCACCCTAAAGGGCGTCACGCTGCGTAACCGCATCGCGATGTCGCCCATGACCATGTACCGGTCGGTCGATGGGCTGATGAACGACTTCCACGTCATGATGCTGGGCGCGCGCGCCGCGGGCGGGTTCGGGCTGGTGTTCGGCGAGCAGCTGGCCATCGCCGCAAACGGGCGCACCAGCGTCAGCTGCGGCGGCATCTATGACGACGCCCAGATCGAGGGCCTCTCCCGCGTCACGAAGATCATCCGCGACATGGGCGCCGTCGCAGCCGTCCAGCTCGGCCATACCGGGCGCAAGGGCAGCGAGCTGAAGCCCTGGGAAGGCGGCGCGCAACTCCCGCCCGATCACCAAGATGGCTGGCAGGTCTGCGGCCCCTCGGCCCTGCCCTTTGGCGGCAAGTACAAATACCCCGTCCACGCGCTCACCCGTGAGGAGATCAAGGACATCCACAGGCGCTACGCCGCCGCGGCCCGGCGCGCGCTCGAGGCCGGCTTCGAGTGGCTGGAGCTGCATTTCGCCCACGGCTACCTCGGCGCGAGCTTTTTCTCCCCGTTGGCCAATCAGCGCACCGACGACTATGGCGGAAGCCTGGAGAACCGCTTGCGCTTCCACACCGAAGCGCTCGACGCAGTCCGCGCCGTCTGGCCCGAGCGCCTGCCGCTCACCGCGCGGCTCGGCTGCGACGACCTCAATGACGACGGCGTCCAGTTCGAGGACGCCATCGTCGCCATCGCCAAGATGAAGGACCACGGCCTCGACTTCGCCGACTTGAGCCTGGGCCTCAACACCACCGACATGCGCGAACGGCCCTTCGCGGACCTGGCGTTCATGGTCGAGCGCGGCGCGCGGGTCCGGCGCGAAGCGGCCATTCCGGTCGGGGTGAGCTGGAACCTCGGCGCCCCGGCCGTAGCCGACCGCGTGATCCGCGACGAACTTATCGACCTGGTCCTGCTGGGCCGGCCAGCCCTGGCCAATCCGCACTGGCCCGTCTGGGCGGCCCGCGAACTGGCCCACGAAGATCCCTATTCACTGGTCCCGCAGGATTGGGCCTGGTGGCTGCGAAACGTCCGCGCGCACCGCGATTGCAGCGGCTGGCCCGCGCCCGCGAGCGCGATGACTAAGGCCGGCCGCATAGCGACGGTCTCTTAACCGCGCTCGAACCGCGCGCCCGCCACGCGTTCGCACTCCGCCGCCAGTTCCTTGAACAGCAAGGAAAGGATGATCAGGGCGCGGCCTTCCACGTCGGGGGCTTCGGCGCCGGGGCGCCAGTCGACCAGCATGTCGAAGGATATCTCCGGCGCCATGGCGTTGCGGCCGCAGACGCTGACGATCGCCGAGCCGGCCTCGCCGGGGCGGGCGCGCGCGCTCACCGTCCAGCGCAATTGCTCGTTGGCGGCGCGGTCGGACACGTCTTAGGTCCTGGCAGGCGCCAGCGCACGCGCCGTGCGGGCCAGCTCGGTGATCCTGCCCCAGTCGCCGGCGCGGACGACCTCGGGTGGAGCAACCCAGCTGCCGCCGACGCAGACGACGTTGGGCAAGGCCAGATACTCCGCGGCGTTCTTCGCATTGACGCCCCCGGTCGGGCAGAACCTTGCCTGCTGGAAAGGGCTGGCGAAAGCCTTCAGCGCATCAATTCCGCCGGCGACATTGGCGGGGAAGAGCTTGAAGTAGGTGAAGCCTGCGGCTAGCCCCGCCATCAATTCGGTGGCGGTGGCGACGCCCGGCAGGAGCGGGGTTGGTCCCTCGTTGGTCTCACCCTGGATCAAGCCGGGACTGACGCAAAACTGCCCTCCGATATCGGCGACGGCCTGACGCATGGCGGAGGTCAGAACGGTGCCTGCGCCTATTGTTGCGCCCTCGACTTCTCCCACCATCCGCTCGATGCACGCTAGCGCTGCGGGCGTGCGAAGCGTGACCTCCAGAACCGACAGGCCGCCAGCCACCAGGGCGTGCGCCAACGGTACCGCGTGGGCGATCTCATCGATGATCAGGACGGGTATGACCGGCGAGCGACTGAAGATCTTTTCGACGATCATAGGCGCTCCATCATGGCGAGCTCGCGGGAAGCCCCGATCAAAGCCGGATAGGGGTGCAGCACAAGTGAGGTTGGTATCTGTTCGAGGTAGGGCTTGAGGCGACCCTTGTCTTCGAAACGCGCGCGAAAGGCGCCGTTGACCAGTCGCTCCGCCATCCGCGGTGCAATGCCGCCGGACACGAAGACCCCGCCACGCGCCCCGAAGCTCAGCGCCAAGTCCCCGGCGACCGAACCTAGGATGCCGCAAAACCGGTCGAGCGTTTCATTGGCGAGCCCGTCGCCCTTGGCGGCGGCGTCGAAGACCGCCTTTTCATCGCCAAGGACCACCTCGGCTTGTTTCAGCCCGGCCAGAACGACGTAGAGCTCGTAAAGGCCCCGCCCGGAGAGGATCCTTTCGATCGAGACCCGCCCGTGAAGGGTTCGCAACTGGTTCCAGACCTCGACTTCCACGTCGTCGGAGGGCGCAAAAGCCGCATGGCCGCCTTCGGTGGAAATGGCCGTGTCGCCGCGTTCACTACGCGCCAGGCCCGCGACCCCAAAGCCGGTTCCCGCTCCCAGGACCAGCATCGGACATTCGGAGCCCCCACGCAGCCTGGGACCGATCGGACGGAGGCTGTCTCCACTGAGCAACGGGCATGCCAGGGCCTGGGCGGCGAAGTCATTGAGCAGCCGCACCGCCTCGAAATCGAATTGCGCCAAGAGGTCGCCCTCAGAGACCTGCCAGTCGAGATTGGTGAACTCGATTTCTCCGTCGAGGACCGGACCGGCCGCAGCGATCACTGCGCGTGGCAGGCGTCTGCCGCCCACGGTGCGTTCCAGGTAGTCGGCGATGACGTCGCCTAGGGCTGCGTAGTCGGCGGCGGGGTAGATTTGCAGATTGCGAACCCGGCCCTCGGCGTCAATCAGAGCGAAACGCGCGTTGGTTCCGCCAACGTCGCCGACCAGGCCGCTGAATTGAGGTTTCATTCAGGCGGCCTCAAAGAAGGCGCAGGCTCCGGCGTCGGCCGGACCGGCGGCCTTGCGCATCCAGCCGAAGAGCTCGCGGCCATATCCAGGCGCCGATGGCTGACCCCGCGCTGGCGTCCTGGCCATCAGTTCGTTGCGTTCCACTTTGATCTCCAGTGTTCCTTTATGCGCGTCGAGCCGGATCAGGTCGCCGTTCCGCACAAGCGCCAAGGGTCCGCCCTCGGCCGCCTCGGGGGTTACGTGAATAGCCGCGGGCACCTTGCCCGACGCGCCCGACATGCGCCCATCGGTGACCAGCGCGACCTTGAAACCCCGATCGAGGAGGACCCCCAGCGGCGGGGTCAGATTATGCAGTTCCGGCATGCCATTGGCGCGCGGGCCTTGGAAGCGGACGACTGCGACGAAATCCCTGTCGAGCTCGCCGCGGTGAAAAGCTTCCTGCAATGCGTCCTGATCCTCGAAGACCAGCGCTGGCGCCTCGACGATGAAATGTTCCGGTTTCATGGCCGAGGTCTTCATTACGGCCCGACCAAGCTCTCCGGTCATCAACCTCAGTCCGCCGTTTTCATGGAAGGGACTGTCGATGGGACGCAAGATATCGCGGCTGAGCGAGACTGCGGCTCCTTCGCGCCAGACCAATTTGCCGTCCTCCAGGACAGGTTCCGTCTGAAAGCGCCGCAGGCCGGGCCCAGCGACTGTCATGACATCTTCATGGGCGAGGCCTGCGTCCAGCAATTGTCGTACGACAAAAGCCATACCGCCGGCGGCCTGGAAGGCGTTCACGTCCTCCGACCCGTTCGGGTAGACCTTGGCGATCAAGGGCGTAACGCGGGAAAGGTCGTCGAAGTCTTCCCAGGTGATTCGCACGCCAGCAGCGCGCGCCATCGCAATCAGGTGCAAGGTGTGGTTGGTCGACCCCCCGGTCGCCAGAAGGCCCGCGATCGCATTCACAAGGCTCTTGGCGTCCACGATGTGGGCCATCGGCGTATAGGCGTTGGATCCGTCGCGAATTTCGACGGCGCGCTTGGCGGCGGCGGCCACCAGCGCTTCGCGAAGCGGGGTGTTGGGATGGACAAAAGCCGAACCTGGCAGGTGTAGTCCCGTCATCTCCATGATCATCTGGTTGGAGTTGGCGGTGCCATAGAATGTGCAGGTTCCTGGGCCGTGGTAGGAGGCCGTTTCACAGTCGAGGAGTTCTTCGCGCGTGGCCTGACCTTGTGCGTAAAGCGCCCGCACCTTGGCTTTTTGGGGGTTGGGGACGCCCGATGTCATCGGCCCGCCAGGCACGAAGATCACCGGCAGATGCCCAAAGGCCAGGGCGCCGATAGTGAGGCCGGGAACGATCTTATCGCAGACGCCTAACATCAAGGCCGCATCGAAGGCGTCGTGGGTCAAGGCCACGGCGGTGGCCATGGCGATCACGTCGCGGGAAAAGAGCGAAAGCTCCATGCCGGGTCGGCCCTGGGTCACCCCATCGCACATCGCCGGAACCCCGCCGGCGTATTGCGCCGCCGCACCGACTTCGCGCGCGGCCTTTTTAATGATCGCGGGAAAACGCTCCAGAGGCTGATGGGCCGAGAGCATGTCATTATAGGCGCTGACGATGGCGATGTTTGGCGCGGTTGGATCGCGCATGGTCTTTTTGTCCTCGTCGCTGTCTGCGGCGAAGGCGTGCGCCCAGTTGGCGCAGGAGAGTTTGGCGCGGCCGGTTCCCGAGGCTCGGGCCGCCTCCATTCGCTCAAGGTAATCGCAGCGCGTCTGGCGACTACGCTCGACGATCCGTTCGGTGACTTCCGTCGTGACCGGATGCATATGGCTGTCCCTGCTAATTCGGCGTCCAAAATACCCTTACCGGGACTTGCGCCTGGTGAAGGATCGCGCGCACCGGGACGTCGGCTCCTGCCAGCGCCTCGGTGATCACCTGCCGCTTCGCCTCCCCGCTGATCAAGAGAAAGATCGCGCGGCTCTGCAATAACGCCGACAAGGTGAGCGTGATCCGCGCCACCGGCGGCGAGCCAAATCCGGGGGGAGATTCGGCGGTGAGCGCACGGCCTTGCGGATCCATGGCCTGAGCCAGCACAGGGCTTCGCGGAATGAGCGAGGCGATGTGTCCATCCTCACCCATTCCCAAAATCACCGCGTCGAACGGGAGAAGTCTTTGCAGGACGCCTTCGGCATAGTCCGTGAGCGGCAGGAACTGAGCCTGCGCCGCTGCGCCGACGAGCAGGCGCTCACGCAGCAAACCCGCATTGGAACTAGGCGACGAAGCATCGACCTGCCGTTCGTCTGAAAGCGTTACGACGACATGGGCCCAGTCGATCTCAGCTCGGCTGAGACGGTCATAGACCGGACCCGGAGACCGCCCGCCGGTTCCGACAAAGCTCGCCCTGCCCCGTTCGCCCAAGGCTCGCGAGAGGCGCTCGATGATGGCCTCGCTCGCTGCATCAGCCAGATCGGGGCCGCTATCAAAAATCTCGATCATGTCTTGCTCGGCGCGCCGGTCAGGGCCAGCACCCTTCGTCAGGGTCAATATACACCCGCCTTCTCAGCGCAACGGCGCATGGGCGATGCGCAGGATGTTTGCAGCCCCTGGCGAGCCCATCGGCAACCCTGCCAGGATCAAGATGCGCTGGCCCGGCCCCGCCAAACCCGCGGCCACGGCCTGTTCAACGGCGACCCGTGCAAGATCTTCGGGATCGAGAAGTTCGGGCACGACGCGAGGTTCAGCCCCCCAAAGAAGCGCGAGTTTGCGCGCCGTGTTCAGACTGGGCGTGAGGGCCAGCGTCGGCTGAAGGGGACGCTCTCGGGCGAGCCTGAGCGATGTCTGCCCCGTGGTGGTGAAGGCGACCAGACAGGCTGTTGAGGCCGCATCCGCCCCCTTGCGCGCTGCAGCGACTAACGCATCGGCGTCGGCGTCCTCGACCGGATACTCCGCCCGCATCAACTCAGGCCAACGCGGGTCTCGCTCCACGCGTGCGATGATGCGGTCCATGATCGAGACCGCCTCGACAGGATAGTCTCCCGCAGCGCTCTCCGCCGAAAGCATCAAGGCGTCAGCGCCTTCATAGACGGCGCCGGCGACATCAGAGGCCTCAGCGCGCGTGGGCGTTGGGGAATGCGTCATCGATTCCAGCATCTGGGTTGCGACGACCACCGGGATCCCTCTGAGGCGGGCCGCCCGGACGAGCTGTTTTTGAACGACGGGAACTTCTTCGGGCGCAAGCTCGACGCCCAGGTCGCCGCGCGCCACCATGATCGCCTGCGACAGGTCCAGGATCTCATCTAGAGACTCCAGCGCAGAAGGTTTTTCGATCTTGGCCAGGACATTGGCGCGTCCCTGAACCAGGCTTCGCAGCTCCGCCATGTCTGACGCGCGTTGCACAAAGGAGAGCGCGATCCAGTCGACGCCCTGATTGAGGGCGAAGTTGAGGTCAGCACGATCCTTGTCGGTCAGCGCTGGGATCGGGATCGCCAGCCCCGGAAGGTTCAAGCCCTTGTGGTCCGACAGCATTTCACCGGCTTCAACCACGGTGTCGGCGAAGTCGGCGCCGTGCTTGACCACCCGCAGGCGCACCTTGCCGTCATCGAGCAGCACGACCGAGCCGTTGCGCAGCGCCGCGAAGATCTCGGGGTGCGGAACCCCGATACGTGAGGCGTCGCCTGGAGCGGATTTCAGATCCAGCCTCAGATGATGACCGGTCTTCAGCCTCACCCTTTCGTCGGCGAACTCGCCCAGACGAAGCTTGGGGCCCTGCAAATCGGCCAGGACGGCGATCGGGCGGCCGACATGGGCTTCGACCTTGCGAACCTGTTCAATCGTGCGCGCGTGATCGTCGTGGGTTCCGTGGCTGAAGTTCACCCGAAAAACGTCGGCGCCTGCCAAGGCCAGTTCGCCGATCTTATCGACGCCACGGCTGGCCGGACCCAAGGTGGCGACGATTCTGGCTCTGCGCTCGCGGATCATGGACGGAGGCTTAGGCCGCTGGAGCTAAGCTTATCAAGGCGCGTTAGGCTGTAAGGACCAGAAATGAGCCGCGCGTAACGATGGGGGCCGCCCAATGGAAGGATCGCGAAACGTGGGTCAGGCTTCTTGACCCAGAACCTTGAGCTCTTCCCGATCGGAAACTGCGCCGCAAGCGCCCTCATTGATGAGGCGGGTCGCTACGTCTGGGCGTGCGCGCCCCGCGTGGACGGCGATCCGTTCTTCTCGGCCTTATTGGCCGGTGACGGTCTCGACGACGAAATGGCGCAAGGCTTCTGGTCGGTTGATGTCGTGGGCTCTGCTGCGACCCAGCAAGCCTATCTGCGAAATACCCCCATCCTGCGGACAGAGATCACCGACCGCGCAGGCGCGCGTCTGGAAATCATCGATTTTTGCCCGCGCTACCGTCAATTCGGCCGGCTCTACCGACCCTTGGCCTTCATACGGCTGATCAGGGCCCTGGAGGGAACGCCGCGCATACGCATCAGGCTGCGCCCAACCATCCAATATGGCGCCGCGCGGGCCCAGACGACGAACGGCTCCAATCACATTCGCTATGTCGGCGGCGAGATGACCTTGCGGCTGACCACTGATGGCACGGTCAACCACATGCTGGAGGAACATCCCTTCCGGCTTGAAGAGCCGATCGCTCTTTTCCTTGGCCCTGACGAAGGCTTTGAGGCGGACGTTACATCCACCACGCGGCGAATGTTGCGCGAGACCACCGACTATTGGCGCCATTGGGTGCGCACGCTCTCGACCCCGCTCGAGTGGCAAGGCGCGGTAATCCGGGCTGCGATCACGCTGAAGCTTTGCGCACACGAAGACACCGGCGCAATCGTGGCGGCCCTGACCACTTCCATCCCCGAGCATGCCGTCGAGCCCGGCGAGACCGCGCGAAACTGGGATTACCGGTTTTGCTGGCTCAGGGACGCCTATTACGTCGTTCAGGCGCTAAATCGCCTAGGCGCCGCTGACATATTGGAGAACTACCTCGCCTACCTTCGCAATCTGGTTGACCAGATCGGCGGAAATGGTCGCGTTCAGCCGGTCTACGGCGTGGGACTGGAGCCAGCCCTCACCGAGCGCACCGCGCCCAGTCTCGCCGGCTACCGCGGCATGGGTCCGGTTCGCATCGGCAACCAGGCCCACGAACATCAGCAATATGACGTCTTCGGGCAAATTGTGCTTTCCACAGTGCAGGCGTTCTTCGACGAGCGACTGATCCGACCCTCGTCAATCGAGGATTTCAGAGCCCTGGAGCCCGTCGGCGATCGAGCCTTCGAACTCCATGACAAGCCCGATGCGAGCCTTTGGGAATTTCGCGGGCGTGAAGCGGTCCATACCTATTCGTCCGTCATGTGCTGGGCCGCTTGCGATCGCCTTGGAAATGCAGCCGACAAGCTGGGGCTTAGGGATCGTTCTGAGTTTTGGAATGGCCGCGCGGCCCATATTCGCGCCACGATCGAGCGCGAAGCGTGGAACGAAGAGCTTGGACGCTACTCCTCGACCTTCGGCGGTGACGAACTCGACGCCAGTCTGCTCCAGCTCGTCGATGTGCGCTATTGCGCGCCAACCGACCCGCGGATGCTGGCCACTATGGCGGCGGTCGAAAAAGGCTTGCGGCGCGGGGAGGTCATGCTTCGTTACGCCCTGCCAGATGATTTCGGCGAGCCCAAGACGGCCTTCAATTTCTGCACATTCTGGCTGATCGAGGCCTTGCATCTTTCAGGGCGGGGTGAAGAGGCGCGCGGGCTCTTTGAGGAGATGCTGAGCCGCCGAACAAAAGCGGGCCTTCTGTCGGAGGACATCACCTTCGACGGCAAGGAGCTTTGGGGGAATTACCCCCAGACCTACTCCCTGGTCGGTCTCATCAACTGCGCAACCTTGCTTTCGCGGCCGTGGTCGAGCGTTCGGTGAGCTCACGGCTGGCCCGCATGGCCTCGTCTCTGCGAACTCTACGTTTTCAGGCGCACTCCCGGTCCGCCGGCGTCGTCGGCTGAGAGGAAAATCACCCCTGCGTCGTCCAAGGCTTTTCTCACCGCCTCGACATTTGCAGCTGATCTCTGGCCCGGTCCGGAAGGGCCCTCCATGCGCCGGATGCTCATCATGGAAAGCCCTGCTGCATGCGCCAATTGGGGTTGAGTCCATTCCAAGAGGGCTCTGGCGGCTCGGATTTGCGCGGCCGTCAGAAGCACGAAATGGACACCAATAGTTCTTTTCTGAACATTTTATGTTGATCCAGCGTCGCGCCCAGGCTGCTCCCTCGGGAGGACCACCCTGACGTTCATGGGATGATCATCCGAGCCGTCCGCGACCTGGCGGCTCTTCATATCTCCGTGAACTGAGCGCCATCGCGTCGAACCATCGGCAGCGTCGGACGCGGTCAGTCCAGCCAAGCCCGTTCGGAGCGCTCGATGAGCGCAAAGGCCCCCGACGGGCCCCACGACCCCGCAGCGTAGAGCTTGGGCGACATTCCAGCCTCAGCCCAGGCATCTGCGACGCCGTCGATCCAACGCCAGGCCTCCTCCACTTCATCGCGCCGGACAAAGAGCGTGGAATTGCCATGGATCACATCGAGCAGGAGCCGCTCATAGGCGATCCTGCGGCGCGCGCCGGGACCTTCGTAGGCGCGCAGCAGCGACAAGGAGAGCGGCATCGACTGCAGGCGCATGCCGCCGCGGCTGATCCCGGGAGACTTGTTCATCAAGGTGAGCGCAATGTCTTCATCTGGCTGCAGGTCGATCACCAGGCGATTGGCGACTAGATCATCCTTGGCGGCGTTGCCGAAGATCGAATGGGGCACTGGCTTGAACTGGATGACGATCTGCGTCCGCCGCTCAGGCAGGCGTTTTCCAGTGCGCAGATAAAAAGGCACGCCTGCCCAGCGCCAATTGTCGATGTCCGCGCGCAGCGCCACGAAGGTCTCAGTGCCGGTCTGCTGACCGCGCTCTGTTTCATAGCCCGCAGCCTCCTTGCCCGCCACGACGCCCTTTGTGTACTGCCCCCTCACCGACGCGTTCTGGGCGTCGGTGCGGGTAAACCGGCGCAGGCTGCGCAGAACCTTGACCTTTTCGTTGCGAACAGACCGCGGATCCATATCGGCCGGCGGCTCCATGGCGACAAAGCAGAGCAGCTGCAGCATGTGGTTCTGGAGCATGTCTCGCAGAGCGCCATACTCATCGTAGTAGGGCCAGCGGCTGCCGACCCCTTCGGTTTCGGCGACGGTGATCTGGACGTGATCGATCGTCAGGTTGTTCCAGAGCGGCTCAAAGAGCGTATTGGCGAAGCGCAGCGCGATCAGGTTTTGGACGGTCTCTTTGCCAAGATAGTGGTCGATCCGGAAAATTCGGTCCTCATGGAAGACCGCGCCCACGGCCTCATTGACCTCCAGGGATGTCTCGAGATCCCGGCCCACCGGCTTTTCGAGCACAATGCGGCTTTGCTCCCCCGCCAAGCCCGCCGCGGCCAGGGCTTCGCAAACCCGCCCATAGAGACTAGGTGAAATCGCCAGGAAAAATATCGGCCGCGACAGGTCCTTTAGACTGGGCGCAAGCGCAGCGGCGCCTTGGGCGCTTGTGGCGTCGCAAGCGACATAATCGATGCGTTCGGCGAAACGCGTCCAAACGCCCTCGTCGATCGGCTCAGGTCTTTCATCCAGGATCGATCGCACCTGAGCCACAAATTCAGCGCGGCTATGCGTAGCCCGCGCGGTCGCCAGGATCTTGAACCCCACCGGCATCAGGCCGTCGGCGTCCAGGAAGTAGAGTGACGGCAGCAGCATGCGCCGCGAAAGGTCGCCCGTCGCACCGAAGAGAACAATTGCGTCGGCCAGCGTCGCGTCAGCCTGCGGCGTATGAGCCATCGGGCGGCACCTCAAAATGGGGTTAGGCAGAACCTCGCATAGCGGGGATTGCTACAAGGAACGTCAAGTCCAAGAAGGCTTTCCGTGTTAGGTTGGAAGGATCGAAGGCCCGGGTCGCGCGTTCTGCGATGGTTCGGGGGCATTTTGACTCATGCTGGTTCAACAAACCATTGCCGGACTGCCCGCCCCCAGACCGCTTCTGCTGCACGAAACAGCGCTCTTCCTCGACCTAGATGGCACCTTGGCGCCGCTGGCCGCGCGCCCCCAGGATGTGCGCCCCCTGGCGCGACGCACGGTCCTGCTGGATCGACTGGCGGGAGAGCTTGGCGGGCGTCTGGCGGTCGTAAGCGGCCGTACGCTGAAAGATATCGACCGGATTTTGGAGGACCGCGTGGCCGCTGTGGCGGCGGTGCATGGCCTGGTGCGGCGTGAGCCCGACGGCCGGATCTGCAAGGTTGAGCCCCATCCCGGTCTGGATGTCGCAATAGGCGGTTTTCAGAGCTTTGCATCCGACGACCCTGGTTTGATCGTCGAAGTGAAATCCGACGTTTCGGTCGCTTTGCATTTTCGCCAAGCCCCTCGCCTGGCGGGCGCAGCCAAGGCCCTTGCACGCACTTTGGCGGCGCAAACCGGCCTCGCCCTGCAAGACGGCGACATGGTTCAGGAGTTGCGCGCGCCAGGTCCCGACAAGGGTGACAGCGTGCGCGCCTTCATGAGCCAATCGCCTTTCGTGGGAGCCTGGCCGGTCTTCGTAGGTGATGACGAGACAGACGAAAAAGGGTTCTCCGCAGCGCGCGATCTGGGCGGGATCGGCGTCATCGTCGGATCGATGCGCAAGACCGCGGCGCAATTTCGCCTGGCCGATGTCGAGGCCGCGCTGAGATGGCTGGAGGCCGCATCGTGAGCCGGCTGATCGTCGTTTCCAATCGCGTGAACCCACCCGCAGCGACGGGCGAAGAGACCGTCGGCGGGCTTGCCATGGCCTTGGCCGCGGCGCTTCGCGAATATTCGGGTCTGTGGTTCGGCTGGAGCGGCAAGACGGTCCCGAAATTTACGGGCGCGCTCAGCACTGAGACCCAGGATGGCGTCACCTCCGCGGTTGTCGATCTCGAGGAGGCCGACCTCGATGAATACTACAACGGCTACGCCAACAAGACGCTCTGGCCGATCTTCCACTATCGGACCGACCTGGCCGCCTATGATCGCGTCTATGGCGAAGGCTATAGACGGGTGAACCAGCGCTTCGCCCAGACCCTGGCCCCGCTCATCGAGCCTGACGATCTGATTTGGGTGCATGATTATCATCTCATCCCCCTGGGTCGCGAACTTCGCGCCTTGGGGATCAAGAATAGGATCGGCTTCTTCCTCCACGTGCCCTGGCCGGCACATCAGATATTCATCACCCTGCCAGGTCACGCAAAACTCGCACAGGCGCTCTTCGACTACGATCTGGTGGGCTTCCAGACCGAAGACTACCTGCAAGCCTTCGAGGACTACATGCTGACCGAAGCGCACGGCGGCCAGCCCGCGCCGGGGCTCTTGAAGGCCTTCGGCAAGACCTTGCAGGTGGGCGCCTTTCCGATCGGGATCGACGCGGCCGATTTTGCGCGGATGCTGAAGTCGGCCAAGGCGCGGCGAATGCGCAACCTTGTCGAAGCCGCCACGGTTTTCCGCCACCTCGTCGTGGGCGTCGATCGGCTGGACTATTCCAAGGGCCTGGAGGAACGGTTCCTGGGCTTCGAGCAGTATCTGGCCGACAATCCCGATATGCGGCGTGAGGTTCTCATGTTGCAGATCGCGCCTGTGAGCCGCGAAGGCGTCGAGGCCTATCGCGAAATCCGCGGGCGGCTTGATGGGCTTTCAGGTCGGATCAACGGTGAATTCGCCGATGTCGATTGGGCGCCGTTCCGCTACGTGAACCGCAACTATCGGCGCGACGAACTGGCTGGCATCTATAGTGCTGCGCGGGTGGGGCTGGTGACCCCGCTTCGCGATGGCATGAACCTGGTCGCCAAGGAATTTGTGGCGGCTCAGAACCCTGAAGACCCGGGCGTATTGATCCTTTCGCGCTTCGCCGGCGCCGCGCGGCAAATGCGTGAGGCGCTGCTCGTCAATCCCAACAGCCCCGAAGAGATCGCTGAGGCGTTGAAACGCGCCTTGACCATGGAAAAGGCCGAACGCATCAGGCGATGGCGCGCACTCTTCGACAACGTCCAGCGCTGCGACGTCACCGCCTGGCGCGATAGTTTTGTGAATGCGCTGGCCCCGAGCGAGGAAAAGCTGCCAGCGCTCGCCGGTTAGCAGATCACCAGATCCGAACGCGCTGATCGGGTGCGACGTAGAGCCCATCCCCCGGCTTGACGCCGAACGCCGCATACCAAGCATCAATGTTGCGGACCGGACCGTTGACGCGATATTGCCGTGGCGAGTGAGGATCGCTGACCACCTGGCGGCGGACCGCATCATCGCGAACCTTGCCGCGCCAGGCCTGCGCCCACCCCAAGAACACCCGTTGGTCGCCTGTGAGCCCGTCGATAACCGGTGCGGGCTTGCCGTGCAGGGAGGCGTGATAGGCGTCGAGAGCCAAGGTCAGACCACCCAGGTCGGCGATGTTTTCGCCCATTGTCAGCGCCCCGTTCACATGCGCGCCGGGGAGCGGTTCATAGGCTGAATATTGCGCGCCAAACACCTTGGCGCGCGCCTCGAAGGTCTTGGCGTCCGCCGCCGTCCACCAGTCTCGAAGGATCCCTTTCGAATCATATTTGCGCCCCTGGTCATCGAACCCATGGGTCAGCTCATGGCCGATCACGCCGCCCACCGCGCCATAGTTGATCGCCGGGTCGGCGCTGGGATCAAAGATCGGCGGCTGCAGGATGACGGCTGGAAAGACGATGTCGATCAGCGAGCCGTTGTAGGCGTCATTGGTCTGAGGCGTCATTCCCCAGTCGTCCCGATCGACGGGACCATTGTGTCGCCCGACATAGAAGGCCCAATCGGCCTGGGCCGCACGTCGCACGTCTCCCACCAGATCATCGTCACGAATGACGAGCTTGGCGTAGTCGCGGGGTTTGTCGGGGTAGCCGACCTTGACGTTATAGGCGGCGAGCTTTTTCAAGGCTTCGGCCTTCGTCGAGGGGCTCATCCAGTCAAGCGCCCTGATGCGCGCGGCGTAGGCCGTCTTCAGGTCAGCCACCAGCGCCTGGACCTTGGCCTTGGCGGCGGGCGGGAAATAGCGCGCCGTATAGAGCTGTCCGACGGCCCAGCCGAGGTTGCCGAAGCTGTCGTAGCGCCCGCCTGCCAGATAATCGCCTCCGCTGACGGCGTGCACGCCGCGTTTCCAACGCGCTTCCTGTTCAGCCTGCCCCGAAAGCGTCTTTTGGCGCATTTCGAAATAGGCGCTGGCGAAGGGCGATGAGAGATAGGGTGCGGCGTTGTCGGCGACGCCGAAGGCCAGCCAGGCCTGCAGCACGTCGACCGGCGTCTGGGCGTAGAGGGCTGCGATCTTCGCAAGGGCGGTCTTTTCTACGGCCACCAGCTTGGCTGGCGCGCCCAGGTCGGCTTCGGACAGGAATGCGCGCCATGGGAACCCAGGCGCGGCCTTCTCAAGCTCCACCAAGCCGTAGGGATTATAGGTCGTGTCGGGATTGCGTTGTTCAGCCTTGGTCCAGCTCACCTCGGCGATCTGGGTCTCAAGCGCAACGACGGCGGCGGCTTTTGCGGTGGGGTCTGGCCAACCGACCAGTCCAAGGAGCCTTTCCACATAGGCCTGGTAGGCCGCCTTCTTTTGCTCGAATGCGGCCTGCAGGTAGTAGTCGCGATCAGGAAGCCCAAGCCCTGCCTGGCTGACGTAGATGGCGTAGTGGCTGATGTCCTTGGTGTCGACGTCGAGGTTGACGCCGAAGGCGGAGCTCTCAAAATCCTTCACTTGGCGCCCCATCAGAGCGCCCAATTGATCGCGTGTGGTTGCAGCCCTTATGGCGTCAAGCTCGGGTTCGATGGGTTTGGCGCCGAGCTCTTCGATACGGCGCTCGTCCATGAAGGCCTTATAGAAGGCCCCGACCTTTCCCTTCAATTTGACGGGCGCGCGCCCTGCCTTGGCCGCAGCGTCTTCCATGATCCTGTGCAGGCGCGCCTCAGCCAGATCGCTCTCGAGCAGACGCAGGCTCACACCGGGTTTGTCGGCTGGAATTGGCGTACGCTCGATCCAGGCCCCGTTGGCGTAGCGAAAAAAATCGTCGCCCGGCTTGGTCTTCAGATCCTGGCCCGTGAGGTCGTAACCCCAGGCGCCATATTTCAAGCCTGTCGGCTCTGCGCCCTGCGTGGCGCTTGCGCCCAGCACCACCAACCCGGCAAGGGCCCAAGTCAATTTCCGCACCTAATCCAACCCCCACTCTATCGTTTCGATAGATCATAACGAATTGAATTATAAGAGCAAATTTTTTTCTCCTGCCGGTGAAATCTCTATTTTTGCTGCGCCGTTCCCCTCCAAAGCCCTCCAGGGGCATCCCCCTCATTCCCGATTTGATCGCAACGCAGGTCAACATCCGCCAAAAACGCGATCAAATCGCGGTTCCATGCCGATTTCCAAGACACAATCGCGAAACAGCCGCGGCTTAGAGACCGGCGAAATCCTGGGGGTTTGACAGATGACCGTTCGCCGTAAGCTCTTCGCCGCAACGCTGGGCCTGAGCGTCCTGGCCTTTCCGCTCACCAGCCTCGCCCAAGGTGAAGGGCCGTCCGCGACAATCAGACAGGGAAAGCTGCAAGGCGCTAACGTCGAGGGCGTCGAGGAGTTTTGGGGGATTCCCTACGCCGCGCCTCCGGTGGGCGATCTACGCTGGAAGCCGCCCGCCGCCGCGCCAGGATGGAGCGGCGTCAGGGATGCGACCAAAGCCGCAGCCAGCTGCCAGCCAACCCAGAAGGGCGACTATACCGAAGACTGCCTCTTCGCCAACGTGACCCGCCCAGCCGGCGCCAAGTCCGGCCAAAAGCTGCCGGTGCTGGTCTGGATCCACGGCGGCGGCTTTACGATCGGCTCGGCCGTCGGGGCCTTTGGCGCGCAGACCGACGGCATCCAATTCGCCAGGGATGGCGTGATCACCATCTCGGTCAGCTATCGCCTCGGGCGCGCGGGCTGGTTTGCTCACCCTGCGCTCTGCAAGGAAGGCCCCTGCGGCAACTATGGCCTGATGGATCAGATCGCCGCCTTGAAATGGGTCAAGGCCAACGCCGCATCGTTCGGGGGAGACCCCAACAACGTCACGATCGCCGGCGAGAGCGCTGGCGGAATCTCCGTCTTGGAACTGATGCTCGCTCCCGACGCGCGCGGCCTCTTCCAAAAAGCGATCGGCGAATCGAGCTTCGGCCGACTTGAACCGACCTCGATGGCCGACGCCCAGGCCGCTGGGATCAAGGCCGCTTCCGCAGCCGGCGTCTTGGGCCTGGACGCCACCGCGGCTGAAGCGCTTCGAAAGCTTCCGCTGAGCGCCATGCCCTACACCGGCCCCTTCACCAGTCGCGCAGGCCCGATCCTCGATGGGCGCTACGTCCAAGGCGGGATCGCCGAGGGTTTTGCGGCCGGCAAACAAGCCAAGACGCCGCTGCTGATTGGCGGCAATTCCAACGAAGCAAGCCTCTTTCGACCGCAAGCTGCAGCGCTGGACGCCATTGCGGCCGATCAAAAGGCCGCCGCCATGGCCGCCTTCGATCCCAAGGGCGAGGGCGACAAGCTGCAGATCGTCAACGATATGGCGACGCGCCAATACATCACCGAACCGGATCGCGCGATCAGCCGGGCTCAATCGAAAGCCGGCCAACCCGTCTACACCTACTATTTTTCCTATGTATCGCCGGGCCAGAAAGCGCGTGCGCCTTATGGCGCTGGCCATACCGCGGAGATCAAATACGCCTTCGCCGGACCCAAACAGACATTTGCGCCTGAGGACCTGGCCTTGGCCAAGGCGGTCCACGCCTATTGGGCGTCCTTCGTCAAGACCGGCTCCCCAGACGCAGCTGGCGGTCCTGCATGGCCAAGGTTCGCGCCGAACGAGACCTATATGGAGTTCGGCGCCGCAGGCCCGGTTGCGCACGACCACTTCCTGAAGGCTGAGCTCGACTGGCAGGAAGCAGCGGTCAAAGCCGGCGCAAGCGCCTCGCCAACTGCGCCCAAGTAAGTCTCACACCTCGTCGTAGGAACGCGCCCATGTCATCGGCGCGCCCCAGATGAGATCTCGCCGAGGCTACTTTCCGCCCAAGGCCAAGGTGGGCAAGGCGTCTTTTTCTTCGGCGTCCAGCTGAGCTTTGCGCAGGTGCGTGCGCACCCCGCTCGATGCGCCGAACTCCATCAGCTGATCGGATTGCGGGCTATAGGCGGGCCAGGCCTCGGTCCCGCACTTGGGGACGCCGGTTTTCGCGAAGCTCACCCAGCAAGCATGCATCAGGCTTGCGACTTCTTGGTCCTTGGCGTTGACCATGCTCGGCGGCGTCCGACGGCCCCAATATTCCCACACATACTGGATTTCATCGGCGTGGCTGGCGCGGGTCTTCGAAGGGGGGAAGCGCGAACCCACGTAAGAGAAATAGTAAAGCCAGGCAGGTTTGCCGCCAGCCGCCTTGCTCGCGATCCAACGGGCGGGAGCTCCCATGACCCGATCGGTGAAGACCGCCCGCGCAAACGTGTCATCGCCGGCCGCGGCTTCTTGTGCGTAAGCCGGCTTCACCCCAGCCGGTATCCGGGCCAGAGCCGCTGCACCAAGCTTAATGGGGCCCATCAGCGAGTCTTCGCCGGAGTTTGACCCGATGATCAGCGGCACATCGGCGAAATGACCGTCGGCGGCGGCCTGCGAGGCGGTCTCCGTCATCAGTTCGCCGTCGATGAAGGGCTGATAGTCGTCGTTCACCGGCACCAGGGCCTCGACCGGCAAGGCCCGCAACGCCTCGATGGCGCCTGCCGTAACGCCGGCCTTCTCCAGAGCCTTGACGCCGTCGGCCTCTTTTGTGGCCAGCGTCTTGGGCGTCACCCACCCCAGTCCTGATTCGACGATCGCCTTCGAATAGAGCCCTTTGGCGGATGGCGTGGCCAGAAGCGCCAAGACGCTCTGTCCGCCAGCGCTCTCGCCAAAGACCGTTACGTTCTTCGGATCGCCCCCGAACTTTGCGATATTGCGCTGGACCCATTTGAGCGCTGCGATCTGGTCCATCAGGCCGTAATTGCCGACCGGGTCGCCGGGCTTGGCGGCCTTGTCGATCGCCGGATGGGCGAAATAGCCAAGTGCGCCCAGGCGGTAGTTGATGGCCACGACCACCACCCCGTCACGCGCAAAGTTTTGCCCGCCATAGATCCAGCCAGCTCCAGTGCGGTGGCCGCCGCCATGGATCCAGACCATGACCGGCGCCCCCTTGGCGTTCGTGGGTGAAAAGACGTTGAGTTGCAGGCAATCTTCCGATGTTGGGCCGTTGGCGCCGCCAGAATTGGGGGTTCCGTCGGCGTTCATGGGCTGAGGACAGGAAGGTCCCGCCTCGGCTGCAGGACGCGGGCTCGTCCACGCCTTCGCCGGCTGCGGCGGCGCCCAGCGAAGCGGGCCGACGGGCGCTGCGGCGTAGGGGATATTTCGAAAGACGTCAGCCTGAGCTTCCACGACGCCCACCACGACGCCTGTATCCAACTTGACCGTGGGGGAGCTGGCTGACTGGGCTTGGGCCATGCCCGCCGCCAAAACCCCCGCGCCGGCCAAGCTTGCTGCGATCCGCATCATGAACATTTCTCCCATGGCTTGCCGCCGATGCATGCATTTGCGTGGGGCTGGGGCATGGGTCAAGCGATGACGCCAGCGGGCTCACGGCGGGTTGCCCATGGATCGCCAGGCGGGTGGAAGATCAATGGAAGTCGCGGCTTCGAATAAGACCTTTCGAGATCCGCGCATGGGGCGGGGGCGGGGCGGCGCCGGGCGCGGCTTCGTGGTCACGCATTTCGCTGAGCTTATGGGACAGGTCAGTGAAACGTTCCGCCACCAGATGGGTGACATTGTTCGCAACCTGGAGCTGGCCGTGCACGACAAGGAAAGACGACCCCATCACCAGGCGGCGGTTGGCGGTGAAGGCGTCTTTCCAGCAGACGATATTTGCGATGCCGGTCTCATCTTCCAAGGTGAGAAATACGACGCCCTTGGCCGTGCCAGGCCTTTGGCGGACGAGCACCAGACCGCCGACAGAGATCCGGCTTCGGTCAGCCAGGGCCTTCAGATCCGCGCAAGGCCGCGCTCGCATCTGCGTCAGCTCTTTACGGAAAAAGCTCACCGGATGAGCCTTCAAAGAAAGCCGCGTGGTTCGATAGTCTTCAGCCACCTCCTTGGGCGGGCTCATGAAGGGCAACGGGACCTGAGCTTCCTTCACATGTTGGCGCGCGATCAATGGAGCTGCATTTTCGGCTCCCAATTCGTCAGCCATGCCCTTCACGCTCCATAGGGCTTCGCGCCGGTTCAAACCTAGGGATCGGAAGGCGTCGGCTTCGGCCAGAAGCTCCAACCCCCGTCGTGAAAGGCCAGAACGCAGGACAAAGTCTTCCAGGTTCGAAAGACCGGCTGCGCGCGCCTGCATCAGCATAAGCGCTTCTGCTTGCTTGAAGCCTTTGATCTGCCGCAGGCCCAGCCGCAGCGCACGTCTGGGCGTGCGCGGATCATCGGGTGGCTCCAGCGTGCAATCCCAGTCACTGCTCTGGATGTCGGGTGCGCGGATCTCGACGCCATGCTCCTTGGCGTCGCGGACCAACTGCGCCGGTTGATAGAAACCCATCGGCTGACTGTTGAGCAGGCTTGCGCAGAACACTTCAGGGTGGTGGCGCTTCATCCAGGCCGAGGCGTAGACCAAAAGCGCAAAGCTGATCGCATGGCTCTCAGGAAAGCCATAGGCGCCAAACCCTTCGATCTGCCGGAAGCACCGCGCTGCAAACTCAGGATCGTAGCCGCGCTTGGACATGCCTTCGATGAACATGTCCTTATAGGTCCAAAGCCGGCCGTCGGCGCGAAACGTCGCCATGGAGCGGCGCAGGCCATCGGCGTCGTTCTCGGAGAAATGGGCGGCTTCGATCGCCAGCCGCATCGCCTGCTCTTGAAACAACGGCACGCCGAATGTCTTGCCGAGCACAGATCGAAGCTCGTCCTTGTCGCCATGCTCAGGCGAGGGAGCTGGAAATTCCACGGGCTCAAGGCCTTCGCGCCGCCGAAGGTAGGGATGGACCATGTCTCCCTGAATTGGACCAGGTCTGACGATCGCCACCTCGATCACCAGGTCATAGAATTTCCGGGGGCGCAGCCTGGGCAGCATCGACATCTGCGCACGGCTTTCGACCTGAAAGACCCCGACTGAATCGGCGTCGCAGAGCATGTCATAGACGGCCGGATCTTCCTGCGGGATCTCGGCGATGTCGGTGATGCGATGTCCATTCGGCAAGGGGGGCAGCATGTCGAACCCGCGCTTGAGCGCCGTCAGCATGCCCAGAGCCAAGACATCGACCTTCATCAGGCCCAGGGCGTCGATGTCGTCCTTGTCCCATTCGATGAAGGTGCGGTCCTTCATGGCGGCGTTGCCGATCGGCACAGTCTCATCCAGACGCCGCTTGGTCAGCACATAGCCGCCGACATGCTGGGAAAGGTGGCGCGGGAAACCCAGCAATTCCTCGGCCAAGGTCACAGCGCGTCGGATCTCGGGGCTATCCGGATCAAGTCCAGCCTGACGGATATGATCATCGGGGACACTTTCACCCCAGCTTCCCCAAACGGTGTTGGCGAGCGCTGCGGTGATATCCTCAGTAAGCCCCAGCGCCTTGCCGACCTGGCGTATCGCCATGCGGGGACGATAGTGGATGACCGTCGCTACGATAGCGGCGCGATGTCGTCCGTAACGTTCGTAGACATACTGCATCACCTCCTCGCGCCGCTCATGTTCGAAGTCGACATCGATGTCGGGCGGTTCGCCGCGATTCTCGGAAATGAAGCGGGAGAACAGCAGATCCTGGTCTTCCTTGGTCGGATCGACCGCGGTGACGCCCAGGCAAAAGCAAACGCAGGAGTTAGCCGCCGAACCGCGCCCCTGGCAGAGGATCTTCAGTTCATCGCGGGCGTGACGAACGATGTCGTGGACGGTCAGAAAATAGTTCGGAAAATCCAGCTTCTCGATCAGGTCAAGTTCGTAGGCGACAAGCTTGGAGACCTTTTCGGGTATTCCATCTGGATAGCGCCACTTGGCGCCTTGCCAGCTGAGGTCGCGCAAATGTTGAATGGCGCTCTTGCCGGGCGGAACCGGCTCGTCGGGATATTCATACCGCAGCTGGCCAAGATCGAAGGTGATCTGCTGGGCGATCTCGACGCTTTGCGCGACAGCGCCTGGGAATTTGGCGAACAACCGCGCCATTTCGGAGGGAGATTTCAGGTGGCGCTCGGCGTTGGCCTGAAGCTGAAGACCCGCCTCGTGGATCGTGCAGGCCTGGCGAATACAGGTCAGCACATCTTGCAAAGGACGCCGTTCGGGGCCGTGGTATAAAACATCATTGGTCGCCACCATGGGCGCTGCATAGGTCTGAGCCATCACCGAAAGCTGCGACAGCCGCTTCAGATCGCGAGGACCGTAACGCCGCGCCCCCGCCAGCCAGACCGCCCCGGAAAGCTCACCCGCTATTCGCCGCAAGTGGCGTTCAAAGGTCGCATCGAGATGCTCAGGCGGCGTAACCAGGACAAGCTGGCCCTTGGCGTGGTCGGCGAAATCGCTCCAAAGAAGCTCGCACGCTCCCTTCTTTGAACGCCGCTGCCCCACGGTGAGCAGGCGCGTGAGGCGGCCATAGGCTTCACGGTCGCTGGGATAGACCAGCAAGCTTGGCGTGCCGTCGGCGAAGTCCAACCGGCAACCTGTCAGATCCCGAATTTTCGAACCGCCTTTATGTAATTCCTTCTTCGCCGACCAGGCGCGCACGACCCCAGCCAGTGAATTGCGGTCGCAAACGCCAATGGCTTCCAAGCCCAGCGCATCGGCGCACATCACGAGTTCCTGCGCGTGGCTGGCCCCGCGAAGGAATGAGAAGTTCGTCGTGACCTGAAGTTCGACGTAGCGGGTCATCCAAAGAGCCCGTGTAACCACCATTTCGGCGGAATGTGCGGATCACCGTAGAGCCCTGCGCGGAATAGCCAGAAGCGCGCGCCATCGGCGTCTTCGACACGATAATAGTCGCGGACGCGCCCGACGCTCACCGCGTCAATCTGCCCCTTCCACCATTCTTCCCCGATCCGTTCGGGACCTTCAGCACGGCGGACGCGATGCAACTGACCGCGCCAACGAAATAGGGTCGGCGGGTCGTCTGGCGTCAGCGCCATGACATCTTCCACGGGCTCGGGTCGGCGCAATAGGCGCGCCGGGCGCGGCGCTTCGCAATTCCAAGGTCTGGTTTGGGGCGGCTTGGCGAACGGGGGCGCGCGCCCCACGGCCAGTTCTGGCACATGGCTTTCCAAAGGTATGGCGCGCCAGACGCGCTCTTCACCCAGACGGTTCGTCAAACGATCGACCAGGGGCGCCAGTCCCTCCTCCAGTGTCGCCTCGCGGGCCTTGTCCAGCCGGGTCTGACGGCCTGAGATCGGCTCGACGTCCTCAGCTGTGAGCGTCACCACCTCAACGCCAAAGCCCGGATCAACGGTCTCCAATTTGGGCGCGAACAGTTTGGCGATACGAACGGGATCGCGGCCAGGGAGCGAAAGACCGATGGTCCGTGGCGAGGCCTCGCCGTCCACCCGGTGGAAACAGATCTCGAAACGCCGCGCACCTTGGCCCTCGGCGTCCAGTCTGGCGCAGAGCTTGGCTGTGACATCCGCCGTGACGCGCTCCATATCCTGGGGCGCGCTAATCGGCTCAGCGAAGGCCAGGCGGGCGTACCAGGGCGTGGGCGCACGGCGAAATGTCAACGCCTCGGCCTGGCGGCCCAAGGCCTGATCCAGACGCGCGAGCGCCGCGCGTCCGAACCGACGCCCGAAGGGGGCGCGAGGAATGACCATGAGCTGGCCCACCTGACGAAGTCCCAGCCGTTCGATCTGCGCCCAGGTTTCAGTTTCAAGGCGCAGCGCCGCCGGCGGCAGGGGCGCCAAGAGAGCGCCCTGTCCGCCGGGTGGTGCAATAGTTCCGTCTTCGCCGAAGTGTGCGAGCGCCCAGGCTGCTGCGGGCGTATCTGCGATGGCGCAGCAAAACGGCAGGCCGTTAGCGGCCAGCCGATCGCGAAAATCGGCTAGCATCTGGGCTTCACCATTCCACAGGTGATCGACACCGGTCACATCCAGGAAAAGGCCGTCGGTGGCGTCGATAGCGACAGCCGGCGAGAAGCGGACGCACCAGTCTGCGAGCATCGTCAGGGCGGCCGCATCGGCCGCCGGTTCGGCCTCGCTGGTGAGCAGTTGCGGAACCAAGGCCTTGGCGTCGGTGGCCTTCTGCCCAGGGTAGAGCCCCAGTTTTGCGCTTTCGAAGTTCACAGCCGCCAGCCGTCTAACGGCGCGCACTGTCTCCAATAGGGCGAAAGGCCCTTGAGGCTCAGCCGACCAGACGCAAGGGTGGCGTCGACCCCAGTTGGCGATCGCCCAGGTCGGCGACCACGCGCAAAGGATGCGCGACATGGGTATTCTCCCAGCTATAGGCGTCCGCCGCCTCGAACAGCCACGCTCCTGTCCGCCCCCCGCGACACCGTTCGAGATCCACATGAAAGCGTGGCGCGCCCAAACCGAATTCTCCGGCCAAAGGCTCGGAGGGCGCAGAGGCGATCTTCCAGCGCGTGGCGGCCGCTGATCCCATCGCCTCTCGCCTGGCCCGACCGCCATAAGGCCGCCGGCGGATCAGGAAACCTGTGGAGGCGCGTTTCTCGCAGGCGAGTTGCAATCGACGTCCTGCCGTCAGATCGCAGGCCTCCGTCTCACAGACCACCGCTGCGACCCCAAAGGTGGCCAAGGCGTCCTCCATGACTGACAAGGCTTCGGCTTCATCGCGCGCACAGACCTGAATCAACCGCTCGGACGGAAAACCCAGGCCGAGCAATCCGCAGGCGCAAAGATCATCACGCCGCAACACCCAGACCACCTCTCCGCGTTTGGCCAAGGGCGCGACCAGCAGTGCGGTGAAAGCTGTAGGCGCCGCAGCGGTCTCGACCTCCATCCCGACCCCGCCGATCTCGTGCCAGCGGCCAAGCGGTAGGCCGCGGCCTGGCAAACAATCGTCGATCCGCGCATCGCCGAACGGCAAGGATTCAGAACACCCCCGGGCGCCCGCCTCAATGGCCGCGATCTTCGCCCGCGCGGCGGCGAGGCGCTGGCCGCGAAAATCGGACATGATCTTTAGGACTCCGTTTGTTCCGTTTTTGTTCTAGAACTCGAGCGCCAAGAGTCAAGCGCGCGATAAGCTGCGCTTTGCTCTGGACTTGGCGGCGACGCCCGACCCGGCCATTCTCAAGCTATGAAAACGGCGAAAACGTCTCGGGTCCCGCGAGGACCCAATGCAGAACGCAGGACCGCCACCCGTGCGAAAATCATGGAGGCGGCTGTCAAATGCCTGGCCGAATTCGGCTATGCCGCCACCTCGACGCCGCTTGTCGCGCGCCTGGCCAAGGTCAGTCGCGGCTCTCTTCTCCATCAGTTCCCCACCAAGGTGGATCTGATGCTTGGGGTGGCGGAATACGCCTCCAAAGCCCGCGGCGCCGTCGTACGCGAAAAGCTCGCACCCTACCCGGATGGTCCAGAGCGGTTCATCAGCGGCGTCGACGCCGTATGGTCCTCCTTGCAGGTTCCAGCCGCGATCGCCCTGATGGAGATCACCATCGCAACACGCAGCGACCCGGAACTGGCCGCGCGCTACCCGCAGTTCGCCCTCGATCAGGAGGCTGCGCTGCACCGGGCGCGCGGCCGTATGGCAGACTATCTTGGCGTACCTGAGCGGGTCGCCGAGATCGATGCGATTGCTCACCTGACCCGCGCAGCCCTGGAAGGACTGGCCATGCAGTCGGTCTACATCGGCCGGCCGACCGACGATGCGCTCAAGGTCGTGGCCCTTCTGAAAACCATGCGGCGCAACCTGCTCGACGGACTGCGGCCTCGAGGCGCGTAATTTGTAGGCTCCGTTGACTACAAACCCGGCGCGCGCCTAAGCTTGGCGTAAGCGGGGGTGGAGTGGCCAGATCATGTCCCCGGCAGATCAACACTGGCTGGGAGACGACCATGGCCCAGACGCCCGAAAGCCCCGATGCGAACCGTAGATCCGTCCTGATCGCAGGCGCAGCGCTTGCTGCGACGGCTGCGGTCGCCTCAAGGGCGGCCGCTCAGTCTCCAACCCCGCCGGCCGCGGCCCCAAGCGGCCTGGCGGCAGGCGGCGGCTCCAGCAAGATCTTCCAGATCACGGAGACCGCAACCGGCAAGGTGCAGGGCATTGCAAACGGCCCGGTCTGGGAGTTTCGAGGCATTCCCTACGGCGCGCCCACCGGCGGCAAGAACCGCTTCATGCCCCCGCAGAAACCCGCGCCCTGGAAGGGCGTGAGGGAATGCTTCGCCTACACCTCGATCTGTCCCCAGACGCAAGCCGACATTCGGGGTGAATATGGTCAGCTGATCATGTGGGACCGTCAGGTCGGCGGCATGGGTGAAGATTGCCTGTCGTTGAATGTCTGGACGACCAATGTCGACCGCGCGGCGAAGAAGGCCGTGATGGTTTCGTTTCATGGCGGGGGGTTCGCCACAGGATCAGGAAACGCACCGGGCTTCGACGGGAAGAACCTCGCCTACTATGGCGACGTCGTCGTGGTCTGCGTAAATCACCGGCTGGCGAGCTTTGGCTACACCAACCTCGTCGGCGCCGGCGCGCCTGAAGCCTTTAAATACGCCGGCGTGGCCGGCGTCATGGACCTGGCCGCCTCACTGCAGTGGGTCAGGGACAATATTGAGAACTTCGGCGGCGATCCGAACCGGGTGATGATCTTCGGTCAATCTGGCGGCGGCGCCAAAACCTCCACCGTGCTGGCCATGCCCCCCGCCAAGGGCCTTTTCCACCGCGCGGCCGTGCAATCAGGCTCGGCCTTGCGGCTGGTCACGCCCGAGGCCGGCGCAGAGACCGCCGAGAAATTCGTCAAGCAGCTTGGTCTGACGAAGTCCAACATCGCCGATATTCAAAAGCTCTCGTGGCAGCAGATTCTCGAGGCGCAGACCGCGGCCGGCGGCAACTTCTCTCCGGTCATCGGGACTGACGCCTTACCCAACCATCCCTTCGATCCAGCAGCTCCAGCCAGCTCAGCCGCCGTGCCGATCATCGTGTCGACCTGTCTGGAGGATGCAGCGCTGGCGCTCACCAACTTCAATCTGACGGAAGATGGCCTCACAGCGCTTTTCAACCAACGCTGGCCAGGGAAGGGTCGCGAGCTGGTGTCGCTCTACAGGCGCTATGACCCGATCGCCACGCCCTTCCTGATCCAGGCTCAGGCCTTCACCGATTCAGGCGTTCGCCGGGCGGCCTACACCCAGGCTGCACGTAAGGCGGCGCAGGGTGCTGCGCCGGCCTACCTCTACCAGTGGAACTGGAGAACCCCTGCCTATGACGGCCAGTTTGGCGCAGTGCACGGGATCGATGTTTCGGCCTCGTTCCACTCTTATCGCGACGGGTTCCTTGCAGGATCAACCGCGGGAAAGAAGATGGCCGATCGACTGGCCTCCACCTTCGCAACCTTCGCCAAGACGGGCGATCCCAACAACAGCCACATTCCGCCGTGGAAACCCTACAGCGACGCCCAGCGCGCAGTGATGCTGTTCGACAACGACACCCGTCAGGAGATCAATCCCCGCGCCGAGATCCGCGCCTGGTGGGACGCCAATCCCCCCGCGCCCGGGCCGCGCGGTTAAGGGGAGAAACGCACATGACATCGAAGAAAGCCGCAGGCCTCAGCCGTCGCGACGTCATCCAGGTCGCATCGCTAACCGCAACGACCCTGGGCGCAGCCTCCAGCGCGGCTGGCCAACCCGCACTTGGCCAGCCGCCAGCGCCGGCCGCCAGCCGCATCCTTGGAAACGCCGCGCCCCAAGGCGGCATTTTCTGGACCGTCGAGACGACCTCGGGAAAGGTCCAAGGCATCGCCAATGGACAGGTGAAGGAATTCAAGGGGATCCCCTACGGCGCCTCCACCGGTGGAAAGAACCGCTATCTGGCGCCGAAGAAACCGACACCCTGGGCGGGCGTGCGCAACTGCATCGGATATGGCCCGATCTCGCCCCAGACGCCGGCCTCGCTGGAGAGCGACTACTCGATGATGATCGCTTGGGACCGCCACGTGGGTCCAGGCGGAATGGGCGAGGACTGTCTGAACCTGAACGTGTGGACGCCCAGCGTGAACGACCATGCCAAGAGGCCGGTGCTGGTCTCCTTCCATGGCGGCGGCTGGGCCACGGGCTCGGGCAACGGACCGATGTACGACGGCGCCCAGATGGCCCGGCTCGGTGATGTGGTGGTTGTAACCGTCAACCATCGCCTGGCGGCCTTTGGCTACACGCATTTGGCCGGGCTGGGCGCACCTGCCGAGTTCGCCAATGCGGGGAATTGCGGGGTCATGGATATGGTCGCGTCCCTGCGTTGGGTGCGCGACAACATCGACCGCTTTGGCGGCGACCCAGGACGGGTGATGATCTTCGGCCAGTCCGGCGGCGGCTCGAAGACATCGACCCTGCTGGCCGTGCCTTCCGCCAAAGGACTTTTTCATCGCGCTGCGGTTCAGTCGGGCTCGACGCTTCGCCAAGCGACGCCAGACGAAGCCACGGCCGAGGCCGCCAAATTGCTGAAGACGCTTGGCATTCCAAAGGGAAACCTCGCGGCCATCCAAAATGTGCCCTGGCAGAAGCTCCTGGAAGCGCAGGTCGCCTCGAACGGAAACTTCCGTCCGGTGGTTGGAGACAAGACCCTCCCGCATCATCCGTTCGACCCAAGTGCGCCAATGGAGTCTGCCGACGTCCCCGTGATCATTTCGACAACACTGCATGACGCTGCGCTCAGATTGACCAACTTCGACCTGGACGAGGCGGGGCTGGCGTCGCTCTTTCGTCAGCGCTTCGGCGCCAAGAGCCCAGACATCTTGGCCGCTTACAGGCGCGAGAACGCCAGCCAAACGCCCTATCTCACGCAAGCCGAAGCGTTCACCGACGCAACCCGGGGAAACTCGCAGATCCAGGCGTTGCGCAAGGCCAAGCTCGGGAAGGCGGCGACCTACATGTACGTGTGGGACTGGAAGACGCCAGCCTTCGACGGAAAGTTCGGCGCCGTGCACGGCCATGACGTGGAAGCCTCATTCCACCTGTCGCGCAATCCGATCGGCGGCGCTGGCATGAAGGCGGGTCGACAGATGTCGGACCGGCTTTCTGCGACCTGGGTGGCCTTCGCCACCCGCGGAGATCCAAACAATAGCCTCATGCCCCACTGGCCCGCCTATGAACCGTCTCGCCGTGCAACGATGATCTTCGACAACGAGATGAAGGTCGTCGACGACTATCGCGGAGATTTTGTGAGGATGATCGCCGACGCTGTCCCCAATACGCCCGACCCGCGTAAGGCGTGAGGTTGAATTTGCTTGCAGGCTTGTGTCGGTTTGACCTGAGATAGGGCGTCCTTAGGTCTCGGAGGCATCCATGACCGACGCAATCCAGTTGCTTGTTGGCACCCGAAAGGGCGCATGGATCTATCGCAGTGACCGCAATCGCACGACTTGGCGGGTTCATGGGCCGATCTTTCTTGGCTCCATCATCAATCATCTCGTCCTAGATCCACGGGACGGACGAACCTTGCTGATGGCGGCCTCGACCGGCCATCTTGGACCGACAATCTTCAGATCCACCGACGACGGCGAGACCTGGTCTGAGGCCGCTAAGCCGCCGGCTTTCGAAAAATCCGAAAGTCCCCAGGCTCGGTCGGTGGATCATAGCTTCTGGCTGCAACCGGGCCACCCCGACGAGCCTGGCGTCTGGTGGGCCGGCACCTCGCCGCCTGGTCTGTTCCAGAGCCGCGATGGCGGGATGACCTGGCAGAGCGTCCACGGTTTCAACGACCATCCCCGATACTGGGACTGGTGTCCGCCTGAAGCTGGAACACCTGACGGCTCGCTCCTGAACCAGATCGCGATCGACCCGCGAGACGCGCGCCATATGTACATCGCCACATCGAGCGGCGGGGTCTTCGAAAGCCTCGACCGCGCCGCGACCTGGGCCCCGCTCAACGAAAACGTCGAAGCCAGCTTCTTTCCCGACCCCTATCCCGAGTTCGGCCAGGATGCGCACTATATCGCCCTTGCCCCGAGCGATCCTGACCGCCTTTGGCAACAGAACCATTGCGGCGTCTATCGGTTGGACCGACCGGGCACGCGATGGGAGCGTATTGGCAAGTCGATGCCCATCGAAATTGGCGACATCGGCTTCACCATCGTGCCCCATGTCCGCAACGCCGATGTGGCCTGGGTCTGGCCGATGGATGGGACTGACGTTTGGCCGCGGACCAGCCCTGGCGGCAGGCCTGCAGCTTATCGCACGGTCGATGCAGGCGTGAGCTGGGAGCGTCAGGACAAGGGGCTGCCGCGCGAGCAGGCCTGGTTCACCGTCAAGCGCCAAGCCTTCTGCGGTGACGCCAATGACCCCATGGGGCTTTATCTTGGCGCGACCAACGGCGAGATCTGGATGAGCAGCGATGAAGGCGACAGCTGGCGCCAGATCGCCGCCCACCTTCCGGAGATCTACTCTGTCGTGGCCGCGCCCATCTCGTCATGACCCAGGTGCTGATCCCATCCCAGCTGACCAGCTACACGGCAGGCGTCACCCGTATCGAGGCTGCAGGGGTGACGGTAGGGGCGATTCTGGATGACCTAAACCGCCGTTATCCGGGTCTGAAGTTCCGCGTGATCGATGAGCAGGACCGGGTGCGAAAACACATGCGGATTTTCATCGGTCAGCGTGAGACACGCAACATCGCAGCCCCGATCGGGGAGAGCGATGAGCTCTTGATCTTTGGCGCGCTCAGTGGCGGCTAAAACCTAAGGGCGCGCGCTTCCTTTACGTGCGGCAGCGTCTGGATCTTACCGATCAGGGCCTCGCTGGGTTCCTGGTCGACGCCCACCAGGGCAATTGCATCATCCCCCGCCGAAACACGTCCCAGGTTGAACGTGGCGATATTGACCCCCGCCTCGGCCAAGAGATTTCCCAGGCTGCCGATGAAGCCGGGCTTATCGAGGTTGTTGACGTAGAGCATTGTCGGACTGAAGGGGCTGTCCAGATCCATACCCTTGACCTCGATGACCCTGGGCGTTCCGGCGAGCACCGAGCCGGCGAAGGAACGCTTGCCCTTCTCGGTTGTGACGGTGATCCGGATCAGGCTCTCGTAGATGGGCGAGTCTTCCTGGCGGCTTTCGGAGACAGTTATGCCGCGCTCCTTGGCCACGGCCGGCGCCGAGACCATGTTGATTTCCGCCAACATGGGCCGCATGACCCCAGCCAGGGCTGCGGCGGTCATCGGCTTGGCGTTGAGGCGGGCGACTTCGCCCTCATAGGCGATGTCGATGGCTTTGATCCCGAAATCGACCATCTGACCCGCAAACCCGCCGAGCTTTTCAGCCAAGGCGATAAAGGGCTTCAGACGCGGAGCTTCCTCGGCTGTGACCGAGGGGCTGTTCAGGGCGTTGGTCACCGCGCCGGTCAGCAGGTAGTCGCTCATCTGCTCAGCGACCTGTAGGGCCACGTTCTCCTGCGCCTCATTGGTCGAGGCTCCCAGGTGTGGCGTGGCGACGAAATTCTCGGCGCCAAACAGCGGGTTTTCCTTGGCGGGTTCTTCGATGAAGACATCGAAGCCGGCGCCGCCGATGTGCCCCTCGTCGAGCAGCTTGCGCAGCGCGATTTCGTCCACCAGGCCGCCGCGCGCGCAATTGACGATCATCACCCCCTTTTTGGTCTTGGCGAGGTTTTCTGCGGAGAGAATGTTGCGCGTCTTGTCCGTCAAAGGCGTGTGCAGGGTGATCAGGTCGGCGCGCGCCAGCAGATCATCAAGTTCGACCTTCTCCGCACCGATTTCGACGGCGCGCTCGGGGGACAGGAACGGGTCATAGGCCACGACCTTCATCTTCAGACCCAGCGCACGATCTGCGACGATAGAGCCGATATTGCCGGCGCCGATCAAACCTAGCGTCTTGCCGTAGAGCTCCACCCCCATGAAGCGGTTCTTCTCCCATTTGCCGGCCTGGGTGGAGACGTCGGCCGCCGGCAACTGGCGGGCCAAGGCGAACATCATGGCGATCGCGTGCTCAGCGGTGGTGATTGAGTTGCCAAAAGGCGTGTTCATCACCACGATTCCGGCCCCGGTCGCTGCGGGGATGTCGACATTGTCGACACCGATGCCGGCCCGCCCGATCACCTTCAGCTTTACGGCCGCGGCGATGACATCCTTGTCGGCCTTTGTCGCGGAACGGACGGCCAGACCATCATAATCGCCAATGATTTCGAGGAGCTGGTCTTTCGAAAGGCCCGTCCGAACATCGACGTCGACGCCGCGCTGCTTGAAAATGTCGATGGCCGCAGGGCTCAGTTTATCAGCGATGAGAACGCGAGGCATGGGAAGGTGTCCTTGGAAGAAGCCCCCGTCCCGACGCGGCGGGACGGGTCATTTGTCTAGGTTTGAGAATTGGGCTGGTTCAGGCAGGCAGGAGTTCGCCCGCCGTGGCGGCGAAGGCCCAGTCGAGCCAGGGCGTCAGCGCATCGAGGTCAGATGTGTCGACCGTGGCGCCACACCAGATCCGCAAGCCCGCTGGAGCATCGCGGTAGCCGCCGACATCGAGGGCTACGCCTTCCTTCTCGAGGAGTGAGGCGAGTTTCTTGGCGAACTCAGCCTGAGCGTCGTCAGAAAGCGCGGTGATGCGTGGATCGACCACCTTTAGGCAGACGGAGGTATTGGACCGGATGGCTGGGTCCTGCGCCAGGAAGGATACCCAGCCTGTTCTTTGCGCCCAGGCCTCAAGCACGCCGAGATTGGCGTCCGCCCGGCGCTTCATTTCCGCCAAGCCGCCAATTGAGGCCGCCCATTTCAGAGCGTCGATGGCGTCTTCGACGGCCAACATCGACGGGGTGTTGATCGTCGCCCCTTCGAAGAGGTCCAAGGTGACCTTTCCGCCCTTGGTCATGCGAAACAGCTTCGGCATCGGCCAGCTGGGCGTATAGCTCTCAAGCCTTGCGACGGCGCGCGGCGACAAGATCAAAACGCCGTGCGCGGCTTCGCCGCCCAGCGCTTTTTGCCAGGAAAACGTCACCACATCGAGCTTTTCCCAGGCGAGATCCTGAGCAAAAGCGGCCGATGTTGCGTCGCAAATCGTAATCCCGGCGCGGTCGGTGGCGATGAAATCCCCATTGGGGACGCGCACGCCGGAGGTGGTCCCGTTCCAGGTGAAGACCAGGTCGGCCTCCTTGCGCACCTTCGTCAGATCCGGCAGCTCGCCATAGGGCGCGTCAAGCACCTCGGCGTCGAGCTTCAGCTGTTTGGTGACGTCCGTCACCCAGTCCTTCCCGAAGCTCTCAAAAGCCAAGAGCTGCACCGGCCTTGGTCCCAGCATCGACCACAGCGCCATCTCGATCGCTCCGGTGTCCGAACCGGGAACGATGCCGATCAGGAACTCATCAGGAACGTCGAGCACCGCGCGGGTGCGATCGATGGCTTCTTTCAGGCGCGCCTTGCCAAGCTTTGAGCGGTGTGAGCGCCCTAGAACTGCGTTACGAAGATTTTCGGGGCTCCATCCGGGGCGCTTGGCGCATGGGCCGGATGAAAATTCAGGTCGCGCCGGCCGCATAGCCGGCTTCGCAGGCGTCGTCATGGCGATGTCTCCCATCCTTACAGATGGACTGCGCCCCGTTGGGAGGGCGTGGCCCGCCAGCCAAGAGCCTGGGTTCGGGCGACAGAGCAAGGGAATTATTCTAGGTGTGTCTGTAAGCCACGCTTCACCCGGGCTGTCGAAATAGACGCCTTCAGGCCGCGCGGCGCCGACGCATCCAGGTCGAAGCCGTGCCTACGCCCAGGCAGACGATCATACCCAAGAAGTTCACGTTATTGACGATAGCGTGGAACCGATCGGGGGCGCGTTCGGTCACGAAGTAGAAGGAATGCAGCGTGAACTGGGCCGCATAGAACAACATGCACCCTCCCAGCCAAAGACTTCCGTAGCGCAGAGTGATCGCCAACAGGCAGAGCGCCGTGAGTCCATCATCCACGAGGAGCAACATCGCGGTGGCCGATGGCGGCAGGATATAGCCAAGTCCCAGGAACGCGACGGTGTTGACGACCAGCAGGACCGCGCCAAACCGCTCCGCAGCACCGCCCAGCACAAAAGCCGCCAGGCAAACAGCCGCGCTCAGCCCGATGAAGGCAAAGATGATCGGGTCGAACGGCTGAGCAAACATGATAAGGCGCCCCTAATCCATATTAGAGGCGCCTTACCAGTTAAACCTTTACAACGAGGTGTTAATCACCTCGGCAGGACGTCGGACTAGCCGACCTTCCGCAATGTCGTGGCTTCGATCTCAGCCATTGAAGGCGGCTTCGGCTCGATCGCCATATTCGTGCGAATTCCGAGGCGCAGCTTGGCTTCGTTAAGTTCGTTATGCACGCCGATCATCGCCGTGCGAGCTTCGCTGAGGGCTTTGATCGCCTCAACCATCTTCACAGCCGCATCGTCCGCGAACACCATAGAAGCGTTCACATCCTTACGGGCGCGGAGCATTTCGCTCATCAATTCCGAGGCTTCGGCCAACGCACCATCAACTGCGGCTTCAGTGACGAATAGCTTCTTCGCCACCCGTTGCGCTACAAACGCCTTTTCCATTGAGATCCCCTAAACAAGGTGAACAACCACAATTTACGGTAAATAGAATATTAAGCTTCGCGCAATCGATTCATCGGTTGTTAACCACGTTTTTCTCCCCGGAGAGTTGAACCGTGGCGCCAAAGTCACGCTTTCGGGCATTAAGAGGGGAAGATCTCCAGCGGCGAGCTCGCCGAAGAGAAGCGAAACGTTAGGATTGTTGGGCTAAGGCGGATATCCCGTACGATCTTTAATGAGCCTATGCACCCGACGAGCGGCACATCCGGCCCCGCGCCCACGACGACCTTCCACTATCGCGTCGCGAAAGTGGGTCTCGTAACAACGCTCGTCGTGCTCATCGCTGCATGCCTGACTTTCATGCTCCAGCAGTGGGCGGTCGCGCGCACGCAATCGCATCAGATGCACGTCGGCCTGGCGCAGGTGACCGCGACAAGTGAGGCTGAGGCGCTCATCAGCGGCCAAGCCCGCGCCATCCAGGCTCCAATCCTGGCGCTGGCGGCCAGCAAGACCGTCGAGGCCGCGCGCCTGGTCGGCGTGAAGGGCGAGGTGATCGCAAATTTCGATCGACCGCCGTTGCCCACCGACAAAGCCGGACCCGTCGAAATCATTCGCACCGATGTCATGGCCGGGGGACAAAAGATCGGTGCGCTTTCCCTGACGGTTCGCAGGCCTACGCTGACTGCGCTCCTCCCCCAGTTCATTGCGCTCACCTTCACCTTGTTGATGGGCGGCATCGGCGTGGCGATCTTCCTGGCCCGCGGCATGGCCCACCAGGTGATCAAGCCCGTCCAAAGCCTTTCTGAAGCCATGCATGAGGTCGCCGCAGGCGGCAGCTTTGAACCGGTCATCGTCGAAGCCCAGGACGAGCTGTTCCGGGGGCTAACCTCCAGTTTCAATCATTTGCTCGGCAAATTGGGGGAGCGCGAAGACGACCTGAAGGCGGCCATGCGCGATCTTGAAAGCGCCCGCGACGCCGCCAACGCCGCCAACGTCCTTAAGACCCAGTTCCTCGCCAACATGAGCCACGAGATCCGCACGCCGCTGAACGGCGTCCTGGCCATGGCCGAAGTGATGGCGATGGGTGAGTTGGGCGATATCCAACGCGAGCGCCTCGGGATCATTCGTCAGTCGGGGAACCTGCTGCTAGCCGTCCTCAACGACGTGCTCGACCTGTCGAAGATCGAAGCGGGCAAGCTTAGCCTGGTGACGGACGACTTTGAGCTGGCCACGACTTTGAGCGCCTCGGCCGAGACGTTCCAGGTCCTGGCGCAGGGCAAGGGCCTGGAATTCCGCTTCGCGATCAGCGACGAAGCTCAGGGCTGGTGGCGCGGCGACGCCGATCGCTTGCGTCAGGTCGTCGGCAATCTGCTCTCCAACGCCGTGAAATTCACGCCCCAGGGTCTGGTCGAAGCCGTCATAGACGTTAATCCGCAAAGCCACGCCCTGCGCTTGGTGGTTCGCGATTCCGGCGTCGGCATCGCACCCGAAAAGCTCCCCTTGCTCTTCGAGAAATTCACGCAGGCCGACAACTCCGCCACCCGCCGCTTCGGCGGCACCGGACTTGGCCTGGCCATCTGCCGCGAATTGACCCAGATGATGGGCGGCTCAATCGAGGTGGAAAGCCGTGAGGGCCGCGGTTCGACCTTCACAGTCGAATTGCCCCTGGTCCGCGGCGAAGCGCACAGCTCGGCGCCTAGCGAAGCGGTGCATGACAACAACGACCGGAACATCCGGCTGTTGGCTGCTGAAGACAACCCGACCAATCAACACGTCCTGAGCGCGGTGATGGAATCGCTGGGCATCGATATCGATATCGTCCCCGATGGACGACAGGCGGTCGACGCCTGGCTGGTTGGCGGTTACGACCTGATACTGATGGACATCCAAATGCCGGTGATGGACGGCATCGACGCCGCCCGCGAGATCCGCCAGATCGAGATCGCCGAACAACGCAAACGCATCCCTATCGTCGCCCTAACCGCCAATGCGCTCTCCCACCAGGTCGATGAGTACATGGCCGTCGGAATGGACGGCCACGTCGCCAAGCCGATCGAAATCGCCAAGCTCTATGAGGCGATCAGCGCGGCCCTGACGGCCGCCGCGACCGGGGCGGCCGGTCGCACGCCGAAGGCGGCCAAGGGCGGCTGACGCCTCAAAATCAAGACCCCAAGGCTGAACCCCAGACAACGTGGGCCTCAGGTCCGCGTCAGGCCCTGCGTGCTCTTCTATGCAGGTGGCGAATGGAGCGCCACAGCTGGCGGGTCGCCTGGAACCGCGCCGAGCGCGGCGGGCCCGCCAGAGTGCGGGAGCGCCCCGGGGCTCAGGTCCCGGGGCGCGTTCGGCGGCCGATCAGCTGGTGATGCGCAGCGTCGAGGCGACCATCGTCACAGCTCGCCCCCTCAGAAGGACCCGGTCACCGCGGTGCTCACATTCAAGGTCGCCGCCGCGGCCTGGATAGGCCTGATGGAAGCTCAGGCAGGCCCGTTCGAGCTTTTCGGAATAGAGGGGGCTCACGATACAGTGCAGTGAGCCCGTGGCCGGATCTTCAGCAACTCCCGACCCCGGCGCGAAAAACCGATCGACCACATCATAGGGACGTCCGCGATCAGCCTTGGCGATCACGCCAACGTTGCCGCGGCCGCCCGTGGCGCCGGCTGAGACAGCTTCGAGCGCCACCAGATCAGGCGCCAGCCCTCGCACCTCGGCCTCATCCTGCAAGACCGCGACAAGGTAAGTGGAGATCCAGACTTCCTGGGGTTCGACTCCAAGAGCCTCAGCTAGCCCCTTCGGCGTCTCAATGCGCCGCGGGGCCTGGGCCGGAAAATCCATCTCATAGCCGCTCGGCGTGCACCGCACCGTGAGCGGCCCGGACTTGGTGTCGAATGTCAGCAGGTCGGTCTCGACGCCGAGCTCACTGAAGAGCACGTGCCCCGAAGCCAAGGTCGCATGGCCGCAAAGCGGCACCTCAAGGGCTGGGGTGAACCAACGCAGGCCAAAGCGCGCCGGATCATCCGTCCGCAGCAGGAATGCTGTTTCGGCCTGGTTGTTCTCCGCGGCCAGGGCCTGCATCCAGCTCTCCTGCGGCCAGACCGCCATCGGCTCGACCACACAGGCCTGATTGCCTCGAAAAGGGGCGTTGGCGAAGGCGTCGACGGTCCATTGGCGCATTTGGCTTCCTCGGAAGGCGGAGCTTGCAGATAGCTGTCCTTGGGACCTGGACAAGTGGCTAGTTGCTGATTGTCAGCTCCGGCCAACGGGCTATGGCGGATCTGGCGGTTCGTTCGAAGCCATTGGTCCTACGGGAGGGATTTGGCCTCAACCGCAATGCAAAGAGATCTTCCAAGCCGAAGGGCGCAGCGACAGTCAGCTGATCTTTGGCGTCGAGACGCACGCCCACAGAGAAGGTAGCGCTGGTGAAGCGTTCCAGCGCATCGGCCGTGCAGGTTAGCGGTGGATAGGCCTCACCGAATTTCGATTCAAACCAAAGGTGCACGCGCGCTTGATTGCGCACCTCGACCAGATCGCGCAGCGGTGGCCGAAAGGCTTCGGCGACCCGGCGGATCACCACGTCCTCGGCTTCGTACGATGTGTCGGGATCGAAGTAAGCGAGATCGTAGTCCTTGACCCCGTAGTCGAGGTCGCGGCCCGTCAATTGGTTCAGGACGCGTTGGTAGACGGCGCCTGAAAAGATCAACCAATCAGGCAGATCAAGGTCCCGCGCGATCCTAAGGACCTGCATAAGACTTGGACTGCTCCAGACGATCTCCTTCAATCGATTTTCGAGCGTTGCGCTCATGTCATGCCTCGCTCCCTCCACCGCCTGGCGATGGGTCCATGGCCCTGCCCGAACCCAATGGCAACTGAGCAGGTCATCGTCGAACCCGTCTGATAGGCGCTGAGGGCGAGCCCTTTCAGGCATATGTTATCGACGGCGGCTACGGGCGATACGCGGGCGCCTCGGCCCAAACCAACGAACGATCGATCCGTGTCGCATAGGCGGACATGACGCCGACAGGGTCGCTGCTTCGCGCCTCGAAGTTCGAAGCATGGCGCGACGCTCGGCTGGCGCTGGCGAAGGTCCGCCATTCAATTCCTGCAAACACGCCGCCAGCCCCAGTCACCATCTGGACGCGAGGAACGCAGACTGAAGCCCAAAATGCTGCGTAGCTCCAAAGATTGTGTGCAGGCGACTTGGAGACGCTATGCGGCTCCTTGCGCCGCCCCGGCGAAGAACGGATCGGCGCGCAAGCGTTCGATAACCAGGTCGGCGAAGGCGCGGACCTTCGCCGGGGCGTAGCGCCGATCGGCATGAGCGACATGGATTGGCGACGGGGTCTCCTCAAAGGCCTCCAGGACGGGCGCCAACGCGCCTGACTTCAGCTCGTTTCTGATCTGGTAGGCGGGTACGCGCGTCAGCCCGTAGCCTGACACGGCCGCGGCGATCGCCGCGTCGTTGGTGCTGCAGAACAGCGCCGGTTCGACATTGATCACCAGATCACCGTCACGCTGGAAGCGCCACTCGCGCGCCGACCACGCAGAGGTCGGGGCGATCAGTCTGTGGCGGGTGAGGTCGGACGGTCGGTCGGGAGCGCCGGCTTTGCTGAGGTAGCTGGGCGCGCCGCACACGATGCGTCGAACCGACCCGACGCGGGTCACCGGATAGCTGGCGTCCGCCAAAACGCCGATGCGCACGGCGACATCAATCCCCTCCTCCACCAGGCTGGTCATGCGATCGACGAATACGGCGCGCCCCACCACCTTTGGGTGTCGCTCGAGGAATTCGGTGAGGATCGGCAATACGTAGATGCGGCCGAACAGGACCGGCGCGGAAACCGTAAGCGTGCCGATCGGGGCGATATAGGAGCCGGTGGCGGCGGCTTCGGCCTGTTTGAGTTCAGCCAGGATCCGGCGGCAGTCGTCGAGATAACGCTCGCCCGTCTCAGTCAGCTTGACCGAGCGGGTGGTGCGGATCAGCAGCCGCGTTCCCAGGGCCTCTTCGAGCAAGGAAACCGCCCGCGTCACCGATGGCGGACTCATGTGCAGCTGCCGCGCCGCCTCGGCGAAGCCGCTGGTCTCTGCGACCCGGACGAACACCGTCATGGCGTGAAGTCGGTCGATGGCGTCCCTCTCCTCTTGACCGCGTCAGCGCATTCTTGCGTAAGCCGCACCTTCACCAGAAATGAAAGCCAAACAAGGCGCGTATTATTCCAATTTCTGAAATGGTGCATTGCGCCGTTTCGACGTTCTAACCCCAGGCCTCAATGGCCAAGTTCCAGGCTCCCCGGACGGCATCTCAGTCCGGACGCCATTGGAGCCTAGCCATGAAGCTTTACTACGACACCCCGTCGGGCCACGCGCACCGCGCCCGCCTGTTCCTGTCCCTTGTGAACGCCGACGTCGAAGTCGTCCCGGTCGCGCTCGGTAAGGGCGAGCACAAATCGCCTGAGTTCCTGCAGCTTAACAGCTTCGGCCAGTTGCCCGTGCTCGAGGACAACGGCGTAGTGATCGCCGATTCCAACGCCATCTTGGTCTATGTGGCCAAGAAGCTCGGCAAGACCGACTGGTTGCCGGAAGATCCGGCTGGCGCTGCGGCCGTGCAGCGCTGGCTCTCGGTCGCTGCCGGCCAGATCGCATTCGGCCCCGCCGCCGCGCGCCTCGTCACCCTGTTCGGCGCGGCCTTCAACCCGGAAGAAGTGATCAAGCGCGCCCACGCGATCCTGACGCTGCTCGACGCCGAACTGAAGGCCCGAAACTGGATCGCCGCCGATCACGCGACGATCGCCGACGTGGCGCTCTACAGCTACGTCGTCGCCGCGCCGGAAGGAAACGTCGACATCTCCGGCTACGCGCATCTCAACGCCTGGCTGAAGCGCATCGAGGCCCTACCGGGCTTCTTCCCGTTCGCCCAGAACGCGGTCGGGCTGCGCGCAGCGGCCTGATCCTAGGGACCTGGGGGGTTTCGCAACACCGTCGTCTCCCAGGTCCATCCGCGCGCGAGCCCCGCCATGTCCAACATGCCCTTCGCCCCTGGTTGGGATTTGGAGCGCTCCCCGTTCCATCCGGGCGAGCTGGCGATCCAGGCGCGCGTCGGCGTGGTCGAAAAGATCGACGCGCAGGGGGGACGCGCCGTGCGCCGCTATATGACCGAACAGCATCGAGAGTTCTTTCCGATGCTGCCCTACGCCTTCCTGGGCACGATCGATGCGACCGGCCAGCCCTGGGCCTCGATGATAGTCGGCCAACCGGGTTTTGTGCAGGCGCCGGACCCGAACCGGCTGGAAATCACCGCCCGCCCTTTGTTTGGCGACCCCTTGAACGAGACCTTGAGGCCGCACGCCGATATCGCTTTCCTCGGGGTTCAGCTGCCCACGCGTCGGCGCAACCGCGCCATCGGGTCGGTTTCGGAGGTTCGGCCCGATGGCTTCACCATCGCGGTCAGCCAGACGTTGGGCGTCTGCCCGCAGTACATCCAGGGCCGTGAGGCGCGCTTCATCGACGATCCGCTCGCGCCTGAGCCGCGGCCAGTCCATCGGTCCACGACGCTCGACCGTCCGGCAAGGGCGATCATCAAAAAGGCGGACACCTTTTTCGTCGCCAGCGTTAATCCGCGCGAAGACGATGGGGTGGCCGCCGGCGCCGATGTCTCGCACCGCGGCGGCCGGCCGGGGTTCATCCGGATCGACGACCAGGCCACGCTGACCACGCCAGACTTCGTCGGCAACTTCATCTTCAACACGCTCGGCAACTTTCTACGTGACGACCGCGCCGGGCTCTTGTTGATCGACTTCGAGACCGGCGACACCCTCTATTTGGCGGCGCGCGCCGAGATCATCTGGAAAGGACCAGAGCTCGCCGCCTTTGCTGGCGCCCAGCGGTTGGTCCGCTATCGGCTGAGCGAAGTGATCCGGGTCGAACAGGCGCTGCCGCTGAGCTTTTCCGAACCCGATGCGTCGCCCCTGTTGGCGCGCACCGGCACATGGTCGCAAGCTGCGGCGACGATTGAGGCGCAGGCGCTGCGCAATGTCTGGAGGCCGTTCCGCATCGCATTGATCGAGCGCGAGAGCGACGATGTCCAGTCGTTCCATCTCGAGCCAGCTGACGGCCAGGGCCTCGCCGGATACAGCGCCGGCCAGTTCCTACCGACCCGGAAGCCTCCGATCGGATGGGCGGAGCCGGCGACGCGCACCTACACCCTTTCCGATGCGCCCGGCCGATCCACCTACCGCATCAGCGTCAAGCGCGAGGGGCGCGGCGGGCTTTCCGACTGGCTGCACGACCATTGCGAAGTAGGCGCCGTGGTGGAGGCGATGGCGCCGCGCGGCGGGCTAATGTTCGCGTCGCCGCCCAACCGCGCCGTCGCGCTGATCTCAGCTGGAATCGGCGTCACCCCGATGATGGCGATACTGAACGACCTGATGATAGATAGCGGGCGGACCCGCCACCACGCGCCCGTCTATTTCATTCACGGCGCACGGGACGGCGCCCATCATCCCTTCGCAAGGCCGCTTCGTGAGAGGAGCGAGCTGCACAGCAACCTCGGTCTCCACGTTCGCTACAGCGCACCTGCCGAAACCGATGTGCTGGGCGCGAACTATGACGCCGTCGGCCGGATCGACCTGGCGACATTGAGAGCTGTGCTGCCGTTCGACGACTACGACTTCTACCTCTGCGGTCCGACAGGCTTCATGCAGTCGCTCTACAACGGCCTGCGTGACCTGAATGTACCAGATGCGCGCATCCGGCTCGAGAGCTTCGGACCGGCGTCGGTGACGCGCCGCCCCGATGCGGCGCCCGCCGCCGATGAAGAGGCCGTGCTGGTCAAGCTCGCCAGGAGCGACAAGACCCTGCGCTGGCGGCCGCGGGATGGGTCACTGCTGGATCTGGTCGAGCGCGCCGCAGCGCAAGCCCTCTCAAGCTGCCGATCGGGCGTCTGCGGCAGTTGCTCGGTAAAGGTGCTGGCCGGCTCGGTCGACTATCCGGAGCGGCCCGCACACGAGATCGATTCCGGCCAAGCGCTGATCTGCGTCGGCCGCCCGCATGCCGGACCGCATCTTGACGGCAGCCCAGACCGGGAGGGGGTGACGCTTGACCTCTGAAAGCCCGTCCGAGCTCTTCTTCACACCGTCGGTGAAAGCGGTGCAGGAACGGCGCGGCTCGCGCAGCGGGTATGCCCGCATGGCCGCATCCGGCGCATTCCAGGCCGAGATCACCGACGACCTCGTAGACTTTCTGTCCGACCGGGACAGCATCTACCTGGCCACCGTCAATGGCGACGGCCAGCCATACATCCAGCACCGCGGCGGCCCGCCAGGGTTCCTGCGCGTGCTCGATCGCCGTACGATCGCCTGGGCCGACTACCGGGGCAACCGCCAGTACATCAGCATCGGCAATCTGGCTGAGAACCCGCGAGCGTTCATCTTCGCGATGGACTACGAGGCTCGGACCCGCGTAAAGATCTGGGGTCACGCCCGCGTGGTCGAGAACGATCCCGACCTCAACGCCCGACTGATGCCCGAAGGCTACGACGCCTCGCCCGAGCAGGCCTTCCTGTTCACCGTCGAGGTGTGGGACGCCAACTGCCCCCAGCATATCCCGCGCAAGGTCAATATCGCCGACGTCGAGCCGCTCGTGCTCAAACTGAAGGCGCGGATCGCTGAGCTGGAACGCGAACTCACAGAGATAAAAGCGACGCGATGACTTCGACTGGTGACGTCGGATTTCAAGGTCAAGCTGGCCGGGCGCGCCCGCGCGGCGCCCTCGAGGTCACCAACCTCAAAATGAAAAGCGCGGCTCGCTCACCGGCGCGCCGTTTGGCGTCTCACGCCTTGCCGCGCAGCGTCCACCCGCAATCGATCGGCCCATGACCCTGCCCAAACCCAGGAGCTCGCAGGATGGCCTCCTGCACAAACGCCCAGGCCCTGGCCGCCGCATCGCTAAGGGAAAGCCCCTGGGCCAGTCCCGTCGCGCAAGCCGAGGCTAGGGCGCACCCCGTGCCATGGGTGTGGCGGGTGTCTAGTCTTTCGCTTTCGAAGGTCACCTCTGCGGCCCCCGTCATCAAGACATCGACCACGCGCTCGCCCGGCACATGTCCTCCCTTCATGAGAACAGCCTTCGCGCCCATGGAAAGCATGCGTTCACCCGCACGGCGCAAGTCGTCGGTGGTGTCCACGTCGAGGCCGGTGAGCACGCTGGCTTCCGGCGCGTTGGGGGTGATCAGGCTCGCACGCCCGATCAGCAACGAGGCCATAGCGTCGCGCGCCGGGTCAGAAAGTAGTGAGGCGCCGCCCTTGGCGATCATCACCGGATCGATGACCGAGGCGACGCCTGTCGCTCGGTCCAGGACGCGGGCGACGGCTTCGACAACGGCCACCTCGCCCAACATGCCCGTCTTGATGGCGTCAGCGCCAATGTCATCAAGCACCGCGCGACACTGGGCTTCAATGATGTCCGGAGGGATTTTGTGCACGTCGCTGACACCGTGGGTGTTCTGGACAGTTACAGCCGTAACTGCGGCGGCCGCATAGCCGCCAAGCGCCGTAACGGTCTTGATGTCGGCTTGAATACCCGCACCCCCGCTACAATCCGAACCGGCGATGATCAGGACTCGGCCCAGGAACGTCATGCCTGCGGCGATAGCCCAGACCCTGATTGGAGGCCAGCCTTCAAGATCATGGATCGCTTGGCGCTCGTCGCAAATTGGGATTGAGTGGATCATGCGAGGCGCCGCGCAAGAGGCCGTGCTTGCGGGGGAGGCTCAACTGTCAGTCCTGGTCCTGAACGGCGTCACCAAACGTTTTGACGGCTTCACTGCGGTCGACAATCTAAGTTTCGACGTTCCGGAAAACGGGATCTTTGGCTTTCTTGGCGCCAATGGCGCGGGCAAGACCACCACTTTGCGAATGGTGCTCGATATCCTTCGCCCGACCAGCGGGACCATTCAGGTGCTGGGTCAGCCGGCTGGACGGCGTGGCGGCGGCGAGATCGGCTTCCTGCCCGAGGAGCGTGGACTCTATCGGCAGATGACGGTTTTGGAGACCGTCGTCTATTTCGGCCGCCTCAAGGGTATGGCCGCCAACGCTGCGACAACGTCCGCCGAAAACCTGATCGAGCGGTTCGGCCTTGCGCCGTTCGCGCGTCGCAAGGTGGAGCAACTTTCGAAGGGAATGGCCCAGAAGGTTCAGCTAGCCGCGGCCCTTGTCACGGCCCCTCGCCTGCTCATTCTCGACGAACCCTTCGCCGGCCTCGATCCCGTCAATCAATCGGTGCTCGAAGATGTCGTGCTCGAGCGGGCCAAGGCCGGCTCGACCGTGGTCTTTTCAACCCACGTCATGCAGCACGCCGAGCGTCTTTGTGACCGGCTGCTGCTCATCGCCCGAGGCCGAAAGGTCTTTCAGGGCAGTCAGCAAGATGCGCGCGCCCAGCTGCCTGCGCGACTATCCCTCACGGCGCGTGACAACCCCGCCCGCCTGCCAGGCGTCGAGCACGCCGAGCCCACCGGCTGTGCAGACGAAGGTTGGACAGACTGGAAGATCGTCCTCAGCCCAGGTGTCGAGGCCGGCTCGGTGCTTGAGGCCTGCACCCGTGATGGGTTTGCGCTTCGCCGCTTCGAGACCCACCGCGCCAGCTTGCATGATGTCTTCCTGCACCTGGCTGGAGGCCAACCGGTCGGCGACGCTTCGGAGGTTCAGTCGTGAACGCAACTTGGCTGGTCGCAGTTCGCGAGTTTCGGCAGATCTGCGCAACGCGAAGCTTTTGGCTGACGCTCCTGATGCTGCCCATTGCGATCGTCTTGAGCCAGGTCTCAGCGCGCCTCTTCGCCCCGCCTCCCGGGGTGGCGATCGTGGTCGTCGATGACAGCGGCCGCTATGGGCCAATGATCCAGCGACGGATCGCGCTCGACCGTGACCGCCAGGTATTGAACGAGCTTGGGACATATGCGCAGCGGTGGAAAATCAAGCCGACCGGTGAAGGCGCCGTTTGGGGTGCAGGCCCAAAGCTATTCACGCCGGGCGAAGCGCAGGCCTTCGAGGCGGCGGGGGGGCTGGCGGCGGCTCAAACCCAGATCGCACGGCTGAAGCCAGCCAGCGCGCCTGACTTTCGGCCCCCCGCTGCAGGTTTCATCCCGATCTCCGCGCCGCCGGGCGTGATCGTAAACCAGGGGCCCGAGGCCTTTGGGACCTCCCTCAAGCCCTATCTGCTAAAGGACGTCGTCACCCCGGTGGGTCCGCGCCAGCTGGCCTTGGGGGTCTATATCCCGGCCAATTTTGGATCACCCGGCGTTGTGGTCAGAATGTGGACCAACGGGCGACCCAACGTCGAGCTTGTAGAGACTGTACGCCAGGAACTGAGCGGCGCCATGCGCGCCCATGCTCTCCAGTCAGCGGGCGTAAACATGGCGGCTTTGGCGTCGATCCAGACGATCAACGCCCCGGTTTCCCTAACCGCGCCGCCAGCTGGATCCGGAACGCGCGAGCGGCTGATGCTCCACTCCGCCTTACCCTTGGCCTTGGCCTACCTGTTGCTGATTTCGATCATGACCTCGGGGTCTTGGATGCTGCAGGGCCTCATTGAGGAACGGTCGAACAAGCTTCTTGAGTCGGTCCTGGCCTGTATTACGCCCGACCAACTCCTCTACGGTAAGCTCATCGGCATGGTGGCGGTGGGGCTTTTGATGATCACAGCCTGGCTGGCCTTCGCCATATCGGCGGCTTTTTCGGTGCAGGGCGTCGTGGCCGACTTTCTGCGGCCCGCGCTGGTCTCGATCAGTTCGCCATGGATCGCAGCTGCGCTCATCTACTATTTCTTGGCCGGGTACGTGATGCTCTCGATGATGTTTCTGGCCGTCGGCGCGGTCAGCGACAGCATGCGAGACGCCCAGGGTTATATGATGCCCCTGGTGCTGATGCTGACGATCCCCTTCGTCGCCATTGCAAGTTCGGTGCTGCAAAACCCCGACGGGCCCTTGCCGCGGGTGATGTCCTGGATTCCGATCTACGCCCCGTTTGCGATGATGGCGCGGCTGGGGAGCGGCGTTCCAGCTTACGAAGTGATCGGGTCAGGCGTCATTCTGGCGGCCTTCATTGGGTTTGAGCTTGTCCTCTTGAGCCGCATTTTCCGATCGAGCTTGCTGCAAGCCGGACAGTCGCTGGGGCTCCTCAGCCTTCTACGCAAGCGCGCCGTCGCCTAAGGCTGCGACGCCCGCGCGATCGCATGCCAGACCCGAAGGGCCTGTACGGTCTCGAAAACGTCGTGCACCCGCACGGCGGACACCCCCATTGAGGCCCCCGCCAAGGCGGCTGCGATCGAGCCCCCTAGCCGCTGATCGGCTGACGCAGCGGCCGCATCAAGGGCGCCGATAAAGCTTTTCCGGCTGACGCCCAAGAGCACGGGAAAGCCCAGGTCGACAATGCGAGCAAGGCCCGCCAGGAGCGGCAAGTTGTGCTTCGTCATATGCTTGCCGAAACCGATGCCGGGATCGACCCAGATCCGGCTGCGCTCTACGCCAGCCGCCATTGCGACTTCGGCGCGCGCGCTTAGAAAGGTCGCAACCTCTTCGACGACATCTTCGTAGTGCGGCTGGCCCTGCATGGTCTGCGGCTCGCCCTGCATGTGCATCAGGACCACGTCGCAGCCAAGCTCGGCCGCCAGCCGCGGGCTCTCTGCAGCCCAGCGTAGCGCCGTCACGTCGTTCCACATCGTAGCCCCAGCCTCGATCGCGGCGCGGGCGACGGCGGGCTTCATTGTATCGATAGAGATTGCGACCGGGCTCTCTGCGCGAACGGCGCGGATCAGCGGGATGACGCGATCAAGCTCCAGCGCCTGCGGCACGGGCTGGGCGCGCGGACGGGTGCTTTCGCCGCCGATATCGAGCAGGTCGGCGCCCTGCGCAATCAGCCGCCTGGCCTGTCCCAGGGCCGCCTCCAGATCATCAAACTTGCCGGCGTCGGAGAAGCTGTCCGGCGTGGCGTTGACCACGCCCATGACGCGGACTGGACAGATGGAGGCTGCGGCGTTCATGGCGCGCTAAATAATGAAAAAGGGCGGCGTCGTCGCTGCTCGCCGCCCTTCTTTATGCTGTCGGCTCGTGGGTCTCAGGCCGGCTCAGGTCGCGGAGAGATTGGCACAGCCACGGCCGGGCCAGTCGGGCGCTTGGCGTCAGCATCCTCGCGATTGGGCGCGACCCCTTTCAAAGCGTTGACGATTTCGTCGCCGCTCAGGGTTTCGTACTCGAGCAAGGCCTTGGCCAAGGTGTGCAAGTCAGAAAGCTTTTCCGTGAGGATCCGCTTGGCTTCATCATAGCCATCCTGGACCAGACGCTTGACCTCGGCGTCGATGATGTTCGCGGTCTCTTCTGAGACGTTTTGCGTGCGAGAAACCGAGTGACCCAGGAAGACCTCTTCCTGGTTGTCGCCGTAGGAGACCAAGCCGAGCTTGTCCGAATACCCCCAGCGGGTGACCATGTTGCGGGCCAGACCTGTCGCGGCCTGAATATCGCTGGACGCGCCGGAGGTTATTTTGTCCTTGCCGAAGATCAGCTCTTCGGCGACCCGTCCACCCATCATAATCGCCAGCCGCGAGGTCATCTGCTCGAAGTTCATCGAGTAGCGATCCCCTTCGGGCAGTTGCATCACCATACCGAGCGCGCGGCCCCGCGGAATGATCGTGGCCTTGTGCACAGGATCGGCCGAGGGAACCGTCAAGGCCACCAGCGCATGGCCGCCTTCGTGGTAGGCGGTATTGCGCTTTTCGTCTTCGGTCATGACCATTGAGCGGCGCTCAGCGCCCATCATGACCTTGTCCTTGGCCTCTTCGAAGTCGCGCATGGTGACCATGCGTCGGTTCTTCCGGGCCGCCATGAGCGCGGCTTCGTTGACCAGGTTTGAGAGATCCGCGCCGGAGAAGCCTGGCGTGCCGCGCGCAATCACCTTGGTCTCGACGTCGGCGGCCAACGGCACGTTCTTCATGTGAACGCGCAAGATCCGTTCGCGCCCGTTGACATCGGGGTTGGGCACCACGACCTGGCGGTCGAAGCGGCCGGGCCGCAAGAGCGCCGGGTCGAGAACGTCGGGACGGTTGGTGGCGGCGATCAGGATGATCCCCTCGTTCGCCTCAAATCCATCCATCTCAACCAGCAACTGGTTCAGCGTCTGTTCGCGCTCGTCATTGCCGCCGCCCAGGCCGGCGCCGCGGTGACGACCAACAGCATCAATTTCATCGATGAAGATGATGCAGGGCGCGTTCTTCTTGGCTTGTTCGAACATGTCGCGAACACGGCTGGCGCCGACGCCGACGAACATTTCCACGAAGTCGGAGCCGGAAATGGTGAAGAACGGAACGCCAGCTTCACCTGCAATGGCGCGCGCGAGCAACGTCTTGCCGGTTCCAGGCGGACCGATCAGCAAAGCGCCCTTGGGAATTTTGCCGCCCAAGCGCTGAAATTTCTGCGGGTCCTTCAGAAAGTCGACGATCTCGACGACTTCTTCCTTGGCTTCCTCAACGCCGGCCACGTCATCAAACGTCACGCGGTTTTTGTTTTCCGTGAGCAGGCGCGCCTTCGACTTGCCAAAGCCCATGGCGCCGCGCGCGCCGCCCTGCATCTGGCGCATGAAGAAAATCCACACCCCGATCAGCAGCAGCACAGGCAAGCTCTGCAGCAGGAAGCCCACGATCGTAACGCCGCCGACCGGCTTTGCAGAGATATTCACCCCGTGGGCGCGCATCTCATTGGCCAGCGCGCCGGTGTCGGTGAGCGTGTAGGCGGTGAAGGTCTTGTTCGTCTGGTCGGTGACCAGCACCGAGCCTGAACGAAACTCCGCCGTCCTGATCTGGCCGGAGTCCACCTTGTTCAGCATTTGTGAATAGGTGATCTCACCAGCGCCCGCGCCCTTTTGGCCGCCGCCAGTGACCATCGAGTAAAGGCCGATCAGGACGACGATGATAACGCCCCAGATGGCTAGATTGCGCAGGTTCATCGGTTAGGACCGCCTCGAAAAGGGCTTGGCGCCGGGACTCTAAAGATAGGAGCCCCATCGCCGTTTCACCAGTTACCCGGACGTGGCGCGACCTAAGATCGCGCCTTGACCCAATTAGCAAAGGCCGCGCCCGGAAGACGCGGCCCCTACATGAGCATCAATTTACTGAATTAAGCGCTACCGTGTGATGGGCTTCTTCGGCGCCGGGATCAGGCCTTCGCGTTGAGCGCGCTTGCGCGCCAGCTTACGCGCACGGCGCACGGCTTCAGCCTTTTGGCGCGCGCGCTTCTCCGAAGGTTTTTCGTAATGGACGTGCCGCTTCATTTCGCGGAACGAGCCTTCGCGCTGCATCTTCTTCTTCAGCGCCTTGAGGGCTTGATCGACGTTGTTATCACGGACGAAAATCTGAACCAGGGTTCTCTCTCCTGTTGGTCGCCAGACGCCCGGCCCCCTCAATCCCGGCTAGGGGCGGCGGCGAGCGAACAAAAAGAAACTATCTCCCGAAGGCTTGTGGCCTACGAGATTGAGCGCGGCGAGATATCAGAAGAGCCTCGCGATGTCCACGCCGTGCGACAGCGGCTCTGCGCTTTTCCGCGACCAGGGCGCTGCGCCTGGAGGCGTGGAAGCTCGTCTTAGAGCTGACTGCGTCGCCCAGCAAACGTTGCTCGCCGATAGAATTCAGGAAATAAATTTAAATAATTATAAGATAAATTGGAATCTATTTCCAAGTGTATGGAAACTTAATGGACTTCGGGAGTTAGTATTATCCGAGAGGATATAAAATAATGCATAGTTTACGTGTCTTGCTGGTCGAAGATAATTACGTCACAAATGCGACTATTTTTCGAACTATTGAAGAACTTGGTATATTCGTTACTTCTGTATTTGATGCTAAGGCCGCGATAGCTGCAATCGACGCCGGAGGATACCTGAAGGTCCTGGTGACCGATATTGACCTAGGCGAGGGACTAAATGGCTTCGACGTCGCCCGTCACGCCCGCAGCCGCTACCCCAAGCTCGCCGTGGTGTTCGTCTCGGGCGCCGGCGCCTCGCGCCACGCCGCCGAAGGCGTAGCGGGATCGGTCTTCGTCCCCAAACCCTTCCAGCCATCGCAAATTCGCCAGGCGATCGAGCGGACGTGCGGGCTTGAAGCCGCATAAGACCTGCCCAGGCCCTTCAAAAACCGGGTCGGCTCAACAGCGCCGTCAGAGCTCCCTCCGCCTGCTCGCCTGAGGCGGCGACGAGGCTTGCACGGAAGGGTTTTCTCCTTCGGCGCGAGCTGGCGTAGTGTGGGGCATGGCCAGAGCCGCCCCCAAATCCGATCCATCGTCGTCCACCGCCGATTGGGCCGCCGTCCAGGAACAGCGTGTGCTGGACGCGGCCTTGAAAATCGCACCGCGTGAAGGCTGGACATCACGTCTGGCGGCCATGGCGGGCGCTGCGTGCGGCTTTTCCAGCGGGGAGACTGAGCTTCTGCTTCCGAACGGGCCTTGCGACCTCGCAGCGCTGCTGTCGCGCCGCCACGACGCGACCGCGCTCGAGGCCTTGGCAGGGATTGATCTTGCGACGCTGAAGATCCGCGAACGTATCGCGCGCGGCGTTGAGGCGCGTCTTGACGCAGCCACGTCCGACGATGCGGCGGTTCGCCGGCTGATCGGGTTTTTGGCCCTCCCGGCGCACGCCCCGCTGGGCGCGCGCCTGGCTTGGGAAAGCGCCGACGCCCTATGGCGCTGGGCCGGCGATACGGCGACGGACGAGAACCATTATTCAAAGCGCGCGCTTTTGGCGGCGATCCTTACGGGTGCGATTTCGATCCAGATGACTTCGGGCCGCGACGCGGCGCTAGCGTTCACTGACCGCCGCATCGCCAATGTCATGGCCTTTGAGACTTGGAAGCGCACGACCAGGCTAAAGCCGTCGCAGCTCATGGATAAGGTCGCTGGCGCACTCGGTCGAATGCGTTACGGCGGCGCGCCATCGCCATAGAAGGCGGTGCATGACGCCTAGAGAGGCTTCACCCGGTTGATATGGCCCATCTTTCGGCCAGGCTTTGCGCCGCGCTTTCCGTAAAGGTGGATGCGGCTCTCAGGCTCAGCGGCGTATTTGGCCCACACCTCGACCTCGTCGCCCAGCAGGTTCAGCATCTCGACCTGAGCTATGGCGCGCGTCGGGCCTAGAGGCCAACCGGCCACGGCGCGAATATGCTGTTCGAACTGATCGACCTCACAGCCGTCCTGGGTCCAATGACCGGTGTTGTGCACGCGCGGCGCAAATTCGTTCACCAGCAGGCGGCCGTCGGCCATTTCGAAAAGCTCTATGCCCATAACCCCGACATAGCTCAGGCCGGCCAAGATGCGCGCGGCGATCCTTTCGGCCTGCTCGTTGAGGGCCTCGCTGGCGCGGGCCGGTGCGACAGAGCGACGAAGAATTCCATTTTCATGGTGGTTTTCGGCCAGCGGGTAGACCGCCATGGCGCCGTCGCGATCACGCGCAGCGATGATCGAGAGCTCGCGCACGAAATCGGCGGCCGCTTCAATGATCACCGGCACGCGCCCCAGTTCCTCAAACGCTGCGCCGGCGTCATGGGCGTGCTCGACCCAACGCTGACCCTTGCCGTCATATCCCTCGCGCCGCGTCTTCATGAGGGCCGGCGGACCAATCCTCGCCACCGCCCTTTGGGCTTCCTCGGCCGTATTGGCTTCGGCGAACGCCACGGTCGGGGCCCCGTGAGCATTGAGAAAGTTCTTTTCCTCGAACCGGTCCTGGGCAACGCCAAGGGCGCGCGAATCCGGGGCGACCTCGACGCCGTGCGCCGCCAACCACTCCACGGATTTGGCTGGAACGTTTTCAAACTCATAGGTGACGAGGCCGGTGAGCGCGGCCAGTTCGGCCAGGGCCGTCTCGTCTTGGTAGTCGCCGACGATAAGACGCTCAGCGGTCCGTCCCGCCGGACTATCAGCCTCTCGCTCCAAGACCACGACGTCAAAACCCAGCCGCGCCGCGGCGAGCGCCAGCATGCGTCCAAGTTGGCCGCCGCCCAGGATGCCGATCTTCGAGCCCGGTTCGAGCGGGAGTTTGACGGTCACGCGTCCTCTACGGTTTCTGGAATGCTGTCAGTCTGGTCGGATGTGAACTGCGCCAGGCGCTCGGCGATCGTCGCATCAAAGAGCGCCAGGATCTTGGCCGCCATCAAACCGGCGTTCTTTGCGCCGGCCTCGCCGATCGCCAGGGTTCCCACGGGAATACCGGCCGGCATCTGAACGATGGAAAGCAGGCTATCCATGCCTTTGAGCGCCTTCGATTCAATCGGAACGCCCAACACCGGCAATTCGGTCAGCGACGCCGTCATTCCCGGCAGGTGGGCTGCACCCCCGGCTGCGGCGATGATCACCTTGAAGCCTGCGGCCTTGGCGCCTTTCGCGAAGGCGTACATCCGCTCGGGCGTGCGGTGAGCCGAGACGACTTTGGCCTCATAGCCAACGCCCAGGCCGTCGAGCACCTCGGCGGCATGGCGAAGTATCGGCCAGTCCGAACGGCTTCCCATGATGATGGCGACGGGCGCTGACTTGGCGCTCATGTCGTGACAGGCCCCCTCCGCAAAGGCGGCGGAGTATAGGCGCCGACTTTGCAGGGGCAACCAAGGATGGGTTAGATTCCTTTAATCGTCTGCGCGTGCTTCATTCCAACCGTTCCAGCAGAAACCAACTCATGAAGATTACCGGCGCCCGCAGTGAACCCTTCTCGGCCTCAAGACGGCGCGCGCTGGCTCAGGCCAGAGCGCAGGCGCATTCGACGGGGCAGATCGAACCTGCTGAATTCCTTGGTGTAACCGCAGCCGAGATGACGCCGTCGGTGAGCGCTGCAGTGCAGAACCTGCTCTCCCAGCTCGAAGACCTGCGCGGCCAGGTCGGCCGCCTGAAGGCTCGCCTCACCGAGGTTGAAGACCTTGCTGATCGCGACGCCCTGACACCCTTGCTCAACCGCCGCGCCCTGTTGCGCGAGCTGGGGCGTGTTCGCACCTTTGCTCAACGCTACGGCTCCCCCGCCAGCCTGGTCTATTTTGACCTCGACGATTTGAAGAGCGTGAACGATCGGTTTGGACACGCCGCTGGTGATGCTGCGCTGAAAGCCGTAGCCCAGCGCCTGTCGGCCAACGTCCGCGAAAGCGATGTCGTTGGGAGAATGGGCGGCGACGAATTCGCAGTGATCCTGGTCCAGACCGATCAGTCCACCGCCGAAGCCAAGGCCGCGGCCCTGGCCCGTGCGGTTGAGGCCGAACCGGTTAAGTTCGGCGACGGCTCATCGCCTCTGCAGGTTTCCTGGGGCGTGCGTGAAATCACCCAGGACGCTGAACCCGAAGCCCTGGTCTCCCAGGCCGATGCGGCGATGTACGCCAAAAAGCGCGGGCGGCGCAGCGCTTAGGCGATGATGTCAGGGTTCAGCTGGTCCTCGATCGCCGAGATCTCGTCTTTCAGCTTCAGTTTCTTGCGCTTCAGCCTTGCGATCAGCAACATGTCGGGCATCGGCAGGAGCGATATCGCCTGAACCGCGGCGTCCAGATCAGCATGCTCCTGGCGAAGCTCTGCAAGCTTGGCCTCGAGTGCGGCGTCGGAAAGGTCATCATTCATCGGTGACGCAGACCTTATCCCAGAGCCACAGCCAGCGCAGCGAGCGCCTCGGCAGGGGCGGGTTTTCCCCAAGCCTTTGACGCCGCCTCCAGCGCCGTAAGCGCCGGCGCGCCGTCCTGCGCTGTCGTATTGGCTTCAAGACTTTCCATCAACACCCGCTCGGCGCGCAATTCCACAGCCTTGACGTCTTCACGCAAGGCTTCGCGCGCCGCTGCGTCAATCCCCAAGAACGGTGATTTGAGTTCACGACGAAGACTGCGGATCGGGGCGAGCGTGGTTTCTTCCCAGCGTCGCGCCACGTCAGCAGCGCGCGCCAACACCGCTGGATCGGAGGCTTCGGCCCAGACCGCCCACAGCAGGAAGGTGGTGTTCTGGCCAAAAGAATCCTGCAAGATCAAGCAAGCCTCGGGAACCCCGTCCTGGCTATAGGCCTGCAGCGTCCAATCCCACAGCGCCACGCTCTAGGCCTCCGTCACAACCGGGCCGACGTCTTGCCCCCAACGTTTAACTGGTGACCACGACAGCCCAAAAAGGTCCAGCGCTCGACCCACGGATTGATCGACCATCGCCTCGAGCGTGGCGGGCTGTGCATAGAATGCGGGCAGCGGCGGGGCGATCACCGCGCCCATTTCAGCCAACTTCACAAGCGTCCGAAGATGACCCAGGTGAAGGGGGGTCTCGCGGACCATCAAGACGAGCGGCCGTCGCTCCTTCAGCACCACGTCGGCCGCCCGGCTCAGCAGGGACGACGTCACGCCCGTGGCGATTTCGCTCATCGTGCGAACCGAACATGGCGCGATGATCATGCCAAGCGTGCGAAATGAACCTGACGCGATCGCCGCCCCGATATCGGAGACCTTGTGCACAACGTCCGCCTTTTCATTGACGTCAGCAGGAGAAAGGTTGGTTTCCTGCGCCAAGGCGAGGGTCGCGGCCTTGCTCAGCACGAGGTGAGCCTCGACCCCCAGATCGCGGCAGGCGTCGAGCGTGCGAAGTCCATAGACGACGCCGGAGGCCCCAGAGATGCCCACCACCAACCTTGGTCGCTCGCTAAGCGGCATACGATGGTTTCCTAACATTCAGCAGCCGAGCGATTTGCACCTCGGCGGACTGCAACCATATGTGATCTGACAGCCGCGCATAGCGGGTGTTCACTCGTCTATCCAACAGCAAGGAGGCCACTCGTCATGGCGTTGGAAGCCCGGATCCGTGAACTCGGATCCCGCCACCAGTCCCTCGAAGATGCAATTCAGGACGAACTGCGCAGGCCCGCCGCGGACGACATCAGGCTCAAGGAACTCAAGCGACAAAAACTCAGACTTAAAGAAGAGATGGAAGCGCTGCGCGGGCAACTGCACTAGCTTCCAGGCGCAATCCCTCCCCAGGTGGGAGAGCTGAAGCCGGCGGCCAGCCGGCGAGGGTGGGAGGACCAAAGGTGTCTCCCACCCGTTCGGCGGGCCATAGCTCCGCCAAGGGCGATTTTTCGCCTCGTCGGCGCGGAACCTGAAATGGCCGCTGCGGCCGGCGCTTAGGTTCTGACGGCGGGATCTATGTTGTAGCGCCCGGTGACCGGACCAGCCCTTTGCGGACCCAAATCTCTAGACTGAAGTTGCCAGGCGTATAGCGCTGCGGGCGGGGATCAATCCTCTGAAGTTGCGAAGGTTTTTGGGGGATGGGTGGTGTTTTGGGTGTATATTTGTAGTCACTAATGTGATTGACATGG